>Ga0207652_10002680_pt1 | contig 14933 bp, 14 predicted proteins | sample KBSC63BmetaG_FD_184334 | JGI IMG/M metagenome (GOLD analysis project Ga0207652, IMG submission 184334) | Corn rhizosphere microbial communities from Kellogg Biological Station, Michigan, USA - KBS C6-3B metaG (SPAdes) (version 2) | ecosystem: Host-associated > Plants > Roots > Rhizosphere ... | reverse complement strand
TGCGCAAGCTGTAGCACCTGTCATTTTCATGGGGTTGTCGCTGCCCGAGCACGGCTACCACGCCATCAACGAGAACTACGACTGGGGCCAGGCCTCGGGGGGCATGGAGATGTTCTGCCGCTATTTCCACGAGCTCTCCGCCCTGGGCAGAAATCCGGCCGGCCGCGCCGCGTGATCGGGCCAGGCCGTGGTCGGCCCGACCTTGAATAAGGTCGGGCGGCAGCTACCATTCACGGCATGAGCCCCAGCGCCCCGGCCCCCGCCGCCACCCGTGGCGCCGCGTTGAAGATCGTGTTGTCGGTGGTCGCGGTGACCGGCGCGGTCGGCTTCCTGCTGACGCGCTCGATGAAGGAAGGGGCGGAGTACTACAAGCACGTCGACGAGGTGATGGCCTCGCCGGACGCCGTGCGCGGCAAGCGGCTGCAGGTCCACGGCAACGTCGTGAACGGCTCGATCGAGCAGGCGAAGGGGACGCTGCAGTACCGGTTCAAGATCGAGAGCCGCGCGCCCCGTCCCCCGGCCGTGATCACCGCCGTCTATTCCGGCATCGTCCCGGACACGTTCAAGTCGGGCGCCGAGGTGGTGGCGAAGGGGTCGCTGGGTCCCGACAACGTGCTGGCCGTCGTGCCCGACGGCATCATGGCGAAGTGCCCGTCGAAGTACGACACGAAGGGGGGCGCCAAGGACGTGGGCGATCCCGCCGCGTCAGCCGCCGCCACCCCCACGAACACCGAAGCGCCGGCGAAGATGTAGCGGTTGCCGGATCGGCAACCGGCGGCGCGCGTCCGTGCCACGCCGGCCACCGACGCTGGGTGACAGGCGGTTTTCACCGTGCTCTTGGCTGGCACGCCCGCTGCTGGTTGCGGCAGGCATGGATGAACAGGTGTGGTGGACGCTGCTGGCGTGCGGCGCGGCGATCCCTTACGTGGTCGAGATCCTGCTGCAGGTGCCGCTGCTCACCCGCGTGATGGCGGCGCTGCCCCCCGACGTTCGCGCGGCGCTGCCGCGCCATCCACGGCGGAACGCCTGGGCGGTCTTCGGATCGACGCGATTCTTCCTGGCGCTGTTCCGGTGGGCGCTGCGAGACCATGCCGGCGAGGACCAGGCCCTGCTGCGCCTGAAGCGAAAGATGCGCGCGAGCGCGCTGCGCGAGGCGCTGTTCGGCACCACCCTGATCGTGGTGGTCGTGCTGGCCTGGCGGCACGGCTGGCGTCCGGCGCGGCTGTTCCGCGACGGCTAGTGCACCGCTCGTTCGCGCGACGTCGAACTGGCAGCGCGAATCGTTTACGCTGTCGGCCATGGACCCGTCAGACGCGGCAGCGTCTCCCCGATGGCCCTCCGTTCGCCGGTGCGACCTGGCGATCATGGCGGCGGTGGTGCTGATCGCGGCGTGGTACCTGCTGACGTCCGACGGAATCCCGGCCGGCAACGGCATGGGGTGGGACGGCGTGATCTACGGAGGTCTGGCGCAGGACTTTCCCGGTCGCTACCACGCCGGCGTGACGTCGTACTACGTCAGCCGGCTGTTCCCCTCGTTCCTGATCTACTGGGCGCTGCGGCTGTTCGGAGTGGCGCGAACCGCGCCACACGTGGTGACCGCGTTCAGGGTCATGAACGGCTTGCTGGTGATCGCTGGGGGCGGGCTCTGGATCCGGATCGCCCGTGACCTGCGGCTGGGCGTCTCGGGCCGGATCCTGGGGTTCACCGGGCTGTTCTTGAACTTAGCCATCGCGAAGATGCCCGCCTTCTATCCCGTGCTCACCGACGTGCCCGCGTTCTTCCTGGGGCTGTGCATGCTGCTGGCGGCGCTCGAGCGGCGGTTCGTGCTGTTGCTGGTGGTCACCGCCATCGGTCGGTTCGTCTGGCCGACGGCGGTGTTCGTGGGGGGGCTGTTGCTGCTGGCGCCACGCGACGTCGTGGCGGCCGTCGACCGGAGGGCCCGGGCGTTCGGCGTCGCGGGCACGCTGGCGCTGGTGATCGTCTTCGTGGCCTTCACGGCGCAGCTCGTCTCGGGCAACCTGCGCATCTGGGGCTCGATCACCGATCTCGTGCGACCGGTGTGGCCCCTCAGCCTGGCGCTCGCCGCCTGCTATCTGGCGCTGACGTTGATGTATCCGGCGTCCTGGGCGTTCGCCTACATGCGCAAGGTCAGGATCCGCCACGTCGCCAACGTTCGGACGCCGGTGACGCTGGCGGTGCTGGCCGGCGTGTCGTTTCTGGCTGCCCGGCTGACGAACGCGTCGGGCAGTGAGATGCCGATGGACATGATCATCAAGCTGACCTGCTGGACGTCGGTGACGATGCCGCTCCAGTTCTTGGTGGCGCACGTCCTGTACTTCGGCCCCATCGTCCTGCTGCTGGTGGCGTCGTGGCCCAACGTGCAGGCGCGGGTGGCGAAGGCGGGTTTCGGGCTGGTGCTGACGTTGGGCCTGACCCTGGCGCTGTCGCTGAACAGCGAGTCTCGTTACCTCAGCAACCTGTGGCCCATGCTGGTCCCGTTTCTGGCCCAGGACTGGGACGGCCGCCTGTCGCCCGGCCAGCTGGGCCTCTTCGTCAGCGCGTCGCTGCTGTTCTCGAAGGTCTGGCTGCTGATCGGCGCTCCCGCCGATCCTCTGGGCGAGTATCCGGCGCAGCTGTACTTCATGAACCAGGGGCCGTGGATGTCAGGCTTCTCGTACGCCGTCCAGGGCGGCGCGCTGCTGGCCCTGGCCAGCCTGTTCCATGCGGCCGGCCTCTTCGCGGCGCGAACGAAACCGGCCGAAAACTGGTAATGTCCGCCGCCATGAGCAAACGCAATCGACCCACCACCGCCGCCCAGGCCGCGCACCGCCGCAAACGTCACGAGTTCCGCAGCGCCTACAACTCGCCCGAGGGGAAGGCGGCGCGCGCCGCCGCCGCCGGCAAGCCCGCCGCCAAGCCCCCGGTGCCTCCCGTCCCGAAGGCAGCCGCCAAGCCGCCGAAGCCGCCCGCGCAGGCGTAAGCGCGACGCGATCGCGGCGCCGGCAGCTCGCCAGGCGCCGCGATCCGCGCGAGAGCGTCAGCGGGGGATCGTCAGCGTCTTCGCCGCCTCGGCCGTCAACGGCTGTGGCAGGTCGACGCCGTTCGCGTGCAGGTCGAACGCCAGGATGTCCCAGTACTGATCGGCCGGCAGGCTGCCACCCTTGCCGGGGGGCATGTTCGCCACGACGAAGTCGGCGACGTCGCCGACGGTCACGAAGCGCGTCTTGCGGAACTTGCGATCGGCCGGCGGATCCAGCGGCAGCGCGCCCTGAGCCAGGCCGACCACCCGCGGACCCTTGCCGCCCTGGCCCGCGTCGCCGTGGCAGCCGGCGCAGTTCGCGCCGTACAAGGTCTGGCCCGCCGCCACCTGCTCCGCGAACGTGGCCGGCGGGGCGGCCGCCGTGGCGGGCGAAGCCGTCGTGGCGGGCGCGGCCTCGTTGCTGCTGGCGCAGCTCGCGGTCACCATCGCCAGCGTCAGGCCGACGGCGGGGATCAAGATCGATTTGCGGATCTTCGAATCGGTCATCTCGTTCTCCTTGTGTGGGCGCCGGGGAAAAGCGAGCCACGTCGGGCCGTGCCTCGCGGGCGCAGCCCATGGAGGAACGAGGCCAGAAAAGGTGACGTGCGATCAGCCGGCCGGCGCGATTTGCGCCAGCACCGCCGTCACCACGCGGTCACAGCGCCGCGCTTCGAACGCGAACGCATCGTCGAGCTGACGGCCGATGCGCCGCTCGATCGCCTCGCGCAGCAGCGCCCGCGCCCGGTGCAGCCGCGTCTTCACCACGTTCTCCTCGACGGCCAGAATGGTCGCCGTCTCCAGCGTGGTCATCCCCTCGATCTCGCGAAAGATCAGCACGCTGCGGTAGATGTCCGGCAGCCCGTCGATCGTCTCCTCGACCAGACGGCCCAGTTCCCGCGCGCGGACCTGCCGTTCGGGATCCGGCGCGGGGGCGCGCCACGCGTCGGGGACCGCGGTCTCGGACGTGTCGATAGACACGAACCGCCCGCGCTGCCGGAGGCGCGCCAGCGCCTCGTTGAACGCGATCCGGCACACCCAGGTCGACCAGCGCGCGTTCCCCTGGAACTGGCCCAGGTGCGAAAATGCCAGCACGTAGGTCTGCTGCATCACCTCCTCGACGTCGGCGCCGTCGCGCAGCACGGTCCGCACGGCGCGATAGACGCGGCGGTTGTTTCGCCGCATCAGCAGCTCGAACGCGAGCCGATCGCCCAGGCGGACCCGCTCGACCAGCTCCTCGTCGGAGGTCTCGAGCGCCGGCTCGGTCTGGGGCGCGGCTGTATCGAACAATGACGACATGTCCCCTCAGAGAAACTCGACCACCCAAGGTTACGGCGAATCCGGGCGAACGCCCGGGGCCCGGCTAGGTGTGTCGCAATCCGTCGACCGCGCGCATGCGGCTGGCGCGCAGCGAGGGGTACAGGGTCGCCAGCACGCAGATGGCCAGCGTGGCCGCGGCCACGGCGACGATCTCCCGCGGCGCGATCTGCACCGGAAGCTGGCCGATCAGATACACCTTCGGGTCCAGCGGGTAGCCGTAGGCCTGGGCCAGCCCGCACACCAGCAGCCCGCAGCCGATGCCAATCACGGTGCCTACCGCCCCCACGCTGGTCCCCGCGACGAGGAAAAGGCGCGCCAGCATGCCGGCGCGCGCACCCATCGAGCCCAGGATGGCGATCTCGCGCACCTTCGACAGCACGATCATGGTCAGCGACGCGATGATGTTGAACGCCGCCACCAGGATGATCAGCACCAGCAGCAGCGAGATGGCCACCTTCTGCGTCTTCAGCGCGGTGAACAGGTTGTGGTTCAGCTCTTGCCAGTCGACCACGCGATAGGGTCCGGGCAGGCGCCGCCGCACCTCCTTCGCCATGCCGATGGCCTGGTTCGCGTCGGCGAAGCGCAGCTCGACGCCGAACACCGATTGCCGCACGCTGCCCAGCTTGCGCGCGTCGTCCAGGCTGACGTAGGCCAGCCGCGTGTCGTACTCGTTGAACCCCATGCGGAAGCGGCCCACCACGCGGAACAGAAAAGACGGCGGCACCAGACCGTTGGCGTCGCTGAACGGCACCATGATCGATACGCAGTCGCCGACCTTCAGGCGCAGCTTGTGCGCCAGCTCGACGCCCAGCGCGATGTTGCCGTTCGCCGGCATGGGGCCGCCCACGCTGGCCGCCGTCCTGGGCATGTTGCACGGCAAGACACGCCCCAGATCCTCGACGCGCCCGTCGATCAGCGTGTGGCGCAGGTCGTCCGCACCCTGGGCCAGATCGATCCCCTTCAGGTTCGCGCCGATGCTGCCCACCATCACCTCGCCGGCCGAGAACAGGAACTTCGCCCGCCGCACCACCCCGGGCAGATCGGCCAGCTTGGCGGCGATCTCGTCGGCCTCGGCGCTGTCGACGTCGACGTCGCCGTAGGGGATCACGATCAGATGCGCGTTCAGCGCCAGCACCTTGTCCTGGAACTCGCGCTGGAATCCGCTGGTCACGCCCAGCACGACGATCAGCGACTGCACGCCCAGCGCCACGCCCATCGTCGACACCGTGGTGAACACCGAGAACAGGCGCAGCAGCAGACACACCACGAAGGCCAGCGTGCCAGTCAGGATCGCCAGGACGGCCACGGTCTCCAGCGCGCGGGACCGGCCCCGCGAGCCGAAGAACAGCGCCGCGCCCCCCAATCCCACCAGCAGGGACACGACGGTGGCGGCCAGCAAGCTGCGACCGCGCCGCTTCCCCACGCCGCGGTTCAGATAGCGCAGGCCCGCGAAGCGCTCGAACGGCCGCGCATACAGCCCGGCCATGCCCAGCGCCAGGATCCCGCACAGGGCGACGGTGACGCCGGTCCTTTGCAACTCGGGCACAGCCAGCGCGGCCACGGCGGTGATTCCGCCGAGCGCGAACGCCAGCACGGTGAACGTCAGTCCTCCCACGGCCCGGCACCCTAGCAGCGGCCCGGGATCACCGCCACGGCGCCACCGCGGAACGCGCGGCGATGGCGCGCGGGGAACAGTCCCGCGCGACGCTCGAGCACGAGGGCGAAAAACACGAAGGCGGATACGAAGGCGAAAAACGCGAAGCCTGAAAAAGGATCGCCGCGGGCGCGCCTCGCGCCTTGACACTGTTTCCCGGGGGACCGTAGCGTAGCGACCCATGGCCAGCCGACGGTTGCGACCTGTGCCCAGGCTGGGGTGGCGTGCGCCCATCACCGGCCTGCGGGGCCTGGTCGCCGGCCTGCTCGTGCTGGGGGCCCTGCTGGCGGCGAGGACCGCGCGGGCCGACCGCAACGACCTGCGCCTGATCAACTTGTGCGACACGTCGCAGGGCAACGGGTGCGGGTGGGTCACGCAGACCCCGACCCGCACGACGGTGGCGCTGGACCCCGCCGCGAACACCCGCTTTCGCAGCCTGATGTCCGAGCTGGGCGTCGTGGTGGCGCCGCGCCTGCAGACGCCCGCCGACACGCTGGGCTTCGCCGGCATCCAGCTGTCCGCCGACGTGAACGTCACCCAGATCAGCAGCGGCAAGTCGTTCTGGAACGGCGTCGAGGGGGTGCAGCCGAACAACCCGAACCTGACGCGCCCCCCGTCGTGGCTGACGACCGTGGGCGGGTTCGTGCGCAAGGGTCTGCCGGCGTCCCTCGAGCTGGGCGCCGGCGCGGTGAACGTCGTTCAGTCGGGGATGTGGGCGCTGCAGGGCTACCTGCGCTTCGCCGTGAACGAAGGCTTTCACGACCTGCCGCTGCCGTCGCTGGCGGTGCAGGCGGGGGTGTCGGATCTGCTGGGCACCGATCAGGCCACGCTGCACGTGTACGGCGTCGACGTCGTGGTGTCGAAGGGGTTCGGCATCGCCGGAACCTGGCGGCTGGAGCCGTATCTGGGCTGGAACCAGCTTCTGATCAGCGGCGCCAGCGGCACGATCGACGCCACGCCCGCCTGCGACGCCGCGACGGTCGCGGGGACCAACCCGGCCAACAACGTGGCCGTCGCGGCGCTGCCCCGGTCATGTCAGGCGCAAGCGGGCACGTCGGCGGACGAGGGCGGGAACTTCCGTTTTCCGTCGCAGGCGCTGATCACGCGCAGCCGCTGGTTCGGCGGCGCGAAGCTGAAGCTGTGGAAGCTGTTCCTGGTCGGGCAATTTGCCTGGACCACGGCCGGCGGCAGCCGCGACGCGCAGACGGCCATGGGTGCGGCGGACGATCAGAGCGGCAGCCAGAAGGCCGTTTCTTTGTCGGCCGGCTTCGATCTGTAACGATTCTTGACGCTGACCTGTGCCGCAACCCGGCACCCGATTTTCGGACCTTGCAGAACTTTGCAGATCCGCAACATTGCTAAGTACCCGAAACTTAACGAAAAGGGGGCTTCATCCAGGCTTTATTGTCTGACATCTTACATTATTGACCCGTTTTTTTAGTCGTGACACAATTCTCCAATGACGACGGCCCGGACGATTAAGCGCTACGCGAACCGGAAGTTGTACGACACCCGCGACAGCCGCTACGTCACGCTGGATCACATCGCGGCGATGGTGCGCGCGGGCGACGATGTCAAAGTGGTGGACAATACGACGCGCGCGGATCTGACCACCGCCACGCTCGCGCAGATCATCTTCGAGGAAGAGAAGAAGACGCCGCGCCTGACGGTGGCCGGTCTGCGCAAGATCATCCAGGGTGGGATCGCCGCCCTGGGTGGTGGCGGCGCGCCGCCCACGCCCGGCGTGCCGAACGGATCACCGCCCGCGCCGCAGACGCCGTAACGCGTCCCTATTTGCGCGTGCTGTCCGACGGAGCGGCCGGCTTCGCGTCGGCAGGGGGCTCAGATGGCCCCACGCGTGGAGTCACGTCGATCTCGTTCAGTGACCCGACCGATCGCTTGAAGTTCTTGATCGCCTTGCCGAGGCCGTCGCCGAGCTGCGGCAGCTTGGTCGCGCCGAACACGACCATCACGATGATCAAGATCAGAACCAGTTCGCCAAAGCCCATGCCGAACGGCATGCGCGCAGTCTAGCGCAGGCGCGAACCGTCGCAAGGACGGGAACGCCGCCGGCCACGCAAGGGCAGCTTTTTTGGCGCCTTGCGCGGACTTCGCTACGATCGGGTGTTCATGGCGACCCGAACGTCACGGGACCGGCGGAGCTCACGGACGGTCGGCCGGTGGCGATCGCCGCGTCCGCCATCCTCGCTGACGTGCTGGCTGACCGCCGGCCTGATGGCCCTGGGGGGCTTCGCGGGGGTGGCGCGCGCGGCGCCCGCGGCGAAACCAGCGGCCGCGGGGAAGAAGATCCCTGGCGGGGGTCCGGCCGCCTCGCCCGAGGAGAGCCAGAACGAACGCCGCGCCGTGCGCGGCTCGGCGGTCGACGATCCGAGCGAGAGTCCGGAACTCGGGGAGCTGCGTCGCTTCGAGGAGGAGGCCTTCCCGCGCGCCCACGGCGCCGCCGCGACCGACCAGGGCAGCGGGGACAGCTGGGACACGCCCAGCGAGCCGCAGCCGGCGCTGCCCGGCCGCTGGGACGGCTCCGGTGACGTGCCGGAGGTGCTGCGCTCGCCCGACCTCCCTGGCGCGCGCGAGCGCACCGGCGCACCACCCGACTCCGAGTGGCTGCGTGGCCTGAAGCTGCCCGAGCTGCCGGTGCGCTGGGATCCCCAGGTGCTGCGCTACCTGGATTATTTCAAGAACGACACGCGCGGCCGCGCCGTGATGGCGAACTGGCTGCGGCGCGCCGGCCGCTACCGCTCGCTGATCGAGGTGGCGCTGACCCGCGAGGGGCTGCCGAAGGATCTGCTGTACGTGGCGATGGTCGAGAGCGGCTTCGAGACCAGCGCGCGCTCGCGCGTGGGGGCGGGGGGCGTCTGGCAGTTCATGCCGGGGGCGGCCCGCGCCTACGGTCTGGAGGTCGGCTACTGGATCGACGCCCGCCGCGATCCCGAGAAGTCGGCCGAGGCGGCGGCGCGGTACCTGAAGGATCTGTACGTGCGGTTCAACTCGTGGCCGCTGGTGTTCGCCGCGTACAACGCCGGCTATGGCGCCGTGCTGAAGTCCATCACCCGTTACAACACCAACGACTACTGGGAGCTGTGCCGTCACGAGGCGGGTTTGCCCTGGGAGTCGAGCCTTTACGTCCCCAAGATCATGGCCGCCGCCATCGTCGGCCACAACCTGGAGGCGTTCGGCTTCAGCGACGTGGTCCCCGATCCGCCGTTCGCCTACGAGAGCGTCGAGGTGCCGGCGGGGACCACGCTGGCGACGGTGGCGCGGGCGGCCAAGGCCAAGATCGAGGTGCTGCAGGCGCTGAACCCGCAGATCGCGCGCGACCGCACGCCGCCCGATCGCGGCGCCGTGGCGGTGCGTATCCCCGTGGGCACGACGCCGGCGTTCGCCGAGGCGTTCGAGCGCTCGCGCGGGGCCGTCGACCGACTGGAGACGGTGACGCTTCGCTTTGGCGAGGGCCTGGACGACGTGGCCCGCGCGCACGGCACGACGGCGCGCGAGCTGCGCCGCTTGAACGGCGTGAAGGACTCGAGCGAATTGCACGCCGGCATCGCCATCGTGGTGCCGCGCAAGAAGGGCGACAAGGCCGCGGACAAGCGCGAGCAGTCAGAGGCCTCGGCGCGCCTGGCCGCCGCGTCGCCCGGCGGCGACGGCGCCGCGACGGCCAGCGACGACGACGAGATCCTGGTGGCGGTCCCCGATCGCGTCTTCAACTACGAGGGGCGCGAGCGCGTCTTTTATCAGACGCGCGAGGGCGACACGCTGGACGGCATCGCCGACGCGCTGGGTGTGCGCACCGACGATCTGGTCGAGTGGAACAATCTGGATCCCGAAGCGAAGCTGCACCCGAAGATGGTGCTGCAGGTCTTCGTGCGGAAGGACTTCGATCCCACCGCCATCGTGCTGCTGGACGCGGCGCGGGTGAAGGCAGTCACGCTGGGCTCGGACGAATTCCTCGAGCTGGAGGCGGCACGCCGCGGGAAGCGGCGGCTGGTGGTGGAGACGAAATCGGGCGACACGCTGGTCAAGCTGGGGCGGCGCTACGGGCTGACGGTGGGCGATCTGGCGCGCATCAACCGCTTCTCGTACAACACCGAGCTGCGCGACGGGCAGAAGGTCGTCGTGTACGCGCCCATCGGTGAGCCGCCGCGCGACGTGGCGCAGGGCATGGCGGGCGCGACCCGTCGTGATCGCGGGTTGACCGGCGTGGCGCGCGGGGGGACGGCGGCGCCGTCGAAGGGCGTCGCCGCCGGCAAGGCGATCGCCGGCAAGGCTGAGCGAGCGTCGGGGAAGGAGGTGGCGCTGCGGGCCACCACGCCGCCGGCGTTCGAGCCGAAGAAGAAAGAAGAGACCCCGGCCAAACCGGCCAGCCGCGCCACCACGCCGCCTCGGTTCGAGCCGCACGCGAAAGAAGATGGCAAGAAGGAAGACGGCAGGGCGAAGGATCGCGAGAAGACCAAGGGCGAGGCGAAGCTGACCCACCCTGAAGGCAAGTCGACCAGTAAGCCCTCCGCGAAGAAGAAGTGAGCGGCGGCGAGGACGACCAGCGCGTCGCCGCCGAGGAAGCGGGCGCGCGCCTGGACGCGTTCGTGAGCCGCAAGCTGGGGGTCACCGTCGGGGAGGCCCGGCGCCGCATCGAGGCCGGGCTGGTGCGCGTCGACGGCCGACGCCAGCGGAAAGGCGCGACCCTGGCCGCGGGGGCGCGGGTTTCTATCGAGGCCGGCGAGAGCCGCCTGATCGCCGACCCGGCCGCGCCGGTGACCTTCCTGCACCAGGACGCCGCGCTGATCGCGATCGACAAGCCCGCCGGCATGCCGTCGCATCCACTACGCCTCGGCGAGCGCGGCACCGCGGCGAACGCCATCATCGGGCGGTACCCGGAGTGCGCCGGCGCTTCCGAGGATCCACGCGAAGGGGGCCTCGGTCATCGGCTGGACACCGCCACGAGCGGCGTGCTGGTGGCGGCGCGCGACCGCGCCGCCTGGCTGGCCTTGCGCGCGGCGCTGGGTGGCGAGGACTGCCAGAAGCGCTACCTGGCCGAGGTCTGGGGGCAGCCGCCCGACGAGGGGCAGGTCAGCGCGGCCATTGGCCGCCGCGGCCGCCGGGGCGGCAAGGTGCAGCTGGACGGCGGCCGCAACCCGCTGCCGGCCGCCACACGGTTCACTGTGCTGGAACGGCGCGCGCGCACGGCGCTGGTGGTGGCCCATCTGCACGCGGGACGCGCCCATCAGGTGCGCGCGCACCTGGCGGCCGCCGGATTTCCCATCGTGGGCGATGATCGCTACGACCCCCTCTACAGCGAGCGCCGGGCCGGCGCCCCGCGCCTGCACCTGCACGCGGCAGCGGTGTCTTTCACGCATCCGACGACGGCGCGGCCGATCACCATCGAGGCGCCACCGCCGGCCTGGGCGCGCCCGGGGGGCGACACATGACGCCGTCACGCCCGCGCGACGTTTGCGGTATGAAAAGGTCATGAGTGATCGGACCGTGAAGCCGGACGCCGAACCGGACGCCGACCCCTTCGTGGTCCTGGCCGAGCGCGAGAACCTCGCGCTGGCAGGCGGCGGTCAGGCGCGCATCGACCGGCAGCACCAGGCGGGCAAGCTGACCGCCCGCGAGCGCATCGCGAAGCTGTGCGATCCCGACAGCTTCGTCGAGCTGGACAAGCTGGTCACGCATCGCTCGACCGACTTCGGCATGGCCGAGCACAAGATTCCTGGCGACGGCGTCGTGACCGGTCACGCCCGCATCCACGGCCGCCCGATATTTCTGTTCGCGCAGGACTTCACCGTGTTCGGCGGCTCGCTGTCCGAGGCGTACGCGGGCAAGATCTGCAAGGTCATGGACCTGGCCATGAAGGTGGGCGCGCCCGTCATCGGCCTGAACGACTCGGGCGGGGCGCGCATTCAAGAGGGCGTGGCCTCGCTGGCCGGCTACGCCGACATCTTCCTGCGCAACACCCTGGCCTCGGGCGTGGTGCCGCAGCTCTCGGCGGTGCTGGGTCCTTGCGCGGGGGGCGCCGTCTATTCGCCCGCCATCACCGACTTCATCTTCATGGTCGAGTCGACCAGCCACATGTTCATCACCGGCCCGGACGTCATCCGCACCGTCACCCACGAGGAGGTGTCGAAGGAGGAGCTGGGGGGCGCGCACACGCACGCGTCGCGGTCAGGCGTGGCCCACCGCGCGTTCCCCGACGAGGAGGCCTGCCTGCAGGGGCTGCGCGAGCTGCTGACGTTCCTGCCCCAGAACAACCGTGAGGATCCGCCACGCCGGCCGCCGCAGCACAAGGCGCCCGCCGCCGACGGCGCGCTGGACGCGCTGATCCCCGCCGAGCCTTCAAAGTCCTACGACATGAAGGAGCTGCTGCGGCGGATCGCCGACGACGGCTACCTGTTCGAGATCCAGCCTGAATACGCGCCCAACATCGTGGTGGCGTTCGCGCGCCTCGACGGCCGCCCCGTCGGCATCGTGGCCAACCAGCCGCTGCACCTGGCGGGGTGCCTGGACATCGCGGCCTCGCTGAAGGCGGCGCGCTTCGTGCGCTTCTGCGACTGCTTCAACATCCCCATCGTGACGTTCGTCGACGTGCCCGGCTTCCTGCCCGGCACCGCGCAGGAGTACGGCGGCATCATCAAGCACGGCGCGAAGCTGCTGTACGCGTACGCAGAGGCGACGGTGCCGAAGCTGACCGTGATCACGCGCAAGGCGTACGGCGGCGCCTACGACGTCATGTCGTCCAAGCACATCCGCGGGGACCTCAACTTCGCCTATCCGACCGCCGAGATCGCCGTGATGGGTCCGGAAGGGGCGGTGAACATCGTCTTCCGCGACGAGCTGGGGCAGGCGGCCGATCCGGCGGCGGCGCGCGCCCGCTACGTGGCCGAGTACCGGCAGAAGTTCGCCAGCCCCTACGTGGCCGCCGAGCTGGGCTACGTCGACGAGGTGATCCGCCCCCGCGACACCCGGGCCCGCCTGTGCGACGGCCTGGCGCTGCTGGGGAACAAGCGGGATCAGAACCCGCCCAAGAAACACGGAAACATCCCGCTTTGAAGCTGACGAGCCTGCTGCTCGCTGGCACCCTGGCCGTCGCGGGGTGCGCCTCGGCGCCACCGCCGGTCAGCAAGATCGTGAACGGGCAGGTCATCGTCACCCGCGCTGTCAGCCCGGACGCGTACGCGCACTACGCGCGCGCGCAGCTGTACGAGGAAGAGCAGAACTGGGAGCAGGCGGCGGTCGAGCTGCGGCGTGTGCTGGCGCTGGACGATCAGGCGCCCGAGGTGCGGGCGCAGCTGGCCGACGTGCTGCTGCAGCTGGGCGAGGTGAACGACGCGGCCGATCAGGTCGAGCGCTCCCTGGCCATCGAGCCGACCGTGCCCGGCCATGCCGCGGCGGCGCACGTGGCCGAGGCGCGGCACGAGGACAAGGTGGCGCTGGACCACTATCGCCAGGGGGCGGCCCTGGCGCTGGCGGACGGCGAGATGGACGCCATCGAGACGACGCACCTGGCGCTGGCCAGCGCCCAGCTGGCGGCGCTGGATCTGCCGGCGGCGCACGCCACCATCCGCGCGCTGGCGGACACGGACCGCGACAGCGTGCGTGCCCGCGTCGAGCTCGGGGCCATGGCCTGGGCCGAGGGGCGCCTGGCGGAGGCCGAGGCCGCGCTGAAGGAGGCGATCGCGCTCGAGCCCGAGCAGCTGGACGCGCGGCTGGTGCTGGCCGCCCTGCAGGTGGCGACCGGGCGCGCCGCCGAGGCGAAGGCCGTCTTCCGCGACACGCTGGAGCGGTCCGAGGACTCGCTGGAGGTGGGCGAGATGTACCTGAAGTGGCTGGTCGCGAGCGGCGATCGCGCCGCCGCCGACGAGGAGGCGGATCGCCTGACGCCCGATGTGATCGACGAGACGACCATCGACGCGATCGTGCGCATCGAGCGGGCGGCGGGTCGGCCCGAGCGGGCGCGCGCCGCCGCCGAGCGGGCGCTCGAGCGGGGCGTGCCGTCCGGCCACGTGGCGCTGCTGGTGGGCGGCGCGCTGGCCGACGCGAAGGACTACACGGGCGCTGCGGCGCGCCTGTTGAAGGTCCCGAAGGGCGACCCCGATTACGTCGAGTCGCGGCTGCGCGCGGCCGAGGCGCTGCGGCGGGGGGGCGGCGCACGCCAGCTGGAACAAGCGGAGCGCGCGCTGGACGACGCCACCGCCGCGGCGACGGCGGAGGCCGCCACGGGCAAGCCCACGAAGACGCCCACGAAGACGCCCGCCGACGGCGGCGAGGCGCGCCCGCGCGAGTGGATGTTCGACCTGATCGTGGCGCGCGCGCTGCTGGACGAGAAGCGCGGCGATCCGACGGGCGCGCTGCGCGGCCTGGATCTGGCGCTGAAGGCGCACCCCGACGATCCGCGCTTCCTGCTGGTCCGCGCCGCCATCGACGAGCGCCGCGGCGGGTGGCGGGCGGCCCTGGCCGCCGCACAAAAGATCCTGGCCAGCGACCCCCGCAACGTGGAGGCGCTGAACTTCGCCGGCTTCGTCGCCGCCGATCACGACGGCGATCTGAAGCAGGCGGTCAGGCAGCTGCAGGTGGCGATGGTGCTGGATCCAGGCGCGGGCGGGATCGTCGACAGCCTGGGGTGGGCGTACCTGAGGCAGGGCGATCTGGCGCGCGCGTCGACGTTCCTGATCCAGGGCGATCGGCTGGAGCCGGGCGACCCGGAGATCCTGGCCCACCTGGCCGAGCTTTACAGCCGCCAGAACCAGAACGATCGCGCGGTGGCCACCTTCCGCCGGGCGCTCGAGCACGATCCCGACGAGCGGGTGGCGCGTGACATCCAGGCCCGGCTGCGCAGGCTGGAGCCGGCGGGCACGCCATGAGCAAGTTCGCCCGACGAGCGGTCCGGGCGCTGGTCCTGCTGGCGCTTCCGGCGCTCTCCGGTTG
>Ga0207652_10002678_pt1 | contig 14938 bp, 32 predicted proteins | sample KBSC63BmetaG_FD_184334 | JGI IMG/M metagenome (GOLD analysis project Ga0207652, IMG submission 184334) | Corn rhizosphere microbial communities from Kellogg Biological Station, Michigan, USA - KBS C6-3B metaG (SPAdes) (version 2) | ecosystem: Host-associated > Plants > Roots > Rhizosphere ... | reverse complement strand
CCGCAAGCATGGCGCGCTGCCGTCACCTCCTGACCGTCGTGACTTCAAGGCGAAGTTGCCGCGGCTGTCGAGCATCCCTGCCAGCGTGAACTACGGCCTCGGCCTGGTCTTCGGCATGCTGCTCAACAATATCCTGGGCTGCTGCTACCCCGCCGCGCTCCTCCACGCCCTCCAGGTGCTCACCGGCGGGAAATACACGCCGACCAACGCCGACGTCCTCGCCGTCTACGAAGCGATGGGTTACGACCCGACGAAGACGAAGCCCGACGGCAGCAACCCGACCGACCGTGGCACCGTCGGCCGGGTCCTGTTCGCCTGGGCGCTCCACAAGGGCCTCATCGCCAGTTACGCCGCCGTCCCCACCGACCGCGCCTCCATCAAGGCCGCCATCGCCGCGCACAAGGCAGTCCTGTGCGAGTGGGCACTACCTGCTGGCGCGGAGAACGAGGGCGCCAAGTGGACGATGCCGCGCGCCAACAAGGCCGCCGGCTCCTGGGGTTACCACGCCACCGTCGAGGTCGGCTACACGCCGCGGCACAACGACAACGTCACCTGGGGCGAAGAGGGCACCGTCACCCCACCGTTCGAGGACGCCTACCTTCAGGCTGCCTGGGTAGTCGAGGTCACGCCCGGCACCGACATCGCCGGGATCATGGCGAAGGTCCGGGCGGCGTGACACTGCACGAGCAGACGTGGGACCTGCTCGCCGAAGCTCTCGACGAGATCGTCTACACCCGCGACATCGAGCCTGGGTGGCGACGGTTCCAACTCGTCCGCGACGACGAAGCCAACTACGCCGTGCTCTACATCTTCACGCACAACCCGAACACCTACCGACCCGACGAGATCCGCCATACCCGCCACGAGTTCGTCGTCCCCGTCGCCACCTACCACAAGGACGCCTGGACCCGCTGGGTGTTCGACCGCATCGTCTCCATCGAGATCCACGAGACCTGCGAGTCGTTCCAGGTCAACGGCGTCCGCATCTACGCGCCGCACCACGGCAACGGCGAAGACCCCTACGCCTTCTGGCCCGGCGGAACCGCTGAGCAGAAGTCCAAAGCACCAGGCGAGGACTAGGGCGGCGCCCATGAGCATCTCCGTTTTCATGGTCGAGGAGATTGAGCGCGACGGCCCCAGCCACCACTGGCGCCGTCTCGACAACGGCGAAGTATTCGGCCATCGCCCGGTCGGCGCGATGTGGTGGTCGCACATGACCGAACGTCATCGTCCAACCGGCCCAGATGACCGGCCACCCGATGTCGACCTCGATTGGCTCCGCGAGACCTTCGCCGGATCCGCTCGCAGCCTATGGCCAGGACCGTCACCGACCGACCCGACGCTTCCCGCCGCGCACCCCTCCTACTCGTTCACTGACGGACCCGCGCTATGGGTGCAGACACCCGGCGGCGGATGGTGCATCGACTCCCGCGCGAGCAACTGCACGATGCCCTACGACTACGCGCACCGCTGCTGGGTTCGCCACGGCGAACCACCCGACATCACCGTCGACAAGAACGGCGTCACCTGCCAAGCGGGTGCAGGCTCGATCCAATGCGGCAGCTACCACGGCTTCCTGCAAGGTGGTGTGTTGACGTGAGCATGTGGCCGCAGGGGAACGTCGAGCAGCGCGTCGCCATCCTCGAAGACCGCATCAACAAGGTAGAGATCGCGCTCGTTGAGGCCTACGCCAACAACGAGCCGGCGAACATCGCCATCTGCAAGCAACGCCTCGACGAGCTAGCCGACGAGCTTGACCGGCTGATCCCACAGCAGCGGAGCGGCGACTGATGCGCGCCACCATCCGCCGGATCGTCGACCTCGCCGCATGGCCGCTCCTCACCACCGGCGCGGCGCTGCTCGAAGCGATCGACGGTGGCCGCACCTTGCGCTGGGTCCGCAACACCCACGTCGAGTATGAGGCTGACGTCATCGCCTGACCGCCCAGCCTGCTCTGCCGCCCCGTCCTGGCGCACCTTCCCCGGTGCCAGGGCGGGGCGTTTTCGCGTGTCCGGCTACTGGCCGATCGTCAGGTACGCCGACTGCTCCTGCAACTGCTCCATGCTGAACGCCACCTTGTTGCGGTTCGCGAACTGCACCTTGAAGAACTTCGCCGGCGTCACGTCATCGACCGTGCCGGTCAGGATGCACTTCGACCCCGCCACGGTCGCGTCGGTGATGAACCCCGACCCCGCCACGTCACCGTTCGCCGCGTACAACGTGACCCCCGCGTTCAGGCGCAGATCGTCGTAGCCGTTGTCACCCGCGCAGCCCCCAGCCGTGCGCTTCCAGTTCGGGAACTCCGCGTCACCCCGCGCGATCTGCAGCAGCGGCTGCAAGGTCACTGTCGACGGACTCGATATGGACGGCGTCGGAGACGAGGAGACATGGCTGCTGCGCACAGCCGCCGTCCCCGTCCCGCAGCCCGCCAACCCGACCACGACTAGAACCCCCGCAATGAGCCGCATAGCGGGCACGCTACGACCCGGCGTCGGCGTTGCGCTACCGGATCGGCCGAACTGACGGGCCGTCAATCAGCCGAACGGGTGATCCCTACGCGATCCCCGGCAGCGACAGGATCGCCGCCCGTTTCCGCTCGTCCGTCACCCGTGTGTAAACCTGCGTCGTCGCCAACGAGGCGTGACGCATCAACTCTTGCACCGTCCGCAGATCACTCCCCGCTTCCAACAGTGCGGTCGCGTAGTAGTGCCGCAGCTGGTGTGGCGTCGCCTGCGACCCCACCGTCCGCAGGGCAGTCGTCATGTCCCGCCACACCAGCCACCGCGACACCGGCCGCCCCGTCGCAGGAGAAGGAAACCACGGCGCGACCGGCGGGAACGAATGCGCATGTGCCCGGATCGCCGGGTGCAACGGCAGCACGTCGACCCGGCCACCCTTCCCGGTGACCCGCAGCAGGTCGGCGTTCACGTCCTCACCGGCCACCCTGGCGATTTCGGACACACGCAGCCCGGCGAGCGCCGCCAACCGCAGCATCATCGCCGGACCCCGCCCGGCGACAGCGACGGCGGCGGTCAGCTCGCCGGAGTCAATGGGACGCGGCACGCCGCGTGGGAACGTCACGACCGGCAGCCGGTCCGCGAACGTCACCGACAGGCCGATCGCCGTGCAGAACCGGGCGAAGCTGCGGACGTGCTGATAGTAGGTGGCGCGGGAGGCACGTGCCTGGACGCTGCCGATTAAGGCGAGCGCGTGCAGGGTGGTGACCCGTTCGGGGTCGTCGGTGCCGGCGAGGCCGAGCAACCGGCGAGCACCTTGGGTGCGGGCTTCGACGGTTCGTCTGGCGGCTCCGCTGGCGGTGAGGTAGTCGGCGTAGTTGGTGAGCAGGGTGGGCATCGGTGAGGGCTCCCCGTGGTGGGCTGACTTGCGACGGTTCGCGTGGGCTGGCGGGGTTTGCCCTGTGATGATTGGTTACGCGGCGAAAAGAGTCTGGAGCCGTTCGGGTGATGTTCGGCGAGTAAGGGGCGCCTTACTTGAGCGCTGAGCTGCAACTTTCGGTGCCGTAGGTTGCGCGCCCCCCCCATGTGGATGCGGCGACGACGAGACCAACTCGGCCCGGCCGTAGAGCGTGAACAGCGCAGGGAACTCGGGGAATTCGCGCTCGATCGCAGCCGCGACCTCAGCTTTGGAGTCGCATGGCTTCCCGCGCTCCCAGTTCGCCCACGACCCCTGCGTGATGTCGAGGTCCAGGCGCTTGATCATCGCCTCTCGGGACAGACCCACGTACCACCGCACGTAGGCGAGGCGACGGCCAAAGGTGGAGAGGTCTGGCGCTGGGATCGCCACTGCTGTTGCTGGTGCCATAAGAGAAAAGTAAGCGTGGAACCGCTAGGTGTCCACACGACCGCAAGAACTACAGCGCTGTAACTAAAAGTTAGACCGCTTCGGTACTTGCAATACACTGCAAAATCTGTAGTGTCCTGTCTGTGAGCAACCAGCCGGTCACCGATCTTCTCACCACGGCGCAGGTCGCGGCGTTGCTGAACGTCACGCCCGCGACCGTCACGAACTGGGCCCGTCGCGGCCAACTCGCCGCCGTCGTGCTGCCCGGCGGCCACCGGCGCTACCACCGCGCCGACATCGAAGCGCTGCTCACACCCGGAGCGGCGGTGTCGGCGTGACCGCCTACGTCCGCCCCGGATACCTGATCGCGCTCCTGCTCGCAGTGACCGCGCTGCTCGGCGTCCTCAGCCCGTAACTGCGACGCGGCCACCCGCTGGAACCGGATGGCCGCGCTTGTCGCAGACCACTCAATCGTACCCACGAGAAGGAGTCGCAGACCATGACCACCACCGTCACAGCCCCGCCGATCGAGACGCTGGCCGCCCCGGCCGCGCTCGACCGCCACGTCGAACGGATGACGTCGGACCAGCCAACCCTCACCGACATCAGCGCCGTTCTGCACCTGATCGGCACCGCCGACGAGATCGACGGCGTCCGCATCCAAGCCTTGTGCTTCTTGGCGTCTCGGGCGCTCGGCAAGTTCGACGCCTTCACTCGGACGGCCCCCGCCGACGAACTGGCAGCCGTCGTAAGGGACGCGCAGCAGGACTGCGCCAACGCACATCAAGGCTGCCAGAACGTCGTGCTCCCCTGGGTTTACAACGGGCGTCACTGCTCCCCGTCGTGCGCGCGTGACGACGAGCGGACGCGGCTGTGACCGCCGACCGCGCCGGCTACATCGCCGGACTGCGCCGTATTGCCGACGCGCTCGAAGCCGACCCGTTGCTGCCGCTGCCTTACGACGGCACCAGCAGCGAGTTCCCTGTGTTCACCCACTCGCAGGACGAGCTGGTTCGTTGGGTGCGCGTTCTCGACGGCAAGCGGGACAAGGAAGTGACCGACAGCCCGGGCTACGGGTTCGAGTTGCGGGGGGTTGTCGGCGCGTTGCGCGTGCTCGTGTACGCGCCGAGGGACCTGGTCTGCACGCGTCGTGTCGTCGGCACTCGCGAGGTCATCGAAGAGGTTCCGGATCCGGACGCGCTTGCCGCTGTCCCGACAACGACGGTGACTAGGACCGAAGAGGTCATCGAGTGGGACTGCGGGCCGATCCTCGCGCCGCGTGAGCAGGTGTCGGCATGACCGGCCCGGAGCACTACCGCGAAGCCGAGCGGTTGCTCAACCGCTGCCGTCGCAATGCCACGACCTGGGACCGTCAGCAGCGCCAGATCGTGGAAACCGACGACGTCACCTACGCCGCGGAAGACGGGTCAGATGACCTGATCGCCGCGCAGGTGCACGCGACTCTCGCGCTCGCCGCCGCGACCGCCTACCCGGCCATCAAGGACTACACCGGCGACGAACTCGGCCACGAGTCACGCGACTGGACGAACGCCACGGCACCTGCACGTCAGGCGGTGTCGTCATGATGCACGACTACCACGACGCATTGCCCGGCTACGACGAGCGGCAGATCTGGCACGACGGCTGCGCCGAATGCGAGGACCGCAGTCAGCGGCTCGCCATCGGCATGCTCGACCAGGGCAACTTCGAACGCGCCTGGGTCCGAGCAGCGAAGTGGAACCGCGAAGGCGGTGCCGGGCTAGCGATCAGCCGCGCTGAGAAGCCGCTGCTCGACGCGCTGTGGGCAATCCAGGTGCAACTTGAGCGACGTGGCTGGCCGCTAGGTGTCGTCCCAACTGGCAACACGGTGGCGTTCGCATGAGGCCGCCATTGACGCGGTGCCGGTGCACGCCGCTTTGCCTGTCGCCGCTGTACGCCGACGACGACGTCGTCGCGACGCCGGACGGTGACGCGCTCCGCGAGCACGTCACACCTGACCCGTACCCGGTGGAGCAGCTGGTCCTCGACGTCGAGGCGGTGTCGGCGTGAGCGTCGTCGGCTGGGGTGAGTGGATCGGCGTCGACCCCGAAACGCGCAAGCGCACCCACTTCGCTCGCCCCGTCTGGTATCTGGCCGGCGACATGGAACGCGCCGTCGTCTTCCAGCCCGGCTACCGCACCGACCGCAAGACCTACGGGCTGCACGGCATGGACATCACATGGCTGCTCCGCGGACCCCTTGGCGTTGCTCAGTTCGTCGTCTTCACTCACTGGACGCCTGGAGAGGTCGGCCACATCGACTGGCTGAGCCGAAAGATCTCTTCACCAATGGCAGCAGACCTCGGCTACCACGCACTCTGCGCTCAGTACGACGGCCAGACGCCGATGGGTGACTGCGACTACCTAGACGATCGGCCGTGCTTCTACGACGGGTCCAGCCTTCAGGCCCAGGAGTTGTTCGCGCGGTTCGTCATCGAAGGCGACGCAGTGATCTGGCGGGAACTCGGTGAGCGGCACGATGACCTGCTGATCCCTGGCGGTTCGTCATGACCGTCCTCCTTGACGTGGTCCTCGTTCTGGTTCTCATCTTCGGCCTCGCCGTCGTAGTCGTCGGCACCAAAGACTCCCTGCGCCGTGGCGATGACTCAATCGAACGGGCGATGGAGCAGATGGAAGCCGCCCGCCGCGTCACCACCCCACCCGCCTGGCAGCAGCCGGCCCGGCAGCAGTCGACCATCACCCAACTCGAACGGAGCACACGGCCATGAGCGAAAGCCTGACCTTCGACGCCGGGTACCTCGCCCGTGGCTGGCTCGCAACGCACCTCGCGACCGGCGCCGACGAAGAGACACCCGTCATCTGCGGCACGCTGCTGATCGAGACGTTCACCGATGGTGTCCGGCTCACCGCAACCGACCGGACGATCCTGCTGTCCACGTGGGTGCCGTGCACGAACGACGACCCGGAGCCGTCGCTTGACGTCGCGCCCGACGGCGTGGCTGTCGTCCGTGACCCGGACGGGCGCGGCAAAGCTCTCCTCTCCTACCTGCGGAAGCTCGCAGCGAAGGCAGCGAAAGACGGAGCACCCGCGCCGCTGGTGACGTTGCACGTCGGTGTGCCTGCCGAGGAGGGTGACGCGGCTGGCTTCCCCGGCATGGAACTCGACACGGTAGTCATCGACTACCCGGAGCATGAGCGGGTCGTATTGCCGACCGTCAACGGCACGTTCCCGGACTATCGGACGTTGCTGTTCGGGCACACCGCGAAGCGCACCGACATCATCGGGTTGAGCAGCGACAACTTCCTACGGCCCGGTCAGGCCGCGAAGATCCTCGGCGGCTTCATCCGGTGCTCGTTGGCTGGCCCGAAGTCCGCTGTCGGTGTCGAGATCGGTGTCGCGCCGTCCGTGCGTGGCGTCGTCATGCCGATCGCTATCGCTGAGATCGAGCAGGTGGCGTGATGGCTAAGCCCAAGCTCGCCATGCAAACCGACCGTGGCCGCTATTACCGCAACCGCAACCATGGCGACCGGAAGTTCATCAGTGTCACCACCGCGCTCAAGGTGCTCGACAAGCCGGCGCTCGTCGGCTGGGCGGCACGCACCGTCGCCGAAGAGTTCATGCAGCAGTTGCCGACTGCCGTGAAGGCGTCCCGGTCGAAGGAGACGCGGCAACGCTTCATCGCCGAGATCAAAGGCTCGCCCTACGCCAAGCGTGACAAGGCTGCGAACCGCGGCACCGAAGTGCACGAGGCCGCTGAGGCGCACATCCTCGGCAAGCCACACCCAGTGTCGGAGGAGATCGCGCCGTTCGTCGCGCAGCTCCTCGACGCGATCGACTACCTCGGCATGACGTTCGAGGCGTCCGAGGCGACCGTCGCCCACCCGCAGATCGGCTACGCCGGCACCGGTGACATTTGGGCGCGGTTCAGCAAGCACCTCGACCCGGCGTGGATGTGGCTGGTCGACATCAAGACCGGCGACGACAGCAAGGCCGTGGACGCCGCCTACCCGGAGTACGCCTACCAGTTGTCGGCGTTGCGGCACGCCACTGAGTTGTGGCTGCCCGATCACACGATCGTCGAGACGCCGAAGGTCGACCGTTGCGCCGTGCTCAACCTGCGGCCGAACGATTGGGCGCTCGTCCCTGTTCCCGAGCTGGTGATCGAGCCGGCGTTCAACTTGTTCTCTCGGTGCGTCGAGATCGCCGCGCTGCAAGGCGAACTGAAGGACTCACTGTTCGAGCCACCCGTGCAGCACTCGACCGACAGCCCGTTCGTCGCTCCGACTACTGAGGCGGTGCCTGCGTGACCCTCATCCGCCACGGCATGTGGTACATCGACCCGGACGAAGGGCTGATCCTGCGTCGTGTCGGCTCCCTCGACAGCAACGGTTACCTGAAGGTTGACCGTCGCTACCTGGGTCTGCCGAACGTCCAGGCGCACCGCGTCATCTGGGAAGCCGTCCACGGACCGATCCCCGACGGCATGGTCATCAACCACCGCAACGGCATCAAGAACGACAACCGGATCGACAACCTCGAACTGACCACCCCCCAGGGCAATGTGCAGCACGCCTGGCGCACGGGGCTCGCGAGCAGCAAGAAAGGTACGGCGCACCCCGGCGCCAAGCTCAACAACATCCGCGTCTACGCGATCCGCGCGCTTGCGACCATCGGCCATACGCCGCGTGAGATCGCCGTCATGAGTGGCATCAGCCGCCGGCAGGTCGCCAACATCATCGCCCGCCGCTCCTGGGCGCACCTACCCGAGATCGCCGTCCGCACGGAGGACTTCTGATGGCTGGTCGGATCATCACCCTGCAACGTCAAGCCCGCGAACTCGGACGACTCCGCACCGGCCTCACGGACGGCAAGCGGCCGATGCGCTCAGAGACATGGATCGTCACATCCCACGCCGAACATTACGTCGAAGCCGCTGCCGCCGAATGGGGCGGCACCGTCGAGAAGTGGCAACCGCAAGGGTCGGGCGCAGCGCAGTTCCGCGTCATCACGCAGACGACATGCCTCGACGCGATCCTGCCGCCCGGTGACCCGCTGAGCCAGTCCTATGAGATGTGGTCCCGCGGCGGCTGTCAGCGGCGCTGCGACGGCATGACGGAGCAGCTATCCGACTCGCCTTGCCTGTGCATCGCCGACTACGGCGACAACTGGTACCAGCAGGAGAAAGGTGACGTCTGCTCGGCGCACACTCGGCTGAATGTCATCCTGCCGCAGATGCCGGACATCGGCGTCTGGCGGATGGAGACCGGTTCGTTCTACGCCGCCAACGAGATCGCGGCGCACGTCGACCTGATCCGCACGTCCACTGGCGGGAACATTGCCGTCCCCATTCGCCTGCGGATGGAACAGCGGCAGCGTGTCGCCAACGGGAAGACCAAGAAGTTCCCCGTCATTGCTGTCGAGTTGCGTGGCGCGACTGCCGGTGCGCTCATGGCAGGAACAGCCAACCTCGACGCGATCGCCGAGCTGGCACCGGCACAGTCCGCGCCCGCGATCGAGGCGGCTCCTGCCCGGTCGGAAGCGGACTGGATGCGGCTGGTGCAGGACGCGGGCACCGTCGAGGAGTTGCGCGGCATCTGGAAGGACGCTGCGAACGCTGGTCTGCACTCACCAGCAGTGCAACAAGCCATCACAGGGAAGATCGCGAAACTGCAGCCGCCGTCATCGGACCCGGACGAGTTGTGGCAGCGAATCGTCACTCATTGCCCGCCCGGCTGGACGCTCGATGACCTGGAGGTCGACTTCACGAACTTCACGTCGGGAACAGCACCGGGTGCAGCCGACCCCGAGCAGTTGCAGGGGTATCTCGACAAGCTCGCAGGTGCCCCAGCGTGAAGCGACCGACCGCTTGCACGAAGGACATCGTCGCCGACCTGATGGCCGCCGGCTTCAGTCGGCGACAGGCGACGGCGCTCGCGCTCTCACGCAACACCGTGTTCATCGTCCCGATGCGTGGTGGCCGCTGATGCACCTCGCGAAGTGCAAGGTCGAAGGCTGCGCCTGGCAGCAGACCCGCGACACCCTTGCCGCCGCGTTGAAGCTCCGCGAGCACCACGAAGCCCTTCGCCACCCCGACGTCTACGGCGTCAGCACCAACCAGGCGCCCGACTATGACCCCGTCGAGCAGCTTTCCACCGTCGACTGGTGGACCCGAGGGATCGACGCGATCGCCGCCCAACCAGCACGACGACGCTTCACCCTCTACGAGGTCTGTGCGCACCTCGGGGAGCCGCCGAACAGCAACGGCTGGCAGAACCTGGCGAAGGACGCGAAGCACCTCGGCCTGATCGTGAAGGTCGGCGGCGTCGAGTCGAAACGACCCGGCACTCGGCAGTCGATGACAGGGCTGTGGGAGCGGACAGAGGCCGCGCACCAGGGGCGGAGCAGGAGCGTGACCGCGTGAGCGAGCGTGACTACGCCATCGGCGTCTGCGGGTTCCCGCGCTGCGGATCCAGCATGACGATGCGGATGCTGCACGCCGGCGGCATCGAACCCGTCGAAGGCTCATCACCCGTCTCCTACGAGTTGCCGGGCCTCGCCGAGTTCGCCGACCACGACCCTACGATGCTGATCGGCCGAGCCGTGAAGCTCTTGGACTACGTGCAGTGGTACGGCACCGACGCCCTACCGAACGTGCCGTGGCGATTCATCTGGCTCGACCGCAACAGCCGCCAGCAGGCACGGTCATTCGTCAAGTTCGTCAGCGCCGTCGGCGGCGCCCTGACCGACGCCGACGTGCCCAGGATCCGCAGTTCGTTTGAACAAGACCGCGCGAGCTGTGTGGCGGCGCTCCAAGATGTCGGCCCTGTGCTCGTCCTCAAGTACGAGCGCACCTTGCGTGACCCGATGGCCGCTGGTCGGCAGCTCGAGGAGTTCTGCGGGGTCCTCGGAGTAGCTGCGGCTGTGATGGTCCATGACCGCTCCCCGGAGTGCGCACCTGATCTTGCGTTCGAGATGCAGGGGGTCGCGTCGTGACTCGCCTCGCGGCTGCCGTCCTGCTCACGGTGACGACCGGTGTGACCGTCGTCCTCAGCCACAAGCGGCCGGCGCCAGTGTCTAGCGCGACGCTCGCGCCGGTCATCCCGTTCCCCGACCGGGCCTCCCGGTCGGATGTGAGACGCCCGCTGCCGGGAGTGGAGAAGCCGCGGCGACGTGCCCCCGTGCGTCGCCCTGGTCCGCACTCCACACCCGGCAGCGGTGCACTCAACTGGGATGCGCTCGCGCAGTGCGAGTCGTCAGGTGACTGGCACATCAACACTGGCAACGGCTACTACGGCGGGCTACAAGAAGACGAGACGTTCTGGCGCAACTACGGCGGTCTGCGGTTCGCGAGCCGCCCCGACTTGGCGTCACGCGCTGCGCAGATCACCGTCGCGTTGCGTGGGCTGCGCGTGCAGGGGCGCGGCGCGTGGCCGCAGTGCGGTTGGCGGTTGGCGTCATGACCGCACCTATCCAGGCGGATCCGCGTGGTTTTCATGCTCACCGCGTTAACAAAGGACGGGTAGTTATGGACAACCTGACGAAGATCGTTGGTGTCCGCGTCGACCAGCAGACCTACGACCGTTGGCACGCGATCGCGATGCAACGCGGCATGTCGGTCCCCGAGCTGGTTCGCGTGTGCACCGACCACCTGCTCAACCTCGACGCTGCCGAGCAGGTGGCCAAGCACCACGTCTCCGCAAGGGGGAACTGACCATGCCCACTGGTTACACGGCCGACGTCGGAGACGGGAAGTGCGACAACTTCCGCGACTTCGCGCTGACCTGCGCCCGAGCGTTCGGCGCTCTCATCACGATGCGCGACGACCCGGCAGACGCGCCGATCCCGGACGAGTTCGAGGTCGATGAGTACCCCATGCGGCTATTGATCGCTGATCGCGAGCGGCTCAACGAACTGCGCGGGATGAGCGCCGAGGAGGCGCAGCGGCGGGCTGATGTGGCGTACAACGAGGCGCTCGTCTACTACCGCCAGCAGGCCCGCAAGCGAGCGGAGACGCAGGCCCGCTACGAGGCGATGCTCGACCAGGCGTTGCGCTGGGAGCCTCCGTCGCCGGACCACGTCGAGATGAAGTCGTTCATGGTCAAGCAGCTCGAAGAGTCGATCCGATTCGACTGCGGCTACGAGATGCCCGCGCCTATCCGCCAGACCGGCGACGAGTGGCTCGCCGACGAGATCGAGCGTGCTCAGCGCAACGCCGAACGTCACGCCGAGGAGCACGAAAAGGCCGTCGAGCGCGCCGAAGGACGGACCCGCTGGGTGCGGCAACTCCGTGAGTCGCTCGCCGGCTACGAAGCCAAGACGAGCGTCTGATCGTGAGCGTTAACAAGCTGGGCTGGCAGGCGCTAGAGGACGGAGCTAACCCTGTGGACAGTGGAGCATTAGCGGACGGTCGGCAGGCAGTCGCGGAGCGTCGCGTCCTGAGCGCCGAGCAGACGGTCTACATCCTGCACCCGCAGGCATGCCTCGACAGCGGTATCGACCTTCGCAATTGCCGGTTCTCCCTGGCGCTCGATAACGGCATTGACCTGGACGAGTGGACGGAGGATGTCGCGCTCATCGTGGATGTCGTCGGAGCGTTCGAGCAGACGCGGCTAAAGCCGCTGGGGCCGACACTGTGGCCGCTCCGTGACCGATCACAACAACCGCACGCTAACGAGCAGGTGCCGTGATGCAAGATCAACCGTGCGGTAGCGGCGGCTACCGAACGGTGGAGGGGCTGTGGATGACGGAGCATTAGCGCACGGTTTCGGGACGTCGATGCACTGGCCGTCCTGCCGCAACGGGCGCTGTACCGGATGCATGGAGCCACTCGCCGAGAGGTTCCGCCTCGCCGAGCTCGACCGTGACCGGCCCCTCTGTGATTCGACCGTCCCGTCGTTCTTCGACGACGAGCGCCGGTTCGACTGCGGCCACCAGGCCACCCTCGAGGCGCTGTGGGTCGACGGAAAGTGGCACCCGCGCTGCCACCGTCACGTCAACGGCTACCCAGCCGATCGGGTGCGTCCGTTGCAGGCGGCACAGTGAAGCCGCCATTCGCCTACTACGGCGGCAAGACGACGCTCGCCGACGCGATCGTCGCGTTGCTCCCGCCGCACCGGCACTACATCGAGCCGTTCGCCGGGTCGCTCGCCGTGCTCCTGGCGAAGCCACGAGCCCAGTTCGAGACGGTCAACGACGTTGACGAGGACCTCGTGACCTTCTGGCGGGTGCTCCGGCAGCGAGGCGAGGACCTCGCCTGGGCTTGCGCGCTGACGCCACACTCCCGGGCCGAGCACGCCGCGTCATTCGACCTCAGCGTCGACGACGAGCTCGAGCGGGCACGCCGCGTCTGGGTACGGCTTTCTCAGGGCCGTGGCGGGATGCTCAGGCGCACGGGCTGGCGGTTCTACCGCGACGCCGCCCGCCGTACCGGGTCGATGCCGTGGACGCTCAACGCCTACGCGGACCGGATCTGGGAAGCCGCTGAGCGCATTGCCGGCGTCAGCTTGGAGTGTCGCCCGGCGCTGCATCTGATCAGCGACTATGGCCAGCACGAGTCGGTCCTGTTCTACGTCGACCCGCCCTACCTCGGCACCACGCGAGGCTGGGGCAACCAGTACCGGCATGAGATGCGCCACGAGCCCGATCACCGGGAGCTCGCCGAGGCGCTGCACGCCTGCCGGGCCGCTGTCGTGCTCTCCGGCTACCCCTCGACGCTGTACGACGACCACCTCTACGCCGACTGGCACCGGATCGAGTTCGCGGCCTACACCGGGCAGGGCGGAACGCGCGGCCGCAGAGGTGGCGAGCGCACCGAGGTCCTGTGGAGCAACCGCCCGCTAGCGACGACCAGCGACGTGACCTTGTTCTCGGAGGTGCCAGCGTGACAGAGGGGAAGCTCGGCCACCGCCCTAGCGGTGCCGACGACAGCGACCTCGCGCCCTACCGGGCAATGAGCCGCGACGAGTTGGAGCAGCACGCCTTCGTCGCTGACGGCCAACTCCGCGCCGTCATCCAGACAGTGCAGCACTGGCGCACCTCGGAGGAGCGCACAGCCGGGCAGGGCTACGTCAGCGGCTTCCGCTACTCGCTCGCCGAACTGGCCGTGACGGTCCGCAACGCGATCTTCTGGGCCAACTGGCCCGCCACCGAACACCGCGACATCTTCGCCGAGCCCGTGGAGGCAGCGGAATGATCGAGGCACCGCTCGTCACCCGCGCCGACGAACCGAACGTGCTCTTGCCGCCCACATGGTGCGTGGTCGAGTGCTCGCAGGGCTGCCGGGAGACCTGGACGGTGGACGTGGCCGACTTCACGCCACCGTTGAACGTCGCCGACGTTGAGCGGCTGTTGACCCCGCTCCTGCTCGCTCACGAAGTGGAGCACGGCCGATGGTGAACCGCCCGCTAATTCCTGTGGATACCGCCGATGACAACTGACCTACAAGCGCCGCTAGGGAAAGGAGACAACCCGTGTGGGCCTGGGTCGCGTTCTGGGGTTTCTGTTCCGTCGTCGCGGTCTGCTCCTGCATCTACCGGGTCGTCTACGTCCGCACGTTACGCCGAACCCCGCCGTCCCGCGAGTGGGAGATCGGACAGCCCAATGACTGAACAAGACGCCACTTCAAGTGCGGTCGACAACCGACCGGCCACGTCACTAGCGAACGATTCCGCCGGGCTGCCCGCATCCGACGAGCGGTGCGACTGCGGGCACAGTCACGACGCTTCACACGAACCTGACGGCACCTGCCTCGCGCTGGATTGCGGCTGCGTGGGCGATGGCGCGAACGTGTGCCAAGCGTTCGCAGGCAGCCTGCCGTCGCTGCGTTGCCAGCGGGTCACTCCACACGAAGGGCTGCACATGCACGTCACGGATGGCGGCGTTCACCTATGGGGGCGAGAGTGATGGATACCGCTGCTCTGACGGCTGCCGACCTAGAGCCCTACGCGGCGATGGAGGCCGGGAAGCACCTCGCCGAGAGCGGCGGTGGATGCACCTGCGGCTTCTGCGCCTGGTCGGTCGAGCACGTCGCCATCATGTCGATCCGCGACGGCTGGCCGCTGGCCGAGCGGGACTGGAAACTCGGCCGCAACCCCGTAGTGCGGGAGTTGGTCGCGCTCGACCGGGCTGGGAAGGTGGA
>Ga0207652_10002675_pt1 | contig 14942 bp, 12 predicted proteins | sample KBSC63BmetaG_FD_184334 | JGI IMG/M metagenome (GOLD analysis project Ga0207652, IMG submission 184334) | Corn rhizosphere microbial communities from Kellogg Biological Station, Michigan, USA - KBS C6-3B metaG (SPAdes) (version 2) | ecosystem: Host-associated > Plants > Roots > Rhizosphere ... | reverse complement strand
CTGCTTCACCGACGGCACCAACACGCTGCCGATGGGCAAGGACGGCGTCGGCGTCTGCCACCACGGCATCGAGCAGTGCCAGACGCTGCCGCTGTGCGGCACCACCTTGCCGCCGGGCTGCATCCCTGGCGCCTGCCCCGCGGGCTGGCCGGCCGGCAAGACCTGCCCCAACCCGACGCCGGTCTACGGCTCGTGCCTGGGCCTGATCGCGCCGACGCCCGAGTTCTGCGACGGTCTCGACAACGACTGCAACGCCTGCACCGACGACAATCCGCAGGACGCGTGGATCGGCACCGCCTGCTGCTCGACCGGCAACCTCGCCGACTGCGACAACACCGGCACCGGCACGCGCTGCAAGCGCGGCACCTGGAAGTGCGCGCAGCCGGGCGGCGCCTGCACCGCCGGCACCAAGACCTGCGTCGGCTCGGTCGCCAAGTCGACCGAGATCTGCAACATGGTCGACGACGACTGCAACGGCCCCGTCGACGACGTCCCCGGCGTCGGCGCGCCGTGCACCGGCCCGGGCATCTTCACGCAAGGCACCTGCAAGGCGGTCGAGCAGTGCGTGGCCAACAACATGCCGCCGCAGTGCGTGCAGACCGTCGGCCCGGGCATGGAGACGTGCAACGGCCTCGACGACAACTGCAACGGCCAGATCGACGACAACAACCCGCCGAACGCGGTCAACCCGCTGCCCGGCGTCGGCGTGCCCTGCATGGTGCCGATGCCGCCGCAGGACAAGCCGCCGTGCAAGGCGGGCGCGACCGTCTGCGTCGCCGGCGCCATCGTCTGCCAGGGCGCCGTCGGCCCGATGCCCAACCAGTGCAACGGCATCTCCAGCGACTGCACCGGCAACGCGAACACCAACGGCAACTGCCCCACGGGCTTCCAGTGCTACCAGGGCAACTGCGTCGCGCCGTGCGACCCGGGCGAGTTCCCCTGCCCGGGCGGCTACGCGTGCAACATGAACACCACCGCGTGCGACGGCACGTCGGGTCACGTCGGCTGCTGCGTGCCCGACGCCTGCGCGCAGACCAACTGCCCGGCTGGCTTCAACTGCCAGCTCGACGCCAACGGCATGGGCGTCTGCGTCGATCCCTGCCAGAGCGTGACCTGCCCGCCGACCTACATCTGCAAGCTCGGCGCGTGCGTCGACGGCTCGTGCCGCACGCAGGGCTGCCCCGACGGTCAGGTCTGCGTCGCGCAGCCGGACAACTCGTTCGCCTGCCAGCCCGATCCGTGCGCCGACGTCACCTGCGGCACCGACCAGTTCTGCCAGAACGGCACCTGCGTCGGCACCTGCGCCGGCCCCTGCCCCAAGAACCAGTTCTGCTCGGGCGGTACCTGCGTGCCCGATCCGTGCGCGTCGACCCCGTGCGTCGAGGGCCAGGTCTGCCAGATCCAGAACGGCGTCCCGGTCTGCGTCGAGAACCAGTGCCAGTTCGGCTGCAACATCGGCCAGGCCTGCTGCGGCGGCCAGTGCGTCGCCGACGGGTGCGAGAACCTGCACTGCCCCGAAGACACGCACTGCTCGCTCACGCCCGATTGCGCGGCGACGTGTGAAACCAACCCGGCGTCGCCGAAGGATCAGATCGTCGGCGCTGGCGGCGGCGGCTTCGGCTGCGCCGTCGCGGGTCATGGCAGCGCGCCGTCGGCGTCGCTGGCCTGGCTACTCATCATCGCGGGCGCCGCGCTCTTCCGGCGGCGCCGCGCGGTGGAGGTGCGCAAGTGATCGCAGTGGTCAGAAAGTCGCTCCTCGCCGCGCTGCTCGTGGTCGCGGCCAGCGGCTGTAAATCGAACCCGTACTGCCTCAACTGCAAGGACTCGGGCAACGGCGTCATCACGCCCCAGGACATGACCCCGATTCCCGTCGACGCCGGCGACCTCGGCGGCACCAACGTCGGCCCGGACATGACCGGCGCGGGCGGGCCGTGCACGGCGACCAACGGCGGCATCGAGATCTGCGACGGCCTCGACAACGACTGCAACGGCCAGATCGACGACGTCGATCAGTCGCACCTCATCGGCGATCCCAAGAACTGCGGCGCCTGCGGCAACGAGTGCAAGTTCCCGCACGCGTTCGGCCAGTGCACCGGCGGCTTCGACGGCGGCGTGCCGATGTGCAAAGAAGGGCAGTGCCAGCCGGGCTACATCGATCTCGACGGCGATCCGACCAACGGCTGCGAGTACGTCTGCACGCCGACCACGCCGTCGACCGAGATCTGCGACGGCAAGGACAACAACTGCGACGGCCAGGTCGACGAAGGCTTCACCGCCACCTGGTCCGACACCGCGCACCAGATGCCGAAGTACGACAACAACCTGTCGGACTGCGGCGCGTGCGGCACCGTCTGCAACCTCGGCGCGGGCACGATCATGGCGTGTCAGGGCACCGGCGCGGGCGGCAAGGGCCAGTGCGTCGTCACCGCCTGCTTCAACGGCCTCGACGGGGGCGGCGTGCACCAGACCTATCGTCACGATCCCACGGCGGGCAACATCAACACCACCGGCTGCGAGTACCACTGCCCGAATGCCGCCTCGACGACGGGCAACGACTGCAATCCGAGCGGCGCGTGCACCTTCCCGGCCGAGACCTGCAACGGCATCGACGACGACTGCGACTTCACGCGCGACGACAACCTGACCGATCCCGGCCTCGGCGGCGCCTGCCCCGACGGCACGCCGGGCAAGCTGTGCACCTCGACCGGCGCCAACCCGACCTGCGGCAAGGGCCCGTGCGCGGCCGGTACGCTCAGCTGCGTCGGCGGCGGCCTCACCTGCGGCGGCTCGGTCGGCCCCTCGCCCGAGACCTGCGACGCCGTCGACAACGACTGCAACGGCAAGGTCGACGATCCGTACACGGCGACGTGGAAGGACGCGGGCAACCAGATGCCGCGCTACGACTCCGATCCCAAACACTGCGGCGCGTGCACGGGCGCCAGCGCCACCTGCGCGCTGCCGCACGGCCCGAACATCTGCCGCCTGTTCGCCGGCGACACGCTCGGCAGCTGCGCCATCGCCGCGTGCGACCCCGGGTTCTCCTACGTGTCGAAGACCGACGCCGATCCGGCCAACCCGACGTGCATGAAGGCCACCGTCGGCAACCGCGACTCGACGCAGACGACGACCGGCATCGGCTGCTTCTACATGTGCCCGCAGGCAAACAACACGCCCGAGGTCTGCGACGGCAAGGACAACGACTGCGACGGCTGCATCGACAACGGCTTGAGCGTGCCCGCCATCTGCTCGACCAAGGGCGAGTGCGCCACGCACCCGGGCACTTCGACCTGCAAGGGCGCCGCCGGCTACAAGTGCACGTACCCGGCGGGCATCGACGTCGACGGCATGGGCAACCTCGCCGCCACCGAGTCGAAGTGCGACGCCGAGGATAACAACTGCAACGGCTCGTGCGACGAGAACTTCCCCGACGTTCCCATCTCGGCGACGGCGCCCGACGGCACCGCGTGCAACAACCCGCACACCGCCAAGCAGTGCTCGGGCGGCCAGGGCGCGTGCCTCGAGACCGGCACCTTCGCCTGCAAGGCGGACCTGTCGGCCGAGCAGTGCCAGTCGGGCGGCGTGGTCATCGGGCCCAACGGCGATCTGACCAAGGCCACCGACGAGAAGTGCAACGGCAAGGACGACGACTGCAACGGCCTCATCGACGAGGCCAGCGACTCGGGCACCTTCAAGGGCTGGCACGATCCGATGGTCATGGTGCCAGTGCCCGCCGACACGCTCGACTCGCGCTGCAGCGGAGGCTCGCCGCCGGCGACCTGCGGGGCGCACACCGTTTGGGTCTACGCCTACGAGGCGTCGCGTCCGGACGCGAACGCGATCTCGCCCGGCTCGTCGTCGGCGCGCGCCTGCGCCAACCCCGGCGTGCTCCCGTGGGCGAACGTGACGCAGACGCAAGCGCAGAACGCCTGCGCCGCGATCAAGAACAAGGCGGGCACGTCGATCGGCCGCCTGTGCACCGCGTGGGAGTGGCAGCAGACCTGTAACGGCAACCTCGCGACGCCGGGCACCGACTGGTCGATGACGACGGTGACGCCGTACGCCAACCTCGTGTGCAACGACGCCGTGCAGGAGCAGCAGTGCGTGTTCGGCGGCGCGACCACCGGCTGCAGTGGCACGGCGACCTGCAACTCGAACAACAACTGCGTCTGCGCCGGCGCGGGCGACTGTCCGACGGGCTTCAGCTGCTCGAGTGGGACGCCGAAGATCTGCGTGCGCAACACCAATGCGCAGACCTGCACCGCCGGCTCGCAGTGCATCTCGGGCACGTGCACCGGCGGCATCTGCACCTGCCCGTCGGGTGACGCGCAATGCAACGCCGGCTTCTCGTGCTCGGCGAGCAAGACCTGCGTCGGCAACGGTGCCTGGCAGACGGGCACACAGGGCCTGGCCGGGTCGTCGAACATCTGCGCCATCGACTACGGCGCGGCCGCCGGCGGCAAGGCCTACGATCTGTCGGGCAACCTGCAGGAGTGGACCGCGACGCCGGTCACCGTCAACAGCGGCACGACCAACGTGACCATCACGGGCAGCGGTAGCTCGTGGACCGTCGACGGGCTCACCAACATCCTGTCGTCGTACGTGGGCGCGCAGATCGTGATCTCGGGCGCGACGTCGAGCGCGAACAACGGCACCTTCGACATCACCGCGGTCGATCCTGCGAATCCGACGACGGGCGTGGTCATCACCAACGCGGCCGGCGTGGCGCAGAGCTCGCACAGCACGACCTGGGCGATCGTCTACAGCAAGCTGCGCGGCGGTAATTACGCGACGACGGCGCCGATCGGCGACTCGTGCGAGTTCGACTTCGACATCCAGAACGCCGCCTTCGTGAACAACAATGTCGGCTTCCGCTGCTGCTCGTCGACCGACCCCGCGTTGTAGCGCTCCCGACAATCCGACGGCGTGACGCGGTGCGATGCGAAGATTTTTTTCGCGTCGCACCGTCGGAAACGCGTGACGTTCGCGCGACTTGGGCGGCGGACGAAAGGACTGTCAGGACGCGGACAGATGGCTGCGCAACTTCGTGGGTAAATTGTCGATAACCGAATATGCCGTTCACGGTCACACAGCGGAAGCGGGGCGGGTTCGAGTACCAGAGCGTGGCGGAGACGGAAGCCGCGGCGCTGGTGCTCGCAACCATGATGCGGCGGGCCGGCGACGAGTACTGCGCCGAGGCCGCGGTCACGGTCTGCAACGGCGCGGGCACGGTCATCGCGGCGTGGCGGGGCGGCAACTACGGCTGGACGCCGGTGCCGCAAGCGCGGCCCGCGTCGCCGCACGCCGGCCTGCAGCCGCTCGCCGCGCGCCCGACGCCGGCAGCGCCGCCGCCGAAGCGCAAATCAGGCCCGTTCGCGCGCATGCCGACGGAGCCGATGGCGTCAGGCTCCCAAGTCTCCATGGCCCACCAGTCCTACGCCTCGATTTCGATCACCGACTACTCGGCCGTCTCCATCGCATAGGGTTGCTGCGGGTCGAGGCCGCTGGCTCGCGGGAGTAGCGAGCAACGTCCGCGCGGCTCAAACAGTCCTCGCCCGCCGCAACGCCGTGCTCGATTCACCCGCCGTGCTGGCGGCCTGCGGAACTCGCCGCGCGGACATTGCTCGCTACCCCCGCTCCCTACCTCTCTTCCGAATGCCTCCGGACCAGGCGCTATTTAGGAGGCCGTGCGCGCAAGGTGTCCTTGCCGCGCGAGTTCCGCAGCCCGCCAGCACGGCGCCAGAATCGAGCACCGCGTGGCGGCGGGCGAGGACTGTCTGAGCGCGGCAAGGACACCTTGCGCACACGGCCGACGCCACAGCCGACGCCACAGCCGTTTACCGCTGCTGCGGATGCTCGATGCGATAGTCGGCGAGCATTCGCAACACCGTCTCGACGAGGTCGCGCGGGATCAACTTCCCGACGAGGCGCTCGCGAGCCGCCTTGGCGGCGGCGAAATATTCGGACCGGAACGACGCCGAGGCCTGCACCGTCTTGAGGCCCTGCTTGGCGAAGAGGCCGCCGAGGAGCTCTTCGTCCTGGCGGCGGCCGAGCTCTTCGATGCCGACGAGCATGCGCGCCGCGCCGGCGCGGAGGGCCTGTTGGAGGGCGGGATCGAGCCGCTGGAACTGCTTTTCGCCGAAGACGAGGCAGCCGTAGAGGTAGCCGGAGTGCAGGTCGGTCACGTAGCTCGTGGCCGAGGACCACTGGAACGCGAGCGCCGCCGACGGCGCGGCGAGGAAGCCGTCGAGCTTGTGATCGTCGTAGGCGCGGAGCGCCTCGTGGAGCGGCACCGGCACGATGTCGAGGCCCATCTCGCGCGAGGCGGCGATGCCGAGATCGTCGACGTCCCAGCGCCACAGCTTGAGCCGGCGCGCGTCCTCCATCGAGCGCACCGGCTCGCGCGAGAAGATGACATCGGGCCCGAGCCCGGCGGCGCCGAGCACCACGAAGCCGTTCTTGGCCGCCTCCTTCTCGACGGTGTCGTGGAGGCGCGAGACGATGTCGCGCGCCTCGTCGCGGTTCTGGAAGACGCCGGGCAGACGCAGCACGCGCATCGACGGCGCGAGCGTTTGGCAGAGGAACTGTCCGGAGGCGACACCGTCGAGCTGGCCGCGGCGCACGCGCTCGCCCATCTCCAGCTCGTCGCCGGCGACGGAGTTCAGGTAGAGCTTGATGCGCAGCGCGCCTTTGGCCTCGGCCTCGACCCAGCGGCCGAACGCCTTGAACTCGCGCGCCCAGCCGGTGCCGTCGGGGGCGGCGGTGCCGACGCGCAAGACGATCGGCTCGGCGACGGCGGGCCGCGCGCTGCCGACGACGACGGTGGCGGCGGCGAAGACGGCGACGGCAGCGAGGCTACGGCGCACGCGTCCCCTTGAGCGAGAGCTGCGTGGCGCGCCCGACCTTGATCTTCACTTTCGCCGTCGCGGAGCGGATGTCGTCGTCGTCGCGCAGCTGCACGGTGTGATCGCCCGCGGGCAGGCGGAACATCGTCGGGCTGATGAAGCCCGAGCTTCGCCCGTCGACCCACACCTCGGCCACGATGTCGCTGTCGAGGAGCAGCGTGCCGCGCTCGGTCTTCTCGGGCAGGAGCGTCACCGTCACCACCGGATCGCGATCGTCGGGCGTGATCGGCCGCGTCGTCATCTCGAAGCCGTCCTTCTCGACGGCGAGCTCATAGAAGTCGTCGTCGTCGACGGTGAGCTCGAGCGGCGTCTGGCCGGTCTGCAGCACGCCGTTGACATAGGCGAACGCGCCCGACGGAATCGTCTCCAGCCGCACATGGTGGTTCGACGGCGGCAGCGTCACCTGCACCAGCGTGCGCTCGCCGTCGCCGAGCTTGGTGTGCTGCTCGACGGGCGCGCGCCGCGCCGCCGAGACGCGCACCACGTGATCGCCCGCGGACACGCCGCGCAGGGTCGTCGGCGTGGTCTCGGGCATGGCCACGCCGTCGAGCTCGACCTGGCCGCCCGGCGGCTCGGAGGCGACCATGATGGTCCCGCCCGCCACCGGCGCCGCGCTGACCACGACGTGCGGCACGTGCCGCTGCCGCCAGGCCCAGGCGCCCGCGGTGAGCCCCACGCCGACGACGAAGGCGAGCGTGAGCGCGAGCGCCGAGGTGCGCCGCGGAAGCGCCGTCGTCGTGGTGCCGCCGTCGCCGGGGCGCCGCTTCTCGACGGCGCCGTTGAGCGCGCGCGCGAGCTCCTGCATCGAGCCATAGCGATCGTGCGGGTTCTTGGCGAGCGCGCGGTTCACCACCTTGTCGAGCGTCGCCGGGATGTCGGCGGCGTTGAGCGACAGCGGCTCGGGCGGCTCGTGCAGCTGACGATAGAGCGTCTGCACGTCGTCGCTGCCGGTGAACGGCGGCCGCCCCGCGATCATCTCGTAGAGCAGGCAGGCCAGGGCGTAGACGTCGCTGCGCGCGTCGACCTCGCGCCCCGAGATCTGCTCGGGCGACATGTACGACGGCGTGCCGATGATCTGGCCGGTGCGCGTGAGCTGCTCGGTGCCGGCGACCGCGGCGATTTTCGCCAGCCCGAAGTCGATCAGCTTCGGCGTCTCGCCGACCTCGCGATCGGCCGTGAGGATCACGTTCGCCGGCTTGAGATCGCGGTGGATGATCCCGGCCGCGTGCGCCGCGTCGAGCCCCCACGCCAGCCGCGTCGCGATGTGCACCGCGCGCTGGATCGACATCGCCTTTTCGCGCGCGAGCGTCGTCGCCAGCGTCTCGCCGGGCACGTACTCCATGACGAGGAACGTGGGATCGCCGACGACGACGTCGAGGAAGCGGGCGACGTTGGGGTGCTCGATGGAGCCCACCGCCTGCGCCTCGTACTGGAAGCGCTGGCGGAACTCGGGGTTGGCGAGCAGCTCGGGCTTGAGCACCTTGATCGCCACCGTCGATCCGATGGCGCGGTTCTCGGCGGTGAACACGTGGCCCATCGCGCCGCCGCCGAGCACCTCGATGAGGCGATAGTGCTCGCCGACGACGTCGCCCGGCTGCAGCGAGCGCCGCTTCAGGATGTCGGCGAACCCGTCGGGCAGCGTGTCGATGCGCGAGAAGCCGCCGTCGGACAACTCCTTGCGCAGCTCGTCGGAGGCGAGCGGGCGCGGCAAGACCGCCGACGGCATGTTCTGCCGATCGGTGTCGATGCGCGCGATGTCCGACTGCGTCTTGCCGTCGGGCGCGTCGGCGAGATCCTCGAGCTTGGCCTTGGCCGCTTGCATGGTATCGGCCTCGCCGCCGTCGAACAGCGGAAGGTCGTCCGGCGAGTCGTCCTGGCCTCGTCCCATGGGCGCGCGAATCCCCGTCGGTATTTTACCCGAGCCGCACGCGGATGGGGATGTTATTGTGACGGCGCATGTCGACCGCCCCCGTCGCTGACGCGCCTGCGCCGCCGGCCACCGCGCCGACCGGGCGGCTCGGCATGTGGGTGTTTCTCGTGACCGACGCCAGCTCGTTCGGCGCGCTCTGCCTGTCGTATGCGATTCTGCGCGCGCGCGCCGAGAGCTGGCCCGACGCTGCGGCGCGCCTGAACCTGCCGCTCGCTGCCGTGGCCGCGGCGCTGCTCCTGGCCTCGTCGTGGACGCTGGTGCGCGGCTGGATCGTGCCGACGCTGGCGCTCGGTGCCGCGTTCCTCGGCGCGCAGATCTTCGAGTACGCCGCGCTCGCGCGCCACGGCATCGGCATCGGCGCCGATCCGGCGGCGTCGATCTTCTTCATCGCCACCGGCTGGCACGGCCTGCACGTGCTCGCCGGTTTGATCGCGCTCGCCGCCGCGCGCCGCTCGCAAGGTGCCGCGCTCTTCTGGCAGTTCGTCGACGCGGTGTGGGTCGTGCTCTTCACCGCGTTCTATCTCGGACCGGCGGTCGGCACCGCCGCCGCGGTCGCGCTCGGCGTCGCCGCCGCGTGCGGATTCTTCGCGATCGTTTTCTTCGCGATGAACTTGCGCGGCGAGCGACGGGCGGTGAAATTGATGTTCGTGCTGCCGCTGGCGTTCCCGGTACTGTTCGTCGTCGCGCTCGTCGCCGACGCGCTCGCCAAGGGGATCCGTCCGTGATCTGCCCGATGTGCGCGACGGTGGTGGCGCCGTCGATCTGGAAGCTGGTGGGGGCGTTCGTCACCGCGCCGCTCGCCATCGGTGGCGTCGTCGCCGCGCTGGTGTGGCGCGCGCACCGTCGGGCGTCATGATCCGGCGCGCCGTTTGCTTTTGTTACGGGGCATGCGCTCGACGCTGACCGGCGTGTTTCGCGATCCCGAGGCCGCCCTGCGCGCGTCCGAGCGGCTGCGCGAGTTCGATGGCGTCGGCAGCATCCGCCTGTTCCTGCCCGGCGCCGACGGACAGCCGGTCGAGACCCTGGTGGTCGAGGAGCGCTCGCCGTGGCTGCGCGTGGCCGCGTGGGGGCTGGCGGTGGGCATGCTCTTCACGTACGTCGCGCGATCGCTGTCACCGTCGTGGTTCTATTCGGTCGTCGCGCTCGTCGCCGGCGTCGGCTTCGGCCTGTTGCTCGGCGGCTGGCTCGGCGGGCAGCGCTATCCGCGCGCGGTGCGCCCGCACATGCGCTCGCGCTACCTCGATCTCGTCGCCACGGGCCGCGCCATCGTCCTCGTCGACGAGGTGGCGCATCCGGGCGAGGTGCGCGAGCTCATGGAAGAGTCGGGCGCCTACGTGTCCGAGGGCTACTGGCCGGTGCGCGACAAGTTGCAGCCGGTCTGATCGCGGCGCAGCGAGCGCACGTAATAGGCGAGCGCCCAGAGATCGGCTTCGGGCATGCCGCCCTTGAACGTCGGCATCGAGGCGCCGCCGATGCCCGACGCGATGGTGCGGTAGAGGTCGCTCAGCTCCGTGCCCGGATAGACCGCGCGCAAGGGATCGCAGCGCAGGTTCGGCGGCAGCTCGGTCGCCTGTAAGAGGCATTGGCCGGGCGCGCCCGGCTTCTTGTGCAGGCAGAAGTCGGTCGGCCGCAGCTCGCGCACGTCATGGCACTTGTTGCACTGCACGGTCTCGTGGAAGAGCACGTCGCCGCGCTGGACCGCCGCTGCCTCGCGCGCGGGCCCCCACGGATCGGGCGAGGGCTCGATGAGCTCGCCGCGCGGCTCGCTCTTCCAACGCGGCGAGAAGGTCTGGATGTACTTGATGACGTCCTCGAGCTCGCGATCGGAGAGCTCCCACGGGCGCATCGCGGTGCCGTTGAGGCCATGGCGGATGATGTGCTCGAGCTCGCTGTCGGGCGGCAGCCCGTAGTCGCGCGTGTGGCCGAACTTGAAGAGCGGATCGGTGAAGTCGCGCGGCGCCGGGCGCAGGCCGGGCGAGGCGTAGCCGTGACCGTCGCCGTTTTCGCCGTGGCACGGGCGGCAGTAGTTTTCGTAGGCGACGCGGCCGCGCGTGTGCTCGTCGGCGCAGCCGGCCAGATAGAGCGCGGCGAAGAGCACGAGCCACACGGCGCCGACGAAGTGCCAGAAGCGGCGCCAGTTGGGCTGGGTCGCCCCCGCGAGCACCAGGCCGCCGAGCCCGACGAGGACGTGCAGGCCGTGCAGCGCGAGGAACGTGTAGAGGAGCGAGCCGTAGCGCCCCGACGACGGCGTCACGCCCGCGCGCCACAGCGCGGCGAGGCCGGCGAGCTGCACCGCGACGAAGCCGACGCCGGCGAGCACGGTGGCGGCGACGCGCCCGCGCGCGAGCAGCCACGACGACGCGGCGATCAAGATGGTGGCGACGGCGGGGTAGAGCAGCGGCGCGCGCGGCTCACCGTCGGGCGGCCAGACCGGCGACGACACGCGCACGTCGGCCCAGACGAACAAGAGCGTGGCGAACAGCATGGTCCAGCCGCCGAGGAAGACGGCCATGCCGATGAACGACGTGCGTGCGCGGGCGTCGTTCACTCCGGATCTCCCGGGAGCTTCTCCGCCTGGCCGAGCCAGTCTTTATCGCCGTCGCCGTCGAGCTGCGGATGGTTGAACTCGTGCGGCCCGTGGCGCACCGTCGGGATCTCGGCGAAGTTGTGCGGCCCGGGCGGCGTCGTCGTGTGCGTCCACTCGAGCGTGCCGACCGACCACGGGTTGTCCGTCGCCGGCTTGCCGCGCAGGAGCGACGCGAAGAAGTTCCACACGAAGAGGAGCTGCGCCGCGGCGAGCAAGAACGCCGTGTGCGTGAGCGCCACGTTCCACGGCCGGAGCGGCCGGAACAGCTCGTACGCCGACGGATCGTAGAGCCGCCGCTGCATGCCGGCGTTGCCGAGGAGCAGCATGCCGCCGAAGATGACGACGAGGCAGGGCAGCGTGATCGCAAAATGGATCGTGCCGAGCGTGCGCGACATCGAGCGCCCGAACATCTTGGGGAACCAGAAGTAGATCGCCGCGAACGATCCGAGGAACACCGCCGCCGCCATGATCAAGTGGAAGTGTCCGACGACGAAGAAGGTGTCGTGCAGGTACACGTCCTGCGGAATGTCGGCGAGGAACAGCCCGGTGAGCCCGCCGACGCCGAACACGAAGAGGACGCCGAGCGTGAACAGCATCGGCACCTCGAGCCGGATGCTGCCGCGCCACAGCGTGTGCATCCAGTTGAGGAAGAGGATCATCGCCGGCGCCGAGATGAGCAGCGTGAGCACCATGAAGGCGCGCCCGAGCATCGGCGTCATCGCCGCGACGAACAGGTGGTGGCCGTAGACCAGCGACGACAGCACCGTCACCGTCGCCATCGAGATCACGCTCATGCGATAGCCGTAGGCCGGCTTGCGCGCGAAGAACGAGATGAGGTCGCCGACGATGCCCCACACCGGCAGGATGAGGATGTAGACCTCGGGGTGGCCGAAGATCCAAAAGAGGTGCTGATAGAGCAGCGGATCGCCGCCGGCGCGCACCATCACGCCGGCGACGAAGAAGTGGGTGCCGAACAGGCGATCGCTGAGCAGCAGCAGCATCGCCGCGCCGAGCACCGGCACGAACAGCGCGTTCAGGATCGAGGTGAGCCACAGGCCCCAGATCGTCAGCGGCATGCGCATCAGCGTCATGCCCGGCGCGCGCTCGCGCAGCACGGTGGTGATGTAATTGACCGCGCCCATCGTCGTCGACGCGCCGGCGAGGATGAGCGCCAGCGTCCACAAGGTCTGCCCGATGCCGGGCGTGCCGACCGGCGTCGACAGCGGCGGATAGCCGGTCCAGCCCGCGTTGGCCGACGCCGGCACCAGCCACGCGGCGACGGCGACGATCGAGGCGACGAGCTGCGTCCAGAACGAGACCATGTTCAGCGTCGGGAACGACATGTCGCGCGCCCCGAGCTGCAGCGGGATGAGGAAGTTGCCGAACGCGCCGATGAGGATCGGCGTGACGGCGAAGAAGATCATGATGGTGCCGTGCATCGTGAAGAGCGTCGTGTACGACGACGGCGTCACCACGTAGCCGGCGATCGCGCGGCCGGGGTAGGCGAGGCTCCAGCGGATGACGATCGCCATCGCGCCGCCGACGGCGAGGAACGCCAGGCCGAGCCAAAGGAACTGGCGGGCGATGACCTTGTGGTCGCGCGAGAAGATCAGTCCCACGGCCAGCCCCAGTGCGCGTCCGTGTCGTCTTCGTCCCAGCGCGCCTTGCCGATCGCCGACTGCGTGCGCAGCCAGCCGTCGAAGGCGTCCGCGCTCTCGACGGTGACGAGGCCGCGCATCTTGTAGTGGTTGACGCCGCAGAGCTGCGCGCAGCCGAGCTCGTAGGTGCCCGCGCGCTTGGCGGCGAACCAGGCGCGCGTCTCGATGCCGGGCAGGACGTCCTGCTTGACGCGGAAGTTGGGCAGGTAGAACGAGTGCACCACGTCCTTCGACTTCATGTGCACGACCACCGCGCGCCCGACGGGGACGTGGAGGTCGTCGAGCGTGACCACGTCGTCGGGCGTGTTGAACCTCCCGTCGGGGCCGGCGTAGCGCACGTTCCACGACCACTGCTGCGCCAGGACCTCGATCTCGAGCGGATGGTCCTCGGCGCGCGGGAACTTCCACAGCACCTGGTCGAGATCGAGGTAGCTGTCGACGAGGAGCGTGCCGTCGACGCCGAAGAAGATCACCGCGGTGATGACGATGGTGAAGAGGAGGTGGCGCCGGCCGATGCCGCGCTCGTACTGCGCGCGGTGACGGCCCTTTCGGTGCATGACGACGGACCAGACGAGGATGCCGGTCACGATCACGAACAGCACCGTCACCATGAGCATCGTGACGTTGAAGAGCGCGTCGTTGCGGAAGCCGTCTGCCGAGGCGTCGAGGGGGCGCAGCGGGAGGAGCCCGAGCGTCATTGCCGCCAGACATACCGCATATGGCGCCGCTGTGCTATCCTGCGGTCATGCGCAAGCGTGTGGCCTTGCTAGCGCTATGGGGGTTCCTGGTCGTAGGGTGCGCGCCGATGGCGCGTGAGCATCAGGGCGATGCTGCGTTCCGCACGGCGCTGGCCGCGCAGATCGGGCACGACGAGCCGCGCGCCGAGGAGCTGTATCGGCAGATCCTCGCGCTCGGGCTCGACTGGAGCCCGGTGTGGAACAACCTCGCGGTCATCGCGGTGCACCGTCACGAGTACTCGGCGGCGCGCAAGCTGCTCGCGCACGCGGTGGCGGCCAACGCGCGCGACGTGGTGGCGCTGACCAACTACGGCGTCATGAGCTACCACCTGTGCGACTACGCCGAGGCGCGCAAGACGCTGGAGGAGGCGCGGCGGCTGCGCATCCGCTTGATCGATTCGATCCCGTCGAATGGGCGGGCGTCGTGGGAAGAGGATCAGTACGCCAAGGTGACCGCGCCGCTCGACGAGGTCGCCAAGCGTTATCTGGCGCGCATCGACGCGGCCACGATCTCGGATGCGCCGATGCCGGCGGCGGACCTGATGGCCGACCTGCACGTCGTCGACACGCTGCCGCCGCGCGCCCGCTTCTGACCGCGCGCCCGCTTCTGACCGCGCGCCCGCTTCTGACCGCGCGCTCGCTGCTGGCCTAGTGCGCGCCGCCGCGGCGCATGAGCGCGATCGACACGAGCGCGCAAATCAGCAGCACGCTGAACTCCATCCCGCCCGTGCCGCCCCCGACGACGAACCAGCCCGCGTGCGCGTGCACCATCACGATCCCGACGGTGAGCTCGGCCGCGAACCACAAGCACAACGGGATCACTGCGAACCCGGCCGCCAGCGCCACCGTGCCCGCGACCTCGACGAGCGACAAGACCCACGCCACGATGTGCGCCGCCGGCACGTGCTGCGACGCCAGGAAGTGCCCGAACCCGCCGACGTCGTGCTTGTACACGCGCGTCGCCCCGTGGATGCACAATATCGCCGCCACCGCGACGCGCAACAGGAGATAGCCGGCGCGCATCACTTGCCCTCCGCGCGCGGCGGGATGATCCACGTGTCGCCCCACAGCGACGCGCCGCCGTCGATCTGCAGCGTCGTCCCCGTCACGAACGCCGCCGCCGGCGAC
>Ga0207652_10002674_pt1 | contig 14943 bp, 13 predicted proteins | sample KBSC63BmetaG_FD_184334 | JGI IMG/M metagenome (GOLD analysis project Ga0207652, IMG submission 184334) | Corn rhizosphere microbial communities from Kellogg Biological Station, Michigan, USA - KBS C6-3B metaG (SPAdes) (version 2) | ecosystem: Host-associated > Plants > Roots > Rhizosphere ... | reverse complement strand
TTCGTGTCGCTCGCCGGCCGGCCAGGCGACGGTCAGCAGGACATCCTCCGCGATCTTCTCGGGGTCGCGCGGGGGCGCTCCCGGTTCGGCGCGCGTCTCGGTGCCGGCGGGGACGGTGACCGCGCGGCCGGCGGCCTCGAAGCGGGCAGAGCCTTCGGTCGTGGCGACGGCCACCCGGCCACGCTCGTCGGCGGTGACGATGAAGCGCGCCGGCTGCGCGTCGAGATTGGCGGTGCGCGTGTGGGCCGCCGTGATGGCGACGTTGTCGCCGGTGCGGCCCACGTGCGCCAGCACCTTGCCGCGCCGAAGGTCGACGCTGGCGCTGTCGCCCGAGATGCTGTCCAGCTTGATCTCGACGCGGTCGCGCAGCTCTATCTCGGTCGAGGGGCCGCGCTTCAGCAAGGCGCGCCCCAGCGCCGTCCTGACCACGTCGTCCTGGGTCAAGACGTCGCCCGGCTTGACCAGCGTCCAGACGCCGTTCCGCATCACCTCGACGCGGCCGCTGGTCTCCGCGACCTGGAAGATCCGGCTCTCGACCTGCGGCTGGAAAGGTGGCGCCGCGCCGCCGTTGCCCGCCGTCACGGGCGCGCCGATCGGCGCCGCCAGCCGTCCGCCCGCCGGGCGCGAGAAGCGCAGCGCGCCCAGGGCCAGCACCGCCACGGCGACGGCGCCCAACGCCGGGAGGACCCAGCGCGCGCGCCCGGAGTGGGGTGGCGGGGACCCCGCTGGCGCCGGCCCGCTCATGCCAGGTGGGCGCGGCCCCCGTCCGCCGGGAACGTCATGGTGAACGTGGTGCCCTTGCCGACCGTGCTGTCGACGCGGATCGAGCCGCCGTGATCCTCGATGGTCTTGTGAACCAGCGACAACCCCAGCCCCACGCCGCTCCAGTCGTCCTTGGTGGTGAAGAACGGATCGAAGATGCGCGGCAGATCGGCCGCCTTGATGCCGCGGCCGGTGTCGGTGATCGTCACGCGCGCCAGCGCGCTGTCCGGCGCGGCGACCTCGACCGTGAGGGTCCCTCCCTTGGGCATGGCCTTCACGGCATTTTGCAGCAGTTGCATGAAAGTTTCCTGCAGCTGCGTCGAATTGCCGCGGATGGCCGGGACGTCGGCGGCGAACCGGCGCACCACCTCGATCCCGGCGTCCGCCATGTTGCGCGGGCCGCACAGCTGGATCGAATCCTCGACCACCGCGGGCAGCTGCAGCGCCTGGAAGTCCTCGCCCGCCTGGCGTTGCGCGAAGCGCAGCAGGTTCGAGACGATGCCGCGGATGCGCAGGGCCTGCTGCTCGATATCCTTCACCAGCGCCCGCGCCGGGTGAATGCCGGGCAGATCGGCCAGCAGCAGCTGCGCCAGGCCCAGCACGCCCGCGAGCGGGTTGTTGATCTCGTGCGCCACGCCGGAGCCCAGGCCGCCCAGCGCGGCCAGGCTACGCGAACGCAGCAGCAGCTCCTGCGCCTGCCGCAGCTCCTCCGTCTTCTCCTCGACCCGCTTCTCCAGCGTCTGATTCCACCCCTGGATCTCGTCGTTCTGGCGCAGGATCTCGCGACGGGCGCCGTCCAGCGACGCGGCCATGCCGTTGAAGGCCGCCGCCAGATCGCCCAGCTCGTCGTGCGCCTGGACGGCCAGCTTCACCTGCAGGTTGCCGGCGGCGATCTCGCGCGACCCGCGCGACAGATCCGCCACCCGATCGGCCAGCCGCCGCGCCACGATCCGGGCAGCGATGGCGCCCACCAGCGCCGACACGGCGATCCACAGCAGGGTGGCGATGCGGATCCGGCTGACCGGTAGCAGCGCCGCAGCCAGCGTCTTCTCGACCAGGATCCCGAATGGGTAGGGCGTCGCGGGCACGAAGGCGCCGATCACCGGGCCCGCGTAGCTGGTGTACTCGCCGACCAGCTCGGTGGTGGGCAGCGAGGCCGTCAGCGCGCCCTGCGCCGCTTCGGTCACGGCCGGCCCGTTCGGCGTCGCCTGCGGCGCCAGCAGGCCACCGTTTCGGCCGGCGCGGGACATCCCGATCAGCCGGGCGTGCGTGTCCACCAGCTTGACCTCGGTGTCGTCGGTGCCCAGCCCCTCGACGTGCGCCACCAGACCGCGCAACGTGACCTCGGCGGCCAGGATGCGGCGGGCGCCCGCCACCGTCTGGGTGAACGCCACCGCCAGCACCACGTGCGGCGCGTGCACCGGGCCGCCGATGAATACCGGACCGACCGACGACTCGTGCGCCAGCGCGTCGGCAACCGGGGCCATCTCGACCAGCGCGTCGACGTCGGCGGCGTGCATCGGTTCGTGCTCGCGCAGCGATTCGTAGCGTTCCGGGTGGTCCAGGTAGGCGGGCGGACCGACCAGCCGGGCGCCGTCATCGAACAGCGCCACGGCCGTGAAGGCGTTGCTCTGGTGATAGACCAGCTGCAGGAACTTCTCGACCGCCTCCGGCGTGGGGGCGCCTTCGCCCTTGCCGCTCCCGCGCGTCAGATCCAGCACGCGCGAGTCGACCCGCAGCGTGTCGACCAGGTGATCCAGCTCGGACGACACGTGCTGCGCCACCTGCCGCGCGATCTGCAGCTCGCTCTGATCCACCGCCGCCCGAACCGCCTGCTGGCCGATGCGATAGGACGAGTACCCGACGATGACCAGCGGCACCAGCGACACGCCCAGCGCCAGCAACGTCAACTTGGCCAGCAACCGCGGCCGGATCATGGGCCGTCCGCCGTCTCGCAGCCAGGCGACACCGTCGCGGCGACGTCGTCATCGTCCGTGTACGTGAACCCACCGACCAGCTCGCTCTTTCCGGTGACCAGATCGGAAGCCCAGACGCTGACCGGCCCCGACGGGCCGGGGGGCAAGCAGCCCACGACCTTGTCATTGGCGGAGTACGAGGGGTTGTACAGGGGAACCGACGTCTCGAAGACGTCGCCGAAGGAGATGATCACGCCGTCGAGAAGATCGTTGCCCGCGATGGTCAAGAGCTTGCCGCCACTGCTGGGACCGGTGGCCGGCTCGATCAGGCGCACCTTCGGCGGCGCCGTGTAGCGGAACGGGTAGGGGCCGCTGCCCAGTCCGGCGATGGTCTTCACGAACACGGGCACGTCCCGCGCCTGGCCGCCGCGCGGCGTGAGCCCGATGATCGTGCCCGGGTCCTGGACGTCGCCGCCCGGGCGGTTGCCGGGGGGATAACCCACGATGGCGTCGACGTCGATGTAAGCCGTGGCGTCCTGCGAGAAGTAGGCCCCGTGGATGGTGATGGGCTGCTGCCCCTGCAGGGCGCCGTAGGCGCGCTCGAACGACGAGATAGAGGGCATGTTCGCGACCGTCAACTCAACCGTCGCCTGCCCGATGTTTCCAGCCACGTCGGTGGCGTCGACCTGGAACCAGAAGGGCACACCCAGGCCATCGGCGGGAGCGAGGGATGCGATCGCGAAGGTGGCCACGCAGGTGGCGTTTCGCGGCGGCGCGTTCGTGGGAACCTGCGGCGTCAGCAGGCAAGTCCCCGCCGCCAGGTTCGAGGTGGACCAGTTGATCGCCAGCAACTCCCCGAAACCGTCGTCGACGCTGAGCGTGGCCGTCACCGTCGTCCCCTGATTGCCGATCCCGATGGTGCCGGGGGCTGGCGTGTCGATGACCACGACGGGCGGGCTGACGTCCAACCCCAGCTCCTGGAACGCCGCATGCGCGATCACCGGGTGGCCGTTGGCCGGGGTGATCCGCAGCCCGTAGACGCCGGGGGCGACGTTCATCGGCACCGTGGCCAGGAATCTCCTACCGCCCACCCCATCCAGGGACTGCACCTCGTCCAGCTCCACCGCCTGCGGCAGGCCCGGCTCCTCGCCGACCAGCGCCATGTGGATGGTGCCGTCCTCGTAGCGGGCGTCCTGGCCGCTGATGTCGATCGCCAGCCCGGCCCGCAACATCGTCGCGTCGACCAGGATGGGCACCGGGACGTTCGAGTAGGCCTGCGCCGGGGTCACGCTGTCGATGGTCGGGGCGGGGCCCGGATCGCTGCAGCCCAGCAGCGTGACCGACGACATCAGCGCCGCCATACAGACCTGCGCACCGCGTACCGCGGTCCCGGGGACGCGGCCGTCGAGACGCGCGCCCCGGACGCTCAATCGAAGAAGGCCTCCGTGCGGATCTGCTTCTTGCGATCGACCCCCAGCTCGACCAGCGCCTTCTTGGTGTCGACGATCATCGCGCCGTTACCCACCAGGTAGAACGTGGGCGCGCGCAACGTCGGAAGGGCCTCGACCAGCGCCTGGGTGATGCGCCCCTGACCGCCTTTCCAGCCGGGCGGCGGCGCACTCAGGAAGATCCGCAGCTCGACGTTCGCCTGCCGGCACAGCTCCTCGATCTCGGCGCGGGCGAACAGATCGCTCTCGTGGCGGGCCCCCCAGAACAGCAGGCGCCGCCCCTCGATCGGCCGATGCACCAGCTCCCCCAGCATGGGCAACACGGCCGCCAGACCGGTGCCGGTCGCGCCGAACACGGTGTCGCCCGGGTGCTGCGAGTCCAGCACGAAGAAGCCGTGCGGGCCGGTCATGCGCACCTCGGAGCCGACCGGCAGGTTCAGCAGGAAGTCGGTGGCGGCCCCCTCGGGGATGGCGCGGATGATGAACCGCAGGCGATCACCCGCGTTGCTGGGCGAAGCGATCGAGTAGCTGCGTTTCAGCGGCGCGCCCGCGGCGTCGGCGCCGATGTGCAGCGACACGAACTGGCCGGCCTGAAAAGGAAGGTGAGGGGGATCCCGCATCGCGAACACGAGATCGACCACCCCTGCGCCGACCGCCGTGCGTGAAGCCAGGACGGCCGTCAGGGGCCCGGCCTTGATGGCGGAGGGCGACGGGGGCATCGCCCAATAGTACCAAGCCCGCCGCGAAAAGAACCTTCCTGGCGCTTTTGAAGGGGGGCTCGAACGATGCGGCGCCGGCACCCGTGCTAGGGTCGCGGCCATGCTGCGAACCACTTCATCGGATCGTGCTCGATCGATGGTCGCCGCCATCGCGGCGATGACGGCCCTGCTGGCCGCTGGCGGCTGCCAGAAGAAGGACGAGGCGCCCAAGGCCGCCGGCCTGGCCCCCAGCGCCCCGGGCGCCGTCGCCCCCGCGACCGCGCCGGCCCCCGTTCCCCCACCGCCGCCGGTGCCGGCCGATCCCGCCCCGGGCGCGGCAACGGGCGCCACCATCGCGGGCAAGATCACGGTGGCGCCGGCCCTGAAGAAGGACGTCTCACCCGGTGACGTCGTCTACCTGACGGCGCGCCGGATGCCCGACACCCCGGGGACGCGCGGCTCGCTGGTCGCCGTGAAGCGGTTCATGGCGCGCGACCTGCCCATCCCGTTCTCGCTCAGCGAAGCCGACATGATGTTCAAGAACGGCGCCTTCGAAGGCCTGCTGCAGCTCACCGTGCGCGTGGACAAGGACGGTGACCCCATGTCGCACAAGAAGGGCGACCTGTTCGGGGTCCTGGACAACGTCAAGGTCGGCAGCGCGGGCGTGGACGTGAAGGTCACTGACGTGCAGAAGGAAGACGAGAACCTGGCCGGGGGCGGCCCGATGCAAGGATCCATGCCCGGGATGCCGGCAGGACATCCTTGAACCGGCGCGCGCAAACGCGTATGTCTGTGCCCCGAACCGTCATTTTCGCCCCCGCACACATCCTCGTCTTGCGACCGAGACCCTGAAAACGGAGAGCCGATGCCCGACTACAAGAAGCTGCGCGACATGGTCAGTCACCGTGTGACGTTCGAGTACGACTCCGGAGCCAAGGTCGTCGGCTACCTGGCCTCGTGCGCCCCGGCCACCGGCCCCGTGCAGATGGTGGTCCTGTCCAAGGTGCAGATGCTCGACTCCAGCAACGGCCTGATGGCCCGCTATGACGAGCTGCCGCTGGTGCCGAACGGGCTGCTCTCCTTCCGCGTGACCGAAGGGCCGCTCTAGCTCTGGCGGGCGGCTCTTTGGACCAGGGCCGACATCAGGGCACGTCGTCGCCGGCGGTCAAGCGCGCCGGCGCGATGGTACGCGGGCGCGTGCAGGGCGTGGGCTTCCGCGCCGCGGTCCACGAACTGGGGCGCCGCCTGGGCCTGGACGGCTGGGTGCGCAACCGACCGGACGGCACCGTCGAGGTGCGCGCGCAGGGCGATGAGCAGACGCTGCAGCAGCTTCATGATTTCCTTCGCCATGGCCCCCGCATGGCGCACGTGACGAACGTAGAGTGGTTCTGGGAGGCGCCGGCCGAGGATCTGGGGCCTTTCGAGATCAAGTAGGCGGCCGCGCTGGCCGCTTCCATGAGGAGGTTCACATGAGCTCTTCCGAGGAAGTTGGTGTCATCAAGTCGATGTCGCGCGAGGAGCGCCGGTTTTCCCCGCCGGCCGCCGCGAAGCAGAGGGCGCTGATCGACGAGGCGACCTACGACAAGCTGTACAAGCAGTCGGTGGAACAGCCCGAGGCGTTCTGGGCCGAGCAGGCCGAGGCCGAGCTGACCTGGACCAAGAAGTGGGACCGTGTCCTCGACTGGAAGCCGCCGTACGCGCGCTGGTTCGACGGCGGCGAGCTGAACGTTTCGACGAACTGCCTGGACCGCCAGCTTGCCCAGCGCGGCGACAAGACCGCCATCCTGTGGGAGGGTGAGCCGGGCGAGATCCGGAAGATCAGCTTCCGCGAACTGCACGCCGAGGTGGGCAAGTTCGCGAACGTGCTGAAGTCGCTGGGCGTGAAGGCGGGCGACCGGGTCGCCATCTACATGCCCATGATCCCCGAGGCGGCGGTGGCGATGCTGGCCTGCACGCGCATCGGCGCGCCGCACACCATCGTGTTCGGCGGCTTCTCGGCCGACTCGCTGCGCGACCGGATCAACGACTGCGGCGCCAAGCTGTGCATCACCGCCGACGGCGGCTACCGCCGCGGCAAGGTGGTGCCGCTGAAGGCGAACGTCGACAAGGCGCTGGGGCAGACGCCGACGATCGAAAAGTGCGTGGTGGTGCGCCGCACCGGCGAGGCCGTGGCGTTCGACGACAAGCGCGACGTCTGGTGGCACGACCTGATGGCGAAGGCCGATCCGGTCTGCCCCGCCGCCAGCCTGCCCGCCGAGCACCCGCTGTTCATCCTTTACACCTCGGGCACCACCGGCAAGCCGAAGGGCATCGTGCACACCACGGGCGGCTATCTGCTGGGCGCGCACATGACGACGAAGTACGTCTTCGATCTGCACGAGGACGACGTCTACTGGTGCACCGCCGACATCGGCTGGGTGACCGGCCACAGCTACGTCGTCTACGGCCCGCTGTCGAACGGCGCCACCACGGTGATGTACGAGGGGGCCCCCGACGCGCCCGACAAGGACCGCTTCTGGGACATCATCCAGCGCCACAAGGTGACCGTGTTCTACACGGCCCCCACGGCCATCCGCGCCTTCGTGCGCTGGGGCAACGAGTACCCGAACAAGCACGACATGTCGTCGCTGCGGGTGCTGGGGTCCGTCGGCGAGCCCATCAACCCCGAGGCCTGGATCTGGTATCACGAGGTGATCGGCAAGGGGAACTGCCCCATCGTCGACACCTGGTGGCAGACCGAGACGGGCGGCATCATGATCACGCCGCTGCCGGGCGTGACCACCACCAAGCCCGGTAGCTGCACCAAGCCGTTCTTCGGCGTCGTCCCCGAGATCGTGAAGCGCGACGGCACGCCCTGCGCGCCCGAGGAGGGGGGCTTCCTGATCTTGCGCAAGCCGTGGCCGTCGATGCTGCGCGGGATTCACGGGGATCCCGAGCGCTACCAGAAGCAGTACTGGAGCGACGTCCCCGGCGCCTATTTCACGGGCGACGGCGCGCGCCGCGACAAGGACGGATACTTCTGGGTCATGGGCCGCGTCGACGACGTGCTGAACGTCGCCGGCCACCGCCTGGGCACGGCCGAGATCGAGAGCGCGCTGGTGTCACACCCCGGCGTCGCGGAGGCGGCGGTCGTTGGTCCGCCGCACGAGTTGAAGGGGCAGGGGATCTGCGCCTTCGTGACGCTGAAGGCGGGCGTCACGGTGACGCCCGAGCTGAAGAAGGAGCTGTCGGATCACGTGGCGCGCGAGATCGGCGCGCTGGCCCGGCCGGACGACATCCGCTTCACGGAGGCGCTGCCCAAGACCCGCTCGGGCAAGATCATGCGCCGCCTGCTGAAGGAGATCGCGACGACGGGCGTGGCGAAGGGCGACGTCACCACGCTGGAAGACATCAACGTGTTGAGCCGCCTGTCCGCCGCCCGTGACGAAGAGTAGCCGGGGCTGACTCGTCCTTCAGGGCCGCGTGCCGGCAGGTCTTCAAGCCGCAGCGGCCCAGAAGGACGGGCATCACCCGTCCCTCCGTGATCAGCTCGAAGTGTCCGTACTGCGAGCGCAGGCACAGCAACTTCGCGGCGCGCGCGCTGTGTGACAGGTCGGTGATGGCCCGGGGGATGCGGGGCAGCGTCACCGCGTACGGCAAGCTCTTCACGAAGGGGTCGGCCCACTTCGCCGTCCCCTTCACGACCAGCGTCATGCGGTTCATGCGCTCGCGCGCCAGCCAGTCCAGGAAATCGGGCTCGTTGCCGTAGAGGGCGTCGATGAGGACCAGCTGGTGCAGCGCCGGTTCGTCCAGCCAGGCCACCAGCGTGCGGTACGCGCCCGAGTGCCCCACCACCACCAGCGGGCCGGTGGGCTCCTTGACGCGGGCCATGCGGAACACCAGGGTCAACAGGCGTCGCAGCGACGTCCAGGACGGCTTCTCCTCGGGCGCGGCCGGGGCCTCGGGCGCGATGAACAGCGCGTTCCGGCGGCTGGCGGCGAACTGTTCGGCCAGCTTGTGCTCGTACCAGGCCTCGTCCACGTGCGTGTAATAGCCGTGCACGTAGACGACCACGCCAGCGGTCTTGCGATCGTAGCCGGGGGGGCGGAACAGGTGGACGGGTCCGTGATTCGTCTCCAGGCGCATGTGGCTGCCGCCGGCCTCCTGCTCCACGGCCACCCGCCCGGTCAGCCTGGCGTGCAGCGGGATGGCGCGGGACTCGACCTTTGCCTTGCGCAGCGGACCGGGCGCCGGTCCCTTGGCCCTGGCCGGCCCCTTGCCGGTGGTCTTGTCGTCGGCGGGCTCGTCGCCGTCGTCGTCGGCTTTCGCGCGCTCGCCCACGTCCGTCGTCTCCAGCTGCGCCTTGTCCGTGGTGCCGACGTCATCGTCCACCCCATCGGTGTCCGCCGGCTCCATCTTCGAACCGGCCAGCAACAGGATGAGCAGCAGCGTCGCTTTCACGTCCGTCGGTTCACTGTTGTTTCGCCACCCGCCGCGTGATCAGGAGGTGGTCGTGATTGCTCGCGTCCGGGTAGCCGAAGCGGAACGCCAGCGGCTGCGCCTTCTCGGCCCACAGCTTGCGGAACACCTCGGTGGGCCGGATGCCGCCCCCCAGGAACGGACCGTCGAAGCGCCCGTAGGGGATCTGCTCGAAGCCGCTGGCGACGGCGTCGTCGGTGGGGATCCCGGTGCTGTCGGAGATCATCCACACCATGTTCTTCAGCAGATAGTTGCGGATCTGGGAGAACTCCTTCCACCACAGCAGGTAGCTGGCCGCCTTGGTGATGGCGGCCACCTGACCCTTCGACTCCAGGTGGCGCAGCACGCCTGGATCGGCCTTCAGATGGGTGTCGTCCAGGTTCGCGGCGATGTGGCGGAAGATCCGGCGCGGGCCACCGCCGCGGGGTTCGTACTCGATCTCCATGTTCGCGAACGCTGCCCGGTGCAGCTTCGGCTCCCCGGTGGCGTCGAGGTCAGCCTGGGTCAGGTACAGCGGAACGCCGTGCACCCCCACCTGGAAGAACCGCACCGCGACGGGATCGAACTGGTTCATCTCCAACGCGACGAGCGCGTAGGTCAGATCCCCGGGCAGCTTGCTCCTGGCCATCTTGCCCATGTCGATGGTCTTCGAGTGGCCGTAGTGAAACAGGTGATTCACCTTCTCGCGCACCTCCGCCAGCATCGGCTCCAGATCCAGCGACGTCAGCGCGTCGACGGTGCGCGGATCACCGGCGGGCTCCAGCGACAGCGTCGTGATCTCGGTGGCCTTGGGGAAGGTCACCAGCGCCGTCAGCAGATCACCGCCGCCGAACGGGTACACCACGGTCGTGGGAAGGTCGCGGGGCACCACGCGCGCCAGAAAAGGCTGGGCCTGCGCCAGCCACAGTTGCCGCCAGCGCTCTTGCAGCGCGGCCAGTTGCTTGCAGTGGTTCTCGATGACCCGGGGGTCGAACCGCTCGGGCAGGGCACCGAGCGGCGAGCAGGCGGCGATGTGCGCCAGGGTCCGCGCGAACGACGTGAAGTCCAGCGCGTTCTCGACGTGAGCCGACGGCGGCAGAACGACTCCGGGCGGCACGGCCGGTGACGGCGGCGGCAGGAGCTGCACCGTGGCGGGGGCCGATTCGGGTTGGGGGGGGGGGGGGGGAAGGGGCCCAAGGGCGGCGGCCGCCACTGAAACCTGCAGGACGGCGGCGCCAAAAACAGTACCGAGTATCACGAGCGAACTATACACTCTCGCTCGGTGAGCTCCGAGAAACGCGGCCTGGGCGTGTGGTCGGGCGTGGGACTCGTCGTGGCGAACACCGTCGGGGTGGGCGTCCTCACCAACACGGGCTACATGGCCGGCCGTCTGGGCCCCGGCGAGATCCTGCTGGCCTGGCTGGTGGGAGGGATCATGGCGCTGGCGGGCGCGCGCAGCTATGCGGCCATCGCGGCGGCCATCCCCCGCTCGGGGGGCGAGTACCGGTATCTCTCGGACCTGTGGCACCCGGCGCTCGGTTCGCTGGCGGGCTGGACGTCTTTGCTGGTCGGGTTCTCGGCGCCGGTGGCGCTGGCGGCGTCGACGGCGGGACCGTTCTTCTCCACGCTGGTGCCCGGGGTGAAGCCGATGGTGGTCTCGATCGCGCTGATCGTGCTGGCCACGGCGTCGCAGGCGATCGACATGCGCTGGTCCAAGACCACGCAGAACGTGTTCGCGCTGCTGAAGGCGCTGCTGCTGGGTGGCTTCATCGTGGGCGGGCTGATCTTCGGCCACCATGGCTGGCCTGCATGGAAAGCGCCCGAGGCGACGGGCGGCTTCCCGCTGCGGCCGTTCGCCGTCTCCCTGGTGTACATCGCCTTCGCGTTCAGCGGGTGGAACACCGCCATCTACGCCGCCGAGGAGTTCCGCGAGCCCCGCCGCACGGTGCCGCTGGCCATGATGATCGGCACGTTCATCGTGGCGGCGGTCTACCTGGCGGTGAACTGGATCTTCGTCGCCAACCTGTCGGGCGACAGGCTGGTGGGCTGGCTGAAGGAGGACACCTCACGCATTACGCTGGCGCACCTGCTGATCGGCGAACTGGCGGGCGGCCGGGTGGCGCGCCTGGCCTCGCTGTTCGTGATCCTGTCCCTCGTGTCGTCGGTGATCTCGATGACGATGGTCGGCCCGCGCGTCTCGGCCGTCATGGCGCGCGAGGGCTTCCTGCCCCGCGCGCTGGCGGGCCGCGACGGCCGCCCCCCGTTCGGCTCGGTGCTGCTGCAGAGCGGCCTGGCGCTCGTGCTGCTGGCCACCCACGGCTTCGAGGAACTGCTGCGCTCGGTGGGCTCCATCTTGACGCTAACTTCCGGGCTGACGGTGGCGGCGCTCCTGCGCCTTCGCTTCACGCGCCGCCAGGTCGTTCGCCCTTCCTGGCCGCTGGTCACGGCGGCCTTGATCTACCTGGCCGGCTCGGCCTGGATGCTGTACTTCACCCTGACCGAAGCCCCCCACACCCTGATCTGGCTGGCCGCCGTCGCCCTGGCCGCCGGCACCGCCTATCTCGTCGCCCGTCGCAAGCCGATCGCTTGAGCACCGGCTCGTCCCCGCTCAGGTCGTCGGCGCTGCCGCCTCGATCTCCTTCTTTCGTTGCATCGACCGCGCCACCAGCTCCGACACGTTCAGCACCTGCACCTTCTCCGTCGCGTTCCGATCATTCACCCCGTCGGTCAGCATGATCGTGCAGAACGGGCAGGCCGTGGCCACCGTGTCGGCGCCGCTGGCCAGTACTTCGTCCACACGGTTGTGATTGACCCGCGTCCCGATCTTCTCTTCCATCCACATCCGTCCGCCGCCCGCGCCGCAGCAGAAGCCATTTTCACGCGTCCGGGGCAGCTCGATGCGGGCGTCCTTCGTCGGAACCGCGTCCAGCACGTCGCGGGGCGCGTCGTACTCGCCGTTCCAGCGCCCGAGGTAGCAGGGATCGTGCAGCGTCACCGCCTTGCCCTGCGTCTTGGTGGCGTCCATCTGGATCTTGCCAGCCGTCACCAGCTCGCGGATCAGCTGGGTGTGGTGCCGCACCTCGAAGTTTCCGCCCAGCTGCGGGTACTCGTTCTTGATGGTGTGCAGGCAGTGCGGGCAGGCGGTGACCACCTTCTTCACCTTCTTGGCGTTCATCGTCTCGACGTTCTGCTGCGCCTGCATTTGATACAGCATCTCGTTGCCCGAGCGGCGTGCCGGATCGCCGGTGCAACCTTCCTCGAGACCCAGCACCGCGAAGTCGACGCCACCTTCCTTCAGGATGTCGACCAGCGCCAGCGTCTGTTTCTTGATGCGATCGTCATAGGCGCCGGCGCAGCCCACCCACAGCAGGTACTCGGCCTCCGGCTTGTCGTCCAGGGTCGGCACGTCATGCCCCGCCGCCCAGTCCATGCGCTTGTCGGCGGCGATGCCCCAGGGGTTGCCGTTGCGCTCCAGGTTCGTGAAGGTGCGCGCCAGATCGGGTGGCACCTTCTCCTGCACCAGCACCAGGTTCTGTCGCTCCTGGATGATCTTCTCGGGGTGCTCGATGAAGACCGGGCACACCTGCTGGCAGGCGCCGCAGGTGGTGCAGGCCCACAGCACGTCCTCGGTGGTGCGCGTGCCGATGAGGGGGATGATCTCGCCGGCCTTCGCGGCGGCCTCCTTCCCGTGCTGGAACGTCTCGATGATGCGATCCAGGGGCCCGCGGTTCAGGCGCGACTTCAAATCGTCGCGGATGTCGTGGATCACCTGCATCGGCGACAGCGGCTTGCCCGTGTTGTACGCCGGGCACGAGTTCGTGCAGCGCGCGCACTCGGTGCAGGCGAAGCCGTCCAGCAGCGATCGCCAGGTGAAGTCCTTGGACTCGGACACCACGCCGGTCTGGGTGATGTCGTCCGCCTCCAGGTTCAGCTTGGGAACGATGCCGCGCTGGTCCAGGTTGCGGAAGTAGATGTTCGGTAGCGCCGCGATGATGTGGCTGTGCTTCGAGTAGAGCAGGTAATTGAGGAACGCCAGCACCGTGAAGACGTGGATCCACCACAGCGCCTCGGCGCCCATCGTCGCCGCGCCCGGAGCCACGCCACCCAGGACCTGGCCCAGCAGCGCCGACATCGGAAACCCCGGCTCGGGCGCTCCGGCGGCCACGCCGCGCAGCGCGTGGAGGCCGAGGTGGGTGATCATCAGCATGGCGATGGCGCCCAGGATGGCGGCGGCGTCGCGGCTCATCGGGATCAGGCGGGGCTGTAGCACCACGCGGCGAAACACCGCGAACACGAGCATGGCCAGCACCAGGACGTTGGCCACGTCCATCATGGCCCACAACGCGCGGGCCGCCGTGTCGCCCAGGATGACCGCCAGCGAGAACGACGGAAACAGGCCCTGGATCAGCGTCTCGGTGGTGCCGATCGTGATGACGATGAAGCCCCAGAAGATCAGGAAGTGGTAGCGGCTGCCGATGGCGGTCACCAGACGCTGGGCGCGGGCGGCAGGGATGGCCGCCCTCTCGACCACCTTCTTCTGGCCGAAGAAGTAGGCCATGACCGAGCCCAGGCGCTGGCCGGGGCGGTCGCTCAGATCCTGGGGCCGGCCGGCGAAGATCAGGCGCCCGAACCGGCGCAGCGTCCAGGCGAAGCAGGCGAGGGATGCCAAAAGGAGAGCGGCGAACAGAGCGCGCTTCATCGTCCGGCGATCGTAGCGCAGCCGGGACGAGGCGCTAATTCCTGGAGTAGGCCTGCGCCCGCGATGGTAAGAAGCCGTCCATGCCTTTCGACAAAGATCTGGTGGCGCTGCTGGCCTGTCCGAAGTGCCACCAGTCGCTGCGCCTGCTGAACGACGACGCCGGGTTCGTGTGCGACGCCTGTCGCCTGGTCTACGCCATCGAGGACGGCATCCCGAACTTCCTGATCGAGGAAGCGAAGCCGCTCAGCCCGTAGCGCCCGCGAGCGGCGGAAATGGACGCCGTCAATTTCTTGCGTTTTTCTTGCTAGGGCGACCCGCGCCACTAACATCGACGTATGAAGGTCGATCGCGAGCATCAGCGACAGTCAACCGGGGGCGATCGCCGGGTGGCGGCCAGCAAGGACGCCGACCGGCGGAATTCCGGCCGCACCTCCGCGACGTTCGGTGTCTCCGAGGCCGAGGGGAGCCGCATCCACCTGTGCCAGGCCGAGGACATCGCGATCGGCGGCATCACCATCAAGCACGCCGACGGCCTGTCGCACGAACTGCGGACGGAGGTGGCGCTGCGCTTCGCGCTGCCCGGCTCGACCGAGCAGATCGAGGCCCGCGGCGAGATCGTCTCCGACGCGAAGGCCGGTAAGTTCCGCCGCACCGGCGTCCGTTTCATCGCCGTCCGCCCCGAGCACCAGCAGCTGATCGCCGCCTACTGCCGGCGCAGCTAGCCTTCGCGGACCAGGATGGGGCGGCGCAGAATGTCGCGTCGCGGTCGCGAGGTGGTCAGCAGCCGCGCCAGGCCCCAGGCGCTGACGAACTCCCCCTCGATGCCAAGGCCCGGCAAGTTCTCGCGACCGACCACGCGCCTTCGGCGCCGTGAGGGGGTGTCCCCCCTCACGAGCTCCCCCCCGCAGGCCGTCGATCCCGGTGCGGCAAAGCCGCACCTCCGCAATGCTTGGACCCGCGCGCGTTGCGCGCTCCGGCGCCGC
>Ga0207652_10002673_pt1 | contig 14943 bp, 18 predicted proteins | sample KBSC63BmetaG_FD_184334 | JGI IMG/M metagenome (GOLD analysis project Ga0207652, IMG submission 184334) | Corn rhizosphere microbial communities from Kellogg Biological Station, Michigan, USA - KBS C6-3B metaG (SPAdes) (version 2) | ecosystem: Host-associated > Plants > Roots > Rhizosphere ... | reverse complement strand
GATCAGGTGGCGAACGTCGTCGGCGACGACGTTCGCCACCTGATCAATCACGACGCGAATCTCGTCCTTGGCCGCACCACGGCGGGAACGACGCGGCTCGAGCGCAGCGGCGACGCCATGGCGGCGCACACCGACTTGCCCGACACGAGCTACGCCCGCGATCTCGCCGTTTCGATCGAGCGGCGAGACGTGGATCAGATGAGTTTCGGGTTCCGCGTCGTGCCATGCTCAGACGGGTCGAAGGGCGATAAGTGGGATTGGGAAACGTCGCCGCCGACGCGCCACCTGCGCGCGATCGAGCTGCATGACGTTTCGACGGTGACGTTCCCGGCGTACCCGACGACGACCGCCGAGGTGCGTTCGCTCGTCCGGCGAAGCGTCGGGCCCGCCGTCGTCGCCTGGGATAACGAAGCCGGGATGTGCGACTGGCTCGACGACATCTCGGAATCACTCCCCATCGGCTTCGACGGCGAGGACTACGCCTGGGGTTACTGCGCCGACGCGACCGTCGACGGGCAGAGCGCGCTCGTCGTGTGGTACGACAACGGCGGCTGCTCGCTCTACGTCGCGGCGGTAGAGCTCGACGATGCCGGCGAACCGTCGGCCGCGCCGCAGGACTCATGGACGGAAGTCGAGTGGCAACTCGTCGTGTCGAGCGAGGACGACGCCCGGAACCTGCGTGCATCGCTCGAGCGGCGCGCCGGCAAGGCGATCAGCTCCGAGAACGCCGACCACATCGCCGCGATCAATGACGCCGTGTCGTCGATGGGTGAGCACATCTCGGCGCTCGTCGACGCGGCCGGACTGTCCGGCTCCGATGTAGAGGCTCAGGTCGATAACGACGGAGATGCGGAATACAACGCTCGCCCGCGCGAGCTCGACGAGTTGGCGGTAATCATCGCCGACGCAACAACCTAGAAAGGTAGCGATAGGGTCTGACATGGAGCCCATCTCGAATCTCATCACGCTCAAGCAGGAGCGCAAGCGCCTCATCGACGAGATGCGGCACATTCACGACACGGCCGAGGCCGCGAATCGCAACCTGACCGCCGAAGAGCGGCAGGAGTTCGACCGCATGAACGAGGATGTCAAGGACATGTCCGAGCGCGCGCAGCGCGAAGAGGACTTGCGGAACCTCGCTCCCGGCGGCGTCACCCGCGAAGTGCGCGGCCGCGAGCTCGGCGGTGAGGCGAAGGGCGGCTCGCCCGAGGACGCCTACCGCTCGGCGTTCATCGACTACATCCGCAACGGGGCCGCCGACATGTCGCCCGAGAATCGCCAGATTCTCCGCGCGGGATGGACGGAGCAGCGCGACACGACCGTCGCCGGCGCCGGCGCCTACCAGGTGCCGCAGGACTTCCACCAGGCCGTGACAAGCGCGAAGGTTCCGGCCGTCGCGATGCGTCGCACCCGCGCCAACGTGATCAACACGACCAACGGTCGCGACCTGCCGATCCCCGTCCAGACCGCCTACGGCGCGGCGAACTACCTCACCGAGGCTTCGACCGCTTCCAACGTCGACGACACCGGCTCGAAGGTCACCGCGAAGGCATACACCGCCGTCCGCATGACGAAGGTGTCTTACCAGCTCCTCGAGGACTCGGCCTTCGACGTGCAGGCGCTGCTCGCGCAGAACTTCGGCAAGGCGTTCGCACAGTTCGAAGACCCCGAGTTCATCAAGGGCACGGGCGCCGGCTCGTCTCACATCACCGGCGCGACGACGAACGCGACGACCGTGTTCACCTGCGCGACCGGCTCGACCACCACGTTCACCTACACCGACCTGCTCGGCTGCTACACGAAGATTCAGCCGCAGTACCGCGTCAACGGTGAATGGGTGCTCATGGACACCGCTCTCTCCACCCTGCTCGGCCTCAAGGACTCGTCCAACCGGCCGATCTGGACGGCGAGCGCCATCCCGGGCGAGCCCGACTCGCTCATGGGCAAGCCGCTCTACACCTCGCCTAACTTCGCGACCGAGGCGGCCAACAGCCTCTTCGGCCTGTTCGGTGACTTCAACAACGGGTACGCCATCCGCCAGGACGGCGGCCTTGTGATCAGGCGGTCGGACGACCGCTTCATCGACTCGCTCGAGTCGGTGTTCGTCGGGTGGGAGCGCCTCGACGGAGTGATCCTCGACGCCACCGCTTACACGGTCTGGAAGCACTCGGCCACCTGAGCCCTCCTGACCCTACTGCTCTCCGCGAGCCCGGCGCCCCCACGGGCCGGGCTCGCGGTCTTTCTGGAGGTCGCATGATCGTCAAGATGAAAGACACCGGCGACGAGGTACATGTAAGTGACGAGATCGCACGTCACCTCTTCGAGGATGACCGGGCGACGCCGGTCGATGCTCGGTTCGTCGAGGTGGCAGTAGTCGACCGCCGGCCGGATCGCGAGACTCGGTGAGCCTCAACCCGAACGCGCTGACCACCGTTGCGAACGCGCAGGCATGGCTCAGACGTACCCATGCCACAGGGACGCTCGCAACGGACGACACGGCGATACTCACCATCATCGTCAACAGTGTGTCGACCGCGATCGCACGCTACACGCGCCGCGAGTTCTACGACCCGAGCGGCAACAACTCTGACATGGTACGCACCTTCGAGTACGACGGGTCAGGCTACCTCGACTTCGAGCCGTACGACCTGCGGTCGATCACGACGATTACGCTCGGCGGCCTGGCGCTCGTCGCGACGACTGGCATCGGCGACGGTGACTATGTGGCGATGCCGCGCAATCAGACGGTGGACGGTACCTACCTCTACCTGGCTGCGCGCGGCTACTACCACCTGGGAACATCGCACTTCATTTTCGCGCCGATAACGCGGACGCGAGATGTCGTGATCACGGGCAAGTGGGGCATGACGAGCGTGCCTCCGGATGTCGAGCTCGCCTGTTTGATCGCGACGGCCGACCTGTACCGCAACCCGGAGCAGGTGTCGAGCCGGGGATCGGGCGATTTCCAGATGGTCGAGGTGAGTGACAACCCGGGTAGCGAGGATTCGTTGCCGGTGGGTGCGCGCAGGCTGCTCGAACCGTTTATCCGGCCAAGGGTGATCTAGCCGTGGCCGGCGTGAAGAGCCGGACGGTGATCACCGTCGACGAGCACTTCGCCGAGTGGGGCGCGAGCGCCGAGCGCCACATCTTCGAGGCACTCACGGCGGCCGTCGAGCCGATGGTCGCGGCGGCGCAGGCCGCCGAGGTGCCCGAGAACACGGGGGCGCTGCGCGGAAGCATCGCCGCCCTGCCGCCGATCGCGACTGAGCGCGGTTACGAGGGCGGCATCGGCGCCGGCGACTATAAGGCGAACTGGTACGAGCAGGGCACGGGGGCGCGCCGGTCGCGCCGCATCAAGCACGCCGGGTCGAAGCGTAGCGCCGGCCTGCGCGAGCAGAAACGCAAGCAACTCAAGGCCGAAGGGTCGACGGTCGGCGTCAAGGCGTACCACTACCTGCGCAAAGGACTCCGCGCGGGCACTCCGCTCGCGTTTCACCTGATCGGCGAGGCCGTGAAAAAGGCGTCGGCATGACCGCCTCGGCGTATACGACGTTTCGCCAGGCGTTGACGACGACGCTCTCGGCGACGCTCACCGGGTACACGTATCTCGCGGGCGCGCCGCCGCAGGGCGGCTCGGCGATCCCCGACTCGACGCCCCTCGCCTACGTGTGGGTCGAAAAGGCCGAGACGGACACAAAGAACGCGCTGCTTGAGAACATCACGGCCGGCGTGCGCCTGTATGTGGTGTGGTCGCAGAGGCTCGACCCGCAGACGCCGATCGACCCGGGCGTGTTGGAGCAGGCGGCCGAGGACTTGCAGACGACGCTCGCGCCGGGCAGCTATCCGGGCGACCCGTGGTACTTCACCGTCCAGTCGATCGCGTTCGACAACGACAACGGGTATATCGAGGCGACGGTCGTCGGGGTGCGGTGGAACGATGGCACGGTGTCGTAGCGATAGTGTCTGACGTGCCGCGATTCCAGCTCAAGGATGGTTACACGCGAGCCGTAACTCACGCCTTCGGTGCGACCTCCGAGCTTTCACTTGAGGCGGGCGACGAGCTCGCGACCGACGAAGCCGCCGAGGTCGCCGTGCTGCGCGCACACCCCGCCATCGTCGAGGTCGAGAGCGAGGATGATTCCGAGTGACGAGCATTGTCGGCATTTCATCTCGCCTCGGCGACTTCGGCATCGGCGTCCAGACCGCTAAGGGCACGCCGGCCGCGAGTCCGACGGTGCGCGCGTTTTTCGCCGCCGCGCCGAGCATCCAGCCGTACATTACGGACGCACGCTACACGATGACGGACGGTTCGCGCGACGCCGGCGACCCGTACGTCTCGCAGATGGGCGTGCAGGGCGACATCCCGGTCTATGCGCATCCTGACCTCATGGCGATCCTGTGGCACGCCGTCCTCGGCGCGAACGCCGATTCGGGCGCGAGCGACCCGTTCACGCACACGGCGACGCCGGCGAACGACCTGCCCTATGTCACGATTTGGCGCTCGATCGCCGGCGTGATCTTCGAGAAGTACACCGACTGTAAGGTCGACACGCTCACGATCGACGGCCAGGCCGGGCAGCCGCTCGTCGTGACGCTCGGCATCAAGGGCATCACGAGCACGTTTGGCTCGAACGAGACGGGCAACCCGACGACGACCTCGCCGTACCTGTACATGCACGGCGCCGGCCTGCTCAAAGTTGATACGGTGGCGTATCCGATCCACGCGCTGAACCTCGAGGTCAACAATAACTTGCAGCCGTTTCAGGCGGACGACTTCATCGTCGACAACATCGACCCGCAGGCGCGCGAAATCACGGGGTCATACTCGATCCGGTTCTCGGGCGCGACGGCGCTACCGCTCGACTACCGCAAGTTTTTCTATGGCGGCGACGCGGGCACGTCGCTTGTCGGCTCGTTCGCGACGCACGCGCTCGACTTCAAGTTCTCTCAGAGCGTGAGCCGCAATATGGATGTCGCGGTTCCGGTGGCGAAATGGGCGGATGTTCCGGTTCAGCCTGACCCGGGCGGCAACGTGATCGAGGTTCAGTGTGCGTTCGAGGCGATGCGTAACTTCGTCGCGAGCGTCGAGAGTCCGATCATGACTGTGGTTACCTTGGACGGTAACGCTACGGCGTAGGGTGGCGCGCCGGGCGCGGCGCGCGAGAGTGTCTGACGTGAGTACGCCTTCGCGCGAAGTCACGGACGCCGTGGTCGGCTTGGCTGGAATGGTCAAGACTCGAGCTCGGCGCGTGTACCGAGAGGCCGACGATCTTCGGCGCCTCGCGGCGCGCATGGAGCAGGCCGCAGAGCTGCTCGTGCGTGAAACAGACACCGACACCCCAGGGGGAAACGATGCCGGAAAAGACCGTTAGGGCGGCGACGCTATCCGAGTTGCAGGCGAGCCGCGAAATCGTCGCGGTCGGCCCGAGCGGCGCGGCGTACAAGATTCGGCCGCTGAACCTCGAGCGGTACGCTCTCAGCGGTCATCTCCCGGCCGAACTGCGCAAGATCGCCCTGTCGGGTGCGACGGGCGTCGACGCGGCTCTCGGCGGCGATGAGGACGCTCTCGTCGAGCATGGCGAGCAGGTGCGCGACTACATGGACGACTTGGTGCGGCAGGTCGTCGTCGAGCCCGACCTCGCCGGCGTCGACCTCGACGAGTTGCACCCGGCCGACTACAAGTGGCTCGTCCGTATCGCGATGGGCGAAGAGGACAGGGATGGCGAAGAGCGCCGCCTGTGGGGCCGTGAGCCTCTGTCCGTGTGGGGCACGTTTCGTGCAGAGCACGGATGCTCTGAGGATTGCGAAAGCTGCGATCGACTACGGCGTAGCGTGGCCGAGATTCAGCGAGGACGAGTTGACTAACTGGCTCGTCACCGAGGCGATCGCGGCCAGGTTCGAGGCCGAGCGTAACGCTGCTACCGAGCGTGAGCAGCGGCGCGTAGACGCGCTCGCCGAGGCGAAGGCGCGCGTCGCCGCAATGGGGGGCGAGTCGTGAGTCTCGGGATCGGCGGCGATGTCGTCGCACGCATCAAGGCCGTCGTCGAGGTCGACACGAAGGGGCTCAAGGATGGCCTGCGCGAAGCCGAGCAGCAGGCGCACTCGAGCGGGTCGAAGATCGGCACGGGACTCAAGGTGGCGGGCACCGTCGCCGCCGCCGGCATCGGCATCGCCGTCGCCGCCGTCGGAGAGTCGGTCAAAGCCGCCATCCAGTACCAAAAGGTGCAGTCTCAGCTCAAGGTGTCACTCAAGAACGCCGGGCTCTCGTGGAAACAGTACGGCGGCCGACTCGACGACACGATCAAGAAACAGAGTGAGCTCTCCGGGTTCACCGAGAATGATCTGACCTCGAGCTATGCGCGCCTTATCACGGTAACGCATAACGTCGCGGCGGCGCACAAGTCGGTGAGTCTCGCGATGGATGTATCGCGTGCGACGGGCAAGCCGCTCTCCGCGACGACGCTCTTGCTCATGAAGGCGTACAACGGGTCGAACACGGCCCTTTCGCGCCTCGGCATCGTGATTCCGAAGGTGACGAAGGCGCAGGACAAGCTCAAGGCGTCCGGAAAGTCGTATACGACGGCGCAGATGGCGGCGGCGAAGGCCGCTGACCTGCGGTCGCAGCGAGAAGAGAACCTCTCCGCGATCCAGAAAAAGTTTGGCGGGTCGAGCGCCGCCTACGCCAAGACGGCCGCCGGCGAGTGGGATCGGTTCACCGCGACCCTCGAAATCGTCGAGACGGAAGTCGGCGAGAAGCTCTTGCCTGTCCTGACGAAGGTGCTCACCTGGCTCTTGGAGGTCGCGCAGTCGAAGGGGGCGCACCAAGTCATCGAGGATATAGGTAAGGCGTTCTCGATGCTTTGGCAGGTGGCGCAGCCGATCCTTGGTGACCTGAAAAAGGGTTGGGCAGAGCTCGGCGAGTGGTTCAAGGCGCATTCGGCGCAGATTCAGGACGCTCTCAACAACGTCGAGAACATCTTCCACCACGTTTTCAACGCGATCCGCACCGTGATCCAGATCGTCATGCCGACGATCAAGAAGGAGATCGTCGACCAGTTGCACATCGTCCGCGATGTGGTGATCGTGATCCTCGACGTGATCAGTGGTCATTGGGGCAAGGCGTGGCAGGACATGAAGCGCCTCCTTGGCGACGTGCTGCGCGGCGCTTACGATCTTCTGCGCGGCGCGGTGAGCATCGTTGGGCAGATCGCGGTGCGGATCGGCTCGGCGATCCTCCATGGCATCGTGAGCGGCATCTCGGGGCTGCTCGGCGCGATCAGGGCGAAGATCGAGGGCGCGCTCTCTTCGCTCGCGAACGGCGTTCAGTGGGTGATTAGCAAGGTGACGCATATCGGCGGCGCGATCGTGACCGGCATCGTCGATGGCATCGCTAACGCGGCCGGCGAGATTGCCACCGCGATCGAGAACGCGCTACCGAAACACATCCATATCGGGCCGGTGTCGATACCGACGGGGCTCGCGACGGGCGGCATAGTGTCGGGCGGCGTAGCCGGGCGCGACTCCGTGCCGGCCATGCTTACGCCCGGTGAGATGGTGCTCAATAAGGCGCAACAGTCGCGCCTCGCAGGTCTGCTCGGCGTGCCGGGCGGTAGCGGTAACGGCGCCGGACTCGGTAGCGGTGTCACCATCCATAACCACTTTACTCAGACGCCGCCCGACACGTTCGTACACCTTCGCCGGGCGAAGCTACAAGCCGGGGCGGTGTTCGGCTCATGAGCGAAATCTACATCCCTTACGCGCTCGATACGCCGCTCGGCACGCTCTCGTTCAACCCGACGCCGAGCTCGGGCTACTACCTCACCGATGTCGCGGGCCTTGACGGTGCGAGTATGCGTAGCAGCGCCGTAGCGTTGCCGCAGCGCAGCGGCGGATACGTCTACGACTCGCTGCGCGGGCCGCGCTACCCCGTCTTGTCGGGCGAAGTGCGCGTCGTCGACACGCTCGCGAACCGGCTCACCTACCTTGAGAACCTGCTCGCCTATACCGACACCATCCGCCAGGCGGACGGAACGCTCAGGTGGACGCCTACGGGCCTCACGGAGCGCGGCTGCAAGGTGCGACTGCTCGACGACGTGACGATTACCGGAGCGGGCGTCCTCAAGACGTTCCAGGTGCCGCTTGTCGCGGCAGACTCGCTCGCCTACGCGACGAGCCAGAGCACGGCGAACCGGACGGGCACCGGCTCTCTTAGCGTCACGCCGGGCGGCAACACGTCGACGTACCCGGTGATCACGATTCACGGAGCGATCACTAACCCCGTCGTGACGAACACGCTCACCGGTCTCGCGCTCGACTTTACGGGGACGACGATCGGCACGAGCGCATCCTACGTGATCGATTGTAACGCCGAGACGGTCGTCGACGGGTCGGGAAACAACAAGATCGGCAACCTCGTAGCTACAACTTCCGCGTTCTTTACCCTCGTGAACGGCACGGCGAACATCCTAACGCTCGCCGGCACGGGGACGGATGCGAACACGAAGCTGACGGTTACTTGGTTCAACGCTTACGTTTAGGGAGATTTCATGGCAGACAATGTAGCAATCACGGCGGGTGCGGGGACGACGGTCGCGGCCGACGAGGTGACCGACGGGACGCTCGGCACCGTCAAGGTGCAGATGGTGAAGATCATGGACGCGACGCTTGATAGCACCAACAAGCTTGTCGTTTCGGCGGCTGGCGCGATGAAAACGGACGGGTCGGCCGTCACCCAGCCGGTGTCGGCCGCGAGCCTGCCGCTCCCCTCGGGCGCGGCGCAGGATTCGACGCTCACGGGCGGTACTCAGAAAACGAAGATCGTCGACTCGGGCGGCACGAACGTCGCGACCGTATCGGCGGCGGGAGCAGTCAAGGTCGACGCTTCGAGCGTCGCGGTGCCGATCACCGACAACTCGGGGTCGCTTACCGTCGATGCTCCCGTCGGGACGCCGATCTTCGCGACGCTCACGCCGTCGACCACGGGGGGTTGGTCGAAGTCGAAGTTTCTGGCGCAGACGACGACGGTGCAGACGGTGAAGGGCACGGCCGCCGAGCTCGGCGGGTACATCATCTACAACCCGAACGCGAGCGTCGCCTACGTCCAGCTTTTCGACGTTGCGAGCGCGACGACGGTCACGCTCGGGACGACGGTGCCCGACATGGTGATCCCGCTGCCTGCCGGCGCGGCGGCGAACATCGAGTACGCGAACGGCGTCGGATTCGCGAACGGCATCAAGCTCGCTTGCACGACGACCGGTAGCGGGTCGACGGCGCCGGGCACCGGGCTCGACATGACGATCCTCTTTAAGTAGATGTCGGCGTCGATCGTCCAGGCGACGCTTATCTCGGATAGCGTCGCAAACAACCCGTCGGCCGCCTTGTCGTTGTCGTGCTCGGCGGGCCACGCCGTCATCCTCTGCATCGCGTGCGTAACTAAGACGCGCACCATCTCGTCGATCGCCGACTCTGCCGGCAACACGGGGTGGGTGCGCGCCAACGCGAACGGTGGCGGCGGTTCGACGGCGGGGTTCATGGACATTTGGTGGAACCCGAGCCTCACGTCGTCGATCACTTCGGTGACGCTCACCTATAGCGGCACGACGAAAGTGCAGATCGGCGTCTTGGAGGTGACGGGGTTGTCGGGCACGGTAGATGTCTCGCCGGCGAGAACGGACACGACGGTCGCTGCGACGACAACTGCGGTTGCCGCGACGACGACGAACGCCGACGATTTTCTCGTCGCCGGGTATGGCGGCGTTGGCGCGCCGTCGTCTGTCTCGAGCCCGTTCACGTTGCAGGCGAGCGCGACCGGCGGGTCTGGCGTCGGTATCACGGTCGGGGTCGCGACGGTCGAAGAGGTCGCGACGGGCACGTATACGGCGACGTTCACGACTGCGAGCCAGGTCGGGTCGGCGCTCATGGCTACGTTCAAGGTGACTGCGGCGGGCGGTTCGCCGCTGCGCGAGCTCATGCTGACCGGAGTCGGTAGCTAACGTGTCGACCAACTACGCCCTTCTGCTCGGCCTGACGAGCGAAGCGGGCGTGATCCCGCCGCCGCCGTACGTTCCGCCCATCTCGGGGACGAGTTGGCGCGTCTGGCTGTGCGACCGGTTCGGCTACCCGATCCAGGACATTAGCCGTATCTGTTTCGGGAAGCAGTACGTCGCGGCGTTGAATCAGCCGGCACAGTTCACGTTTTGGTGCCCGTCGAACGACCCGAAGGTAGCCGCCGACCACACCGACGGGAACCCGTACCTCATGGAGGGGCGCGCGGTGCGCGTCTACCGCGCCGGCGTGCTCGTGTTCACCGGCCATATTTGGCAGATCGAGGATGCGGGCGACGGCGAGGCGGTACAGTCGGCGGTGACGTGTTTCGACCCGTTGCAGTGGTTGAACCGGCGCATAGCGCGCAAGATGGGGTATACGAGTTTCGGTATCGGAACCCCGACGGTCGAGATGTTTACTACCGACTCGGGCTCGCCAGACTTCGCGGACAAGGTGTTCGCATGGGGCACGTTCGACGCGACGGGCGTCTTCGGCGGCCTGACTAAACAGGTTGTCGCGACCGAGATAGCCCGAGGCTTGCTCAACGCTACGAATGATTACGACGGGTTCACGGGACTCGACGACTTCTACCTCTCATCATTCTTCCGGCCCGATAACGCTACGCCGGCGCTCTGCACGAATCAGAATGCGCCCGCCGTGCCCGCCATCGCGATCGACTTCTCGAACAGCAAGGTTAGCGATGTGCTCTCCACGATCGTCGGCCAAAACGGTAGCTTCGACCTCGAGGTCGTGCCGACCGATAGCGATTTCTACTCGAGTCCGACGCACGCCGGCGCGACGTTCCACCAAGCATACCTGTACGGTAGCGCGACCGAATATGCGAGTATCCGTGGCTCTCTGCTCACGAAGCCGTGGAAGACGCTTGCCCTGCTCAAGTTTTGGGCTCCGACGCGCGGCACCACCCAGGCTAACGCCATCTTCGGATACGCCACCTATCCGCATAACGTCGCGTCGATCAGTTACCTCACCGACCTCGGCGAGCTTTCGAACGCGAGCACGATGCAGGGTAAGACTCTGACGCGGCGAGCTATCAATGTGACGAGCGTACAGACGTATGGCGCGGGAATGGATGTCCAATCGTTTAGCGACGTGACGGACGCCTCGGCGCTCGCAGCCTTGGCGACGGAAGAGGCTACCGTCGGCGGCAACGCGAAGCGGACGCTTAACATTACTCCGATGCCGGGCGCGTTGACGCCGCTGCCTTTCCGAGACTTCAACCTCGGCGACACGATCACTGTCAACTCTGGCGCGAAGCTGCGCGGCGGGTTCACCGGCACGCAGCGCGTTTACGGCTACACCATCGACATCGCCGACGACCACACCTCAGAGGACTTGGCCGCACTCGTAGTGAGCCCCCAGACGGCATGAGTAAGAACGTCAACGTCAACCGGACGGCGGAGCAGCGCGTCTCGAACCATGAGCGGCGCCTGCTCGCGATCGAGCGCGCCCTCTCGGCTCAGGCGGCGGCGGGCGGCATCCCCGACTTGCGCGATGTCCTCTACCAGCAGGCGGACACTCCGCGCACGAATAGTGAGGCTTGTCGGAACGTCGACCCGGGCCTCGCCGGCACGAGCGCCACGTTCGCGAGCGGCGCGACGAAGTGGTGCGCCCTCTACTGGCCGGGCGGCGTCACCACGAGCCTCACCTTCATCCTCGCTACCGTCGGCGTCTACACCGACGCCTCGCCGAATAGCGGCGTCGCCCTCTACTCGTATGACGGGACGACGTTGACGCGCCAGGTGACGAAGCCGCAGAAGTTCGACTCGTCGTTCACGACGGGCTTGCACACGATCCCGTGGCCGTCGGCCACCTACCTCGACGCCGGCGTCTACTACGCGGCGCTGCGCTACTTCAATACGGCGGTAACGACGGCGCCACAGTTCGGCGCGGTGTCGGCGGCCGACTCGTCAATCTGGGGTGGCGACGTTGGGCAGGCGGCGACGCCTACGGGGTGGCCGCTCATGTTCTCGTCGACGGGCGCTACGGGCCAGCTCCCGGCCACTCAGGCGGCTAGCGGTTTGACGCCGGGCGGCGGCGCTGCGATGCCCTACCTCGGCCTCAGCTAGAGCGAGAGTGTCTGACGATGGCGGAAGTCTCGTATACCGTCAAAGAGATTCTGCAACAGATGGATGCGCGGGCCGATGAGCGGCACGCCGACCTCGTGCGCAGGATCGAGTCGGGCGGCAACGATCACCGAGCTCTCGTCGCGCGCGTCGAGGTGTTGGAGCAGCGCCAGGCCGAGAGTCGCGGCGGCGTCCAGGCACGGTCAAGCCTGATCACGGCCACCCTGATCGCCCTCGGCGTGATCATCAATGTTCCGGTCGCGGTGTTCTACCTATCTGGAGGCCACGGGTGAAGTTCATTCTCGCCATCGTCGCCGCCACGGCGGCGCTCGCATCCGCCGGCGGCGAGTACGTCTACGCGCACCGCGTCGCCGACGACCTCTCCCGGTTCAAGGCCGGTATCTGCTCGCTTGAGGTGCGCAGCTCGGCGTCGACGAAGCGGTTCGACCGGCTGCTCGTCGTGCTTGAGCGGCGCGCCGTCGCGCGTGAGCGCCTCGACCGGGCGAATGGGAATCTGACGGCGGCGGCTGCGGATTCGGACTCGGCGCGCCTCTACGCGACCGTGCTTCCCCATCCGGGCGCTCGGCCGCCCGATATCGGCTGCGGGGGGTGAACCTGTGCCACAGTGGCTCTACATCGTCGTCGTGATCCTCGTCGGCTTGGCTGCTCTGAAAATCTTGCTCGGCTAGCCCCCGAAAGTCCCGTTAAAGGGTTACTCTAATTAGCGGTGGGGGGGACGACGGCCGACTTGCCGCTGCCTTGGCGGGCCGTCCGTTCCCCCTGCCGCTACCTGCCACTCTTCTGCACCCTAGTCTCCTATCGGCAACTAGGCGTCGACACATGAGTGTCTCAGCTTACACTAGGTGGGGTTTGGAAGCTGCCGTTTAGTACGATAACATTCACACCCCATCCGGGCGGCGTGCCATGATCCCGCCTAACTGGCTCTGTGAGACTCATCGGCTACATCCGTGTTTCCCGCGTCGCAGGCCGCGCCGGCGACTCGTTCATCTCCCCCGAGGTGCAGCGTACCTCCGTCGAACGATGGGCGCACGCGCGCGCGCACGAGATAGTCGACTGGCACACCGACCTCGACCAATCCGGCGGCAAACTCGAACGCCCCGAATTCCAACGCGCCATCTCGCGGTGTGAGCATGGCGAGGCGGACGGCATCGCCGTCGCCAAGCTCGACCGGTTCGCCCGCTCCCTCCCCGACGCGGTAGCGTCGATCCGCAGGCTCGAAGAGGCCGGCTGCGAGTTGGTGAGCGTCGCCGACAACCTCGATGCTTCGCCGACGGGCCGCTTCGCCCGGTCGATGCTCTTCGCGATCGCCGAGCTCGAACGCGAACGGATCACCGAGTCATGGCAGGCGGCGGTCGAGCACGCCGTCGCCCGGGGCGTCTACATCTCGCGCACCGCGCCCGCCGGGTATACGCGCGAGCCGGGCGGCGGCCTCGTAGTTGACGAGGCGGCGGCCGACGCGGTACGCGAAGCCTTTAGGGCACGAAAGGCGGGGCGTAGCTGGACGGAGGTCGGCCGCAGCCTCGCCGACGCCGGAGTCTACCCACAGGGCTCGCGGTATTGGTCGGTGAACGCCGTCCGCTACCTGATCCGTAACCGGGCTTACCTCGGCGAGGTGTGGCGCGGCGGCCGGTGCCTGAACCCGGCGGCGCACGAGCCGATCATCGGCCGCGCGTTGTACGAGGCGGCGAACGCGACGCGCCGGTCGGTGATCACATCGCGGAGCGGTTACCTGCTCGGCGGCCTCGTGCGCTGCGCGGGGTGTCGCCACACGATGCCCGGCAACCGAAATCAGTTGAAGTACCACCGATACCATTGTCAGATCAGGCACCACGCCGGCGAGTGCGCGGCGCCCGCGAGCATCTCGGGACGCCTGTTAGAGCCGATCGTCGTCGAGGCGTTCTTGGCGCGGCACCGCGACGCTGCGGCAGTCTCGAGCCCCGGCGACGGCCTCGCGTCGCTAGAGCGCGCCCTCGCCGACGCCGAGGCCGAGCTCGAAGCGTTCCGCGACGACCTCGACTACGCGCGCGCCCTCGGCCGCGACTCGCACCTCGCCGGCGTCCAGACGCGAGCCCGGGTCGTCGAGGCGCGCCGCGAAGAGTTAGCGGCGGCGGCGGTACAGCGGCCGACAGTCGACTTGGTGCAGCTAGGCGACTATTGGGAGTCGGCGTCGACGAGTGAGCGGCGCGAGTTGCTCTCGGCGGACATCGCCGCCGTGTTCGTGCGCCGCGCCGGCGGCCAGGGGTCGCACATGGCGCCGCATGAGCGCGTACACATCGTGTGGAATGGAGATAATGTCGACCTGCCAAGGCGCGGCTGCAAGGCGAATGACCTGCCGCCGTTCACGTTCCCGAAGGGGGAATCATGAAGCGTGTTAAGGATGGCACCTGCCCGAAGTGTGGCGAGGACTCGTTCGTCGCGAAGCGGACGAAGCCCAGGGGCAGGCGCCTGCCCCTGGTCGGAGCTCGGCCGATTACCCCCGGCCGGCGTCCCAGCGGCCGTAGCCGCGGGGGGATTTGGCACGCGATCGGTGCTCGGGTGGTCAGCCATGCGTGTACTCCGTGAGGCCGAACATGACGCGCCGCGCCGTGTTCGCGGTGATCCGGCCGGCCATGAGCGCCTCCTGAACCAACTTCTCAAGGATCTCCATGGCGGTCTCGCCCTCGATCGGATCTACCACGGGTTCAGGTGTCCCGTGGTGGTCAGGCATGGACAGCCTCCCGCGCTACAGCCTCGATGACAGGGAAACCATCCGGCGGCGTGCGACACACGTTCTCAGCCGCGTAGAACAGTGATC
>Ga0207652_10002672_pt1 | contig 14947 bp, 11 predicted proteins | sample KBSC63BmetaG_FD_184334 | JGI IMG/M metagenome (GOLD analysis project Ga0207652, IMG submission 184334) | Corn rhizosphere microbial communities from Kellogg Biological Station, Michigan, USA - KBS C6-3B metaG (SPAdes) (version 2) | ecosystem: Host-associated > Plants > Roots > Rhizosphere ... | reverse complement strand
CCGCCAAGTCCGCCCCGGCCCGCAAGGCCGGCGCCGGCCGGTCCTCCTCCAGCAGCGAGGCAGCTCGCCTCGACATGGCGGGCCGGTTGGCCGCCCTCGATCGCGTGCAGGCCACCATCGAATTCAACCTGGACGGCACCGTCATCTCCGCCAACCAGAACTTCCTGTCGGTGCTCGGCTACGGGCTGGACGAGATCCAGGGCAAGCACCACCGCATGTTCTGCGATCCCGCCTACGTGGCCAGCCCCGACTACGAGGCCTTCTGGGCGAAGCTGCGCCGGGGTGAGTTCGACGCCGGCACCTACCGTCGCATCGGCAAGGGGGGCAAGGAGGTCTGGATCCAGGCGTCCTACAACCCGATCCTCGACGCCGCCGGGAAGCCCTACAAGGTGGTGAAGTTCGCCACCGACGTGACCGACCAGCGCAACCGCGCCTCGGAGTTCGAGGGGAAGATGGCCGCCATCGACAAGGTGCAGGCCACCATCGAGTTCGGCCTGGACGGAACGGTGTTGACCGCGAACGCCAACTTCCTGCAGACGATCGGCTACCGGCTGGAAGAGATCCGGGGCCGGCATCACCGCATGTTCTGCGAGCCCAGCTACGTGGCCAGCCCCGACTACGAGGCGTTCTGGGCCAAGCTGCGCGCCGGCGAGGCGGACGCCGGCGTCTACCGCCGCCTGGGCAAGGGGGCCAAGGACGTCTGGATCCAGGCGTCGTACAACCCGATCTTCGACGCGGCCGGGAAGCCTTACAAGGTGGTGAAGTTCGCCACCGACATCACCGAGCAGCGGCGGGCCCAGGATCGCCTGGCCCTGCTGATGGGCGAGGTGCAGAAGGTCATGGGCGGCGTCGCCGGCGGTGATCTCACCAACCTGGTCAACGGCCAGTACAGCGAGGATCTGGAGAAGACGAAGGGCAGCATCAACGCCGCGGTGGCGAAGCTGCGCGAGCTGGTCACCCAGATCAACGCGTCGGCGAGCACCATCACCTCGGGCGCGTCCGACATCGCCGAGGGCAACGCCAGCCTGAACAAGCGCACCCAGGATCAGTCGTCGGCGCTGGAGGAGACGGCGTCCAGCCTGGAGGAGATGACGGCGACCGTGAAGCAGAACGCGAACAACGCCACCCAGGCCAACCAGCTGGCGTCGGGCGCGCGCGAGTCGGCCGAGAAGGGCGGGCAGGTGGTCGGTGACGCGGTCAAGGCCATGGCGGCCATCACGGAGTCCTCGAAGAAGGTGGCCGACATCATCGGCGTCATCGAGCAGATCGCGTTCCAGACCAACATGCTGGCGCTGAACGCGGCGGTCGAGGCGGCGCGCGCCGGCGATCAGGGGCGGGGGTTCGCGGTGGTGGCGGCCGAGGTGAGGAGCCTGGCCCAGCGCAGCGCCGCCGCGGCGAAGGAGATCAAGGGGCTGATCCAGGACAGCGCCGAGAAGGTGGACCAGGGCGCGAAGCTGGTGAACCGCTCCGGCGACACCCTGCAAGAGATCGTGGGGGCGGTGAAGAAGGTGTCGGACATCATCGCCGAGATCAACGCCGCCAGCGAGGAGCAGGCGTCGGGCATCGACCAGATCAACTCGGCCGTCGCCCAGATGGACAAGAACACGCAGCAGAACGCGGCCATGGTCGAGGAGGCGGCCTCCGCCGCCGAGTCGATGACCGACCAGGCCCGCGCCATGGGTCAGCTGGTGGCGTTCTTCCGGCTGGCCGAGGGTGGCGAGCCGGTGGTCACCCGCACCGCGACCGCCCCGCGGTCGCTGCCCCGCGGCGAGACGAAGGACGAGGGCCGGCCCGCCAAGGCGTCCAAGGCCCATGCGGTGGAGCAGGTCCCAGCACCCGCCGCCAGCAAGCTGAACGGCAAGAATCACGACGCCGGCGAGTGGAAAGAGTTCTAGGAGACCGTCATGAGCTACCAGCCCGTACGCGAGTTCGACTTCTCCGACCGGGACTTCCGGCGGGTGCGAGAGCTCGTCAAGGATCGAGCCGGCATCGATCTGGGGACCGGCAAGCAGTCGCTGGTGTACGGGCGGCTGGCACGGCGCATCCGCGCGCTGGGGCTGACCAGCTTCGCTGAGTATCTGGAGCTGGTCGAGGAGCCGTCGAGCGAGGAGGCGGGGCGGTTCGTCAACGCCATCACCACCAACGTGACGGAGTTCTTCCGCGAGAACCATCACTTCGAGTACCTGGCCCGCACGGCGCTGCCGGCGCTGTGGCGGCGCCTGGAGAAGGCTGGCAAGCGGGCCCGCTTCTGGTCGGCGGGCTGCTCCACCGGCGAGGAGCCGTACTCACTGGCGATGGTGCTGCGCGAGAACATGCCTGCCTCGCCGGGCTGGGACATCAAGATCCTGGCCACCGACCTGGACACGGATGTGCTGGCCCACGCCAAGGCCGGCCTGTACACGGCCGAGCGGGTCGACAAGGTCGCGCCCGCTCGGCTGGCTCGCTTCTTCGAACCGGTGAACGGCGGCGACGCTTACAGCGTCGACGACAGCCTGCGCTCGCTGATCACCTTCAAGCAGCTGAACCTGATGGAGGCGTGGCCCATGCAGGGGCCGTTCGACGTCATCTTCTGCCGCAACGTGGTCATCTACTTCGACGACGCAACGAAGGCCAAGCTGATCGCCCGCTACCGAGATCTGCTGGCGACGGGCGGTCATCTGTTCCTGGGCCACTCGGAGTCGCTGGCGGGCGCCTCGCTGGGGCTCGAGCCGTGCGGGCGGACGATTCACCGGAAGCTGCCCCAGGGCGCGGCGGTGACGACGTGAAGACCGCCGCGCGCGTGCCCGTGATGGGCTCGCGCGCGACGCCGCCGCGCGAGGCGCCGCTGCCCGGGTTCGAGCACGTGGGCGGCTTCTACGAGGCCATGGTGGGCCGCTGGGTCATCCAGTTGCTGCCGGGCGAGTTCTACGTGACCCGGGCCGACGAGATCATCACCACGGTGCTGGGGTCGTGTGTAGCCACCTGCATCCGGGACAGCGAGACGGGCGTGAGCGGGATGAACCACTTCATGTTGCCCGACGATCCGCTGGGCGGGGAGGGCGCGTCTGCGCGCTACGGCATGTTCGCCATGGAGCAGCTGGTGAACGGCATCCTGCGCTGGGGGGGGCGCCGGGCCTCGCTGGAGATCAAGGTGTTCGGCGGGGGGCGGGTCATTCCCGGCATGGGCGACGTGGGGCGGTCGAACGCCGACTTCGTCCGCGCCTACCTGCTGGCAGAGCGGATGCCGGTGATGGTCGAGGATCTGGGCCAGGCGGTGGCGCGCCGGGTTCGGTTCGACGCGCACACCGGCAAGGTGCGGGTGCTGCACCTGCCCGTCACCGAGAACAACCACGTGGCCGAGCGCGAGCTGGCGCTGGCGTCGAAGATCAAGAGCGGGGCCACCCGCGGCGGCGACATCGAGCTGTTCTGATGACACCAAAGATCAAGGTCCTGATAGTCGACGATTCGGCGCTGATGCGGAAGCTGCTGACGCAGGTGCTGGAGCGCGACCCTGGCATCGACGTGGTGGGCGCGGCGCTGGATCCCTTCGACGCGCGCGAGAAGATCAAGGCCTTGCACCCCGACGTGCTGACCCTGGACATCGAGATGCCGCGCATGGACGGGCTGACCTTCCTGCGCAACCTGATGCGCCTGCGTCCCATGCCCGTGGTCATGATCTCGTCCCTGACCGACCGCAGCGCCGACGCCACGCTGGCGGCGCTGGAGGCGGGGGCGGTGGATTACGTCCCCAAGCCGAAGCTGGATCTGCAGCACGGTCTGGAGGAGATGGCGAGGACGATCGTCGAGAAGGTGAAGGCGGCGGCGCTGGCACGCGTGGCCGCCCCCCCGGATCGGTCCGTTGCCCCCGATCGCATCGCGCCCAGCCGTTCCATCACGGCGCTGGGCACGACCGATCGCATGATCGCCATCGGCGCGTCGACGGGCGGCACCGAGGCGGTGGCGCACCTGCTGGCACAGTTTCCCCCGGACGCCCCCGGCGTCGTCATCGCCCAGCACATCCCCGAGGTGTTCAGCAAGCGCTGGGCGGCCCGCATGGATCGGGAGTCGGCCATCGCGGTGGCGGAGGCCAAGGACGGCGACCAGATCCTGATCGGCCACGCCTACGTGGCGCCGGGGGGCCGCCACCTGCGGGTGGAGCGGAGCGGTGCCAAGTACTTCTGCCGCCTGGGCGACGACGCGCCCGTGAACCGGCATCGCCCGTCGGTGGACGTGCTGTTCCATTCGGTGGCGGACCAGGCGGGCCGCAACGCGGTGGGCGTCATCCTGACGGGCATGGGCGGCGACGGCGCCGAGGGGCTGCTGCGGATGGCGGGCGTGGGTTGCCCGACCCTGGCCCAGGATCGCGAGTCGAGCGTGGTGTGGGGGATGCCGGGCGAGGCGGTGAAGCGTGGCGCCGCGCGCGAGGTCCTTCCCCTGGACGCGATGGCGCGCCGGGTGCTGGACCTGGCGCGGGCGCTCTGACGGGCCGGCGGCCGCGCCTGATGGCGCGGCGCCGCTTCAGGCGGACGCGAAGTCGTGCTGCTGGATGCCCAGGTGCTTCATCTTGATGTGCAGGGTCTTGAAGTCGGTCTGCAGCGCCCGCGCCGCCTGGCTCTTGTTGCCACGCGCCTCACGCAGCGCCTCGCAGATGGCGCGGCGTTCGGCCTCGCGGGCGGCCTCCTCGGCCGCGATCTTCAGGGAACGGCCGGCCGTGCTGACCACCTTCACCGTCGGGACGGGGCCGGTGCCGCGCCCCAGGAACCGCCGCACCGACGCCTGGTGCAGGACGACGTCCTTCGCCTCCAGCACGGACTGGCGGATGATGTTGCGCAGCTCGCGCACGTTCCCCGACCAGTCGTGCGCCATCAACAGCTGCATGGCCTCGGCCGAGATCTCGCGGACGGGGCGCTTCAGCTCGATGCTGACCTCTTCCAGGAAGCGCTGGGCCAGGTGGGGGATGTCCTCGACCCGCTCCCGCAGGGGCGGCAGCGAGATCGTGTACTGCGCCAGCCGGAAGTACAGGTCGGCGCGGAACTGTCCTTGCTTGACGCGCGTTTGCAGCTCGTCGTTCGTGGCCGCCAGGAAGCGCACGTCCATCGGCGTCGAATCGGTGGCCCCCACCGCCATGACCTGCCGCGACTCCAGCGCCCGCAGCAGCTTGGCCTGCAGGCCGAGCGGCAGGTTTCCGATCTCGTCTAGGAAGACGGTGCCGCCCTCGGCCAGCTGAAAGTGTCCCTTCTTGCGGCGATCGGCGCCGGTGAACGACCCCTTCTCGTGACCGAACAGCTCGGACTCGAGCAGCGCCTCGGGAATGGCGCCGCAGTCGATGGCGACGAACGGCTTGTTGCGGCGCTCGCTCTGCCGATGAATCGCCTGGGAGACCAGATCCTTGCCGGTTCCCGTCTCGCCCAGGATCAGCACCGAGAAGTTCGACGCGGCCACCGTCTGCACCTGCTCGATGACCTCGCGCACAGGCAGGCTGTTGCCCATCTGGGCGGCCAGGCCGCTGCCTTCACCCAGCTGCCGGCGCAGGTCGGCGACCTCGGCCTTCAGCACCCGGGTCTCGACGGCGCGTCGTACCACCCGCACCACCTCGCCCTGATCGATGGGCTTCGTCAGGTAGTCGAACGCCCCCAGTTGCGTGGCCCGCACCGCCGAGCGGATCAGCGTGTCGCCGGTCAACATGATGACAGGGATGTCGCTCGCCTCGGCGCGCAGCTGTTCCAGCACGCCCAGTCCGTCGAGCTGCGGCATGTTCAGGTCGAGGAGGACCACGTCGGGCTTGTCCGCGGCCACGCGCGCCAGGCCGGCCAGGCCGTCGGACGCGGCGATCACCTCGAAGCCCGCCGGGAGGAGGATCTTCCGCAGCAGGCGGTGATTGCTCTCCTCGTCGTCGATCACGAGCACTCTCATGAGACCGTCACGCTGACTCCCTGTTTGATGGACGACATACGACCGCCCCGCGGCCACTGCTCCGTCTTCGGCTGATCTAGCGACGACCTTTATGACTTCGGCCCCTTTGCTCGGGGCGCCGCCCCGCCCCGGGCAGGCGCGCCCGACGGCCTAGGGCATCGACCCTAGGGCGCGGCCACCTCAGCTCTGGCGGCGCCGCCATGGGCGCGCGACCCACGGGCATTGCGAAGCCGGCGCCGAGGGGCCTGAAGGGCGCGGGGATCGAGCGCCGGCGCCCCCGGCACCGATCTCGCAGAAGCGGTGGTCCGGAACATCGAAGGCGCCTCCCCGCAGGCACACCGGACCAAGGAAGGGATCGAACGACGCCATGAAAGACAGCCTCATCAAAGGGCGCGCAGCCGCCGCGACGCTGGCCTTCGGCGCCGTCGCGCTGGCCGGCGCCAGCGCCGGCGCGCAGGAGCTCTCGGTCGGCGTGTACGGAAACGTCGACTACCAGGTGGAGCGCTCCACCGCCGCCGCGGGGGGCACGACCAACCAGAACCACTTCTCGATCCCGACGCTGGACCTCTTCCTGCGCGGAACGATGGACAAGTGGTCGTTTCTCTCCGAGGTCCTGTTCGACATCGACGAGGGCAACACCATCGGCGTCGACCTGGACCGCATGCAGGTCAGCTACGAGTACGCGGAGTGGCTGAAGGTGACGGGCGGGCGGTTCCATAGCTCCATCGGCTACTACAACACCGCCTACCCGCAGGGGGGCGCGATCTATCTGCTGCCGCTGCACCGGCCGGCGCTGGTCGACCAGCACGACAACGCCTCGCTGATCCCGACCTCGACCGTGGGCCTGAACATCCATGGGCGGCTGCCGTCCGGCGTGCACGCCTTCTCGTACGACCTGGACGTCAGCAACGGCCGCGGCCGCGCGGCTGACGACCTGACGAACGGCCAGGACTGGAACCAGTCCAAGGCGTTCAACCTGCGCCTTCGCTACGAGTTCCACGATCTGATCGTCGGCGCGAACGCCTACGTGGACTGGCTTCCGCCGCGCACCGAGGACCCGGCCCAGCCCGAGACCCTGCGCGAGCAGATCTTCGGCGCCCACATCGCCTACGTCGAGCATCCCTGGCACCTGATCGCCGAGGGCGTGTCGATCCAGCACGTCGGCGCGGCCACTTACCGCACGCTGGCCGGGTTGACCGAGGCGGGCTACACGGTTCGCCAGGTGACGCCGTATGTCCGCTTCACGGCGGCCAAGTTTCCTTCCGTCGCCGATCCGTTCTGGGCGGCCACGCACCAGCAAGAGCGTGGCAATTTTCAGACCGCCGACGCCGGAATCAAGTGGATGCCGAACGACAGCATCGCCGTGAAGTTCGAGCTCGAGTACAGCCACGCTCAGCTCGACACGCGCGAGCAAGCATCCACCCAGGTCGCCTTCGGCTTCTAAGCGCGCCCGAAATCAGGAGGACATCGTGAGTCATCTGCGATTGATAGCCACTTGCATCGGGGCGCTGCTGGTCGCCGAGCGCGCCGGGACGGCCGGCGGAGGGTTCGTGTTCGTGAGGAACGCAAAGAACGACACCGCCCAGATCGGCAAGGAAGAGCTGAAGGACTGCTACACCGGCAAGAAGAAGTCGTGGAAGAACGGCACGCCGGTCGAGATCGCCCTCAACGCGGGCGGCAGCGCCGAGCTGAAGTGGGTCGCCGGCGCGCTGATCGGCGCCAGCGACGACATCCTGCTGGCCAAGATCAAGCAAGAGGTCTTCAAGGGCGAGATGAAGAAGCCCACCACGGTCGCGTCCTCGCTGGACTGCCTGGCCGAGGTGAAGAAGGCGGCCGGCGCCGTGTGCGCCGTCGACGCCGACACGGCCAAGAGCCTGCCCGAGGGCGTGGCCATTCTGGACGTCAAGTAGGCGCCAGCGACCGAGGAGGATGCCGTGAAGATTCGTACTCAGATCCTGGCGGGAAGCCTGCTGCCGTTGCTGTTCGGACTGGCGGGCCAGACGATGTACGCCAGCGTGCAGCAGGCGCGCGTGCTATCCGACGGCCTGGCGGAGAAGGCGCGCTCGGTCGGCGATCTGATGGTCAACATCCAGGGCCCCAACATCGCCCTCAAGGACGCCAAGGCGACGAAGGAGGCGCTGGCGTTCCTGGAGCGTGACGCTGACTTCGCGTACGCCGCGGCTTACGACGACAAGGGCCACCTGATCGAGCAGGACGGTGACGCCCAGGCGCTGCAGCAGGATGTCCAGGGAGAGCCGTCGACCGCCGACCAGGTGGTGAGCCGCAGGGCGAACGGCCGCCTGACGACGATCCTGCCCGTGCGGGATCACGGACACCCGCTGGGCACCGTGGTGGTGGGCCTGACCTTGAAGAAGGTCGAGGAGCAGGGGGCGATGGCCGTGCGCCGCCTGCTGCTCATCGCGCTGCTGGCCGCCCTGCTGGTGGTGGCGGTGACGCTGAAGGTGGCGAGCGGCATCGTGCGCGCCGCCCACGACGTGCTCCGGCACGTCGAGCGCGTCGGTCGGGGCGATCTGGACTCGCGCTGCGCGTACGGCGGCGCGAACGAGCTGGGCCGCCTGGCCCAGGCGACGAACAAGACGGCCGAGGATCTGTACCTGGCCCGGCAGACCGAGCAGGAGCGCGTCGCCCAGCAGGAGCGCCTGGCGCGCGAGCTGCGGGAGAAGGTGGATGCGCTGCTGCAGGTGGTTCGTGAGGTGGGCAAGGGCGATCTGAGCCAGCAGGTCAGCATCACCGGCGACGACGCGGTGGGGCAGCTGGGGGACGGCATCGCCCACCTGATCGGAGATCTCAACCAGAACATCGCCGCCATCGCCGGCAACGTTCGGGTCCTGTCCACCTCGTCCGAGCAGCTGAAGCTGACGGCCCAGGACATGGCGGCCACCTCCCAGCAGACGTCGACGCAGGCGCAGTCGGCGGCCACCTCGACCGAGCAGGTCAACCGCAACGTGCAGACGGTGTCGTCGCGCGCCGAGGAGATGACCGCGTCCATCCGCGAGATCGCCAAGAACGTACAGGAGGCCAGCCGGGTCACGTCGTCGGCCGTCGAGGCGACGAACGTCACCAGCCGCGCCATCGGCAAGCTGGGCGACAGCTCGGCGGAGATCGGCAAGGTGATCAGCATGATCACGTCCATCGCCGAGCAGACGAACCTGCTGGCGCTGAACGCCACCATCGAGGCGGCCCGCGCCGGCGAGGCCGGCAAGGGGTTCGCCGTCGTCGCCAACGAGGTGAAGGAGCTGGCCAAGGAGACCGCGAAGGCGACCGGCGAGATCGCCAAGAAGATCGAGGCCATCCAGGCCGACACCACGGTGGCCGTCAACGCCACCAACGAGGTCAGCCGGGTGATCAGCCAGGTGAACGACATCTCGGTCACCATCGCCGCCGCCATCGAGGAGCAGACCGCCACCACCAACGAGATCGTACGCAACGTGGTGGAGGCGGCGCGGGGCACCGTCGACATCACCCGCAGCATCGGCGGCGTGGCCGACACGGCGCGCGCCACGGCGGCCGGCGCCGGCCAGACCGAGAGCGCGGCCGCCTCGCTGACGCTGATGGCGTCGGAGCTGGAGATGGTGGTCAACCGGTTCCAGCTACGGGCGATGCGCGCCCCGCAGGCACCCCGCACGGAGGGCCGCCATGTCATCCAATGACGAGAACGACGAGGTCATCAAAGAGTTCCTCATCGAGAGCTACGAGAACCTGGACCGCCTGGACCGTGATCTGATCGCGCTCGAGCAGAACCCCAGCTCGGCGGAGTCCATCGCCAGCATCTTCCGCACCATCCACACCATCAAGGGCACCTGCGGCTTCCTGGGGTACGCCCGCCTGGAAGGCGTGGCGCACGCCGCCGAGAGCCTGCTCAGCCGCCTGCGCGACGAGGAGCTGGCCCTGAACGCCGAGATCACCACGGCGCTGCTGACGACGGTGGACGTGATTCGCGGGATGCTGTCCTCGATCGAGGCCACGAAGCAGGACGGCGACGCCGATCACTCCGAGCTGGTGGCCCTGCTGCTTCGCCTGCAAACGGGCGGCAGCGCGACCGCGCCGGTCGCCGAGCCCCCTCCTCCGGCCCCCGCGCCGGTCGTCGCGCCCCCGGCGCCGGCCAAGGAGCCAGTCAAGAAGGCGGCCAAGGTGCCCGCGAAGCCCAAGAGCGAGGCGCCCGCGCCGGCGGCCTCGGTCGCGCCGCCGGCCCCGGTCGAAGTCGCCGCGCCTGCCCCCATTCCCCATCCCGTGTCACCCCCGGTCCACCACGACCGCGCCGCCGAGCCGGCCGGGGACACCAAGGCCGCCCCCACGGTCACCGACGGGTACGTCCGCGTCGACGTGGGCGTGCTGGACAAGCTGATGAACCTGGTGGGCGAGCTGGTGCTGGCCCGCAACCAGATCCTGCAGTTCGTCCCCGGCGTCGACGACGCGAACTTCACCGCCACCACCCAGCGCCTGAACCTGATCACCACCGAGCTGCAGTCCGGGGTGATGAAGACCCGCATGCAGCCCATCGGCAACGTCTGGGAGAAGCTGCCGCGGGTCGTCCGAGATCTGTCGCTGGCGCTGGGCAAGCGCATCCGCGTCGAGATGGAGGGGCGCGAGACCGAGCTGGACAAGACGATCATCGAGGCCATCAAGGACCCGCTGACCCACCTGGTCCGCAACTGCGTCGACCATGGCCTGGAGCGAGAGGCGGACCGCCTGGCCGCGGGCAAGGACGCCGAGGGGCGCCTGACCCTGCGCGCGTTTCACGAGGGTGGTCAGGTCAATATCGAGATCTCCGACGACGGCGCGGGCCTGAACCTGGAGCGCATCCGCGCCAAGGCCGTCGAGCGCGGACTGCTGTCCGCCGATCAGGCCGCCCGCCTGGGTGACCGCGAGGTGTGCGAGCTGATCTTCCTGCCCGGGTTCTCCACGGCCGAGAAGGTGAGCAACGTCTCGGGGCGCGGGGTGGGCATGGACGTGGTGAAGACGAACGTCGAGCGCATCGGCGGCGTGGTCGACCTGACCAGCCGCCCCGGTCTGGGCACCACCTTCCGCATCAAGATCCCGCTGACCCTGGCCATCATCCCTGCGCTGATCGTCAGCAGCGGGCAGGATCGCTACGCCATCCCGCAGATCAGCCTGCTGGAGCTGGTGCGGTTGACGGGCGCCCAGGTGCGTACGGCGCTGGACTCGATCCACGGCGCGCCGGTGTGCCGCCTGCGCGGCAGCCTGTTGCCGCTGGTCGACCTGCGGGGGGCGCTGGGGCTGGAGGGCGCGGCGAGCGCCGCCGAGCTGGCCAGCGCCGAGACGGTCAGCATCGTGGTCCTGCAGGCCGACAACCAGCGCTTCGGGCTGATCGTGGATCGCATCAACGACAGCGAGGAGATCGTCGTCAAGCCGCTGGGGAAACACCTGAAAGGGATCCCCGCCTTCGCCGGCGCCACCATCATGGGCGACGGTCGGGTGGCGCTGATCCTGGACGTGCTGGGCCTGGCGCAGGCCGCGCACGTGGTCGGTTCGCAGGAGCGGAGCAAGGCCCGCCGGAGCCAGGGGACCGAGGCCGAGGCCCCGCAGCGCCGCAAGCAGAGCTTGCTGCTGTTCAGCCTGGCGGATGGACGTCCCATCGCCGTTCCCCTGTCGATGGTATCCCGGCTGGAGATCTTCGACGCCCGCACCGTCGAGCCGCTGGCGGACTACCGGGTGGTCCAGTACCGCGGCGAGGTCATGCCCCTGCTGGACGTGGACACCCTGATGGGGACGGGGGGCGGCAACTGGCAAAGCGAAGGTCCGCTGCACGTGGTGGTCCACGGCTACGGCAAGCGCTACGTGGGCCTGGTGGTGAAGCGCATCGTGGACGTCGTCGAGGAGCACCTGGAGCTGAAGAAGCCGGCCCAGGGACGGACGGCCAGCGGTGTCCTGGGGTGCGCGGTCATCCAGAAGAGGGTCACCGAGTTGCTGGACCTGGACGTCATGCTGCGGACGGAGGCAGGGCGCTTCCTGCTGCCCTCCGACGACGGCGCGGCGGGGATGGAGCAATAGCCATGGACACCATTCAATTCGCCACGTTCACGGTCGATGGCGTGCTGTTCGGCGTCGAGGTGGGCGGCGTCCAGGAAGTGCTGCGCTACCAGGAGATGACCCGGGTGCCGCTGGCCCCCTCGATCGTCAGCGGCCTGATCAACCTGCGCGGGCAGATCGTCACGGCGCTGGACCTGCGCCTGCGGCTGGGCCTGCGTCCCCGTCCCCCCGGCGCGCTGCCCATGAACGTCATCCTGCGCGGTGATGACGGCGCGGTCAGCCTGCTGGTCGACGACATCGGCGACGTGTTGACCGTCTCGCCCGAACTGGCCGAGCCGCTGCCCGAGACGCTGCAGCACCTGGGGCGCGAGCTGATCAAGGGCGTCTTCAAGCTGAACGGCCGGCTGCTGCTGATCCTGGACGCCTCGTCGGCCATCAACTTCCAGACCGGCCGGCGCCTGACCAGCGACGAGGCGCGCCGCGCCGCCGCCCCCCCTGCTTCCAACCTGCAATGACACGCCCGAGGAGACTGACCACATGCGCAACCTGAAAGTGAACCACAAGCTCATCGCCGGCTTCGGCCTGGTGCTGGCCATCTTCGCCGCGGTCGGCCTGCTGACGAACAGCGCGCTGCTGCTGGTGCGGACGGCAGGGGAAACCATGCGGATCGACGCCGTGCCTGGCACGATCGTGATGAGTCAGATCCAGGCGCATTCGTCGGCCAACTTCTACCTGACGCGCGCGCTGGTGGCGACCGACGACGTGGCCCGTCGCCAGGCCGTGCAGGCCGAGATCGCCGAGAACACGCGGGTCATCAGCGAGGGGCTGGCCCGGTACGAAAGGACGATCACCACGCCCGAGGACCGGCGCCTGTTCGAGCAATCGACCCGGGACCGCGAAGCCTGGCTGAACGAGCGCAAGCGGGTGCTGGCCGCCGTCGAGGCGGGCAACATCAAGGAAGCGCAGGCGGCCCTCGACAGGACCATGCCGATCTTTTCGCGGTACATCGACTCGGTCAAGGAGTACACCGCCTGGAACGAGCGGCACCTGCTGGAGACCACCGATCGCGTCAGCGGCTTCACGTCGCGGATGGCCGTCACCCTTTGGGCGGGCCTGGGGCTGGGGATCTTGATGGGCATCGTCGTGGCCGTGGTCATCGGACGCAGCATCACCCGTCCCATCGGCGTGGTGATCGAGCACGTGGGCCGGATCGGTCAGGGCGATCTGGACGCGCGCAGCGACTACACCTCGCGCGACGAGATCGGCACCCTGGCCGAGGCCCTGAACCGCGTCGCCGGCGAGCTGAAGACGGCGCGCGCCGAGTCGGTCCACCAGGCTGAAAACGAGCGCCACGCGCAGCTCGAGCTGCAAGGCCAGGTGGACAGCCTGCTGGCTGATGTGCGCAAGCTGGGCGCCGGCGACCTGACGCAGCGGATCTCGGTCAAGGGCAGCGACACCATCGGCCAGCTGGGCGAGGGGATCGAGGCCCTGGCCACGGAGCTGAACCGCAACATGTCCGCCATCGCCCACAACGCGCAGACGCTGGCGGCCTCCGCCGAGGAGCTGAGCGCCACCTCGCAGGAGATGGCCTCGAACTCGGAGGAGACCTCGGGCCAGGCCGGCTCGGTGTCGTCGGCCGCCGAACAGGTCAGCAAGAACGTGCAGACGGTCGCCACGGCGGGTGAGGAGATGACCGCCTCCATCAAGGAGATCGCCAAGAACGCCAACGAGGCCACCAAGGTCACCATGACCGCCGTCGAGGTGGTCCGCTCGGCGAACGCCACCATCAGCAAGCTGGGGGACAGCTCGATGGAGATCGGCAAGGTGGTGAAGGTGATCACCTCGATCGCCGAGCAGACGAACCTGCTGGCGCTGAACGCCACCATCGAGGCGGCGCGCGCCGGCGAGGCCGGCAAGGGGTTCGCCGTGGTCGCCAACGAGGTCAAGGAGCTGGCCAAGGAGACCGCCAAGGCGACCGAGGACATCAGCCTGAAGGTGGACGCCATCCAGGGCGACTCGGCGGCGGCGGTGAAGGCGATCGAGGAGATCCGCAACATCATCAACCAGGTCAACGACATCGCCACCACCATCGCCGGCGCGGTCGAGGAGCAGACCGCGACCACGAACGAGATCGGTCGCAACGTGTCGGAGGCGTCACGAGGCGCCACCGAGATCGCCCGCAGCATCAGCGGCGTGGCCGAGGCGGCGCAGAGCACGGCCTCGGGGGCCAGCGCCACCCTGACGGCGGCCGCGTCGCTGGCCAAGCTGGCCACGGAGCTGCAGGCGGTGGTGGGGCGCTTTCGTCTCAACGATCAGGTGGTGTCCTCGTCGCGCGGCTCGAACGGCACCCATCACGGCAACGGCGTCGCGTCGCGCTTCAGCAACGGCCTGGCCGCCTGACCACGTCCGCTCGAGGAGGAGAAACGAACATGAAAGCTTTGGTGGTCGACGATTCCCGCGCCATGAGGATCATCATCGGGCGGGTCCTGAAGGAGCTGGGTTACGACGTGGTCGAGGCGGGCCACGGCGGCGAGGCGCTGACGCGGCTGGAGTCCACGCCGGAGGTCTCGCTGGCCATGGTCGACTGGAACATGCCCGTCATGAACGGCTACGAGCTGGTGACCGCCGTGCGCGCGGACGCCCGCTGGTCGAACGTGAAGATGGTCATGGTGACCACCGAGAGCGAGTCGGCGCAAGTGATGAAGGCGCTGGACGCCGGCGCCGATGAGTACGTGATGAAGCCATTCACCGCCGACATTCTCAGGGAGAAGCTGGCCATGCTGGGCCTGACGCCGCAAGGAGGAGTCTCGTGAGCACGACGCAGCACCTGCCCGATCCGGACATGCTGGCCACCCTGGTCACCAACGTCACCAACACGATGTGCGGCATCTCCTTCGAGGCCGACAGCGATCATCGGCCCGACATCGACGGCTACTGGCGGCTGGCCACGCTGGCCATCCCCGGCCAGCGCTCGCTGATCGTCACGCTCTGCTCCAGCCGGGCCGGCTGTCAGGCGCTGGGCGCGGCGCTGTTCTCGTGCCCG
>Ga0207652_10002671_pt1 | contig 14956 bp, 11 predicted proteins | sample KBSC63BmetaG_FD_184334 | JGI IMG/M metagenome (GOLD analysis project Ga0207652, IMG submission 184334) | Corn rhizosphere microbial communities from Kellogg Biological Station, Michigan, USA - KBS C6-3B metaG (SPAdes) (version 2) | ecosystem: Host-associated > Plants > Roots > Rhizosphere ... | reverse complement strand
CCGCCTCAAGCCTCGCCAATGAAGGTAACGCTTCGAGCAGCGCGTCAGCATCCGACCGGGACGCAGCGCGCGAGGAGGTCCGCCGCGGGCTGTTCTTTTACGACAAACGGAACGGCCCGGCGAGTGAAGCAGCCTTTCGGCGCGCCATCGAACTCGACCCGAAATCCTCTTCGGCGCATGCTGGACTGTCGCAGGCGCTCACCACGCGCTCGCTTCTAGCACCTGTCTTCTCTCCGGACGTAATCGCTTCGGCGGAAGAGGAAGGACGTAAAGCCATTGCACTCGACCCCGGGAACGGCGACGCCTACATCGCGCTGGGTACGGTGCAGACCACGTTTACATGGGAGTGGACCGAAGCCGAGAAGAACCTTACGCGCGGCTTGCAGATCAGCCCAAATAACGCGATCGGCAACATGTCCTATGCCATCTATCTCGATGCCGCGGGACGCACTGAGGAGGCGATCCAGCGAGTGCGGATGGCCGTCGACGCGAATCCGCTGTCGTTTTTTATGCTTCGCCAGCAGGCTTCCATCCTTTACTTCGGCCGACACTACGACGAAGCCCTGCGCATTCTCGAGCGTGCTCGTGAAATGTCGCCCTCGCAAACGGCAATCATCGACAATTGGGTGTCATGGATCGACGAGCAACTCGAGTTGTACGATGACGCCGTGGAGCACGACCTGAGCCGGCAGCGAGAGAGGTTGACGAGTCAGGAGGTAGCCCGGCTTCGGGGTGCTTACCGGGCCGGCGGTTGGAACGCATACTGGAAGCTTCGCTTGGACCAGATGAAGCCGGAAACGCAGGCCGGCTGCGGCCTTTACGCCGTTGGCAGGGCCTACCTCCGCCTCGGCGAGCGCGACCAGGCCTTCCAGTACCTTGAAAAAGCCGCCCAGCAGCATTGTTTCTGGCTAGGTCAGATTCTCGTGGATCCCGGGTTGGACAACATGCGTCAGGACGCCCGCTTTCCCGAACTGGTCGCCCTCGTCGACCCGAAACACCAACTTCCACGGAACCAGTAGGCTATTCTCATGGACTGGATTTTCGGTCACCTTGTCATTCTTCATACCACGCTTGTACGCAGCGCTCAGCATCACGCGGTAGCGGTGACGGAGGCATTAGCAAGGGGTTTGTTAGGCGTCGACATGCAAGGCCATGCAAAACCTGTCTGATCGCACTCCTAACGCGAAGGTCGCAGGTCGGACTCCTGCCCGGGCCACCAATTACCCCGTCTCAGCCCAGCCGGTAGATAACGCTTATGCTTCGGAGCCAACGTGCCGCCGAAAAGTCTCTGTCTTCCTCATGACGAGCAGGAAGTACACTGCCACGCCGACCAGACACATTCCGAAGCCCGCCACCGCCGTGGAAACGCCGAGCACAGGAATCAGCTTGCCAAGCACCAGCGCACCCAACGGGATTCCCGCGCGAAAGGCGAGGTTGTACACGCTCATCACTCGCCCTCGCATTGTGTCCGCCGTAATCAACTGCACAAGCGACAGCATCAGCGACACCGACGCCATCACCGCTGTTCCCGCAAGAAAAATCAGAAGACATGAAAGCGGAAGCCACTTCGAAAAAGCAAATCCAGCCGTGGCGACCCCGAGCGCAAACAGCGTTAGCACAGCCATACGCCCCTGCCCTTTCAGCTTCTCCATCGCCGCAACAATCAGCGCCCCGCAAATCGATCCGGCGCCGGAGAAAACCAGCAGCAGTTCGTACGTCTTCGGCCCCTTGTGGAAGATTGTTTGAACGATCACCGGAAGAAATCCTGTCAACGAAAATCCAAACAAAGTCGTACAGAACGCGAGCACAACCAGCGGCGCCAGCCCTTCGCGGTTCTTGATGAACTTAATGCCTTCTTTCATGCTTCTCAGAACGGACACCTGCGTCTTCGGTGCGGTGAACTTCACCTTGATGACGAACAGCGAGATAATGACCGCAACAAACGAAGCGCCGTTCAAAGCGAAGCACCACGTCGCTCCGAAAAGCGTATAGGCAAGCCCTCCGAGCGTCGGCCCGATGATGCGCGCAAGATTGAACTGGATAGAGTTCATCGAAATAGCATTGGCCAAGTCTTCAGGGCCCACCAGCGTCGGCAACAACGCAGAATAAGCCGGCCCGCCAAACGATTGCCCAACGCCAACGATGAAAGATAGCGTCAGAATGTGCCAGACTCTGACGGTATGCGTGGCAAACAAAATCGCCAGTACAAACGCGCAAAACATCTGGATATATTGCGAAGCGAGCAGCATCTTCTTCCTGTCCAGGCGGTCGGCAAACACGCCACCGAAAAGAGAAAAGAGCATAATCGGCAACTGTCCCAGAAATAGATCGAGGCCGAGATAAAACGGGTCTTTCGTAAGGTCATACACCAGCCAGCTCTGCGCGAATTGCTGCACGAATGTGCCGATGGTCGAAACACATGCACCCAGCCACATGATCCGAAAGTCACGGTATCGAAACGCTCTGAAGATACGCTTGAGAAACGGCACGGATTCAGCCACGATCGCAAATCTCCTGTCGATCGAGGAGAAGTGGTTTAAAGCCGTTTTTTCCTGAAAAAGTAGCGCTGCACGTTTTGTCCGGTCCGCAACAACAGGGGATTTGCACTGGGAGTTACACCTCGTTCGACAACACAAACCTTCGTTGATCCAGCCGGGACAAGCTGGCAGGAATTCTCAGGCCGTTCATCCAGTATGAGGCCGAAACCGCAAAATTTGGCGTTTACTGTTGAGCGCAGGTCGGCCGCCTCGATCTTCATCGTTGCTCTACCTTTTGTAGTATTCATCAGGAGTGCTCCACAGATGTCATCGATCCGTCACAAAATCCACGCGGGCGTAGCGACCGCACTGCTGGCCGCCGCGGCTTTCACCGCCGCCGCCCAGTCCACGCAGCCGGATATAGTGCTGCATCGGACCGTCGTCTACGCTGACCACGAAACCTACATCGAGCTCCCCTTCGACGTCCCCGCAGGTGTCACCCGCGTCACCATCGAGACCTCCTACACCGAGCGCGACAAGCACACCACCATCGACCTCGGCCTCTTCGACGGCGAGCGCTTTCGCGGCTGGAGCGGCGGCAACAAATCTACCTTCACCGTTTCGGAAACCGACGCCACCCCGTCCTACCTCCCTGGCCCTGTCCGCCCCGGCAAATGGAAGCTCATTCTCGGCGTCCCCAACATCCGCGAAGGCGTGCAGTCCGCGTTCACCGCCAACGTCTTCTTCGCCCGGGCAGCCAACGTTCCCGCGGTCTCCACGTTCAGCGACAAGCCGCTCAAAGCCGCTCCCGCCTGGTATCGCGGCGACCTGCACATGCACGACGCCCACTCGGACGGCTCCTGCCTCAGCCAGTCCGGCACGAAAGTTCCCTGCCCGCTTTACAAGACCGTGGAAACCGCCGCCCATCGCGGTCTCGATTTCATCGGCGTCTCGGACCACAACACCATCTCCCAATACAGCGATCTCCGCGAGCTGCAACCCTACTTCGACCAGCTACTCCTCATCCCCGCCCGCGAGATCACCACCTTCCAGGGTCATGCCAACGTCTTCGGAACCACGCAGTTCATCGACTTCCGCCTCACCAGCCCCCACGTCCCCACCCTCGCTCAACTACTCACACAGGTCGAGCAACTTGGCGGTCTGCTGTCGATCAACCACCCGGGCCATCCCTCCGGAGAGATCTGCATGGGCTGCGGCTGGACCGTCCCCAACACCGACTTCAGCCGCATCCATTCCATCGAAGTCGTCAACGGCGACGACTCCTCGACTGCCATCCCCATCTGGCAGGAGCAGCTCAACAAAGGCTTCCGCATTACCGGCATCGGCGGCAGCGACAACCATAATGCCGACCTCACCCCAGACGTCCGCGCCACTATCGCTCACCCTACGACTGTCGTCTTTGCCCCCGAACTTTCCGAGCGCGCCATCCTCAACAGCATCCGCGCCGGCCACGTCTTCGTCGACACCGAGGGTACCCACGACCGCACACTCGAGTTCAGCGCCAAAGCCGGCAACATTACCGTCATCATGGGCGACACCATCCATGTCTCTGCGGGTGAACCGATCCATTTCACCGTCAAAATGGAGGCCACACAAAACTCCCACGCGGAAATCATCGAAGACGGAACAGCAACCACGCTGCTCGACCCAACACCTTCCACCAAACCCGACGAAACCCGCACTTTCGATGTCCCCAGCGACGGCAAACGCCACTGGTTCCGCGTCAACGTTCGCTCCGCGGCCAACAAGCTCCTCATCGTCGGCAACCCCATCTATATCAACTTCTGAAAGCGTCGATTCGCGTGGCGGTTACACCCAAAATGGTAAAATCTACCTAGCCATATGCCCGCTATTCACCGCAGAAAATCGGTCACCGTCAACGTAGGCGGCATCCGTGTCGGCTCCGATGCCCCCGTCGTCGTCCAGTCGATGACTAACACCGACACCGCCGACATCGAATCCACCATTCAGCAGATCGCCGCCCTCGCCCGGGCCGGCTCCGAGCTCGTCCGCATCACCGTCAACAACGATGATGCCGCCAAGGCCGTCCCGTACATCATCGACGGCATCCGCGCCAAGGGCTGGAACACGCCCATCGTCGGCGACTTCCACTACAACGGCCACCAGCTCCTCACCAAGTATCCGGACTGCGCCGAAGCCCTCGCCAAGTACCGCATCAATCCCGGCAACTGTTCGATTGGCCGCAAGGACGACGACAACTTCCGCACCATGATTGAAGTCGCCGTCAAGCACCAGAAACCGGTCCGCATCGGCGTCAACTGGGGTTCGCTCGACCAGGCTCTGCTCACCAAGATGATGACCGACAACTCGCAGCTTCCTGAGCCACTCGAAGCCCGCGACGTCATGATGGAAGCGATGGTTGTGTCTGCGCTGGACAACGCGGCAGCCGCCGAACGCTACGGCCTCCGCCGCGACCAGATCATCTTGTCCGCAAAGGTCTCGGGAGTCCGTGACCTCATCGACGTCTACAGCGAACTCGCCTCGCGCTGCGACTATACGCTCCACCTGGGCCTCACCGAAGCCGGCATGGGCATGAAGGGCGTCGTAGCCTCCACGGCCGGCCTCTCTCCCCTTCTCCTCGCAGGTATCGGCGACACTATACGCGTCTCTCTCACCCCCACCCCCGGTGGAGACCGCAGCGAAGAAGTCCGCTGCGCGCAGCAGATCCTGCAATCGCTTTCGATCCGCAGCTTCATGCCGCAGGTCACCAGCTGCCCCGGCTGCGGCCGCACGACCAGCACTTACTTCCAGGAACTCGCCGAGCGCATCCAGAGCTACCTCGTTGAATCCATGCCCGAATGGAAGAAACAATACCCCGGCGTCGAGGAACTCAAGCTCGCTGTCATGGGCTGCATCGTCAACGGCCCCGGCGAATCCAAGCACGCCAACATCGGCATCTCGCTGCCCGGCACCTTCGAAGAACCCAAGGCCCCGGTCTACATCGACGGCGAATTCTTCACCACCCTCAAGGGCGACCAGATCGTCGAAGAGTTCCAGGTCATCCTCGACGACTACGTGCAAAAGCGCTACGCCCACCAGCTCGTAGAAGTCTAGGCATCCGCACCAATCCGGATAGACCATCCTTTGCAGTATCTGGCGAAGGATAGTCTATCGCTTGCGCCAGCAGACGAGCGGGTCCCCCGGGACTCGAACGGGTACCATGCGAGACATATGCCTGTCCCAGGTCGCGAGAAACCTCAGCTCCCCATCGAGGAACCCTAAATGGACGAGCACCTCGCACTATGGCAGTACGAAGTACTCGGCATGTCTTCTTGAAGGCGGCTTATCCATCTGAAGCGTAGTCAGCTACTTTTCGTCCGACGCCATCGCTTCGTGCATCTTTGCGAGGTCATCCATCTTCGCGGCATCATCCTTGAAGGATTGAACGAAATAATCGCAATGGTCGACCGTTCCGGTCTTGAACTTCGCGTTGTTCGTGAAGGGGTTTTTCCGATACGCTTCTGCGGACGCTTCATGCTCTTTCGACTGCGCAAGATAGTCCTGCGACTTTGCATGGTAATACTGCGCCAGCCGAAGGTGATCGGCTTTCGTGTGCGCAGAAGCCAGCAGGGAAACCAGTTGCTTTTGGGTAAGCGTCGCGGATGGGTGCTGCGCCATCATTGTCGCTGCGCCGAAGGAGGCGAAGGCGAAGGCGAGAACAAGCGAAATAGCGGCAATCGTACGTTTCATTGGAATCTCCTGAGGGCGATCTTTTCCACCTCGTAGCTAGTATGCGCAGCTTCGCTTATGGAGTCTGTGACCTAAATCACAGAGGTGACGATCCCACCCAAAACCGTCCACCTGAAGACTCCTTTCCACACGGCACATTCTTCAGGGTGCTCATCGCTTCCGCAACGGAGACTACGCCCCACCACATCATTGACGGCGAATTCTTCGCCACTTTCAAGGGCATCCAAAGACGTTATGGGCACGCCACACAGAATCGCTAACCGTCTTTCTCCTTCGTTTCCCACCTCCGGATACTGTTATGCAACCGCAGCTCGTTCAGCGGATAGAGCGTCCCCCGCCACTTCACCCCGCCGTCCTTCCACACCACGACCATCGACCGCACAATGGCATATATAAACGCCACTGCTCCCAGCGGAAACCCCCACGCATACTTCGCCTTGATCCAGCTCAATTCCCCATAAAGCCTGTACGCCACCGACAGGCAAGCCATAACCAGCAGCGCCGGCACCAGCGTTCCCCACCAGAACAACCCTGCTATGGGCCCCAGGCAAAACGCCACAATCCAAAGGCACGCCGCAAACGCCAATACGGGCTGAAAATTCATCGCGGAAAACAGGTTCTTGCTCATCACGCGAATCAATCCATCCGCACCCACCGCCCAGTGCACCAGCACCAGCCCCGGCGCAAACGCCGCCCGCTGACGCATTCCCGCCTCTTTTACGCGCCGCGCCAGCGTAATGTCTTCGAGTACGACAAGCCGTTGCGGAGCTAACCCACCCATCTCTGCCAACGCTTCTCTTCGCAACAGGTTGAACGCGCCAATGCCAATCGCTTCCCGCTTCGCCTTGGGATCGCTGGCTCGCCAGGGACGCGCTCCCCAAAGCCCAAAAATCTGAAAGAACCCCAGCACCACACCCTCGTCCCAGCTCTTCACCTGCATCGTCGGGATAGTCACTAGATGGTCCGCCCGCTCACGCACCGCGTAGGCCAGCGACCGCCGCAGGATCGACGGCGAGAACAACACATCGCCATCGGTAAACAGCACATATTCTGTCTCACACATCTCCAGGCCAACCGCCATCGCATGGACTTTTCCCAACCATCCATCCGGCAGTTCCGTCACATGCACCACCGTCACACGTTCCGGAAACCGCTCCGCAAAACGGTCCATGATCGCGCCTGTCTCATCGCCCGACCGGTCGTCGACAGCAATCACCCGCAGGTTTGTATAGTCCTGCTGCATCAGCGTGTCGAGCGTTGCCGCGATGTTCGCAGCTTCGTCCCGCGCTGGCACGATCACGGTCAGCCCCGGCAGCCCCTCCGGCCACACATCCCACTCCAGCCCGATCAGGTTCGGCACAGACGGCAGGTTGCGCAGCGCATCGGTTGTCTTCGCGCACCACCCCAGTGCTATCGCCCACGCAGCAATCTCCACCACGCTCGGCCAAAAAGCCGGGTTCATGCGGCGGCAGGCGCCTCAATCGTATCGTGCAACTTCGGAGCCCACCGTGCCCCCACGATAAAGATCACCGCAGCCACCAGCATCGTCACCAGCGTTACACCGAGGCCCAGCCGCAGGTTCGATTTATCGCTGATCATACCGATAATCTTCGACGACGGAAGATCGCCGAACACATGCAGGGCAAACAACTGTCCTGCCATGGCTGTCGCGCGCAGATTCGACGGCACCGCGTTCAGCGTTGCCGCATTCACCGGCCCGGTCCCCAAAAAGATAAAGAATACCGCCAGCCCCAGCATCGGCAACGTCAAACTCTGCGGCCCAAAGAAGCACACCAGTGCCGGCGGCACCGCCAGAGCAGCGCCGATCCCGGGCATATAGTACAGCGCTTTCTCGGTTTTTTTCGACCACCAGTTCGCAATCGCGCCGCCTACCAGCGTGCTCCCCAGACCACACACAACGGTAATGCCACCCATGATCGTACCCGCAGCACCGGTTTCCCGGCCGTCGAAGCGTTGCAGGAACGATGGCATCCAGAACGAAATTCCACCCAGCGAAAACGTCACTGCGGCGTAGCCCAGGATCGCCGCCAGATATGCCTTATTCGACAGCAGAGACAACACGGTACCCTTGTCTACCTGCGCCTTCTCATGTGCGCCTGTCCGCTCCGGCTCACGCATGAAGAACAGGATCAGCAGCGCGATCAGTGCACCGGGCACCGCCGAGGCAACGAACGCCATTCGCCATCCGTAATGGGCGGCAATATTTCCGCCGGCCAGAAACCCGAGGGCCGCCCCCACGGGAATCGCCACATTGAAAATTGTCAGCGCGGCATTCCGTCGCGCCTCCGAGTAGAAATCCGCCAGCAGCGCCGGCGCAAAAATCCCGAAACTCGCCTCGCCGACACCCAGCGCCATATGCCTGAGGTTCAGCGACATGTAATCATGCACGCTCGCGGTAAAAAAATTCATCCCCGCAATGACAAGCGCGGCGATCACAATCATCGGCTTGCGCTTGAACTTATCGCCCAGCCACCCGGTAAACGGTGCCGACGCCACATACGCCGCAAAGAACCACAGCGTCAGCGATCCAAGCTGATTGTCCGTCAGATGAAACTCAGTTTTTACCTGCTCCTGCACCGCCGGCAAAATGTAGCGGTCCAGATAGTTGACGAAGTTCATCGCTGTCAGCAACACCAGCGCAACCGTCGCGCCTGCAACCGCACCTGCCTTGGGCTTCCTCGCTTCGCTCATCGGCTTGAGCATAGCAGAGTCGCGCTCCCCGGCGACTCTACTCCCTTGCTTTCAATACCTCATCCGCGGCTTTGAGCATGTCCTTCCAGCCCATTGCGGTCTGCTCCTCATACTCCTTTGCGACCCCACTATGCCGCAGCATGATGTCGCAAACACTGGTGTTCTTCCACACAAAATCGAGGGACACGGTTGTCGACTCGCTCGAATACTGTGGCACCATGAACGAAAACACCAGGCGCCGGGGCTTCTGTATCTCCAGATACTCGCCGATGTGCATCACATCCACGCCATCCCGCCGATCGACAAAAGTGAAACTCCCGCCCACTCGCGGGTCGATCTCCGCCACCACCATCTCGCCGTCCGGAGTGGCGAACATAAACTGCTTCGCCGTCTCCACATCCAAAAACGCCTTGTACACCGTCTCACATGGAAACAGGAACCGGTGGTGGAGGATGACTTCCACGCCATTCTTGCTGGCCAGACCAGCCGGCACGGTGACCGCCGGTTTTACCTGGGCCATCCGCAGAGCGACTGCCAGTCCATCCTCAGCGGGCGGCACTAAGGGGGTCGGGGCCATTGACTTGGGGTCGCGAGGCTTGGCATCGATAGGCGTCGCCACTTTTTCAAGCCGCGGTTTTTCGCTCGCATCCACCTGTGGCTTCTCGCCCCACGGCGCCGCTTCACTCCGCGGATACCGCGCCACCACTACCGTAGAAATCCCGCCCCGCGGCCTGAAGTCGCCTTTCACCTCGCACCATACCGGATCAGTCGCCTTCACCACATCATCGAGCACCTGGTTCGCGATGTTCTCCTGAAAAATTCCAAGGTTGCGGTACGTAAACAAATACTCCTTTAGGCTCTTCAGTTCCAGGCACTTTTCCCGCGGCATATAGCGGATCGTCAGCACGCCAAAATCCGGCAGGCCGGTCTTCGGACAAACACTCGTAAACTCGGGATCGTCAATCAAAATCTCATACGCGCGAAACTGGTTCCGCCACGTCTCAATCGCTGGAAACGTCACATCCAGACCCGCTTTGGCGTGGTCATCGGTATAGCCGGTAGTGTGTTCAGACATGGCTCTATTTTATCGCGTACTACAGCGCGAAAGGCCCAGCCAACGGGCCGGGCCTTTCACTACACTCTATCCTCTACACTCTGCTCTTAGTTCCTGCGTCCCAGAGTCGGGCGATCATCCGTCCCCGAAGTCCCGCTCGGGCTATTGGGATCGTTATTGCTTCCACCAACCCGCCGCAGTGTCGGCTTGTTGCCATCCTTCTTGTCGGTAATCTTGCGCTTGTTCTGGATGCGTGCCAGACGCCCCTTCACATCGTCGAACTCCGAGGTCGTCACGACATAATCCGGACGGGGCGGCATAATGGTCGCAATCTCGTCTTCGGAGTGAGCGATACGGTCCGGGGTCGGAGGATGGTCACTGAACGCCTTCGAAATAATGCCTGGCTTATGCTTCTCCAGCGCATCGATCTTCTCAAAGAATGCAATAAACGCTTGCGGATCGTAGCCTGACTTGTACATGTATTGCAGCCCGAGATAGTCAGCCTCGGCTTCATAATTACGCGAAAACTGCAGGAAAGTCAGCGGCACAGCCAGCTGCGACGCCTCATAAATCCCGTACATCGTCCAGCTCGTCTGCGCGAAGATCATCAGCGGCACTGAGCCGATCTGCATGTAATTCATCTTCGTCATTTCGCGGGCCGCATGATGGGCGCACACATGCGCAATTTCATGCGCCATCACGCCGGCGATCTCGGCCTCTTCATCCGCCGCCAGAATCAGCCCTGAGTTGACGTAAAAGAACCCGCCCGGCAGCGCCATCGCATTGATCTCATCCGCGTCCAGCACCTTGATCGTGAACGGCACCTTGCAGTCCGAATTCTTCACGATGTTCTGGCCCACGCGGTTGATGTATTCCACGACAACCGGGTCGGTCACCAGATGCGACTGTTTCTCGATTTCCATCGAGTACTGCTTGCCGTTGCGAATTTCCCAATCGGTGGAGTACCAGTTGCCCATCCCGCGGCCGCCGATATTGCGCGTTCCTACTGCGTCCACATCGTCTTCGCTGCCCTTTTTGATGTGCGGATCGAGCGCCTCGCCTGGCGATGGCATCGAGTCCGCCTTCTTGGTCGTACTCAGATCGGTCGCCTTCGCAGTCGACGCGTCCGGCTGCTTGGAGTCCTTCGCACTCGGCTTATTATCCTTCGTATCTGGCGTGGTCGGCACGGGATCGGTAGAACCCCCCGGCGCGCCCGCCACCGGAACCGGTGCGGGCGGTGTCGTCTGCGTGTCGCTCGGCGCCTGAGCAAACGCTGCTGTAGAAACCACGAAGAATGCGATCAGCGAGGACCGGACAAGTGCACGCATGGGAAGACTCCTGGAGCCGCAGCCCTGCCGTCCGGGCACAGCTCTTGTACCTATATTAGACGTGGGAATCGAGGATTGAGGTTCGCCCTGCACTCCCGGGCCTACCGCTCCAGAATGCGCCTATAAATTCTGTATCGTCAATAGAACCATCACCACGTGCTGTACGACGTGCCGTCCGTCCCCGCGCCCTGCGCTCCGGAGTGCACATTATCGATTCCACCCTGGGTCTCGCTGACGCTTGATAAATCCTCAGACTGCCCCACAATCCAGGTATCGTTGTGGTTCGTCATCGGGTCGATCGGAATTGCCTTCAGATAACCCGACTGCACCAGGTCCTCCAGCGACTGCGGTCCCTTTTCCTTGTCGATCGTGTAGGAATCGATAGCCACCCGCATGGTGTGCAGGTCTTCCTTCAGCACCGCTTCCCGCGCCCGCGTTACATCGTGTATAAAAATCGGCGCAGCCATCGCCGACAGCACACCAATGATCATCATCACGATCATCAGTTCCATCAGCGTGAAACCGCTCTCGCCCTGCTTACGGATGCCGCCTGCCCGAATTGGAGTCGTCTCTACCATGTTGAGTACTTCGTTCCGTCCAGCCCTGTTCCCTGGCTCTTTGTATAGACGTCGTAAACGTTCTGTCCGCCAAAAGAATCCGAGTCGGCATCATCCTGGTTGGACCGCAGGCCCCAGTCCGTGTTGTTGGTCATCGGATCGACTGGGATGCTGCGTAAAAACCGTACATGCTTGCTCTGAATATCGACCCCATCGACCAGCGTCTGCAAGTCCGGCGGATAGTTGTTCGAATCCACCTTGGTCTGAATGCCGCCCTTGTCCGCGGCGTCCTTGTAGGCGTCGATCGCGGCCCGCATCTCCCAAAGATCCCGGCGCAGTTCACGCTCTTTCGTGCGCTTCACCTGGAACTTCGCGACCGGCACCGCCGCGCTCGCCAGAATTCCCAACATCACCACCGCAATCATCAATTCGATCAGCGTGAGCCCGGCCTCACTCTCGCGTACTCCGGTTGCCCGGCTCCCGCTTCCCGAATTGGAAATCACCAGCATCGTTTTGTTTGACGTTTCTGTCCAGCGCTTTTATTTGACGTGGATGACGGACTGATTGCCGACCGTCGGCACATTATTTTGGTTGCTGTCTTTCGCGCCGATCTTCACCAGCGAAAGTGCCGAGTCGCCCGCCGCCAGCGCCTTGAACGTCAGCGTACACAGCGTTCCCTGCCCATCCACGCCCTTGGTACCCGGTGGCCTGGTCGAGGAAATCGTCAGCATCCCATTGCCTTCGTCACGATGCACTAGCGCCGGCGCCTGACCGTCGCGACCCAACAAATTGCCGTCATCGACGTTCACGAGCGAAAGCACGGCCGGATCGAAGTGCATCTGCAACGGGACCGAATAAAGGTCCTTCGCATTCGCAAGCATCACCGCCACCTGGAAGGTGCTTCCAACCGCATGCGTCGCCACTGCCGGATAGATGCTCACACTTACCGGCCCACCCGCCGCAGCCGGGGTCGCAGGAGCATTGGGTGTCGCCGCACCCGGAACCGGTGGCTGGATTGGTGTAGCCGCTGAAGCGATCTGACCCACCATCGCGGAAGCCGCAAGCGCAGCCGTCGTCGATCCGTTATTCAGGTTCGGAGACATGCCGGAAATATTGCTCGCCGGTGTTGGCCGGTTGCCCCTGTCATTGTGGATCAGCTCAATCGATGAGCTCGTTCCCGTATAGATGGGACGCGTATTCTCGTCCGTCAAAATCGTCTCGCGAACGATGTGCGGAATCAGCAGGAATACAACCTCATCCTGCTGCTGCACCTTGTCCTGGCTGCTGAAGAAATACTTCAAGAACGGAATTTCGCCGAGTCCGGGTGTTCCACTGACGGTCTTATTATCCTGCTTCTGCAAAATGCCTGCCAGAATGGACGGCTCGCCGTCCTTCAACTGGATCACCTGGTCGATGACCTTCTGCGCAATGATTGGCTCGTTCACACCCTCCAGAGCGACCGTGCCGCTCTGGGACGAAACCTCGATCTTCAGCTTCAGCGAAATCTGGCGGTCGTAGTGCACCGTGGGGGTCACATCGATATTTACGCCCACATCGAGGTACGTAAACTGCGTCTGTACGCCGATGTTTGCAATGCCGGTCGATACACCCGCGTTATACGACCCGGTTGCAACCGGGATCTTCGATCCGATCTTCAGCGACGCGCGCTGCCCGTCCGTCGCACGTATGCGCGGGTTTTGCAAAATGCGCGTGTCCGAGTCAGACAGCAGCGCGTTCACCGTTCCACCCGTCACTGTCACCGCGAAGTTCGTCGCATTCAGGTTGCCAAGGCTATTCAACGTCAACGATGAAGTGGTAGATGGAGTCGACCCATTCCCATTCGTGTTCGTTCCCGTCTGTGTACCCGTACTCACGTTGGCGTTGCTGGCCTGCGGGGCCAATCCAAAACTCGTGGGCAGCGTGATGCCCAGGTTCCGCTCTTTCTGTCGGCTGACTTCAAGCACTGCTACGTCGATCACCACTTCCGCCCGTACCCGGTCGAGGTCGTTGATGATCTTCTCCGCCAGGATCAACTGGTCGGTCGTCGCGCGCAGAATGATCGCATTCTGGCTGGCGACAAGATAAACCTTGATACTTGGGTCGAGAATATTGCGCAGCGTGATCAGGATTTCGTTCGCGTCATTCTGCTGCGCTGCGTTGGTCAAATAAAAAGTCTGCACCGCGAGATCTTCAAGATCCGTGCGCTTGGTGCGGTTGTTCTGTGCGACAAAAATCGTATTGCTGGTCACCGGCTTCCAGAACGTCCCTGAAAGCGTGCCAATGATTCGCAGCGCGTCGGCCAGCGAAACATTCGTCAGGTCCACCGGAATGCGCTTCGACGTATAGTCCGGATCGAACAGCACATTCAGCCCGGCGGCCTTGCCCACCGCCTGGTAAATCACTTTTACGTCTTCAACCATGTGCAGCGTAATCGGGTCGTTGGAAACCGGCTGCAACACCACCGGCGATCCCAGCGCATTGATCTCACGCTGCATATCCGCCTGGTGCGATCCGGGTGCGGGCACACCCGGAGCACCCGGACCCGATCCCGGAGTAGGCGCGGCTCCCGGCGGTGGCCTGTCCGTCGTCTGTAGCTCCTGCGCCGCTGCCTGGTTGCCCGGATCGATCTGCAGCGCGCGCGCAAATTCATTGATCGCGCCACCCGAATCGCCCGACTGCCGTAACACGCGGCCGCGGTCGACATGCTGGTTCGCCGCCTGGAAACGCGTGCGCTCGTAATGCGTCTTGTAGCGTATATCGTTGGGCTTCTTCAGGTGCGCCTGGCGAAACGCCTCAAACGCCGCGTCGAAATCCTCGCGTGCCTCGGCTCGTTCGCCGCGCTTGTTCCAACTGCCCGCCGACTGCGCGTGGGCCGGCATCGCCGCCCACACAAACAGCAACAGCATCGCGCCGGCCGCTGTGCGTAGGATGTTCCGTGTAAGGTGCGAAGGTCCGCTTGCGCGACCAATCCTGCTTGACGACATGCGTGAGTCCCGCTCCCCTGCGCCACGAAGTTCACGCTGACAAACTTCTCCACTTGCTGCGGCGTCAAGGCACAAAATCTGTTGTTGCGCGGCGGCGATGGGGCGTTCGAGC
>Ga0207652_10002669_pt1 | contig 14967 bp, 14 predicted proteins | sample KBSC63BmetaG_FD_184334 | JGI IMG/M metagenome (GOLD analysis project Ga0207652, IMG submission 184334) | Corn rhizosphere microbial communities from Kellogg Biological Station, Michigan, USA - KBS C6-3B metaG (SPAdes) (version 2) | ecosystem: Host-associated > Plants > Roots > Rhizosphere ... | reverse complement strand
CCGCACGTCCTCCCAGATGTAGACGGCCAGCAACTCGCCCCGCCCTTCGCCATCCCAGCGCGCCAGATCGACGGTGGTCACGCCCAGCACCGGCGCTGACACGCCCGGCGAGGCAGCGGCGGCTGGGCGTGCTTCCACCGGTTCGCTCAGCGACGCAGGTTCAGCTCGGTCACGGCCCGGTCCAGCAGGCCGTTGACGAAGGCCGCCCCCTCGGCGGTGCCGAACCGCTTCGTCAGCTCGATCGCCTCGTCGAGCGCCACGTTCGTGGGGACGTCCGTGCCGAACTTCAGCTCGTACAGCGCCAGGCGGATGACGTTCCGTTCGACCAGCGCCATGCGCTCGAGACGCCAGTTGCGCGACAGGCCCTGCACGATCTCGTCCAGCTCGGCGCGGTGCGAGGCCACCCCCTCGACCAGGGCGTCGACCATCTTCCGGTCGAAGGGCGGCGCGGGGATGCCTGGCCCCGGACCGGCGTCCTCTTCCTCGGCGTCCGGGCCCAGGTGATCGAAGTAAAGGCGAATGCCCGCTCGGGCGTCCAGCTCCGGGCTGACGTCCATCTGGGTCAAAATCTGAAGCGCGATCTCTCGCGCGCGGCGTCTCGGTCCAACCATGCGCGGTTCGTTCTACTCTATTTTTTCCGGCCGGGCGTGGCCTTGGCGGCCTTATCCGCTCCCATGGATGCGTACAGATCGGCCATCTCGATGGCGACCAGGGCGGCGTCGGCGCCGCGGTTGCCGGCCTTCGTGCCGGCCCGCTCGATCGCCTGCTCGATGGTCTCACAGGCCAGCACGCCGCAAGCGATGGGCACCTTGCCCTCGGCGGCCAGCCGCATGATGCCGCCGACGGACTGATTCACGACCAGATCGAAGTGCGGCGTCGCGCCACGGATGACCACGCCCAGGCAGATCACGCCGTCGAACCGCCCGCTGTCCAGCACCCGCTGCAACAGGCCCGGGATCTCGAGCGCGCCAGGACAGCGGAAGATCTCCACGTCCTCGACCGCGCCGCCGGTGCGGCGCACGGCGTCCAGGGCGCCGTCGACCAGCCGATCCCCGATCAGCTCGTTGAAGCGCGAGGCGACGATCGCGAACTTGCGGCCGGCGCTGTTCAGAACCCCTTCATGCATCGTGACTTCGTTCATCGCGGTGGGCATCGTCCTAACCTTGTTCCCGAAGAGGTAACACTTTCGCGGCCGCTCGCATAGGAACACACTCGACGATGTCCAGGCCGTACCCGCTGGCGCCCACCACCACGCGCGGGTTGTTCGTCATCAGCCGGATCTTCCCGCAGCCCAGATCGGCCAGCACCTGCGCGCCCAGTCCGAAGTCCCGCAGCCGGTTCACCGGGCCGCTCGGCGCCGCGGCGACCGGCGCGCTGCCCTGGCCACGCGTCACGTGCGCCTCGAAATCCACCAGCATGCTGGCGCGCCCGCGGGGGAAGACGTACAGCAGCACGCCCCGCCCCGCTTCCTCGATCATGCGCAGGGCCGCGCCCACCGCGGTCGCGGAGGGGTCTCCGCCCATCAGGAACACGTCGCGCAGCACGCTGGCCGTCTGCACGCGCACCAGCGTCGGCTGATCGGGCCGCGGCTCGCCCAGCACGAACGCCAGGTACTCCGTGTCCTCGACCTCCGTCGTGTAGACGCTGGCCCGAAAGTCGCGCGTCACCCCGGGCAGCCCCGGGCGGACCGTCGCCGTGGAGGCGCGTCGCACCAGGATCTCCTGCGTCAGCCGGTATTCGATCAGATCGGCGATCTTCAGCAGCGGCAGCTGGTGCTCGTTCGCGAAGGCGACCAGATCGGGCATGCGCGCCATCTCGCCGTCGTCGCGCATGATCTCGCAGATGACCGCCGCCGGCTCGCGACCGGCCAGGCGGGCCAGGTCGACCGAGCCCTCGGTGTGCCCCGAGCGGACCAGCACGCCGCCTCGCCGGGCCCGCAGGGGGAAGATGTGTCCGGGCGTGACCAGGTCCTCGGCCCGCGCCTCGGGCGCGACGGCCACGCGCACCGTCTCGGCCCGCTCGCGCGCCGAGATGCCCGTCGTCATGCCGACCCGCGCGTCCACGCTCACGGTGAACGCCGTCGAGCGGGGCGACCGGTTGTCGGCGGCCATCATGGGCAGCGCCAGCCGCTCCACCCGCTCCTCCGTCAGCGACAGGCAGATCAGGCCGCGGCCGTGGCGGGCCATGAAGTTGATGGCGTCGGGCGTCACCAGGTCGGCGGCCATGGCCAGGTCCCCCTCGTTCTCGCGATCCTCGTCATCGACCAGGATGACCATGCGGCCCGCCCGGATCTCGGCGATGGCGTGTTCGACGGCGGTGATGTGACTGGGCTGGGACGGGCTCATGACGTGGCTCCAGGAACGGGGACGTAGGGGGCGACCAGGCGTTCGACGTGCTTCGCGATCAGATCCGCTTCCAGGTTCACCCGCGCCCCGGGAACCAGTTGCCCCAGGTGGGTGACCGCCAGCGTGTGCGGGATCAGGGTGACACCAAAGCGACTGCCCGCGACCGTGTTGACGGTCAGGCTCACGCCATCCACCGTGATCGAGCCTTTGACGGCCAGATAGCGCGCCAGTTCGGCGGGCGCGTCGATCTCCAGTTCCAGCGCCTCGCCGCGCGTCCGCGCGGCGGCGACCACCCCCACCCCATCGACGTGCCCGGCGACGATGTGTCCCCCCAGCGGATCGCCGGCGGCCAGCGGCGGCTCGAGGTGCACCCGATCGCCCTCGCGCCTGCCGGCGAACGTGGTCCGCGCCAGCGTCTCGGGCCCGACATCCGCCGCGAACCGCCCCGGTCCGCGTTCCACCACGGTCAGACAGACGCCATCAACGGCAATGCTGGCCCCCAGCGGCAACGTCTCGACGGGCAACGCGGTCGACACGACCAACCGCCGCGTCTCGGCCCCCGGGCCCCACGCGACAATCGTGCCCAGTCCCTGGACGATTCCCGTGAACATGAAGGCCGACCAGTATAGCAGCCGTGGATCTTGGCGATCGCTGGGGTAACCCGACCGCTCTTTCGCTTCGGTCGCGGGGGGGCGAGGAGGTGGGGTCCCCCTGCCGTGCTCAAACACCGCTAGCGCCTCGGGCCCGGATTTCTTGTCGTAGGACGAGGGGCGCTCGCGAACTGCGCGCGGCAGGGGGACCCCACCTCCTCGCCCCCGCCAACTCCCTGCGCTCATTCGCTGAACCCCACCCTCCAAGCAACAAACCCACCGCCCCTCAGGCCGCCGGGTAATCGCTTAAAGCAAACGGGACGTTGCGGCCCGGTTCCGCGTCCGGGTCCGACGACGGCGGCGGGCTATGTGAGCGAATGGAGGTCGTCAGGCGGCGGCGAGTGGGGGGAGTGCCCCTGCCGCGCGCAGTTCGCGAGCGCCCCACGTCCTACGACAAGAAAATCAGGGCCCGGGGCGCTAGCGGTGTTTGAGCACATCCGCGTCGAGTGGCGACGGGCTCTGCCCGGCGCTACTCATCGCGGGAGGGTTTGGGAACCCTTTCAGGGTTCCCATTAGAGTCTTGCACTCCCCCCGCTCGTCGCCCCGCGACCGGAGTGAGCGAACCCCTACAGCCCGCATCCGACGTTAAGCCAACCGCGAATGCCGGCGACCGTAGACCCAGTACACGCACAGCCCGACGACGAGCCAGACCCCGAAGCGCAACCAGTTCGTCGAGGGAAGGCCCAGCATCAGGATGAACGACGAGACCATCGAAGCGATCGGGGTGAAGGGATAGCCGACGCAGCGGAAGGGGCGCGGGCGATGGGGTTCGTGGATGCGCAGGGCGATGACACCTCCCGCGACCACGATGAAGGCGAACAGCGTGCCGATGCTCGTCAACTCCAGGGCTTGCGCGGGCGTGAGGATCGAGGAGGCGAGCGCCACGAACAGCCCTGTCAGCACCGTGGCGGCGACGGGCGTGCGACGACCGCTGTGCAGTCGTGAGAACAGCGGCGGCAGCAACCCGTCGCGCGCCATCACCATCAGGATGCGGGTCTGGCCCAGCTGGAACACCAGCAGCACCGCCGTCACGGCCAGCACGGCGCCGAACGCCATCAGCGTCGCCAGATGGTCGAGGCCCGCGCGGCGCAACGCCAGCGCCAGCGGATCACCGGTGGCCAGGTCGCCCGACGGAACCAGCCCCGTCATGACCAGGGCGGTGGCAACGTACAGAACGGCGCACACCCCCAGCGACGCCAGCATCGCCCGCGGCAGCGTCCGCTCGGGCTGACGGGTCTCCTCGGCCGTGGTCGAGACGGCGTCGAAGCCGATGTACGAGAAGAACGCCAGCGAAGCCCCGGTCCAGATCCCCTTCCACCCGTTCGGCGCGAAGGGCCGCCAGTGCGCCGGCTCCACGTAGCGCGCCCCCACCGCGATGAACACCACCAGCAGCGCCAGCTTGAGCAGCACCAGCAGGCTATTCACCCGGGCGCTCTCCCGGATGCCGGCCACCAGCAAGACCGTCAGCACGGCGGTGATGGCGATGGCGGGAAGGTTCAGGGCCAGGACATGTCCACCCAGCGTGGGCGCCAGGGGCCGGATCGCCGGGTCGGCCGCCGCGCTCTGCAGATCCGTCGCCAGCCACGCCGGCAGGTCTACGCCGGCCACCCCGCGCAGGAACGACCGGAAGTAGTCCGACCAGCTCTGGGCGACGTAGACGTTCCCGATCGCGTACTCGATGATCAGGTCCCAGCCGATGATCCAGGCCCACACCTCGCCGAACGCCACGTAGGCATAGCTGTAGGCGCTGCCGGCCGCCGGCACCAGCGCGGCGATCTCGGCGTAGCAGAGCGCGGCCAGGCCGCAGGTGACGGCCGTCAGCAGGTAGGAGACGACCAGCGCCGGCCCCGCGCCCGGCGCGCCGGCGCTGCCCGCCGCCATCTGGCCGATGCTGGAGAAGATGCCCGCGCCGACGATGGCCCCGACACCCAGCAAGGTCAGCTGGCCGGCACCCAGCACCCGCCGCAGGCCGGCCTGGTCGCCGGTGGGCGCCTCGATCGGTTTGCGGCGGGAAGAGACGCGCACGCCGGCCACGCTGCCCGGGCCCAAGGGCCGGGTCAAGCGCCGCCGCGGCGGTCCAGCACGTCGGCTTCCATCAGCCAGTCCTCGCCGATGCGTCGCAGCCGCGCCGGACCCAGCGGCAGCGCCTCGGCGATGGGCCGACCGGGGCCGCTCGCGATGCCCAGGCCCCCCCCCAGCAGGCGCGGCGCGAAGAAGAGCGCCACCCGATCGACCAGCCCGGCCGCGATGAAGGCGCCGTGCACCGCGGCCCCGCCCTCGACCAGCACCGACTGGATCTCGCGCGCCGCCAGCTCGGCCAGCAACGCCTCGATCGAGAATCGCCCCTGGTGTGACGAGGGGAGCAGCACCACCTCGGCGCCCGCCGCCGCCAGCGCGCGCATGCGGGCGGGCGACGCGTCGTGGCCCCCGACGACCAGCGTTGGCGCCTCGGCCACCGTGGCGACCACACGCGCGGTCGGCCGCACCGACAGCCGCCCGTCGATCACCACACGCAGGGGCTGCGGCCGCCGGCCGGACTTTGGCCGGCGGTCCGTCAGCAGGGGGTCATCCGCGCGGACCGTCCCCGCCCCCACCAGGATAGCGTCGTGCGCCGCGCGCAGCGCATGGGCCGCCGCGCGCGCGTCGGGTCCCGTCAGCCAGGCCGGCGCCGCCGCCGGACGCGCCAGACCGTCCGCGATGAAGCCGTCCCAGCTGGCCGCCACCTTCAACGTCACCAGCGGCCGCCTGCGGGACACCCAGGTGAAGAACGGGCGGTTCAGCTCGCGGCACTCCGGCTCCAGGCAGCCGACGTCCACCCGTATCCCCGCCCGCCGCAGCCGCGAGATACCGCGGCCGTCGACCAGCGGGTTCGGGTCACGGACCCCGACCACCACGCGCGCCACCCCGGCCTCCACCAGCGCGCGGGTGCACGGCGGCGTCCGGCCCAGGTGATCGCACGGCTCCAGCGAGACGTAGACGGTCGCGCCCGGGGCATGCCCCCCCAGCTTCGTCAGGGCGTCCACCTCGGCGTGGGCCGTGCCCGGCCGGCGGTGGTAGCCCTCGGCCAGGACGCGTCCGCGGCGCACCACCACCGCCCCCACCATGGGGTTCGGGCGCGTCGTCCCGGCGCCCCGGCGGGCCAGCGCCAGCGCCCGCCGCATGAAGCGCCGGTCGGCGTCGTCGAACGCCGCCGGCCGGGCCGGCGCCCGGACGCTCACTTGCGGGGGCCCCCGCGGGCCTCGACCAGGGCCTGCAGCTCATCCATCAGCTCAGACACGTCACGGAAGGACCGATAAACAGAGGCGAATCGCACATAGGCCACGTCGTCGATATTCCGCAGCGCAGCCATGACGGCGTCGCCGATGCGGGACGAGGGGACCTCCTTCTCTCCCGTCTCCTGGAGGTCGCGTTCGATGCGATCGACGGTGCGTTCGATGGTCTCGGACGAGACGGGCCGCTTCGAGCAGGCGCGCTGCAGGCCGGTCAGCACCTTGGCGCGGTCGAAGGGCTCGCGCCGGCCGTCCTTCTTGACGATCAGGGGCAGGATCTCGTCGATGCGCTCGTAGGTCGTGAAGCGGCGGCCGCAGCTCACGCACTCGCGGCGGCGGCGAATGATCTGCTCGTTGTCGGAAGGCCGCGTGTCGACGACTTTGTCCTCGATGGCCGTGCAGAACGGGCAACGCATGAATCCGGGTGCCTGTTTAACATGCGGGCCGGCATCACTGTTGTATGTTTGGCCCGATGAGCGAGCTTCACATCACCGTCAATGGCCAGGCGCGGGCAGCCGCCGCAGGCACCACCGTGTCGGCGCTGCTGGCCTCCATGGGCGTCGATCCGACCCGGGTGGCCATCGAGCGGAACGAAGAGGTCGTGCCCCGCACCACCTGGAACGCGGCCGCCCTGGCGGAAGGTGATCGCCTGGAGATCGTCTCGTTCGTCGGCGGAGGGTCCGACGCGCCGGCCGCCGCGGACGATGTCCTGGTGATCGCCGGCCGGACCTTTCATTCGCGCCTGCTGGTGGGCACCGGAAAGTACCGGACCATCGAGGAAGGCCGCGAGGCCATCATCCGCTCCGGCGCGGAGATCGTGACCGTGGCCCTGCGCCGCGTGGACATGACGCCAGGCAAGCCGAACGTCCTGGACACCATCGATCGAAAGCGACACACCCTGCTGCCTAACACCGCCGGCTGCTACACGGTCGAGGAGGCGCTGCGGACCTGCCGGCTGGCGCGCGAGCTGGGCATGGCCGACATGGTCAAGCTGGAGGTCATCGGTGACCCGCAGACGCTGTTCCCCGACAGCGAGGCGACCGTGGCCGCGGCCAAGATCCTGGTCAAGGAAGGGTTCGTGGTCCTTCCTTATTGTATGGATGACCCCATCGTGGCGCGGAAGCTGGAGGACGCCGGCTGCGCGGCGGTCATGCCGCTGGCGGCCCCCATCGGCTCGGGCCTCGGCATCCGCAACCCCTACAACATTCGCATCATCCTCGAGCGGGCGAAGGTGCCCGTCATCGTCGACGCGGGGGTCGGCACGGCGTCGGACGCCGCCGTGGCGATGGAACTGGGCTGCCACGGCGTGCTGATGAACACCGCGATCGCCGAGGCGAAGGACCCCGTCCTGATGGCGGAGGCGATGCGGGACGGTGTCGTCGCCGGCCGCAAGGCATTCCGGGCCGGGCGCATCGGCCGCAAGCTGTATGCGAACGCCTCGTCGCCCCTCGGCGGCCTGATCGAGTGACCGCGGGTGTCCCGCGGGTCTATCTGGTCACCGACCGGCGGGCGACGAATGGCCGTCCGCTGGCCGAGGTCGTGGCGCGCGCGCTGGAGGGCGCCGGCGGCCACGCCAGCTCGGTCGCCGTCCAGCTGCGCGAGAAGGATCTCGACGCCCGGTCCCTGCTGAACCTGGCGCGCGACCTGCGCGCCGTCACCGCCGCGTGGGGCGCCCGGCTGTTCGTGAACGACCGGGTCGACGTCGCCCTGGCGGCTGGCGCCGACGGCGTGCACCTGGGCGGGGGGGCGCTGGCGCCCTTGGAAATCCGGCCCCTGGCTCCCCATCTGCAACTGGCCGCCTCCACGCATTCCGCGGCCGAAGTGATCCGACATGGTGACGCTGGATGGCTGTCATTCGTCGTATTCGGTCCGGTATTCGAAACGCCGTCGAAGCGGCCGTTCGGTCCGCCCCTGGGCCTGCCGGCCCTGCGTGACGCATGCACCGCCGGGTTGCCGGTGCTGGCCATCGGGGGCCTCGACGGAGAACGGGCCCGCGCCTGCCGCGCGGCCGGAGCCTCGGGGGTGGCCGTGATCCGGGCCGTTTTGGCCGCGGACGATCCCGGCCGCGCGATGGGCAGCTTTTTCGGAGCGATTGAAAGCACTTGACAGCTTTTTCTAGCCCTGTACCGTGCCTTCCTAGAATTCCGTGGTCTGCGCCCCGGAATAAGTAACTCAATGTTCGAGGAGGGCAGTAATGGCAACTGGCAAGGTGAAATGGTTCAACGATGCGAAGGGTTTCGGGTTCATCGCTCGCGAGGATGGCCCGGACGTGTTCGTCCACCACTCGGCGATTGTCGCCGAGGGGTTCCGCTCGTTGAGCGAAGGACAAGAGGTCGCGTTCGACATCGTCGAGGGCCCGAAGGGTCTTCAGGCCGCGAACGTTCGCAAGAGCTGAGGGGTTAGCGCAGCACTCAGTCTGGACCTCTGAAGACCAGACCAACCAGGCCGGGTATCTCACGATGCCCGGCCTTGTTTATTTCGCCCATCTTTCGCTCCGACCTGCCTGCCATTTTTCGCACGAGGGCACCTGACCAAGTGAGATTCCGGTAACCCCGGCGAGGTCCGACGGGTACCGTAAAGAAGACCCTCGGAAACGGTCCGTTGACCGGACGTTCGTTCACAGGCACCATTTTCGCGAACTCATCTCATGGCAGACACCCACGCCGACCCGAGGCGCAAATTTCTGAAGGTGCTCGCCGGCGGTACGACAGCCGTGCTGGGCGCGCTGGCCGCCATCCCCGGACTGGGGCTGCTGCTGCATCCGCTGCGGGCGAAGTCGTCCGGCTCCGGTGCCGAGCCCATCCGCGTGGCGGCCGTCCCCGCCGACGTCAAGCCGGGTAAGCCGGTGCGCGTCGACGTGGTCAGCAACGTCAACGACGGCTGGTCCCGGCTGGAGAAGGTGAAGCTGGGGGCGGCCTGGCTGGTGCGCAGTCCCGAGGGGCGCGTCCGCGCCTTCTCCACGGTCTGCCCGCACCTGGGCTGCGGCATCGACTGGGACGAGAAGAAGGCCGAGTTCCTGTGCCCCTGCCACCAGTCGGGCTTCGGCACGGACGGCCGGTGCCAGTACGGCCCCTCGCCCCGCGGCCTGGACGAGCTGGAGGTCGTGGCGTCCGACACCGAGATCCGCGTTCGTTACCAGCGCTTCAAGGTGGCCTCGAAGACGAAAGAACCGATCGGATGACTCACGATCCGCCGCACCGGGGCCCCACGCATCATCCGCAGCACCACCCCCAGCATCATTCTCAGTCGCACCACCGGCCTCACAAACCGCCACCCACGCGGCTGGCGCGCTTCGGGACCTGGCTGGACTCGCGCACCGGCTACTCGACGGTCGTCAAGCTGATCACGGACGAGCCGATCCCGGGCGGCGCCCGCTGGTGGTACGTGTTCGGTTCGATCCTGTCCTTTCTGCTCGTGCTGGAGTTTTTCACCGGCATCGTGCTGGCCGCCTACTACGACCCGTCGGTCAGCGGCGCCTGGGCGTCGACCGCGTTCATCCAGGACACGCTGTCCTTCGGCTGGTTCGTGCGGGGCCTGCACAGCTTCGGCTCGTCGGCGCTGATCGTGCTGGCGGCCGTGCACGCGATCCAGGTCGTCATCTTCGGCGCCTACAAGGCGCCACGCGAGATGGGCTGGCTGAGCGGCCTGGGGTTCATGGGCCTGCTGCTGCTGTTCGCGCTGTCCGGCTACGGCATGCCCTGGGACGAGAAGGGCTACACCGCCAAGCAGGTCGACTTCATGATCACCGGCACGGCGCCCATCGCCGGCCCCTTCCTGCAGCGGCTGATGCAGGGGGGCGAGACGATGGGGAACTACACGCTGACCCACCTCAACGCCGCGCACACGTACATCCTGCCGGCGTTCGCCGTGCTGCTGCTGGTCATCCACATCGCGCTGGCCAAGCGCAACGGCGTCACCCCGAAGTGGGGCGTCGACGAAGCGAAGCTGGCCCGCGCCACCCAGCCCTACTGGCCGTATCAGGCGTCCCGCGACGCGGTCGCCTGCGGGGTGACCTTCGTGCTGCTGTCGTTGATCGTCATCTCCACGCACGGCGCCGAGCTGGCGGGCCCGGCGGATCCCACCGGCACCTATCAGGCGCGCCCCGAGTGGTACATGCTGCCGGTCTACCAGCTGCGGAAGTACTTCGAGGGTCCCCTGGAGATGCTGGTGGTCGTGGTCTCGCCGGCGGTGGTGTCGCTGCTGCTGGGCAGCCTGCCCTGGCTGGACCGTGCCGCCGATCGCGATCCGGCGCGCCGCAAGCCGATCCTGTTCGGCGCCCTTTTCGGGGGCATCATGCTGTGCGTGCTGGGCTATCTGCCCATCCGCCACGACGCCCACGACGCCAGCTTCCAGCAGTCGCGGGCCGAGGCCGAGGAGCGCGGTCAGCTGGCCCGCACCCTGGCCAAGAAGGGGGTGCTGCCCGAGGGGGGCCTGGCCGTGTACCGCAATGATCCGGCCTACCACGTCCGCGAGCTGTGGAACGAGCACTGCGCCACCTGCCATTCGTTCACCGGCCGCGGCGGCAAGGACGGCCCCGACTTCCTGGGCTACGGGTCGCGTCCCTGGATCAACGCGTTCCTGCGCCAGCCGGACGGTCCCCGCTTCATGGCTGGGGCCAAGTTCGAGAAGGGGATGAAGGCGGTGGCCGGCACGGACGAGGAGCTCGGGGCGCTGACCGAACTGGTCTACGCCGAGACCGGCGCCTCGGACGTCGATCGGGCCCTGGCGGAGAAGGGCAAGGGCCTGATGTCGGAGAAGGATTGCGACTCGTGCCACGACTTCGACGGGACCAGCGGGAACACGGGGCCGAACCTGAAGGGCTACGGCACCCTCGCCTACCTGATCGACGTCGTGGGCGACGCCGGTGACGAGCGGCTGTACGGCGCCAAGAACAAGATGCCCCGCTTCGCCGGCAAGCTGACGCCGGAGGAGATCGCCGATCTGGGCCGCTTCATCCTGGCGGAATCTCGAAAGCAGAAGTAGCGCTCCCCCGGACGCCACGATTGCGGCGCCAAAACGGTGCGACTAGCATCGCCCGCAACGCCCATGCGGATTCGTTCGAGCATCACTTCGATCTCGTGGATTCCGTCGGAGGCCGTGTCGGGGGCGTACAAGCTCCCCTTCTCGATGGGGATCGCCCGGTACGACGAGGCGCCACCCGACGCGTTCGTCGATCTGCAGGCGTTGCGGGCGCTGGCCGAGCAGGATCGGTTCCGGTTCGCCAACCGGCTGTCGGGGTGGATCGACGTCGAGGCCGGACGTGTCGTGGGCGCCGGCCTGGACGGTGACGGCGTCGTGTCGTCGACCACGCTCCGGCTGGGCGTCGGTTCGATCACGTTCGCCCCCACCGTCTACCCGGCGTTGCGCCCCGAGCCCGAGCACCGGGCCGATGGCAGCGTGCGGTTCGTGCAGACCTGCGGCGGTCGCACCGGGGTGCCGGCCCCGCGCCGGGTGAAGCGACCGCCCTGGTTCCAGCTGGCGGCCGCCACGGCCTGGACGACGCTGGAGCTGGTACTGCACCCCGACGGACGCACCGAGGGTCACCTGATCGGGGCCAGCCGGTTCCCGCGCCACTGGATCTACGACGCCGCCGGGAACCTGGCCCAGAAGAGCAGCGTCACGGACTTCAAGAGCTGGAGCACCGGCAGCTTCGGCGACCACACGCCCTGGGGCGACTCGGACTCGCCAGCCATCGTGCACGCGGTCGAGACCGCGCTCGAACGGCAACTGGCCAGCGTCATCATGCGCCAGGGCGCGCAGCCGACCATCCAGCGCCTGGACGCGGGCGAGACCTTGTGCGAGCAAGGCGCGGCGGGGCGCGAGCTGTTCCTGTTGCTGGACGGCGTGCTGGAGGTGCTGGTCGACGGCGCGCAGGTGGCGGAGGTGGCGCCCGGGGCCGTGCTGGGCGAACGCGCGCTGCTGGAAGGGGGCAAGCGCACGTCGACCCTTCGCGCCGTCACCGCGTGCCGCGTGGCCGTCGCCTCCGAGGACAAGGTCGATCACGCGCGCCTGTCGGCGCTGGCCGAGAACCATCGCCGCGAGGACTCGGGCAGACACCCGGTCGGCTCCCCCGACGAGGGCCGGCGCTGAGGGCGCCGCAGTTCCGATTCCAAACTTTCGAAACGTGGCGTACAGTCGGTGGGCCGTCATCATTCCCGCTCGACGCCCCCCGGGAGGCTTCCATGATCCGCTCCTCGTTTCGACTGACGTTCATGGGTCTGGTCGCTGGCAGCCTGGCAGCCAGTCTCTTCGCTTCGTGCGGGGGTGACTCGGATGGCGGAGGCGGCGGTGGCAGAGGGGGAGGCGCGGCGGGCGCCAAGGGTGGGGGCGGGTCGGGTGTGGGGGGCGGCCATGCTGGCAGCGGCGGCGCGAACGTCGGTGGTGGCGGAGCTGGCGTGGCGGGCACCGGCGGCGCGCACGCGGGTGGTGCCGGCGGTGGTCCGCTGCCGGGCAGCGGCGGACAGAGCCCCGGCGGCGCACCCGGATCCGGCGGCAGCGGCGGCGCGGCGAGCGGCGGTCAGGGCGGCTTCGCCGGCAGTACGGCCACGGGTGGACACGGAGGCGCCGGCACCGGTGGCCAGGGCGCGACCGCGACCGGTGGTGGCCAGGGCGGCAGCGCGACCGGTGGCCAGGGCACGGCGGGTCATGGGGGCCAAGGCGGGATGGGCACGGGCGGCGCCGCGGGCGGCGGCGGTCGCGCCGGCGCGGCAGGCGGAGCCGCTGGAGCGACGGGCGGGGCTGGAGTCGGCGGCGCTGGCGGGTCGACGGTCGTCTCGTGCTCCGGCACCTCGATGGTCCCCGGGCGGCCGGTGCTGTGGGGTCCCCGGCGCGGCGCCTATACGGGAAGCCCCACCGCGGATCCGTCGCTGATGACGTTACGTCCGACGCTCAGCTGGCACGCGCCGGCCGGCTGCGCCGCCGACACGTACGAGATTCAGATCGACAATTCCTGCACGCCCGGCCAGCTCGCCACCTGCACCTTCCCCAGTGCGGAGATCGCGATGTCGATGGCCTCCAGCACCACCCGCTTCACCCCCGCTGCCGCCCTCCCCGTGCAGACCACCGCGCCCGTCGGGGCGATGTACGCCTGGCGGGTCCGTGCCTGCGCAGGCGCCGCGGGCTGCGGGGCCTGGTCCGAGGTCGGTTATCTGAACGTCGGGCGCGTGACCAATGACATCAACGGCGATGGTTACGCCGATCTGATCGCCAACACCAATTCCAGCGGCGCGGCGCGTCTGGACATTTACCCCGGTGGCCCCGGCCCTGCGACATCGACCTCCGTCCACCTGGACGGTCCTGCCGGGCCCGCCGAAACACTGACGGACCCGGTCTTCATCGGCGACGTCAACGGGGACGGCTTCGAAGATTTTCTTTGCCGCGAGCGAAGCTCGGGATCCCTCACGGTCACCCCGATCGTCTTTCTGGGCGGCGCGAACCTGGCGGCGTTGAACTACGTCACTGTCCCGAGCCCGGATCAGCAGGGACACTACAGCTTCTACGCCCGTGCCGGGGATTTCAACGGTGATGGGTTCTCCGACTTCATCGAGGATCAGGTGGCAGGCGTGTCGATCGAATCGATGCCGTTCAATGTTTATCTCGGAGCAGCGCCCTTTGTGGGGAAGGGAGCGGATCTACAGACCAATGGACCGCTCACGCCACCGTCGCCCGGCGGGACCACCCCCATGCAGCGCGATGTGTCCCGCCCCGTGGGGGACATCAACGGTGATGGGTTTCCCGACGTCGCCATCTTCCACACCGCCGAGGATCATAGTGGCGTCATCCGGATCTTCCTCGGTAGCAGCGCACCGGATGTCGTGAGTGACGGTGACGTCCCGGTCATGGACTTGCTGCCCCTAGCCGGTTCGTCGGGCGACGTGGACGGCGACGGATATGACGACATCGTGGTGAATGGCGGAGGAGGATACGGAACGTTGCGCGGCGGAGCGACAGTTCCCTCCTCATACACGCCCACCGAAACGTTCAAGCTGGCCATTCTGAGCGGGTTCGACATCAATGGTGACGGCAGGAACGAAATCCTATTGCGGGACGATCCCGGTCTGGTTCTCGGCGGGCCGACCGCCGTGACGACGGCCGGCCTGACGGCCCTGACGGGAAATTCCCAGACCCGTTCCTTGACCTACGCCGACTACAATGGCGATGGTCGGACCGACTTCGCCAAGGGCGATTCGTCTACCCATCAAATCGTGCTGTTCTTGAACGACGGAACGTTGAATCCCCCTGCCTCCTCACCGCTGCCTGCGCCGTCCGTCAGCCCGTACTTCCTGCTCGGCACGTTCGCCGGCCCCTGACGTGCCGTAGCTCTCCGCTCCGGAGGGGCTGGAGCGTTGTGAGAGCCCCACCCTCATAGGACTGTCCCGTCCAGCCCCTCCAGGCGAAGAACCGACGCCCAGCTTTTTGGACTGCGCGCCGGTCTTGTGAACCGTCACCTCTACTCTCAGCATCAGCCGTTCCAACGGAAAGGCCCCATTCTTCGCCTTCGCCGTCCCCACGGCCGATCAGTTTCGTTCCGCGACGGCGGGAGACGGAACGTTTCTTGACGCGCCCGCTCCGGACGCCGAGGCGCTAGGGCGTCGTGGGCATCAACGTCTCGCCGCCGCCGGGGCCCGAGACCATCGGCTGGCTGAAGAACTCCAGCGTCGCGATGCGCGCCACCCGGACCAGGCTGCCCGGCCTGATCAGGAC
>Ga0207652_10002664_pt1 | contig 14982 bp, 8 predicted proteins | sample KBSC63BmetaG_FD_184334 | JGI IMG/M metagenome (GOLD analysis project Ga0207652, IMG submission 184334) | Corn rhizosphere microbial communities from Kellogg Biological Station, Michigan, USA - KBS C6-3B metaG (SPAdes) (version 2) | ecosystem: Host-associated > Plants > Roots > Rhizosphere ... | reverse complement strand
CTGAATAAAGACGTTAAGATACCTGAAAAATATCCGCGCGTAACCGGCGGGATGGACGGCCATTGGTGGCAATGGGTGGATGCGGCTATTGCAGGCTATGGCAAGATGGAAGTCGACTCGCCGTTTGAAGGATACGCGGGCCCGCTTACGGAGACCGTTTTATTAGGAAATCTTTTATTGCGCAGCTTTAATATCCGCGAAAAGATAAAAAGAAATGACCCCGTTTATGGCAACATGGAGGGATACAAATTTAGCGGAAGGTATGTGGGACTGACCTGGGATGGTGAAAACATGAAAGTAAACCAACTACGAGCCGGCTACCAATTCATCAGGCGGACCTACCGTGAAGGATGGGGTGATCTGAAATTATAATTTGATAAGTCAAAAAGTAAAAGCCCGGATGTTGCATTCGAATTTTTACTTTTGCCTTTGAATTATTTCGAAATGGATCTGCTCGCCCCGCTTCAGCTGCCCCCCTATCCTTTTAAGATCAATGAACAGCAGGATGGGCAGCTGACGCTTTTTGACGTTATCCGCAAAAAGCATATTGTAATAACCCCGGAAGAATGGGTGCGCCAGCACTTCGTGCAGTACCTGATCCGTCAAAAACATTATCCAAAGGCCCTGATAAAACTTGAAGGCGGGCATAAATTGCTGGGTATGGCCAAACGATCAGACATCGTGGTTTTTAATAATGCAGGCGAAAAGATATTATTGGTTGAGTGCAAGGCGCCATCCGTACCTATCGATCAAAAAACGTTCGACCAGGTAGCAAGGTATAATATGGTACACAAAGTAAGCTTACTGGCAGTTACCAACGGCTTGCAGCATCATTACTGCCATATCGATTTTCGGCAGAACAGTTATAATTTTTTAGAAGAATTACCAGAGTACAGCGCCTGACTCAGCAAGCGGCAAGCTGCTGGTTGATCTTGGTCATCAACTCTTCAGGATTGAAAGGCTTGGATAAATAACCATTCATCCCGGCGTCAGATATTTGCTCTTCCAGGTTTTGAAAGGCTGCCGCGGTTAACGCGATAATAGGGATACCGGCCTTCTCAGGATCCTTCATTTTCCGTATCCCCCTGGCTGCGCCAAACCCATCCAATACCGGCATCTGCAGGTCCATCAAAATAATATCGAAATTATTGTATTGTAAAATCTCGATCGCTTTTTCCCCGTTTTCGGCAATGGTTGGCGTGATATCCCATTTTGCAAATACCTTTTTCATAAGCTTCACATTCAGGGGGTTATCTTCTGCTATCAGCAAACGTAAACCTTTCGTGTTCTCTGCCATAGGGATCTGTTCAGTTTCTGCTAAAATGCTGGTTAAGTCTATCGTCGGCTGATAGGATGCGGATTCTTTTTCGGCTATCACCTCCGCCAGAGTTTCTGTTATGGGATTGTTAGTAGTTTCCAAATAGATTTCCTCTTCAACGCGGGGTTTCATCCTTAATTTGTTAAAAAACGGGCGAATTGATTTACCCAGCAAAAGCAAGATCAATACCAAATCAACGCCTAAGCTTATGATAAGCGCTGACAGGTCGACGCTGCCAGACCTAAGCGCTACAAAGTAATTGTTATTGTATTCCAATACAAAAAACACAAGCGTTGGCACCAGGTTAAGGAATGAATAAAACAACCCCCACTCTTTCCCCAGCATATTAAAGCTGAATAAAATGGTTAACAGGATTAACTGAATAGTGATGATGTTGATATTTTGAAGCGCTAAATAAGCATTGTTGAAATTAACCAGCGTTGCCATAATAAGCATTACGTGTGCTATTTGGCGCCATATGGGATTAAAATACAGGTACTTGAATAACAAAGAAAGGCAAAACAACAAGCTAAAGGCCGTAATCACCGAAATAACGGTATGGTAGAAATAGATACTGGTAGCTAAACCCGCAACACCGGCAATGGCAATCAAAATCCAGATGTACAAGGGCCGCATCTTTTCCGGGCCCGGTACCGGCTGATCAGCAGAAAATAATTTATCAATTGGTGAATGTGCAAAATTTACAGTCCTTGCCATCTATGCTTTCATATTATTTATCGCGTTATAGATGCAATTAGTTTGCCAAAGCCGAAAGGTTCTCATCTAATATCCTCAATTTTGCCTCGGCATCCGTTTTCTTTTTTAATTCAACAGCGATAATATCGGGTTTGGCATTGTTCATAAAGCGCTCATTTCCGAGCTTTGCATTAACCGATTTTAGAAACCCAATCAAATATTCCTTTTCTTTTTGCAGCCGGATACTTTCGGCTTGCGGGTCCAATTCTTCGTTGAGGGGCACGAAAAATTCGTCTGTAGATACCATAAACGCCATTGCGCCGGCTTTTTTGTCGACCACAAACTCGGTATTTCCGATGTTTGCCAGTTTTTTAATGATGTGAATGTATTGATTGTAACGAATAGTTGAATTTGCTTTTATAGAAAGTTCCAGCGCCTGCTTCGGCGATATCTGTTTAGTGTTGCGAATATTCCTGATTTGCGTAATTACCTGTTTCACGATCTCGACCTCTGTCAACAACTGGGAATTAAATTGCCCACTATTTGGCAATTGGGCAACAATGCAACAGTCATATTCCCCACGCTGCCCAAACAAATCGTCATGCCATAACTCCTCGGTAATAAAAGGCATAAAGGGGTGCAAAATCTTTAAAATATCCTGGAAAAACCGCAGGGTTTGGCGATGGGTTTCGCTATCCACCGGGTGCTGATAGGCCGGCTTTATCATCTCAAGGTACCATGCACAGAAATCGTCCCATACCAGCTTATAGGTAGCCATTAATGCCTCGGATAACTTGTACTGCGCAAAGCTCTCCTCAATTTCGGCCAATGCCTGGTTAAAGCGGTTACCAAACCACTCAATGGCTACCTGGTTGGTATTTTCAAGTGCTTTATCAACCTCCCAGCCTTTAACCAACTTGAAGGCATTCCATATTTTATTGGCAAAATTACGGCCCTGTTCGCAATAGCTTTCATCAAACATCAGGTCGTTGCCGGCAGGCGAACAAAGGAGCATGCCTACCCTTACACCGTCGGCGCCAAACTTTTCAATCAACGCTAACGGATCGGGCGAATTACCTAAGGATTTTGACATTTTTCGGCCGATCTTGTCGCGTACAATGCCTGTCAGGTACACGTTTTTAAAGGGTATCTCTCCCCTGAACTCATACCCTGCCATGATCATCCTGGCTACCCAAAAAAACAATATTTCGGGCGCAGTCACCAGGTCGTTTGTGGGATAGTAATAGTTTATATCTTCGTTGTTTGGGTCTTTAAAACCATCAAATACGGATATCGGCCATAGCCATGAAGAGAACCAGGTATCCAGCACGTCCTCATCCTGCTTCAGATCGCCGGCCTTAAGGTTTGAAAGAGAAGGTGTGAGGTTGTTAGCCAGCTCAAATGCTTCTTCCCTGCTTTTAGCAATTACGTAACGGCCATCCGGCAGGTACCATGCAGGTATTTGCTGCCCCCACCATAGCTGGCGGCTTATGCACCAGTCCTGGATGTTTTCCATCCAGTTGCGATAGGTATTAACAAATTTTTCCGGGATCAGCTTTATGTCGCCCTTCAACACGTAGTCAAGTGCCGGACGGGCCATCTCGTCCATTTTACAGAACCATTGCATGGAAAGTTTTGGCTCAATTACAGCATCGGTACGTTCTGAAAATCCGATCTGCGATTTATAGTCTTCCACCTTCTCGAGATAACCATCGGTTTCCAGCAGAACAGCTATTTTTTTGCGGGCCGCAAACCGGTCCTCTCCTACCAGTATTTTTGCTTTTTCGTTAAGTGTACCGTCATCATTGAGGATGTCAATAACCGGCAGGTTATGTTTTTGACCCAGCTCATAGTCATTCAGATCATGCGCGGGGGTCACCTTTAAACACCCTGTACCGAAATCCATCGTCACATATTCGTCCAGTATAACCGGTATCTCGCGACCGATGAGGGGGATCAATACCGTTTTACCATGCAAGTGCATATACCGCTCGTCATTAGGATTAATGCAAATAGCCGCATCCGCCATGATGGTTTCGGGCCGGGTGGTGGCGATGGTGAGGAAGTCGGAAGTCGGAAGTTGGAAGTCGGAAGTCGGAAGTCGGAAGTCGGAAGTCGGATTTTTATCGGCGATCCTGTAACGGATATAATAAAGTTTTTGATTAACCTCCTTACGGATAACTTCCTCGTCGGATACCGCGGTTTTCCCTTGCGGGTCCCAATTCACCATGCGGATGCCGCGATAGATCCGTCCTTTTTTATACAGGTGAATAAACGTATCGATCACCGCTTCCGACAGCTCGTCTTCCATCGTAAAGCGCGTACGGTCCCAATCGCAGGATGCGCCGAGTTTTTTTAGCTGCTCTAATATAATGCCCCCGTACTTTTCCTTCCACTCCCAGGCGTAGGTCATAAATTCGGCACGGGATATGTCTTTTTTGGTGATCCCTTTTTCTTTGAGCATGGCTACAACCTTCGCTTCGGTAGCAATACTCGCGTGATCAGTGCCGGGCACCCAGCAGGCATTTTTTCCCTGCATGCGCGCACGGCGGATCAACACATCCTGAATGGTATTGTTCAGCATGTGGCCCATGTGCAGCACACCGGTAACGTTTGGCGGCGGAATAACTATCGTATAAGGCTCCCTCTCGTCGGGTACCGATCTAAAAAATTTATGCTGCAGCCAGTAGCTGTACCATTTTTCCTCAGCTTGTTTTGGCAGGTATGTTTTCGGGATATTCATAAAATACAAAAATAGTGTTTTGCTTTTATACTTAACGGCTGTGGCGGGCATCATGCTTCCAAAGGCCACAATGCAATATCCGGATGAATCGGTTTGGCCCCCCCTCGCCTGATCTCGACTTAAGTCTCCATCACAATAATTTTACAATTAATAGGTTAATCAAATTAAACACTTACTATATCATGAAAACTTTGCCGTTATACCAATTTTTAAAGCAAGTATTCAAAAAAGCCAAGACGTCGTTCCTGGTAAAATGGTTTAACCGGTAGCGCGCCGGTGCCTGGTTATTTGCAGTCCTTGCAGATAATTATTACTTTTAAAATCTTACCAAATTATTATGAAACTAAAATTTAAAAGTTTTATGCTGGTGGGCCTATTGTGCCTGTCAGTACATGGATTTGCCGCTATCGGCGGCAAGAAGGGTAAAACGAAAGCCAAAAAGAGCTTTACGATCCCGCCAAAGAAATTTATAGATCCCGCAAATATGGATCTGTCTGTTAAACCGGGCGACAACTTTTTTGAGTACGCAAACGGAACCTGGATAAAAACCCACCCTATCCCGGATAAGCAAACGCGCTGGGGAAGCTTTGGGATATTAGCCCAGGAAAATACCGACCGGCTGCTTAAAATACTAAAGGAAGTGAGCAAGGAACCGGGTGAAGCAAAGGGAAGTTTGAAACAGCGTGTTGGCGATATGTACGCCAGCGGCATGGACACTGTAACCATTGAAAAACGTGGTTATGACCCGATCAAGCCGGACCTGGCACGCATCAGGCAAATTAACAGCCTGAATGGAGTGATCAACGAAATGACCTTCGAACGGTCGCATGCCATTGCCGATCCGTTATTCGGTGTTGGGGTACGGCAGGATTCGAAACACCCGACGCGGTATATCGTAGGTTTCAACCAGGGCGGCACATCGCTGCCGGATCGTGATTACTATTTAAAGAGTGACGCGCGTACCCAAAAAATACAAGCTGCATACAAAAAGTATATTACCACCCTGTTTACATTAACAGGCGCAAGCGAAGAGGCAGCACAAAAGAACGCATCGACTATTTTTAATATCGAAACCGCATTAGCGAAAGCACAGCGCAGCAGAACGGAAATGCGCGATCCGAATAAGAGCTACAACAAATTTTCGGTTAAGGGCTTTGAAGAGATCACACCGCATTTAAAGTGGAGTGAAATACTGCCCAAGATCAAGATCAATAGCCTGGATAGCGTGCTTGTTGCACAACCCGAATTTTTTAAAACAGCAGACGGCATGGTGGCTTCGGTGCCTGTAGACGAATGGAAAGTTTACTTAGAATGGAACATCCTGAAAGGGTCGGCATCTGCGCTAAGCTCGCCGTTTGTAAAAGCATCATTTACCTTTAGCAGCGCTTTGAGCGGCCAAAAGGTGCAAACACCGCGTGACGAGCGGATGTCGGCGTTTATCGACCGCAGTATGGGCGAGTTGTTAGGGCAATTGTATGTTGAAAAATATTTTCCGCCCGCGGCCAAAACCTACATGATAAACCTGGTGAATAACATGAAGCAAACTTTGGGCGACCGCATTAAACGCCTTGACTGGATGAGTGAGGAAACCAAAGAACATGCGCTTAAAAAACTGGCGGCGTTTAGTGTAAAAATCGGCTATCCTGATAAGTGGGAAACCTATACCGGGCTGGTTATTGACCGCCATGATTATTTTGGCAACCTGAAACGCATTGAGCAATGGCATTACAATTTTAACGTAGACCAGCTTGGAAAGCCGGTTGATAAAAAACGTTTCAATATGACCCCGCCGACTGTGAATGCGAACTACAGCCCGACCAATAATGAAATTACTTTCCCGGCCGGTATCCTCCAGTTTCCGTTCTTTGATTTTCATGCAGATGATGCGGTAAACTATGGCGGTATTGCCGCTGTTATCGGTCACGAAATGACCCACGGCTTTGACGACCAGGGCCGGCAGTTTGACGCCGACGGCTCGTTGCATAACTGGTGGACGAAATCAGATGCTGATAAATTTAAGGAACGTGCCGATATGGTGGTAGACCAGTATAACGGCTTAACCGTATTAGACACCATCCATGTGAACGGCAAATTAACGCTGGGTGAGAATCTTGCGGACCTTGGCGGCTTGAATATTGCCTACGAGGCATTTAAGAAGACCAAAGAAGGGCACTCAAATACAAAGATCGATGGTTTTACTCCCGATCAGCGCTTCTTCCTGTCGTGGGCGCAGGTTTGGCGCAGCAGTCAGCGGCCGGAATCGGCAGCCTCACGGATACTGACCGACCCGCACTCGCCTGAACAACACCGCACTAATGCGCCGCTGACCAATATCGATGCGTGGTATGCAGCGTTTAACGTGCAGCCGGGCGATAAAATGTATAAAAAGCCGGAGAACAGGATTAAGATTTGGTAAAGCCTCACCCCAACCCCTCTCCGGAAGAGAGGGGCTTTATATCATTTAAGTCAAAGCCTGGTGAAAGCCGGGCTTTGATATTTGTTGTCATGGCGAGGACACAGACAAGGATTTGCGTAAGGGGAAGTCTTAGCGTCAACTCCTAAATAAATCAAGCTCTACTATTATTTGCCGTATTGTTGAATTCTCTCTTGCGCATACTCAGCGCCAAGTTCTCTCGCTTTAGTCCAATCTTCGCAAGCCTCTTTTTTATCATTTTTGTTTAATCTTGAATTACCGCGATTAAAATAAGCCATAGCATTTTCAGGTTCTATTTCGATTACTTTAGTGTAATCTTCAATCGCCTGGTCATATTCTCCAGCTTCATCTTTGTTAGCAGCCCTGTTAACTATCGCGGCAACAAAATCCGGCGCTAACTCTATTGCTTTATCATAGTCTCGCCTCGCTGCCCTCCATGTATATAGTTCATCTTTGGCAATTGCTCTTGAATACCAGCAATTTGGATCAGATGGATCTATTTTAATTGCTGTTGAAAAATGTACAATAGCCATTCCTAAATTCCTTTTATTATAGGCCTCCATGGCAAGTTCAAAATAATGATCGTACATCGTCAAGTCTAAATTCGGGTGTCTTTGATCCTTTGGATCACCTATCGCGCCGTAACCGTCAAGTCGGCAGTCAAATTCGTACCCTTTTGTATACAAATCCAACGCCCAATATGTTAAATTATCTTCATCAACTGGAAATTCCGTAGCGTCACCGGTTATCTCTAAATATTTGTCGAAATTTCTCACCTCGTTAACTTTATATCCATAATTATTGGAGAGGAAAGCGCCCAAAGAACTCAGTTTACTTTCATTATCCGAAATAAAGGCGAAATCATATGTTGCATAGACATAATCTTCTATTCCACTTTTCTTGCGCTGTTCGTAGACGCTGCCCGCTGATACCAATTCTCTATCAAAATGGTCGCTAAATTGTTGCCAGGAGAAAAATCTATTTTCCATTGCGTAATTGTCTCTTAAAACCTAAAATATGGCTTCCGCGATCTTTTTGGTCGGGCCGGGGTTACTCATGGTATAGAAATGCAACACGGGAACCCCGAAAGTTATCAGCTCCTTGCATTGATTGATCATCCATTCGATACCGAGCTCTTTTACTTCCTTTTCTGACTTGCAGGCATGAACCGCGTCGCTCAGATCTTCGGGTATATCGATATGGAATATTTTCGGCAGGTTGATCAGCTGCTTGGATGAAGTGATCGGTTTTAAACCGGGTATGACCGGCACATTGATGCCATTATCGCGGCATTGCTTTACAAAGTCGCCGTATTTTTTGTTATCGAAAAACATCTGGGTCACAATAAAATTAGCGCCCATATCGATTTTTTGCTTGAGGTATTTAAAGTCGGTCTTCATATTGGGCGCCTCGAAATGCTTTTCGGGGTAACCGGCTACACCGATACAGAAATCGGCGTTAACCACTTCATGATCCTCGTACAGGTACTTGCCTTTGTTCATGTCGGCCACCTGTTTTAACAGGTCCGTCGCGTAAGCATGACCGCCGGGCGTGGGTATAAAAGAAGTATCCGCGTGCCGCGCATCCCCGCGCAAAACCAGCACGTTATCGATACCCAGGAACTGCAGGTCGATCAACGCGTTTTCGGTTTCCTCGCGGGTAAACCCGCCGCATATTAAATGCGGAACGGCATCCACCTTGTACCGGTTCATGATAGCCGCGCAAATCGCCACCGTTCCGGGGCGTTTACGATAGGCTACCTTTTCGAGCAGGCCGCTGTCGTGCTGTTTATAGATGTAATCTTCCCGGTGGTACGTTACATCGATAAACGGCGGCTTAAACTCCATTAACGGATCTATCGCATCGTAAATACCCTGGATGCTTTGACCTTTAACGGGGGGCAACAGTTCGAATGAAAAGAGTGTTTTGCCTTTGGCGTTTTTTATATGATCGGTTATCTTCATTTGTGATAATGGTGGTATTATGTGTTGTCATTGCGAGGCACGAAGCAATCGCGAAATTGCAAGACAGTTATGCATAGTTAAGATTGCTTCGTCGTTCCTCCTCGCAATGACATTTATTTTAATAATTTAAATTCGGCCCCAGCCACCGTTCTACTACTTCCACGTCCATGTTTTTTCTGGATGCATAATCTTCTACCTGGTCCTTCCCTATTTTACCCAAGCCAAAATACCGCGCCTGCGGGTGGGCAAAGTAGAATCCGCTAACCGAGGCGGCCGGCGTCATTGCCAGGCTTTCGGTCAGATGCATCTTTGCATTTTCTTCGGCATTGAGCAATTTAAACAGCGTTGTTTTCTCGGTATGATCCGGACATGCGGGGTAGCCCGGCGCCGGGCGAATACCCTGGTATTCTTCCTTGATCAACTCCTCGGCGTTCAGGTGTTCTGCCCCTGCGTAGCCCCAATACTCCTTCCGTACCAGCTCGTGCATTTTTTCGGCAAATGCTTCCGCCAGGCGGTCGGCAAGGGCCTTGGCCATGATGCTGTTATAATCGTCGTGGTCGCGTTCAAATTCTGCCACCAGCTCATCGCAGCCAATTCCCGCTGTAACGGCAAAGCCGCCCCAGTAATCGGCAATGCCGGTTTCTTTTGGTGCGATAAAATCCGATAACGCGTAATAAGGCTCACCTTTGACTTTTTCGGCTTGCTGGCGCAGTGTATGTATCCGGCTGAGTACTGTTTTACGTGTGTCGTCGGTATATATCTCAATATCGTCGCCAACGCTGTTTGCCGGCCAGAAACCAATAACGCCATTTGCCCGCAGCAACTTTTGATCAATGATTTTATTTAACACGGCCCGCGCGTCGTCGTATAGCTTTTTAGCTTCTACCCCTACATATTTATCGTCAAATATTTTTGGATAGCTGCCGCGCAACTCCCACGTATGGAAAAACGGCGTCCAGTCGATATAAGGAACCAGTTCCTCTAAAGGAAATGCTTCGAATACTTTTGTGCCGAAAAAGGTTGGCTTCGGTGCTATAGACCCGTTTAAATTGATCTGGTATTTGTCGTTCCGGGCGTCACCGATATTAACGAAGCGCTTATCATTGCGCTTATTTAAATGTGCCTCGCGGGATTTAGCGTATTCTTCCTTTATACCCTTTACGTAAGGCTCATGCTGCTCCTTGCTCATTAAACTGCTGCAAACGGTAACGCTGCGTGATGCATCCAATACATGGACCACTGGGCCTGAATAATGCGGATCAACTTTGACCGCAGCATGGATGCGCGATGTTGTAGCGCCTCCGATGATCAACGGAATGGTAAAGCCCTCGCGCTCCATTTCTTTAGCGAAATGCACCATTTCATCCAGCGAAGGCGTAATTAACCCGCTAAGGCCGATAATATCAACGTTGTGCTTTTTTGCTTCTTCGATGATCTTTTGCGCAGGAACCATCACGCCCAGGTCGATCACCTCAAAGTTGTTGCAGGCTAAAACCACGCCCACGATATTTTTTCCAATATCGTGCACATCACCTTTTACGGTTGCCATTAAAACTTTGCCGGCGTTAGCCCTGCTGCCGCTGGAATCTTCGCCGGCATCGATCACGCGCTGCTTTTCCTTTTCGATAAAAGGCAGTAAATAAGCAACCGCTTTTTTCATTACCCGCGCGGATTTTACCACCTGCGGCAGAAACATTTTACCTGAGCCGAACAGGTCGCCCACGACATTCATGCCATCCATTAACGGACCTTCAATGACTTCGAGGGGTTTAGCGTAAGCCAACCGTGCTTCTTCCACATCATCGTCCAGGTATTCGATAATACCCTTCACCAGTGCATGGGATAAGCGTTCGTTAACCGGGGCATTACGCCATTCTTCATCCCGCACAACTTCTTTGCCCTTGCTTTTGATAGTATCGGCAAACTCTACCAAACGCTCGGTAGCATCTTGCCGACGGTTAAGCAAAACATCTTCAACCAATTGCAATAAATCTTTTGGAATTTCTTCATAAACCTCAAGCATACCGGCGTTTACAATGCCCATATCAAGTCCGGCTTTAATAGCATGGTATAAGAATGCCGAGTGCATCGCTTCCCGAACCACGTTATTGCCACGGAACGAAAATGAGATATTGCTCACCCCGCCGCTCACTTTGGCCAGCGGAAGGTTTTGCTTGATCCAGCGGGTGGCTTCGATAAAATCGACCGCGTAATTATTATGCTCTTCGAGCCCGGTAGCAACGGTTAAAATATTCGGGTCGAAAATAATATCCTGGGGCGGAAAGCCTACTTCGTTAACCAATATGTCGTACGAACGCTGGCAGATCTCCTTACGTCGGGCCAGCGAGTCGGCCTGGCCGGTTTCGTCGAACGCCATTACCACTGTGGCTGCGCCGTAGCTTAATATCTTACGCGCCTGCTCTTTAAATTTTTCTTCGCCTTCTTTTAACGAAATAGAGTTTACAATACCCTTCCCTTGCAGGCATTTCAAGCCAGCCTCGATAACCGTCCACTTCGACGAGTCGATCATGATGGGCAATTTAGCAATATCCGGTTCGGACGCGACCAGGTTAAGGAATTTAACCATCACCGCTTCTGAGTCGATCATGCCTTCATCCATATTGATATCGATCACCTGTGCGCCACCTTCAACCTGCTGCAGCGCTACGGAGAGCGCGGCCTCGTAATCTTCGGCTAATATCAGTTTCGAAAACCTGGGAGAACCCGTTATGTTGGTACGCTCGCCAATGTTTACAAAGTTGGTTTCGGGCGTAAGCGTAACCGCTTCCAACCCGCTCAACCGCAAGTAAGGCTCGATAACAGGGATCACGCGGGGCGGATATTTTGCAGCCTTTTCGGCGATACAACGAATATGATCGGGTGTGGTGCCGCAGCATCCGCCCACGATATTCACCAGGCCAGCTTTCATAAATTCGTCGACCTGATGCGCCGTTTCGTGCGCCGTTTCGTCGTACTGACCGAATTCGTTCGGCAAACCGGCATTCGGATACGCCGAGATAAACACGTTCGCCTTTTCGGAAAGCTCTTCTAAATGCGGGCGCATCTCCTTCGCGCCCAAGGCGCAATTCAAACCAACCGACAGTAAATTGCCGTGACTCACCGAATTCCAGAAAGCCTCGACCGTTTGTCCCGACAAGGTACGCCCCGATGCATCGGTAATGGTACCCGAGATCATAACGGGCAGCCCCCCGCTGAATCTCCCACCGCCAGCTGGCGGTGAAGACTTTTTAAGCTCTTCCATATACCTGTTTATGGCAAAGAGCGCCGCTTTTGCGTTAAGCGTATCGAAAATTGTTTCGATTAACAGGACATCGGCCCCGCCATCAACAAGGCCGCGAACCTGGTCGTAATATGCTTCGGCGAGGTCGTCGAAAGTGACCGCGCGATAACCGGGATCATTCACATCGGGCGAAAGCGAGGCTGTGCGGTTGGTGGGGCCAATGGCACCCGCCACAAAGCGCGGCTTTCCAGGCGTTTTTTTAGTGTACTCGTCGGCCACTTCACGGGCAATGCGCGCGCCCTCGTAGCTTAGTTCATACGCAAGGTGTTGCAGGTGGTAATCGGCAAGGGATATGCGCTGGGTACTGAATGTGTTGGTTTCTATAATATCAGCGCCCGCATCCAGGTATTCGGCATGGATAGCCTTTATCACATCGGGTCGTGTGATGTTAAGCAGGTCGTTATTCCCCTTGAGATCAGAAGTATGGTCACGAAAACGCTCTCCACGAAAATCTTCTTCAGTCAGCTGGTACCGCTGGATCATGGTGCCCATAGCGCCGTCAATTACCAGGATGCGTTTTTGCAGTTCGTTTTTAATATTCATATATTGAGATGTGAGATGTGAGATATGAGATTTGAGACATATCTCCGTCTTTTATCGTAAATTGTTATCAACCGTCAGATATAAATTTAAAAAGTTTGAGATATGACATTTGAGACATATCCCAGTCTTTTATCGTAAATTGTTATTAACCGCGAGACATAAGTTTAAAAATGCGATACAAGGCTTCTCATATCTCACATCTCAATTCTCATATCTGAAATCGCTTATATCGAAAAGTCGGGTGTTAGAGACTTTCGCTTATCTTTCCTGAACGCCAAAGGCGGGTCAAGTAGAATGTAGCACCTTGTAAGCACAGGTTGCCAAGACTTCGCAGGGTCTAATCCCTCCGTCTTTCTCTATAAGCGATGCAAAGATGCGTAATTATGTTATCATATACAAGAGCCGGGAGTCAAGAATCAAGAGCCAGGAATGAAGAACCAAGAGCCGAGAATCAAGACCGGGATCTATATAATAAAAAAGCCGTCCGCTGATGCAGACGGCTTTGATATGAGTTATAGTTCTTAGTTTCTCCGGCCAAAAACGCGCAAGAGCATCAGGAACAGGTTGATAAAATCAAGATAAAGGGTTAATCCGCCCATTAAAGCCATCTTAGCTGCAGGGGCCTCGCCGTACACCAAACCCGCGCCGATATTTTTTAACCGCTGTACATCGTAAGCTGTTAAACCCACAAAAACGGCAACACCGATATAGCTGATAAGCAGGTCTAAGCCTGAGCTATGCAAGAACATATTTACCAGGCTTGCAACCACGATCCCGATCAGGAACATGATTAGTATCGAACCGAATTTTGTAAGATCCTGCTTAGTGGTATACCCCGCGATCGCCATGATACCAAATACCACCGAAGTAGTTAAAAACACACCCAAAACCGATGATGAGGTAAATTGCTGTAAGATAAAGCTGAAGCTGATACCGGTAACAGCCGCGTAGGCCATAAATAATAGTGCAAGAACAGGGTAAGAAATACGATTGAGGCCAAAACGAATAAGCAATACAAATGCAAGCGGCGAGAGCATAACCAGAAAGGCAAGTCCGTTGGGCTGTTGAGTATTCGCATCTACCAATGTATTACGCAGCCCGTCAGTGGTTGCAAAACCATAGGCGCACAATGCTGATATACCCAGCGCAGCGAACATCCATAAAAACACGTTAGCTATAAATTTGCGCGATGCATCGGCATCGTCTAATTGTATTACGTTTTTGTAAACGTAGTCGGGATTATTATTTTCCATTTTTTGTTTAAAGATTTATTATACAAATTTAACGATAGATGTGAGATTTGAGATACGGGAAGCGAGATTTTTTACATTCGGCAGATAAGTTAAAGATATATAAGGATTGTGCTTGCTAATTTAATCTCCTGATCAGCTGCTCCTCTACTTTTTTGAATACCTGCAGGGGTTTTAACGTGCGCCAGCTTAGATCGTCCAATGCCCCGCCAAAGTTGATATAGTAATCGATGTTGTTGCGTTTAAACTCCTCGATCACATGATCGCGGAAATTGACCCCCGCTATCCAGCCATCCTCCACATCCTGGAACCATTCCTCATAATAGCAATCGTCGGAGGAGTGAAAATTGAGCACGTTTTCGCCGATCAAAATAAAATGATTGATGCCGTTGTCCATCATCAGCTCAATGATCTCGCGCTTTAACAACATAATGTCATTATTGATCGCGTCGTTCCACTCGCCTATGAATTCTATAATGGCATAGGAACGCTCATAATCAACAAACAGCACTTTCATGTATAAGGTGTTCGATCCGAATGAATCCCATTGGGGATGAAGAAGGTAATTATATACCTGCTTGTCAAATTCGAACTCGTTGTATTGCGTAGCATAAAACGGGGAAAATTCATCCTCCGATGCTACGTAATCATCGCGCCATTTGTAATATGGTTCTATCTCGTGCATACAGCCCCCTCTAAATCTGCCTGTCCGGCAGGCAGGTCTCCTCCGCCA
>Ga0207652_10002659_pt1 | contig 14994 bp, 6 predicted proteins | sample KBSC63BmetaG_FD_184334 | JGI IMG/M metagenome (GOLD analysis project Ga0207652, IMG submission 184334) | Corn rhizosphere microbial communities from Kellogg Biological Station, Michigan, USA - KBS C6-3B metaG (SPAdes) (version 2) | ecosystem: Host-associated > Plants > Roots > Rhizosphere ... | reverse complement strand
AGTGTGCTGCCGCAAATTGCCGGCGCACACCTGTACGAGAAAACCGTGGTTGCTCACCTTGGCCACGGCGCCAGCGTGTGCGCGATGCGCAATCTGCGCAGCGTTTCCACGTCCATGGGTTTCACCCCGCTGGACGGCCTGATGATGGGCACCCGGTGCGGCGCGATCGATCCCGGGGTGCTGCTGTATCTGCAACAGCAACGCGGAATGAGCGCGCAGGACGTATCGGACCTGTTGGGTAATCGTTCCGGGTTGCTGGGCGTATCCGGAATCAGCGACGACGTTCGCGTGCTGGAGGCCAGCGACGACCCCCGCGCGCGCGAAGCACTCGAAATGTTCGCCGACCGGGCCGCAACTGCCATCGCCGCCCAATGCGTGGCGCTGGATGGGCTGGATGCATTGGTATTCACCGGCGGCATTGGCGAACACGCCGAACACACGCGCAAGCGCATCGGCGAGCGCCTCCGCTGGCTCGGCATCGCGCTGGATGATGCGCGCAACACGACCCATGCTCCACGCATCAGTACCGACGATAGGCGTATCCAGGTGTTCGTGATCCCGACCGACGAGGAAAGGGTGATCGCGCGTGCCACCGCGAAGCTGCTTGCGTCGTCGCCCCAGCGCTGATCGATCGTCTGCTCCACACCAGGTTCAACGATATCCCCATCGGCTGGAAAACCAGCGGTTCAATTGATCCTGGTCACAAAGCAGCAGACCAGGCGAACCATGCTTGGTCCACAAAGCCCAAGCGAGATGCACGCCATGCGCACGTCAAGAAACACGGCCCTGGATCAGACGACCAGCGCCAATAGTGCCAATTCAGGCAGCAAGATCACGACCTTGCCAGCCCCCGCAGACGCCCCCGAATCGGTGGTGACCCTGCTGGATGGCAGCGAGGTGACGGTCCGGGCGTTGCGCAAGGAAGACGCAGCGTTGGAGCGCGACTTCATCCGCAACCTGAGTCCGGAATCACGCTGGATGCGTTTTCTCGGCCAAATCGGCGACCCCAGCGATTCATTGATTCGCAAGCTGACGGAACTCGACTACCAGCACGACATGGCGTTCATTGCGCTGTCGCGCGAAAGCGGAATCGTTCGCGAGGTCGGTGTCAGCCGTTACAGCCTTGCACCCGACGGCCAATCGTGCGAGTGCGCAGTCACCGTTGCCGACACGTGGCAAGGCAAGGGACTGGGAACCGTCCTGATGCGCGATTTGATCGACATCGCTCGTCGGCGGGGCATCCATTCCATGTTTTCCATTGATGCCAACGAAAACGAGCGGATGCGGGAGCTGGCTCGTGACCTGGGTTTCAAGCGCGAGCAGGCCCCGGACGACCCTACCCGGGTGATTCACCGGCTTGTGTTCTGACCACAATCAAAAAACATGCGTCGTCCTTCGTTCGAACAGAGTCGGTGGCGCCCGCTTGCGCAGGTCGCCGGACTCCACCACCAAATCAAGACCGTGATTAATTCGCCCGGGGTCTGAGCAACTTCTGGATCCGGCCAAAACCGGAAGTTGCAGCTTAGCTTACGAACGTCAGGTATTGGGTTTGTTGCTGCCTACACTGCGTCGTGGTGCGGTTCAAGGGCGATAGTTTGAGAGGTGCACTGCTTCCGCTGTGAATGTCTGCAAGCCGGTTGCTTTCTCAAAGCCGGCTGGTTCCGATGCAAGAATTCAGCGGTGCCGCTCGGTTTAACCCATGGGTCTTCGTAGCGTGACCCATTAAGCCGATGTCGTTGTGCGGGGTTAACGCATTCTTCACAACCAGGCCAATAGCATCCCCGCTCGTTCGCCGGGGAGGCAGAACGGAAAGGGGTGCGCCAAGATGTTGGCGTATGGGTGCAGGAGCTGGGGATCTTGTGTCCTTGTGGCCTTGCTGGCAGCGATCGCGCTGCTGCCGCGTATTGCGCGCGCCGATGCAACGAGTGGCCTCGATCCTTACGAAGAGTTCGGCAAGCACCTGCGCGCTGCGCAGGCCATCGCGCCCCTCACCGATAATGCCTTTGGCGACCGGGTCAGCCTGTACAACGGCGCGACCGAGTTTGACGTCACCGACTTCGCCATTCCCGGCAACAACGCGTTGCCGGTTGAGTTAGGCCGACGGTTCACCGTCGACGACCGCCGCATGGATCCCGGCTATCTGGGTGGCTTCGGCGATTGGGACATCGAGATTCCCTATATTGAAGCCGTAGTGACCACAGACAACGGTTGGACGCTCAACGGCGGTTCGAGCGCACGCTGCAGCGACACCACCGATACCCTCAACACCAGGGTACCTGGCATGGTAGGACCCGTGGTCGCGCCGTTGAATATCGTCTGGGACGGCGATCAACTGCATATTCCCGGCATGGGTGACCAGGAACTGCTGGTCAACAACCAGAGCAAATCACCCGCGGATGCGAGCGCTGGCACCTACAAGTGGGTGACCACGAACAACTGGAAAGTGCGGTGCCTGAGCGCGACGGCGAACGGTTATCCGGGCGAGGCCTTCGTGGCGGTTTCGCCGACGGGCGCGACCTACACGTTCAACCGGGTGGTGGTGCACACCGCACCCACCATTTTCGTGTTGACGGAAACCAGCGGAACCATCAAAGACAACATTTACGCCGACCGCGAGCGCGTGTTCATGCTGGCGACGAAGGTCCAGGATCGTTTCGGCAACACGGTCACCTACAGCTACGACAGCAGTAATCACCTGGCAGGTATCGCTTCGAGCGACGGGCGCAGCATCACGCTGACCTGGTCGGGCAACACCATCGCGTCGGCGACCAGTGCACTTGGCACATGGCAGTACGGTTATGGCACCGACTCACAGGGTCGCACCGTGCTGACTGCGGTGACGCGGCCCGACAGTTCCAAATGGACCTACGCGATCACCTCGGGTGCACTGGAAACCTTCAAACCCAGCGACAAGCAATGTAGCGTAAGTGATCCGTGTCCCACGGTTCACTGTCAGCTGACACCGTACGAGAACACGGGGTCGTTCACCTATGCAATTGGAGCGCCTTCGGGTGCGGAAGCCACCTTTTCATTCCAGTACCTGAGGAACTACCGTGACGGCGTGCCGTTGTCGTGCAATGACGGCAATGTCGATCACGCCTATCCCTCGGACGATACGTTTTTCGACAACTTCTCGCTGGTGTCCAAACAGATCACGGGACCGGGGCTGCCGACCATGACCTGGATGTATGACACCGGCGGCATTGCCAACGACGAGAGCGGTTCAGCGCCAGGTTATTTTTCGGCGACGATACCCTACGATCCCAATACGCTGGTCTATCTGCCTGGTGGCAGTTGCGGTACGACGAGTCCCGGTTACAACGTCACCGTGACCGGCCCGGTGTCGATCACGCAATATGCCTTCGGAAAGACGTACGGCTGCGACGACGGCAGGTTGTATAGCACCAGAGTCGAGGATCTGTCCGGCAACATCCTGCAAACCACGACCAACGCTTTCGTCGACGAGACTGCGGCACCTGGCGAACCCTTCCCAACCATCGCGGGGCAGGATCAGCTGGGCAATGACGTTCATCCAACGGCGAACCGTTTGCGCCCCGTGACACAAACGGTCATTTCGCAAATGGTTGGTGCGCAGGTCGGCGCGACCTTCACGACAGCGGTCAACAGCTTCGACGCCTTCGCGCGGGCGATCAGCGAGACCGCATCCAGCAGCTTCGGCTACAGCAAGACGGATACCACGGGTTACCAGGACGACCTGAACGGGTGGGTGCTGGGCCTGACGGCCAGCGACGCGACGAATGGGATTACCTCTTCCCAGACCACCTACTACACCGGCTCGGATCTTCCCTATCAGCAATACGCTTTCGGCAAGCTGGTTTCGACCAAGGCCTGGAACAGCGATGGAACCTTGGCCAGCATCGAGGATGGTGATAACAACATCACGACCCTTTCGAATTGGTATCGAGGTTTGCCACGGAACGTGGGTTACGCCGATGGCACGTCCGCATCCGCGGTGGTGAACGGCAACGGCTGGATTACTTCCTTCACCGACCAGAGCGGCTTCACCACCAACTACACCTACGATGCGATGGGGCGGCTGGCGCAGATCAATTACCCCACCGGCGACGACGTGGCGTGGAGCCCGACTTACTTGTCGTTCACGGCAGCAACTGGCAGTGAGTTCGGCATTCCGGCCGGCCATTGGAAGCAGGTGGTACATACCGGCAACGATTATGCGGTGACGTACTTCGATGCATTCTGGCGACCGCTGGTCACCGAGCATTACGACGCCGGCAACCAAAGCGGCACGCTTAGCCAATCAGTCGTCAATTACGACGCCGGTGGCCGCAAGATTTTCACGTCGTATGCCACCAACAACGCCACCAGCTACACGCAGTCGCTGTACGGCACCCATACTACGTACGACGCGTTGGATCGTGTGACCCGGGTTGTGGAGGATTCGGAGATCGGCTCGCTGCCAACAACAATCGCGTATCTCTCCGGCTTCCAGACCCAGGTGACCGATCCGCGTGGCTACAGCACAACCACGAGCTATCAGGCGTATGGGGAACCGACCACGCAATGGCCGGTGTCGATCAGCGCTCCGGAAGGTGAATTCACGACGATCCTGCGCGACGTGTTCGGCAAACCCCTGTCGATCAAGCGGGACGGCGCCGCACCGAATTCGCCTTGGCTGATCCGTTACTACGTCTATGACGGTTACCAGCAGCTGTGTAAGCGCATTGAGCCGGAGAGCGGCGCGACCGCCTTCGGCTACGACGGTGCGGGCAATCTGTCCTGGAGCGCGTCGGGCCTCGATCTGCCCGATACCGGTAACTGTGATGCAAGTTCCGCGGAAGGTTCCGGCCGCGTCGTCTCACGCACCTACGACAAGCGCAACCGCCCACTCACGGTCAGTTATGCGGACGGTTCCAGCAATGCCAGTTTCGGCTACTACCCGGACGGCGCGCTGCAAACCCAGACGGTGAGCAACGGTGGCAACCCGGTCACGACCAATGACTACTATGACAAGCGCCGCCTGCTGACGTCCGAGACGCTGAGTATCCCGAACACGTCGCCGTTCACGCTCACGTACGGTCACGACGCGAACGGCCATCTATCCAGCACCGCTTATCCGGACGGCCGCACCATCGGCTATTTACCGAATGCGCTGGGTCAGCCCACTGCAGCGGGCACCTATGCAAGTGGTGTGACCTACCATCCAGATGGTGCAATCGCTTCTTTTACTTACGGCAACGGTCTGGTGCATACCATGACCGAGAGCGAACGCGACCTAGTGGATCGTAGCACCGACACTTTCGGAGGCACGACCTTCCACGACAACACCTATATCTACGATGGCAACGGCAACGTTGCGACTATCGTTACGCCCGGTAATGCTGAAAATGTCTCCATGACCTACGACGGCCTCGATCGCCTCACCGAAGCCGATTCGCCGATGTTCGGCAGCAGCAACGACAAGGCGCTTTATCAGTACGACGTGCTCGACAATCTGACCTCGGCCAGTGTTGGAGATTATTCGAGTGCCGCGTATTTGCACAACGCGGACGGCCAGCTTGTCGGGTTGATCGTGCCGGACACGGCTTACACGCTGCACTCCTATGTCTACGATGTGCAGGGCAACCTCTCGAACAGGGATGGACAGGCCTATCAGTTCGACATGGCCAACCGGCTGCGCAATGTGCCAGGCGTGGGAAGCTACCTCTACGACGCGGCTGGCCGTCGCGTGCAGAAGAACGAAACGCTGTATGGCGGCATCCTCATGGATTCTGATTACAGCAAGGCCGGCCAACTGATGTACCAGTGGCAACCTTCCACCCAGAACGCCACGGACTACATCTATCTAGGCGATACGCTGGTGGCGCGGGTGGTCGCCAACAATGCGGCGTCCCCGCCACCCGCTGTACCCGCCGCTCCCACGTCGATCACGGTGGCCCCCACGACCAGCAACACGGGAAGCTTCAGTGTGTCGTGGCAGGCATCCAGCGGCGCGACCAGTTACGTGCTGTGGCAGAACGCCAACAACGGCGGCGCTGATTCCGTGTATAGCGGGTCGAGCACTTCCGACAACATCAGCGGACTCGCCAGTGGCAATTATGTGTATCAAGTCCAGGCTTGCAACAGCTCGGGCTGTAGCGGATTTGCCTCGTCGGGCACAGTGACGATGATCCCGGCGGCATCGGCGTCCATCACGGTACCCGCGAATTCCTTCACTGCATCCGTCCCGGTGAGTTGGCAGGCCTCGTCGTTGGCCAACAATTACGTGCTGGAGGAATACCCCTATAACGGCGGCTGGGGCGTTGCCTACGAAGGCGGCAACACCAGCTATACGGCAAGCGTGCCCGGATCGGGGACGTATCAGTTCCAAGTCGCGGCTTGTGGCCAAGGCGGCTGCAGTGCCTACACCACTTCGGGCAACGTGATCGTAACGCTGCCGCCCAGCCTGTCGGCCAGCACGACGTCCAGCATCAGCGGCACCTTCACCATGAGCTGGAACGCAATCCCGACAGCGACCAGCTACAACTTGTTACAGAACGGAACCAGCGTCTATTCGGGCAGCGGTACCTCGTGGTCTTCGAACGCACTCGGCAACGGCAGTTACACGTATACGGTGCAATCGTGCAACGCGTCCGGTTGCGGCGGCGCAAGCAATGCGGTCACGGTAGCGGTGAACCACATCGCGGCGCCAAGCCTGTCCGCCAGCACCGGCAACAGCACCAGCGGCACCTTCAGCCTGAGCTGGAACACGGTCGCCAACGCGACCAGTTACCAGCTCTACCAGGGCGGAACCCTGGTCTACAACTCGACCGGCACCTCGTGGAGCTCGAACAACCTGCCCAATGGCACGTATACCTATACGGCATACGGTTGCAATGGTTCCACCTGCGGGTTTGCCAGCAACCAGGTCACGGTCACCGTGCTGCACGTGCCGCCGGCGCCGACCTTGTCGGCCAACGAGAGCACCAGCACCAATGGCAACTTCAGCCTGAGCTGGAACGCGACCACCGCTGCGAGCAGCTACGACCTCTATCAGAACGGAACCTCCGTCTATAATTCCACCGGCACCTCGTGGTCCGCGAGCGGCCTCGGCAATGGCACCTACACCTACACGGTGGATGCCTGCAACGCGTCCGGTTGCAGCGCGAGCAATGCGGTCACGGTGACGGTGGTACTGATGCCGCCCTCCTCGCACCTGTCCGGCCCCCAATCCAGCACCACCGGCACGTTCACCCTGAGCTGGGCGGCAGAGAGCCACAGCACGCGCTATCAGCTCAACCAGAGCCTCAATGGCGGCAGTTGGACCGCGGTGTACAACTCGACAGGACTGTCCTTCACCACCAGTGCGCTGCCCAGCGGCACCTATACCTACGTGGTGTATGCCTGCGACCAATCGGTCTGTGCGCCAGCCAGCAACTCGGTGAAGGTGATCGTCTCGCCGATCCCGATTGCGCCACCTTCCATGAGCGCGCCCAGCAGCGTGCCTTCCGGGGTCGGGTTCGGGGTGAGCTGGAGCGCGGTCAGCGGCGCGACGTCCTACACGGTGCGCTGGACCAATCTCGAGACCGGCAGGGTGGCGACTTCCACGACTTCGTCCACCAGCGCCGTGGTCACCATCAGCCTGCCGGATGATTACCAGCTTGCCGTGCAGGCCTGTGACGCCAAGGGCTGTTCCGGCTGGACCAATGCATCCAACACCACCACGGTGAACCCTAAGCAGATCAACGCGGTTCCAGCCACCGGGAGTTCGCCATGAAACCCGGCGCGCTGGCGTGGATGTTCGCCGCACTGGGCCTGCTGCTGGCCGCGCCTGCCCATGCGGCCGACACGGTGTACTACTACTCCAGCGACACGCTACACAGCGAGGTGGTGATCACCGATCAGAACCGGAACATCGTGGAGCGGACCCACTACGCGCCCTATGGGCAGGTGCTGGATCGGGATCTGCGGGATGGGCCGGGCTACACGGGCCACGAGGAAGATCCCGAAACCAACCTCGTGTATATGCAGCAGCGTTACTATGACCCGGAAGCCGGAAGGTTTTTGAGCACCGATCCGGTGCAGGCGGATGGCGGAGGTGGGAGTTTCAACCGGTACGAGTATGCCAACGACAACCCTTATCGCTACACAGACCCATTTGGGATGTGTGCAGACCATTACAAAGACGGTACCTGCATGGTCCACGTGGATTCGGCGACAGGAAAAGCAGGTATAGCAGCCGGTAAGCAATTAGAAGGCGTTTTGAACAAGTACGACAAGGCCATCAATGCGTTATCGGACAAGGGAAAGTTCAATATCAAAGACACACAGGGGAAGGTCATTGGCTCAATGACCGGAAAGGAGATCAAGGCTGTTTGGAACGGGACGCACTTCACCATTACAAACAAGTCTTTTAATAATGGCGGTGCTGGTGGCGGAACAGGTGGTACATGGCACGGGGATTCATTCTCAGGCCAAAGCGAACTGAATCCTAGAGCTATTTCTGGGTATGCCAATGCTGCTTCTGCGCGAAACGAGGATGCGAATGTGGGCGTCAGCACTCTGACGTTTCATGAGCTCGGCCATGAAACGCACTTTGGAGAGGGGTTGACCAACGAATATCCGGTGACACCGACGCTCTCGATTCCGCGCGAACAGGGCGCAAGTTCCGCAGGTGATCGAATGTCGCAAGCCGCAGGCGCTCCCTTTGACTGTTCTATCCCGATGGGCGGCTGCCAATGACGCACAGCCGGGCAATGTTCACCCTGCTTACGACGCTGCTTGTCGTCGCGGTCGGGCCGACGGCATCTTGTGGTTCAACGGGAGCGCATGCCGTCTTTAAAGCGTCGGATGGGAAAGTGATTGTATTGGATACACGTACTGGAACGCTTCGCACCCCACAGTCACAAGGCACCGTGCTTCAAAATTGCAGCGACAAATTTCAAACGTGCCTAACCGACCACCATGGGTTTGCATTCGCTTACTTTCGCAACTGTAACGACGTGGACTACAAGAGGCTCAAGTTTCCTCCAAAAATTGTCTCGGTATTGGACAATGCCACATGGGATACATGGATGGTTTTCGACGCTTCCCCAAATTACATGTTCCATTATGCAGGTGCCAAAGGCATTGTCGGCATCTACGTTGGACCAACACCCTCATTCGATTTTCGTAGCCTTTTCCATGATCGAAACCTTCGGTTAGATAAGTTTGATGCGATGGAATACCGGATTATTCCAGGTTCTGACGCCATCGCTGCATGTACTGAGTCTGAAAAGCCGGGCTGACAAGCGCCACATGCAGCGAGGCCCGCGCTGTGGGCCTCGTGCGTTTCAGCGCGCTTGCGCGAGCATGGAATCGAGCACGCGCATGACGGCACGCTGGTCGGTACGCGGTAAACGCGCGACTCGTTCCAGTTGCTATAGTCGGAAGAGAAACAGGTTCTTACACGAATCTCCACGAGAGCGGAAAAACGTATAGCGGTAAAGGCGACCGAGTGCGTTCCCAAGCTTCTGGTCGTCGAGTGGAAAGGCAAACCGGCGATAAACACATTGCAACTGATTGGACACCTGCATCAAATGATCGTGCTGCCTTTAAATTGGAGTCGCAGAGAATAGACTCAAACAGTGGACCTAGAAGTCCCAACAATTACAACAAAAATCGAATCACCGGGCAAAAGATGTGTCAGCAAGATAAGGGGTGTTGAGTGATGATTGGTAACGCGAATTGGCCTGATGATGCTGATGGTGACGTTCTTCGTAGGATGCAGCGCACGGGTTTTGATTTTAGCAAGCCGTGTCTTATTGACTGCAACGTGATTTCAGAGAGTGACGGCGCTGTGTTGGGGCATGCCAGTCGCCAGGCAGGCAGGGGGAGACCGTGACGTGTGCAAGATCGTTTTCGTGCCGGAGCTGGTTTTTGCCACTTGCTTGTTGGCCGGGTGCACCCCGCAGATCCGGCCCGACAACGATTACTCCCTTCAGCGCCAGGCGATCGCCGGCACCCAAAAGCCGGTGCCCCAGCCGCTTGACGTCGGCACCGGCCAGCAAAACCAGACGCTCGCAAATGCGGAAGCGCCACAGCAGCAATACGGCACAGGCGTGTTCGTCAATGCGGCCACCGCGCACGGCAAGTCCGGCGGCACCGCCAATGCGGGCGACACCATCACCTTCAACTTCGACAACCAGCCCGTGCAGGCCGCGGTCAAGGCGATCCTCGGCGACGTGCTGCACGCCAATTATTCGATCGCGCCCGACGTCAAGGGCACGGTGACGTTTGCCGCTTCGCAAGCGGTCACGCAAGACGAAGTGTTGCCAATCCTGCAGATGCTGCTGTCGTGGACAGGCAACGCGCTGAACCAGCAGAACGGGCGCTATCTCGTGGTGCCGATCGACCAGGCGGCGCCCGGAAACCTGGTGCCAGGGCTGGGCGCCGTGTCACCCGGCGCGGGCTATGCGGCGCGCCTGTTCCCGCTGCATTACGTGTCCGCCGAGGCGATGCAGAAATTGCTGAAGCCGTTCGCGGATCCCAAGGCGTTCCTGCTGGTCGATCCGCTGCGTAACATCCTGGTGATGGGCGGCACGCCCGATGAACTCGCCAACTACCAGCGTATCGTGCGTACCTTCGACGTGGATTGGCTGCGCGGGATGTCGGTGGTTGTCATTCCGCTGCAGCACGTGCAAGCAAGCGAGATGGTGCGCCAGCTCAACGGGCTGTTCTCTGGATCCGGTGGCAATGGCGAGACAATGGCCAGCTTGATCCGGCTCATCCCCTTGCGGCAGAGCAACAGTCTCGTTGTGATCACCTCCCAGCCCGCCTACATCGATGACGTACGCAACCTGGTCGCGACGCTCGAGAACGGTGAGAGTGATCAGTCAGACTTGTACATCTACGACGTGATCAACGTGAAGGCAGCCGATCTCGCAAAGAATCTCAACGCAGTGCTTGGCGGTGGCAGCGGTAGTGCGCAGAACGCGGCCGGAGCGGTGGCGCCTGGATACTCGCCGCTGGAACAGGTTTCATTGGGAAGTCCAAGTGTGCAGCAAGGTTTTGGTGCCTTCGCGTCCAACGGCAATTCGAGCGATACGGGCCAGCTTGGCTTTGGCGGTGCTGGCATGCTGGTTGGTGGGTCGCTAAATCGCCAACAGCAGGGCGACCAATCCGCGGCGATGTACATGATCGGAAAAGGCGTGCGTGTTGGGATTTCCGACAACAACCAATTACTGGTTCGTGCATCCCCCAGTCAATGGAAGGCGCTGCTGCCTGTGATCAAGCAACTCGACGAGAAGCCGTTGCAGGTGCAGATCGAGACCAAGGTGCTGGAAGTAACGCTGACCGGCCAGTTTCAGTTCGGCGTGCAGTATTACCTGGGTGGCCTGATAGGCACCCAGCCCGGGGCACCACCCAACACCAACGAGTCTTACCACCGCCATCAGGGAGCAGCGGGCTTGGGTGGAGTCCAGTACAACCCCACCAACAATGCGCTGTTTTACTCGTTTGCAGGCAACAAGCTGCAATTCGCGATCAGCGCAATGGAGAGCAGTGGTGATGCGAAGATGCTGTCGGCGCCGTCCACGGTGGTGCTCAACAACCAGGAAGCCACCTTCAAGGTTGGCGACAAGATTCCGGTGGTGCAGACTTACGTCATACCGGGTGTAGGCGTCGGGTCGCCGACCGGGACCTACAACGCGGGCCAGGTGCAGTACATCGATACCGGCGTACTGCTGGACGTGGTGCCGCGGGTCAGCCCCGGCGGGCTGGTGTACTTGGACGTGCAGCAGATCGTGAGTGAGCCGACGACCAAGGATCAATACGGAAGCTATACGATCGCCAACCGCGCGCTCAGCACGCAGGTCGCGGTACAGAGTGGCCAAACGGTGCTACTGGGCGGCCTGATCCAGCAGAGCGATGGTGTCCAGAACGACGGCGTGCCGTTCCTCAACCGCATCCCGGTGCTGGGGCGCCTGTTTGGCAACACGACCAACAATCGCACACGCACTGAACTGATTGTGTTGATTACACCGCGAGTGATTCGCGACCCGAACGACGCACGCCAAATGACCAATGCGTACGAGAGCGGGTTTAGAAGCATCACGCCGATTCTGCCTGCAAAAGCAGAAAACTGAGCACCACCAGTAGTCGCCAAGCTGTGAAAAGCAGCTCGCTTTGGCTCCGAGCCTCGCCGCGGTGCGTACCCATGCCGCGTCGTGGCGATCGTGAATCCGGACAATGGTCTCGTGACGGTGAGGTTTCAGGTGGCCCGCAGTCGCAACTCGGCGAGGGCGACCTCGAAGGCGACTTACGCAGCACCTACTTGTTTACGTTGCCGTCGTATGCATGCGTAATCGACGACGCTGGGCATCCAGACTCCCCCCGACTTCTTTCGTAAAACGGGGATGCGAGCATGGCACGGTAGGTTGTTGACTGAGCGTGGGTCGATGGCTTCGGTATATCGCCGACATGGGGGTAGCGCCAGATCCTCCGGTGATCACGATCCGGATGGCGCGATCTGCACCTACGTCCGTTATTTGCGATGAAGCTGCCGCTGGTTCAGTTTGACCGACTGGCCGGAACGGGTCGCATCTCGTCCGTGGCGAGGCTCGTCCCGCGAACCTTCCTCCACTCGAACCATGATCGGCCAAAAGCGGCATGTAGCGAACCACCCCCATGCTGGCGATCGCCCCACGTGCGGAAGCATGCAAAACGCCCCAAGCGTACGACAACCTACATTGGTGTCGGCATGTGAAGCGACAGCGTCTGGCAGGTCTCATTCAACGCGGCGACCTGCTTGTTGAGCTCGACGATCTCATCTCGGAGATCCTCCATCTCTTGCTTCGTTGCGGCGCGGCTGTCGAGTTCATCGAGCCTGTCGGACAAGCCCTTGAGCCACTTGCCCATCTCCATGGGTCCGAAGGGCGGTGGGTCAGTGGGTCTCGGTGGTTTTCCGCCTGGTTCAATGGGCGGCCACAAATACTTCTCGATCTTCGCCAGTCTTTCGTTGATCGCCTGAAGCTCACTGGCACTATTGCTTTTGCGGTTGGGCGCCATTTCTTGCTCCTCTCATGGAAGCGTGGCTGCGAGTTCGCCTCTCAACCATGGACACGCGCGAACTCAAAGATCGGCTGCCACCTTCTAATGAGGCCAGCCTATTTCCAGCCTTGGCATTTTGCTCGGCGATTTCATCGAGGCGATTCCTGATTTCCTGTTGTTGACTTTGAATCTGGCGTGCTCGATCCGAGTTAGCTTGGAACTCATTCGCCGTGGCCTTGAATTGCGATTCCAGACCGGAGAGCCTCGCCTTGATGGCGGCGACCTCCGTGTCAGCGTTTCGCTTGTCCGCGAATGCGGAATATGTGCTTAGCCCCGCGGCAAGCACCAGGATCCAGAAGGCGAAACGGTCAAACAGCGTCTTTCGCCGCCTGTTGTGCTTGAAAGCTTCAACGCTTGCCTGCCCCTTGGCCTTGTCGGATCGATACTTTCTCCTGTTCCAAGCGCCAAACTGATCGGACGCTATAAGAGAGAGCAGGCCCAATATCGCAGCGATGAGTCCGACGTTCACGGGTATCGCCTCCAAGGGCCCGGTGAGCAGCAGCGCCAGGCGAGATGTTACGCCCAAGTCGAATTGACCGGCGCGAACCCGAATGGCAGGTGAGCGTCGGGTTGAAACCCCCCTATCAATCTTGCACAGCTTGGCCGTGATGGGCCATCGGAACCTCCGCTCAGGTGAAGCAACACAGTCTGCTTAGAACGACAACCACGTGTACAGATACAGCGTGTCGTTGTCTGACGCCCGGCGCCCCGCGCCGTCGATGTTGGTGACCAGGCCGCTGAAGCGCGTGTACCACGTGTACTGCAGGCCGAATCGCACGTTGGCGTAGGGCTGCGCCCACGAGCCCGATTTGCCGAACGGAGTCCAGATCAGTTCGGCCATGCCGCCCCGAGTGTTCGGGCTGCCGTCGTTGCCGTACAGCGTGAGGTCGCTGCTTCCATTGTTGGCGAATCCTCCCAGGACCGCCCCCCAGGTGTTCCGATACCAGTAAGCCGCGTTGACGTTCACTGCCTGCAGCGTATCGTGCAGATTCGAAGACCCCCCAGACGCGTACGTAGCGTCGAGGCGTTGGTGCTCGGCCATGTACAGGCCGTTGATGGTCACGATGTGGTTGCCGCCGTTGAGGAATTGGTAGCTAGCATCGATGCCAAGATCGGTGAACTTATCGGTGGGACCAGGCATGGCGATGACATTGCCCTGCGCGTCAGAGCCAGCCAATCCCTTGGCCGCGTGGAAGGCGAAGGCGCCAAGTTCCACGTTGCCGCTGGCAAGGTTCCATGTATACGAAACGCGTCCATACGGAGCAATGCCGGAGATACGTCCGCCGAAATCCGCGTTTACGTCGCTGAGGAATGTAGGCGACAGTGTTCGATAGCCTCCGACTTCCGCGTACAGGCCATTGTTGAACTGCATGTAGGTGGTAAGGCCAACCACCTGCCCGGCAAGCCCGCCCAGCAGGATCGGTGCAGCGGGAGCGCCAGGCGCGAGGTCCGGCGCGATGTACGGATACGACCAGGCCGGCGCCGTATTGAAGGTGTCGCTCACCGTGGGATTGTTGTTGAGCGACAGGCCCCATATCGCCGGCTTGCCTCCCAAGGTGAGTGTGCGTGCGTAGCGAACGTCGGTATTGTCCCAACCCAGTAATCCGCCATTCTGCGAATAAGTCGCCTGACCCATCACGCCCAAATGGTCCGTGATCCGCCCGGCGAGGAAAACCGACGCCTGTTGCAATTCGGTGTTGTCGTTGGTGCTGAATCCGTTGGCAGGCGGCGAAGTCTGGGCCTTCGCGGTGTGCGTGAACGATTCGATCAGCATCATGGACAACGGCACTTTGGTGTCTGTCCCGACGCTAAGCGTGTAACCCATGCGCTTGAATTGACGCCCGAATGGCGTGAGCTGCGGGCCGAAACCACCGATGTGGCAGGACGTGCAGGGCTGGTGCGTCTGGCGCGCGAAGGAAGGGACCGCACCTACGTTCGGTGCGAATG
>Ga0207652_10002655_pt1 | contig 15013 bp, 13 predicted proteins | sample KBSC63BmetaG_FD_184334 | JGI IMG/M metagenome (GOLD analysis project Ga0207652, IMG submission 184334) | Corn rhizosphere microbial communities from Kellogg Biological Station, Michigan, USA - KBS C6-3B metaG (SPAdes) (version 2) | ecosystem: Host-associated > Plants > Roots > Rhizosphere ... | reverse complement strand
CCGGGGCAACCATTAATATTACTGAAGTAGGAAAAACCGGTGAAGTAAGCATTTTCTCTGCTAATAAAGAAAGCCTTGACCAGGCAGTAGCGTGGGTAAAAAGCATTGTTTCTGTTCCCGAAATCGGTGATGTGTATGAGGGAACTGTAAAAGGTATTAAAGAATTTGGCGCTTTTGTAGAGTTTTTACCCGGCAAACAAGGATTGTTACATATTTCTGAAATTATGTGGAAACGTCTTGAAAATATGGACAATGTTTTCCAGGAAGGAGATAAAGTAAAAGTGAAATTAGTAGGTGTGGATCCTAAAACTGGAAAATTTAAACTAAGCAGAAAGGCATTGTTACCAAAACCTGAACAGGGACAAGGAGCACCTCAACATCGCAATAACGATCGGTAATTTTTATTTCAAATAAATTAATCCAAAGCTTGTAAATTTTACAGGCTTTTTTTATGGAAATTCTTAAGTAGGAGAAATGAAATTGACTTTATTAGTGCTTTTACTGTGTTTCATTGGTTGCAAATCATCAAATCAGGTAAAAGATTTAATCAAGGGAAACTGGCAATTGGCAAGCAACAACAATTCCTTTTCAATAAAAATTACCATTAATCAATATACCGTTGAAAATGATTCTTCTATTCCTGAAGATTATTGGATTACCGGCGATTCAATAATTGTAAAGGGATTTGAAGCAGATTCAGGAGGAAGTGTTGACTCAATGAAAATTATCAGGCTTACCTAAGATACTTTGATCCTAAAAGATAAAAATGATACTTTAATATTTTTTAAAAAATAATGCTCGAAAAAAATTACATAAAAATAGAAATAAAGACATCTTCAACTGAAGAAGCCGAAATGCTCATCGCTGCATTATCAGAAATTAATTTTTATGCCTTTGAACAGGAAAATAATTTGCTGAATGCATACGTTAATGAAGGAGATTTTGATGAACAAAAACTGAAAGAAATTTTGCCTGTGCAAACCTATTTTACAAAAAATGTTATTGAAGAAGAAAACTGGAATCAGCAGTGGGAGCTTGGCATTGAACCGGTTGTTGTAAATGAATTTGCAGCAATCAGGCCTGCTTTCAGTAAACCAATAAATAATGTAAAATTTGATTTAGTAATTACACCAAAAATGAGTTTTGGAACCGGCCATCATGCAACGACGTTTTTAATGGTAGAATTGATGCAGGAAATAAATTTCGAAAATAAAACAGTCGTTGATTTTGGCACAGGAACCGCTGTGTTGGCCATTCTTGCAGAAAAATGCGGTGCTTCAAAAGTGATTGCTGTCGATTATGATGAATGGAGTATTGAGAATGCCAAAGAGAATATCGAAACCAATCATTGTAAGAATATTATCTTGAAACAACAGCATAATCTTTCCGGAATAGAAGAGGCGGATGTTGTACTTGGGAACATTAATTTAAATGTTTTGACAAATGAATCTTCATCAATATCTTCATTATTAAAACCGGGATCATTATTATTAGTTTCGGGTTTTTATTTTCTGATGAAAAAGAAATAGAAAACATTTTTGAAGAAAAAAATCTTGTTAAACGAAAAATAAAGCAGCGCGGAGAATGGCTCGCTATTTTATTTGAAAAGCAATAATTTAAATTTTAAGAAAATTAGGGGAATCAGCCATAAATTAAATCTTATATTTGCTATCCCCGGTACAGATCTGAAGCTTTAATATGAAAGAATTTATTTTAATAATACTTGCTTACTTTATTGGTTCAATTCCTACTGCAATCATTGTCAGTAAACTTTTTTTCAATATTGACATCCGCGAATACGGAAGCGGCAATATGGGCGCCACCAATACTTTCAGGGTGTTAGGTCCAAAGTTTGGAACCATTGTAATGGTTGGTGACATGTTGAAAGGAATTCTTGCTGTATCACTTTATAATTTACTTCCTTATTATCTTACCAATGAACTGGACAGAACAAACCTGATGATTGGCCTCGGCCTTGCTGCTGTCATTGGACATATTTACCCAATCTGGGCAGATTTCAGGGGTGGAAAAGGTGTGGCTACTTTATTCGGCATGGTACTCGCGATTCAACCAATAGTGGCCATTAACTGTGTAGGAGTCTTTTTATTAGTACTATATCTGACTCGTTATGTTTCTTTAAGTTCAATCATCGCAGGTGTGGCTCTGCCTATTTGTGTATTGTGGATTTATAATGAAAAAGAAGTTTTTTACCGTGTCTTCGCTGTTGCTGTGGCAGCGCTTATTGTGCTTACGCATCAAAAAAATATCAGCCGCTTATTAAAGGGAAATGAAGGTCGTGTTCCCATCCTCAAACACCGCGACCGCCGCAAATCCCGTCGCAGAGAGTTGGATTAATCTTTTACTTTTCTTTAGCAATTTTTTTTAGTCTTAGGTACATCTGTATCAACAAAAAAATTTTTGGTACATCAATTGTTTTAAGTAATAAAAAAAATAATATCAAATGAAAAAGTTGTTCGTACTACTAATGAGTGCAAGTGTTTTTTTTACCGCATGTACTACCAATAAAATAACCGGCAGAAGCCAGTTGTCTCTTATTCCGGAATCAACGTTGCAACAGGAGGCAGTGAGCCAATATCAAAGTTTTCTGTCTCAAAATAAAGTAGTGAGCAGTTCTGCAAATAAAGATGCGGAAATGGTAAAAAGGGTGGGAACACGTATTGCCAATGCAATTACAAAATACTATTCTGAACATGGGATGTCAGATCAGCTTGCAGGATATAAATGGGAATTCAACCTGGTCCAAAGCCCTGAAGTGAATGCCTGGTGTATGCCTGGAGGAAAAGTAGTGGTTTATACCGGATTATTACCAATTACACAAAACGAAGCCGGCTTGGCAATTGTATTAGGTCACGAAATTTCCCATGCTGTGTTGCATCACGGGCAGGAAAGAATGAGCCAGGCATTGTTGGCTCAGGGAGTTCAAATCGGAGGTGATCTTTTTACTTCCGGCAATTCACAGGCAAACAATATTTTTAACGCCATTTATGCCCCTTCAGCGCAAATCGGTGTCTTATTACCTAATTCAAGAAAACAGGAGCTGGAAGCTGACCATTACGGTCTGATTTTCGCGGCGATGGCAGGATACAATCCCCGGGAAGCAATTCCCCTTTGGGAAAGAATGGCGAAATTAAATAGTGGAAATCAAACTCCTGAGATACTAAGCGATCACCCTGTGGATTCCAGGAGAATTACCGCGTTGAAAAAGGAAATGCCGGAAGCATTAAAATATTATAATCCCGTAAGTTAAATTCAATACAACGAGAACAATAGAAATTAACCCTGCATTAGACTTTGCAGGGTTTTTTTATGAAATAAACCGTTTTTTTTTCGTAATTTTGCAGCTGTCTAAGCAGCACCTAAATATTTTTCAATATTTTTTTTCAAAAAAAGGGTGCGCCGGTATTTATAGACTATTTTTTAATCTTAAAATATTGCTTCGCGTATGTCTCAAACATTGTTTGAAAAATTGCAATTGGAGGATGAGAAAAATTTACTGATACAAGGGCTTCCTTCCACCATTGAGAAACAATTTTCAAAGCTATCATTTTCAAAAAATGTAACCCAGCTCTTAAAGGTCCGTAAAATTGATTTTGCTCTTGTATTTGCCTTAAACTCGAATCAATTGCAAAAGATTTTTGCTGAATTATGTCCTGCTTTGCATGATGAAACGAAGTTGTGGGTTGCTTTTCCAAAACAGGCGTCAAAAATCGTAAGTGATTTGAACAGGAGCGGCTGCTGGGATTTTTTAATTGAAAGAGGATATGAAACCGGTGAAAAAGTAGTGCTGGATTATGTTTGGAGTGCTCAACGTTTTACCAGGACACAGGTTTGCGAAGAGGTTAAGGCAAAAGCATCTGTTTCTAAAGTGGTAAAAATGAAACCGGCTACTACCAAATTCGCAGAAGCAGAAGGGTTTTAAAAAAAGGTTTAGGCATTTTTTATTTGTTACAAAAAAAGGTAGTTTTAATTAATAGCAAGCAGTAACAAACAAATAAGAAGAATCTCTGTTTTACTTGCAGCGATTTTGGAATTGAAAATAGGTAACGGGAACGGGATTTATGTATATTTCATAAAGATCGTTCCTGTTTTTTTTAACAACGTTTTCAAGAGAGGGTTGAGGATGGTTTAGGAGATTTAGATAGTTTAAAGTGGTTTAGGATGGTTTAGGTATAAAATTGTTTTGCTTACTGGAAACTTTTATCAGTAAACAGGTAAATAAGAACAATTCTGGTTTTCTTCTAAAGAATGTAGGAATTGAAAATGGTTAAAAGGAACGGGTCTTATGTATATTTCATAAAGATCATTCTTGCTTTATGAGTTGGTTACAGAAATTACTTACCGGGACTTGCAAATCCGGAACTTTATATTTGCGAAACGGACGCCAGTTTCAAATACTCCAATGGTACATCATATCCTCATCAAATTTTGGAAAGCGCCAATCTGTTGCCCCTCATCAGTTGACCTGGTCACATTTTTATTGCAACAAGAATATCATTATTTCCTAAAAATAAATTGAATATGCAGCGTTTTACAGGCTTTGAATGTCCTGTTTATTAAAGAATCCTTTACTATTGGTATAGTAAACGAGAAAGTATTTTGTATAGTTTCTTGTTTATTCAGTATCAACGGAATTATTCCTCATTTAAGGCTTCAATATTTACTTTTAGAATTTGAATCCCTAAAAATTTATTTGATATAAACTGTTCAACTAATGACTTAATTTTATGTTTACAAAAGTTTATTTGAGTAAAAAAAAAGCTATCCTCCTTTTAGCTATTGTTGCGTTTATTTCTTTTTCATTTAGTGTCTCAGCCCAAAAGAAAAATATAACGGGTAAGGTAACAGCTACTGATGGCTCTGCGTTGTCGGGAGCAACGGTATTGGAAAAAGGTACTGCCAACGGAACACAAACAAATGGCGCCGGCACTTTCTCCATTGCAGTTGAGCCAAATGCTACATTAGCCGTTTCAAGTGTAGGTTATGAAGATGCAGATGTAGCGGTAAATGGACAAGATGTAGTAAATGTCACGCTTAAACCTTCAAACAAAACGCTGGAGCAGGTTGTGATAGTGGGCTATGGTACTCAACGAAAAATTGACGTTACAGGAGCGGTTGCCCACATCAATGGCGATCAGTTAGTGAAACAACCTGTATTGACCGCAACCCAGGCGCTCCAGGGACAAGTTGCCGGCGTACATGTAACGAGCAGCGGTCAGCCAGGTAGCCTTCCGCAGGTAATTATCAGGGGCGCGGGTTCTATTTTAGGAGGTGCAAATCCGTTGTATATCGTGGATGGAATCTGGACAGATGATATCACCAATATCAATACTTCGGATATTTTGTCGGTGGATGTTTTGAAGGATGCGTCCGCAGCTTCGATATATGGCGTCAGAGGCGCAAACGGAGTAATATTAATTACTACCAGACAAGGGTCGGGTAAAATGAAAGTGAACTATTCCGCCAATATCGGTATTCAACAGGCAGCATACGTAGTCCCATTGGCCAATGCCGCCGAGTACGCGAATTATGTACAAGCCATTACTTTTTTGCCAGTGGCCCCCACACCTTATTCCACCAACTGGTATGACAACATCTTACGAAATGCTTTCTACCAGAATCACAATATTTCTGTTTCCGGCAGCGGCGATAAATATAAATATTCTTTAAGCGCTGGATTTCTTGCTAATGAAGGAATTATTATTTTCAACGACTACAAAAGATATACTGTACGTTTGAATAATGAGTTTAGCCCTACTTCTTTTCTTAAAATCGGAAGTACGGCTTCTTTTTCAAACCAGGTGTCTCAAAATGTGCCAACATTCACTATTACTCAGGACGCTTACCGGGCGGCGCCTCTTGTGCCCGCTATGGTGAATGGGAAATTTGGTAATACGTCTCAATATCAAAATGTGGGAAATCCTGTTTTGGATGCACAAAACACCAATGACCTGAGCCGCGACAACCGGCTGCAAGGGAACGTGTATGTTCAGGTAACACCGGTGAAATCCATTACTATCAAATCTGCTTTTGGAGACGAACTGGATTTTTATGACGACAGGGCTTATACATATCAGCGTCCGAATGATACCACTTTTTTTAATGTAAACGGAGGCAGCCAGGGCGCAACCAGAAGCACTTTGGCTATTTCTAATACCAAGTTTTATCATTGGGTATGGAGCAATACCATAACCTACGATGGCAGATTCGGTTCAAACAGGCTTACCGTTTTGCTTGGAACCGAATCCCAGCAAAATTATAATACGGGTTTTACTGCATCGAGGTATAGCGTGCCTCCTGTACCCAGCGAATGGTATTTACAAAACGGAGATGCGAATTTTCAGTTTAACGGAAGTTCAGTTACAAAATATAACACCAATTCATATTTTGGAAGAATATTTTACAGCTACATGAATAAATATGATTTCACCGGAAATTTTCGCGCAGATGGAAGCTCTGTTTTTTCAGCGCAAAACAGGTGGGGTTATTTTCCCGGCGTGAGCGCGGGATGGATAATCACTAAAGAAAATTTCATGCAGAATCAGAAAATATTTCAGTATTTAAAACTCAGAGCAAGCTGGGGTGAACTGGGGAACTCCAATATTCCCGCTGATGCATCTGTACAAACGATTTTATCAAACATTCCATATTTTTTTAATAGCGGTACTTCTGCATCCGGCGCTGTTAGCGGTTCTATCGTACCGCAGATAAAAGATTTGAATCTTAAATGGGAAATAACCAAGGAAGCAGATATAGGATTAGAATATTCTGTGCTTGATGGCAGATTGTCCGGCGAAATAGATGTTTACGATAAAAAAGTGACCAATGCGCTCATCTATGTTCAGGTTCCCGGCACTTTTGGAAGCCAGGCCAATCCCAATAGCAGCATTACACCAGGCGATGTACTCACCAATGCCGCTACTATTGACAATAAAGGTTTGGAATTCTCTGCCCGGTGGCGTGATAACATTAATAAAAATTTTTCTTACTTCATCGGCGGTAATGCTTCGTTCAACAGGAATAGGGTAGTGAATCTGCATGGCGGATTACCTTATTTTGACGGAAACATTAATGGATACTTTACTACAGAAACAAAAGCCGGTTATCCCATTGGGGCCTTTTTCATGAGAAAGGTATTAGGGGTTTTTCAAACGCAGGCCGAGATAGACAGCTACACAGATAAGAGTGGGAAACAACTTCAACCCGGCGCTCAGCCAGGAGATTTTAAATATGCTTACAATGCCAATGGCCAGTTAGATACCGCGTTTGTTGGCTCATACCAACCTAAAGCCTATGTTGGCCTATCCGGTGGTTTCAATTACAAAGAATTTGATTTTTCATTTGATATATATTCAAACATCGGCAACCAGGTGTACAATGGCAAGCAGCAGGCGAGGGTTTCATCTAAAGACAATATAGAAAAGTCTATTGCTACCAGTTACTGGACACAACAAAACCATTCTAATACACAGCCGGCTGCCAATGGCGGCAATCTTCCTGCATCTTCTTATTTTATCGCGTCAGGTACTTTTGTCCGCATTAATAATATCACTCTTGGCTACACACTTCCGGCAACTCTTTTGCACAAACAAAATATTATTACCGGTTTAAGGGTTTTTATAAATGCTCAAAACCCGGTAACGCTTAAGAAATATAGTGGCTTTTCATCAGAGCTACCAGGTTCAACCGTTACGAATGCGGGCATTGAATTAGGTACTTATCCCACTACCCGCACTTTTGCTTTTGGTGTCAACCTTACCCTTTGATGAAAAAGAAAAACGATTATTCAATTTAATATTTGAGAGATGAAAAATATTTGGCTTTTTATTGGTGGTTTCTGTTTAATGCTGATAAGTTGTAAAAAGAACTTTTTGGAAGTCCCGATCCAGGGACAGGGTACTCCTACTACCGATCCCCAGGTTGCACTTAATGAAGTAACCGGTGCATATAATGCGCTTATCACCCCAGACCCGAAACAATCTGAATTTGGCCAGTATGATATACATGGAATTTATTTTATTACCGTTACCAATATTATGTCTGATGATGCGGACAAGGGAAGCTATCCTACAGATCAGCCGTTGGCTGCCGCTATAGATAATTTTACGCTTACATCAGATAATACTTATGTTGCCGGCTTATGGCGTGGTTATTACGCCGGCATTTCACGCACCAATATCGCCATAAATTCATTATCCCAGTCACCACTAAATCCGGCTTTGGTGACCACCCGCACTGCTGAAATGCGCTTTTTGCGAGCCTATTTTTATTTTAATATGGTTCGTATGTTTGGTGGCGTGCCTTTGGTATTGTCTGTGCCTACCGGTCCACAAAACCAGGACAGTTTGTTTTATACCAGGGCATCCGCAACTGACGTTTACAACAAAGCCATTATTCCGGATCTGCAATTTGCCATCAGCAACCTGCCTTTGAAATCCGCGACAGATATTGGACGGGCAACAAAAGGTGCGGCCGAAACTTTGCTCGCCAAAGTGGACATGTATTTAAAGAACTGGCACCAGGCGGACAGCCTCACAACAGATGTGATAAACTCTAATCAATATCATTTAATGCCGGATTATTCTATTCTGTGGAGACAGGCCGGTGATAATTCTGCTGAATCCGTTTTTGAAGTGGAAACCGGCATTTATGGTAATGCCGATTATGGTATCCCCGGTTATGTAGAATTCCAGGGAGCCAGGCAGGACAACGGAATGGGAACGCCTTTCACACCCTGGAACAATCCCGGCTTTAGCCAGCCTTCCGGCGACGACGGCTTTGGGTTTGATGCTCCGTCTGCCAGCCTCATTGCCGCTTATGAACCGGGAGATTTAAGAGAAGCATCCACTATCATCAATCTTCCCGCTTCGTCTCCGCCCGATACTTTATTTGACGGATTTGTGATTCCAACCATGGTCGGATTAAGCGCGACATATAATTATAAGGCTTACCACAGCAAAATCTTAGCCGGGAGTTCTTTGCCACAAATTGAGGCATACCAGGGTAACCGGTCGCTGTGTCAGAAAAACCTTCATATTTTAAGGTATGCGGAAGTACTTTTAATAAAAGCGGAAGCTGCCAATGAATTGGGTAATACCGGCCCGGCAATTGGCTACTTAAATATGGTGAGAGCCAGGGCCGGCTTGAAGCCAACTACCGCCGCTTCCCAGGCCGATGTGAGAATAGCAATCTGGAAAGAACGCCGCGTAGAACTGGCGATGGAGCATGATCGTTTCTGGGATTTGGTAAGGCAGGGAAGGGTCGCACAGGTCATGATTGCTTCGGGTAAAGCCAATTTTGTGGCAGGCAAGAATGAATTGCTGCCTATACCATCTACGGAAATCGCAGTAAGTGGAGGAAGGTTAAAGCAGAATCCGGGCTATTAAAATGTTCTTTTGATTTTTAAGTGTATTTTTTGTTCATTAAGTTTTAACAAAACAAATGTTTAAATACTTTAAAGGTTAGCACAATATTTGGATGATTTTTTCCAATTCTTTATTTAATTGTTTGGATCCTGTCTTATTTAACCACTCGGCCTTTCTATTAATTTAATCATTCGTAAAAAAAAATTAAAAACCTGAAATTATGAAAACAACAAAAGGTAATTTTTCATTAACCGCCATAATGCTTCCGGTAGCATTTTTATTTGTCCTTGGTTCATGTAAAAAGTCTTCAAATTCCACCCCTCCTCCGGTATTAATTGGTGGTTACGCCTCATCAGATTCTGTGGCCTCAGGCAATCTGATTGCTTATTGGCCATTTGATGGAAACGTTAATGATGTGAAGGGAGGAATCACTGGTACCGGAGTGAATGTTACTTACGTTCCAGGCGTCAGAGGACAGGCATATCAGGGCAGCAGTACTGCGTATGCTTCATTTACGCCCAGCCCTGCCATGACAGCTTTACAAAGTTATTCGATTAGTGTATGGTACTGGCAAACTGCTCAACCTGTAGGTACGCCTAATACTCCTCAGGGCCTTTTCTTTCTGGCAGATGCTGGGGGCGCTAATCCTCTCATTCTTTTGGAAAACGAATCCTATACTCCTGCGTCCGGCGATTCTCTTCGTTGGCATACAGGCTTGACTTTCACAGCAGCTAATAATTGGAAGGTGTTTAGTATGGAGAGCTTTGACACAGCAGCTATTGGCAAATGGGTGCATCTTGCGGTAACCTATAATGGTGGTACCTCCACTTATGTAGTTTATCAGAATGGGTCGCCGGTGTCAAACTCATCTGCTTACGGCTCAGCGACTTCTACAGTCCTTTTGGATGGCCCACTCGGCTCTTCTCCCCAGGGAAATATTAATTGGTCTAAATCACCTGCGGTAGAAGGAACTATTGGAACCTGGGCACCAGGCGTCTTTGGTGTATCGCCCACGTTAGGTGCAAATGGTAATTGGGTAGGCAAAATAGATGAATTAAGACTTTTCAACAAAGCTCTTACGCAGCAGGAAGTGAGCGGATTATATTTGAACGGGAAGGCAGGCAGATAAGATATTTGTTAACTGACTTTTTAAAATACCCTCCCCCTATGGTGGAGGGTATTCTTTTAAATAACGGCCGAAAAAAGTTAGGCTTAAATAATCCCGTTAACTTTACTGAAAAATTGAATATTTTCTATCTCTCTCACAACATTTTAATCCCCGGATCTTTTAAAAATTGAATTGATAAACCCGCTTGTATGAAAAACGTATCCACAATAATAAAATGCATGGTTTCACTAACTTTTTTATTTTTTTTGGCAGCCTGCAAAAAAAACAATTCTTCAACGCCGGTGATTGTTGGTCCTTTTAACATTACAAAGATTTTGGTTAATAACAATTCTTCAGCAAATTTTACTTTTTATAATGTAAGTCTGAAACCTTCCATTCAAGTATCTTTTTCAGCGCCTTTAAATAGCGGAAGCGTTCCTTCTAATGTTTCTTTCAGCAATCAGGGCGCTATTGTGCCGGCGACTTATGCATATACAAACAATGACAGTACGTTAATTATTCAACCGGCCGCTCCTTTAACTGCGTTGAACAACTACACGTTGACTCTGTCAAACCTTAAATCAAAGGGCGATTCGTCATTGAAAACGACGACGAGAATCAATTTTATTACCCAAATCGATTCAACGGACAAGTTTCCCCGAATATCTGATTCGGCCTTGCTCGATTTGGTTGAAAAGCAAACGTTTAAATATTTCTGGGATTTTGGTCATCCTGTGAGTGGTATGGCCCGCGAACGAAGTAACGGCGACAATGAAACTGTTACCACCGGCGGCACCGGTTTTGGCATTATGGGTATGATTGCAGCGGCTCATCGTGGCTTTATCAGCCGCCAGGATGCCGCAAATCGAATCAGTACAATTACCAATTTTTTACTAACCAAATGTGACCGCTGGCATGGCGCTTTTGCACATTGGATAAACGGAAGCACCGGCGCAACCATTCCTTTTGGAAAAAACACGGGCGCAGATATCGTTGAAACGTCGTTTCTCGTTCAGGGACTGCTTACCGCACGGCAATATTTTAATGAGAACAGTGCAAATGAAATTGCCCTGCGCGACAGCATCAATTCTATCTGGAGTGCCGTGGACTGGAATTGGTTTACACAAAACGGCAATACAAACAGTTTGTATTGGCAATACAACCCTTCCTATTCTAATGCATCCGACATCTGGAGCATTCCGGTCAGCGGGTGGAATGAAGCGCTGATCACTTATATTCTTGCTGCATCGTCACCCGGCCATGCTATTTCGAAAAGTATTTATGACAATGGTTGGGCGCGAAATGGCGGCATGAAAAACGGGAAGTCTTATTACAACATTGTTTTGCCTTTGGGACCAGACCTCGGTGGTCCGCTATTTTTCTCCCATTATTCTTTCCTTGGATTAAATCCGAATCAGCTTTCAGATCAATATGCAAACTATTTGGATCAAAATACAGCACATAGCAAAATCAATTATCAATATTGCGTTCTTAACCCCCAACAGTTTAATGGTTATAGCAATCTCTGCTGGGGTCTGACGGCGAGCGATGATAACAAAGGATATGATGCGCATTCGCCGACCAACGACGACGGTGTGATTAGTCCTACTGCTGGTGTTTCATCCATTCCTTACACCCCAACGGAATCGATGGATGCGCTCCGCTTTTTCTATTATAAGTTGGGTGATAAAATCTGGGGTGCCTATGGATTTATTGATGGATTTAATCTTTCTCAACTTTGGTTTTCCAATTCATTTCTCGCCATAGACCAAGGCCCACAAATTGTGATGATAGAAAATTATAGAAGCGGTTTGCTATGGAATTTATTTATGAGCTGCCCGGAAGTGAAACAAGGTTTGAAAGCGCTGGATTTTAGTAGTCCGTATCTTTAGCCTTCTTAAAAACAATAAGGTTTGATGCAGGAATATTTAAAACTTGTTGGAAAGTTGAATAAGGTTCGTATAAAAGTTCATTAAAAATTGAAGGTTCAAGGTAGTAAATAAACAAATATCACAGAATTCAATTTGCTTATTTCATAATTACCATTCCTATTTCTTTTGTAAGCTGTATCTCCATAGTTTTTAGGTGGCTGTGCGTTTGTATCAACAGGATTTGCCGGTCGGCAGAAGTGGTTTTTGCGAGTTCATTGGCATTCAACCCGATTAGTTTTTTTATTTTTTTCAATTCGAGATAGCGAAGTGTGGAGGCAATATCGATTTTATAATTATCCTCTCTTGTTGGCACCTTCATTTCATATTTGGCTTCCCAGCCATCACTCACTTCATATGGAAATTCAATCAGGTTCGTTACTGCATTGCTCATTTGCAGATCTTCGCTGTATAAAAAGCTTTTAGCGGTTGGCTCCAGTTTTTCTTCGTACCACGTTTTATAATTTGCTACTATTTTTCTCAACATTTCATCTTCTATCGTGTCTTCTTCCATAAAATCGTACAACAAATAATCGGCAACTTTTTTCCCGTCTTCCCATTCATTCAAACCAAACTCCAGCAGGCATCTTACCAATGACCGCTCATGATATATTTCGTCTTTTAAAAGGCCAAGTGATTCAGGTTCAGGCTGTGAAGCTGCGGGATTTTCACTTCCTTTTTCCTGGAATATTTTTTCTGCCTGAAACGTTTTCTTTTCTTCTTTGCTAAACTTTTCCCTTAAAAATTTATTAACAAGATTGTGTAAACCGCCTTCGTCAATTTTTAAAATCTCAGCCGTTTTGCGGATATAATCTTCCTGTTTGGTAAAATCCTCGGCTTTATTAATTTTTGAAATAGATTCTGCAATCGTATTTACAACCTGCGATTTTTTGTTGGTATCATTTCCCGCTTCTGACAGATAAAATTCGAGTTGGAAGAGAATAAAATCCTTTTTATTTTCCTGGATAAAGTTGGTAAAAGCAGCAGCGCCATATTTATTTACATAGCTGTCCGGATCTTCATTATCAGGAAGCAGTGCAAGCTGCACATTCAATCCTTCTTCCAGCGCCAGATCAAGGCCGCGCATGGCCGCTTTCACTCCGGCTGTATCTCCATCATACAAAATCGTAAGATTGGAGGTGTACTTTTTTATCAAGCGCAACTGATCCGGTGTAAGCGAAGTTCCACCGCTGGCGACCACGTTTTCTATTCCTGCCTGGTGAAGTGAAACGACGTCCGTATATCCTTCTACCAGCAGGCATTCATCGTTTTTGTCGATCGCCTGCCGCGCAAACCAAGAGCCATATAAAATTTTGCTTTTTACATAAATCTCGTTCTCAGGCGTATTGATGTATTTTGGCGCTTTATCGTTTTTGCGAATCAGACGAGCGCCAAATCCTGTCACTTTTCCCGATTGATTGTGAATGGGAAAAATAACCCTTCCGCGATAATTATCCTGTAAACCATTTTCTCTTTCAACGACCAATCCTGCTTTTTTTAAAAGGTCTTTATTGAATTGTTTTTCAATGCCGGCTTTGGCAAAAGCATCGCGCGCTTCTGGATTATATCCTAATTCAAATTTTTTGATCGTTTCTTCCCAAAAGCCTCTTTCTTTCAAATAACTCATTCCCACATTCAATCCTTCTTCAGAATTAAACAAAGTATCAGAAAAGAATTGTTGGGCAAATTTGTTGATGATATAAAGGCTATCAGCAGTTTGTTGTTGTACTTTAAATTCAGGGCTTGTTTCCTGCTCCTGGATTTCTACATTGTATTTTGCTGCCAGCCATTTCAGCGCTTCTACATAGCTGTATTTTTCATGCTCCATCAAAAAACTGATGGCATTACCACTTTTGCCGCAACCAAAACATTTGTAGATCTCTTTGGACGGTGAAACCGTGAAAGAAGGAGATTTTTCGTTGTGAAACGGACACAATCCGATATAATTTGTACCCCTTTTTCTCAGTTTTACGAATGAATTGACGATCTCTATAATATCAATCCTGCTTACTATTTGTTGAATGGTTTCCTGCGGTATCATTTTTCCTTCATTTTTGTACAACCAATTGAATCTGATTCAATTAATAAGTCCAGATGAGCGAAATAATGGCAATGATCACGCAAATGATTGTGGTAACGACCATTGTGGATACGAAATTTTTCATCGAAATAATTTTCATGACTGTTGTTTTTGTTGTTAAATAATCGGTCAATAAAATGCTTTTATTTTATGCGTGTAAAGTTATAAATATCCTGCTTGTTTTGTAATAAAAAGGAAACGATCAACAGTATTTTTCCATTGTTTTATGAAAAACGATTCAGCGGATGAAGGCAAAATATTATTTCTCATTGTTTCTTCTTCAGAAAACAAAGAAAAAACCAGATTTCTATTTTCTGATAATAACATGCCAAACCAAAAGAACCGGGAAGTTTCATTTAAAAAAATCAGGAGCATTTATTTTTCGGTCAATGAAAGGATATTGCCATCAGGATCTTTAAACCAGGCAACTTTTGAACCATTTGGAGAAGCCCAAACACCTGATTCATCTTGCTTTAAAAAATCGTACTTCTCACAAAAAACGTTTTTGTCGTTT
>Ga0207652_10002653_pt1 | contig 15015 bp, 13 predicted proteins | sample KBSC63BmetaG_FD_184334 | JGI IMG/M metagenome (GOLD analysis project Ga0207652, IMG submission 184334) | Corn rhizosphere microbial communities from Kellogg Biological Station, Michigan, USA - KBS C6-3B metaG (SPAdes) (version 2) | ecosystem: Host-associated > Plants > Roots > Rhizosphere ... | reverse complement strand
ATGCCCGACCCGAACCCCAGTTGTTGGGCCAGGAACTCCCACGCGATCCCGGTGTGCAGCGCGAACAGGATCCCGCACAGCACCTTACGGTCGGGTAGCCGCTTACGGCCGGGTATCGGTACGGACGCTCCACCTTCAGCAGCAGCGGCTCGATGCGTTCCCACAACCCATCCGGCACGATCCACGGCGGCTGCTCACCCTTCCCCACCAGTGAAGAACCTAACGATCGTCTACATAGGACATAAGACATAGATTATTTCGTTAGGAGTTCCTAGTTAGTCCGGCTTCGTAGGCGACGATGGCGGCTTCGACCCGGTTGCGTGCGTTGAGTTTGATCAGGATTGAGCTTACGTGGGCCTTCACGGTGCCTTCGACGACGTGGAGGGCGTGGGCGATTTCGGCGTTGGAGTTGCCGGCGCCGAGGAGCGTCAGTACGACGCTCTCGCGTTCGGTCAGTGCTTCGATCCGCCGTCGTGCGGCCGCGGCTCGGCCGAGGCCGGCGTCGCGGTAGCGGCCGATGACATGGCGGGCGACGGCGGGTGACAGGAATGCCGCCCCGGCGGCGACGGCGTGGATGGCGCTGATCAGCTCGCGCGGGTCGGATGCTTTGAGCAGGAAGCCGGCCGCGCCGCCGCCGAGGGCTCGGGCTATGTAGCCGTCCTCGCCGTAGGTGGTCAGCATGATGACCTTCGTGGCCGGCACGGCCGCGTCGATCTGTTCGGCCGCGGCCAGACCGTCGAGTACCGGCATGCGGATGTCCAGCAGGGCCACGTGCGGACGGTGTGCGCGGGCCAGCGCGACCGCGTGGCGCCCGTCGGCGGCCTCGGCGACGACCTCGACGTCCTTGTCGGAGGCGAGGATCGCCCGGATCCCCGCACGTATCATCTCCTCGTCGTCGGCCAACAGCACCCGGATCGGGGGCATCGCGCTACCCCCGTTCCAGCCGGTCCTTGGAGACCAGCACGTCGCCGGCGAAGCACAGCCGGTAGAGGAACGACGAGTCGAGCAGGCCGGTGCCGGCCTGGTAGTACATGCAGGTCGCGCTGGCCGGGCGAGGTGGCTCGCCGATCACCGTCGGCACCTTGCCGAATGGGCGTGCGGGCAACAGCGGCTCGATCGCCGTTCGTGACTGGCCGGGCCACAGCTGGGCGTAGCGGTCGTCGGGGAGTCCGGTACGTGTCACGGTCAGCAGCTGAACTACGACGAGCGCCGCGATCAGCACGAGGGCGGTGCCGATCGGTAGCGCGGCGCTCTGCAGCTGCCGTCGGCGGGTCAGCCGTGTGCTGAGCCGAAGTTCAAACCCAGGCCTGTTGTTGCTCGGCCACGGTCCTGCGCCATCGGGCAGTACCGCGGTTGTCGCCCAACCGCCATCGGGCCGTGGACCTGCGTCGAACCGGCCGCCGGCCAGCCGGACCCGCTCGTCCAGCCCGATCAGCCCTTGCTGGGTCCCGGTGGCGGTGCCGGGCTGTGCCGGCGCTTCATTCAGGACCTCGATGCGGGTGTACTCGTCGTGCCGGGCGATCGTGACGGTCACCGGAGCGTTCGGTGCATGCCGGGCGGCGTTGGTCAGCGACTCCCGGACCACGCGGTGGGCGGCCTGGTTTGCCATCGGCGACCAGGCGGGCGCCGGCCCGTCGTGGCGCAGCCGCACCGGCAAGCCGGCTGCGGCGGCTCGCCGGACCAGGCTGTCGAGGCTCTCGTCGGGCGGCTGCAGCTCGGTGGCGGCGTCGGCGCTGCCGAGTACGCGAATGATGTCATGCAGCCGTTGTGTGGCCCGAACCGCGCCGGCCCGCAGTTCACCCATGGCCTGGCGCTGCTCGTCGGTGAGGTTCGCCGCCAGCTCCAGCGCCCCACCGTGCACCGCGATCAGGGCCAGTTCGTGCCCGAGCGAGTCGTGCATATCCTGCGCGATCCGGGCTCGCTCACGAAGGCGGGCGTGATCGGCGACGATGCCGTGCTCGCGCTCGCGCTGCTCCGCGCCCAGGCGCTGGTATCGCCCGACCCACCACGGCAGCACCGAGGCGACGAATTCCACGAACACCAACCCGACCCAGCCCGAGGTCGGATCGGGCGAGCGCCACAATGTGAGCGCGATACCGGTGAGCGCCGCGGCGATGAAGATGGACAACGCCAGAGACAGTGACGCCATTCGCCGGCCGGCCGGGTACGCCAGCGCGATCATCAACAGCCACAGCCAACCACTGCCCGCCGTGAGTACGTTCGATAGAGACAGCCCCGCCGACAGCACGAGCAGCGGCGCCCAGATCAGGTTTGCTCGCCGGTATCGCACCCAACTACCTTACAGATCGTGACGGTGCTGCGCCCCTGACGAAAGTCGGGGACGGTGCCCTGACCGCAGATCGATGTCCTCGGGCGGGCGCGCTTTCTAGCATCGGCGACGTGATTACGGCTCGTGCGCTGAAGAAGCGGTACGGCGACAAGGTTGCCGTCGACGATCTGTCCTTCGAGGTACGCCCGGGCGTGGTGACCGGCTTCCTCGGCCCCAACGGGGCTGGCAAGTCCACCACCATGCGGCTGATGCTCGACCTGGACCACGGCTGCGGTGAAACGCGCTTCGATGGGCGCCGGTTCGCGACCATCAAGCATCCGATGCGCGAGATCGGCGCGGTGCTGCAGGCACGGGCCTTCCACCCCACCCGCAGCGCGCGCAGCCATCTACGTATGCTCGCGGCCGGTAGCGGTATCCCGGCCGCACGGGCGGATGAGATGCTCGAATTCGTCGGCCTGGCCGACGTGAAGCACAAGCAGCCCAGGGGCTTCTCGCTCGGTATGGCGCAGCGGCTCGGCCTCGCGCAGGCGCTGCTCGGCGACCCCGGCACGCTCATCCTCGACGAGCCTGCCAACGGCCTTGACCCGCACGGCATCCACTGGCTGCGCGACGTGCTCAAGTCGTTGGCCGCCGAGGGACGCACCGTCTTTGTCTCCAGCCACCTGCTGTCAGAAATGGAGCTGATGGCCGACCAACTCGTGGTCATTGGACGCGGCAAGATGATCTACAACGGTGCCGTTGACGGCTTCGTCCGGGAGTTCACCCAGTCGATAATCCTGGTCCGCAGCCCGCAAATCGGCAAACTCGCGGCCGCGCTGTCCGCGGTCGGCGGCCTCACGACCGAGCCCGCGGGCGATGGCACGCTGCGGGTCACCGGGGCCGACGCGGCCACCGTCGGCGAACTGGCCCACCGGGCCGACGTCGTCCTGCATGAGCTTGCCACCGAGACCGCGTCGCTGGAGGCGGCCTTCATCACCGCGACCGGCATGTCGGAGGAGTACGTGGCACGCCGTACTCCCACCCCCGGAGGTGCTGCGTGATTGACGCGCTGCGGTTCGAGTGGGTGCGGCTGCATACGATCCGCTCCACCTACTGGCTCCTTGCCTCGGCTCTGGTCCTCAACGTCGCTACCGCGTTCCTGGTGGCTCTGCTGACGCGCCACCACATGTTGACCAACGTCATCGTCGGTGCGGTCGTCACGGCCGGCGGCGCCAATCCTCCCGTACCGCTGGCGGCCGTCTTCGTGGCCGCGATCGGTATCTTCGCCACCGGTCACGAGTACGCGTACGGCACCATTCAGCCGACGCTGACCGCGATCCCGCAGCGCTCGACCGTTCTGGCGGCAAAGACCATCGTCGTGGCGGTTGTCGGCGCGGGCTTCGCGGTCGTGTCGATGGTCGTCGATCTGGCTGCTGGGGTGATCTTCTGGCACGAAGTCCCGGACCTGACCATCGAGCCGCTCGCCGGGGCACTGCCCGGATACCTCGTCCTAACGGTGCTGTGGGCGGTCCTCGGTACCCAACTGGGGCAGCTGTTCCGTTCCGTGGCGGCACCGCTAGTCGTCGTCCTCGTCATACCGCTGGTGGTCGAACAGCTCATTTTCCGGATGTCGAACCTTCCGGCGCTGGACTGGCTGCAGCCAGCCGTCAAGTTCCTGCCCTTTCTCGCTGGGTCACAGCTGACCAGCCTCTCAGGAGAAGCAGCCGGCAGCGATGCGACCCAGTTCGGGCTGTTCGACCGGTGGATCTCCGGCAGCATCTTCGCCGCATTCATCGCGGCCGTCCTCGCAGCCGCCTGGCTGTCCTTCAACCGTCGCGACGCTTGACCTGCGAGCAGCCGGGGGGACGCCTCGGCAGGCATCTCGCCGTCGTGAGGCCCGGCTTGACACCGTTTAGACGCGGTCAGCAGGCGACGCGAGCGAGCGGTTCACGAGCCTGCTCGCTGCGGAACGGACCGACCCGTCGAGCACTGACGAAAGTCAGGGTCGGACATTGACGATCGCCGGGCGCACACCGCCCGGTCACATTTGTGCGGTCGTGGATGTCCAGCCCGATGGAGACCCGTACGGGCTCATGCGAGCACCACAGGTGCGCGCCCATCCGACCACGGCGCGCTGGTGCGTCATACGGCCTATGGCATCCCGCACATCCTGGCGAACGACTACCGCGATCTGGGCATCGCGCCGGATACGCGTTCGCCGAAGACGACGTGTGCCTTCTCGCTGACGCGGTGGTAACGCTGTCCGCGCAGCGGTCACGCTGGTTCGGCACCGACGGGAACACCATCAACCTCAGCGGCGGCGGGGTGGACAACCTCGACAGCGACCTGTACCACCAGTGGGTCAACCAGGACGCGGCATGCCGCGGCGCTGCCTGAGTGCGTCCGACCACCGAACTCGACCCCTGGCGCCGCGCATACGACATGAGCGGCCTGTCGGCGGGCGATCAGGTCACGGTGCCACTTGAGAATGGTGTCGGGTCGGACCAGTAGCCGCAGACTCCGCAGGGTCGGCCTCGGCAACGGGTGCAGCAGCCCCAGCCAGCCACGCCCGATCGACCGGCTCGAACCGGACCCGTTGCCCGTCGAGCTGGCGCTGCAGCACCGCGAGCTGATGCCGCAAGGACAGGATCTCGATCTCGTTGTCACGGTCGCCGCCGGGCAGCAGCCGCAACAACGCAAACGCGTTCGTGATGCTTAGATACGCCAGTCGCAGCGGCATGGGCGGCATCATCGCGCAGTTATCGGTGACGATCGGTCGATCTGGCCAAGGTCAGGCCGCACATCGAAAGGGCCCCGGACCTGCCCGGATGCCTTTCTCGGCAGATACAGGGTGTTCCGACAGCATTTCGCCGCGATCTCCCCAGACCAGGGCTGTCACCCTGACATATAGCACCCCGGCGCGCGGCACGGGAGCACCGGCTGCAGGACAGCGAACCGGGGTCATCGCGAAAGTTGGATACTGGCGATCTCCCAGGGCCGCAGGGGCAGCTCCACCTGACCGTCCACAACGGACAGTTGTGGACCTGGGTTGCCGAGGAGGTCTGTGCGCCGGGCCGCGGTGAGGTGGCTGATGTGGGCGGTTGTGGGCTGGTCGGTGGTGGCCACCACGCGCAACTCCAGCCATTCCTCGTCGCGTCGCCGGAGGCTGGTCATCGTGACGCCGTCGCCGGTGACCGTGAGTGCGGTCCGTTCGACCAGGTCGCCGCCGGGTGTCGCGGTGCCGCGCTGGATGGTGAAGGGGCATCGGAAGTCCTCGGCCGCAGCCGCGACGCCGGCCTGCTCCCAGCCGCCCTGGTGCGGCAGGACCGCCAGCCGTACCCGTAGCTGCTGGCCGAGGTACTGTGCCGCGGGCGTGGCGATCACCGGCCCGGCCGGCTCCGCGCGCAGCGGATGCTCGGCGCGGCTGATCAGTCCGGTGGCGCGTAGCAGGGTCAGTGCGAGTTCCCCGCCGCCGTCGACGACCTCGTACTCGGTCACCTGGTCGAGCAGGACGGCGGCGCCGCCCGCGTCGATGAAGGAGTAGGCGGGGAAGGTGGGCAGCGGCACCTCGCCGTGCCCGCCCTCGCTGTGCAGCCCGCGGGTGACGACGGCGAACTGCCCTTCGGCGTGGGAGTGGGTGGCGGGCCGGTGCAGCGGCACGTGCAGCCGTACCCGGTGGTCGGGGTGGTTGTTGGTGAAGGCCACGTCGAGGCGGCAGAACGGTTCACCGGCCCGTAGTTCGACGTCCATCACGATCCGGGTGCGTTCGCGCCAGGGGTACTCGCGGACGACGCGTACCGCGCCGAGCAGGGGACCGGACCGGGTCACCTCGATCTGGACCGTGTCCGGGCGGCCGGTCGGGCGGTCCTGGGGTGGTGGCGCGTAGTTGTACAGGTCGCCGATGTCGTCGCCGTCCACGATCCGGCCCACGCCGGACAGCACCACGCCGTCCACGGTGGACAGTGTGAGGGTGCCGTCGTCGGCGACGTCGACGCGCAGCAGCGCGTTGGCCAGGTGCCGATCGCCGACGGTGACCCCGCCGGTCGCCGGGGCGGGCCCCGACTCCGCAGCGCGCACCTGTGTGTAGCCCAGCGGTGGGGCGGACACCGCCGCGTACCCGGTGCGCAGCGGCTCCTCGACGACCACGAGCCGCCAGTCGCCGCCGGTGGCGGCCACCGACGGCGCCAGCGCCCGGTGTTCGGCGGTGAACCCGGCGCCGGCGCGGCCCATGGTGACGGTCAGCTCGCGTTCCCCGGTCACCTCGACGGCCTGGACCGCCCGGCCGAGGAAGTCCAGTCCGAGCGAGCCCTTGCCCAGCCCGGCCGCGATCCAGTCGGCCGGGCGCCGGGTCTCGAACAGCGTCTCGCCGGTGTTGTCGGTCGCCTGCTGGAACGCGACCACCGAGCCGTCGGGCAGGCGCAGCGCCACGTCCGCACCGGGCGTGGCCGGTAGCGTGATGGTCACGACATCGGTACGCCGGCGCGGCGACGGGTTCACCACGAGCACGGCGTCGGCGGCGGTGCGCGCGGCGAGGTCGCCCAGCACGCGATCGCGGATCCCGCGACCGATCTGCTCGGCCTCCGCGATGCGGGCGGCCACCTGCACGGCGGTGTCGTCCACTCCGCAGCCGGTGACCGAGTCGTGGCAGGAGCACTGCACGAGGCGTTGCCACGCCAGTTGCAGTAGCCGGGCGGGCCAGTGCGCGGCCGGTGACCACAGCGCGGCGAGCGGTTCGGCGTACCGCTCGACCATCCGCTCGGCGGCGCCCAGGCCGCGTTTGAGGTGCGGCCGGTTGGAGATGACACCGGGCAGGATGTTGGCCCTGGCGTGGCTGCGCAGCTCGCCGTGCCAGACCGGAAGTCCGGCCACCGCACCCGGGTCGAACAGGGCCAGGTAGTCGGCCAGGGTGGCCAGCCGCAGCCGCACCCGCCCGTCGCCGCTGCCGTCGCCGTCAGCGTTGCCGTCGTTGTTGTTGCCGTCGTTGTTCAGCGCCGCCACGGCCGACGCGAGCCAGGGCAGGGGAGCGGAGTGGTCGGTGCCGTACATGGCGAGGATCGGGTCGGTGCCGAACCACCGGCGGGCACGGTCCACGTGTTCGGCCGTCGCGTCGGCCAGTCGCGACGGATCGGCGAGCAACTCGGCGGCGTTGCCGTACCCGCCCGGAAGGTACTCGGTGCGTAGCGCGGTTCCGTCCGGCGCGGTCCACACGAAGGCGTGGTGGTCGACGGCCGCCGGTACACCACGCCAGACGCAGGCCTGGCGCAGCCCGGCACCCGCCAGGATCTGTGGCATCTGGGCGCAGTGGCCGAACATGTCCGGCAGGTACCCAACGGCCATCACCGCGCCGAGCTCACCGCCGCGGCGAAGCCCCCACTCCAGATTGCGCACGATGTTCTCGCCCGAGCACAGGAACTCGTCCAGCAGGATGGCCCACGGGCCGATGGCGAACTGGCCGGAGCGCACCAGCGCCGCGATACGCGGCCCGGCCTCGGGCCGGACCTCGAGGTAGTCGTCCACCACCGCCAGTTGGCCGTCGAGGGTGAAAGCGAACGTCGGGTCCGCCTCGGCCCGCGCGACGACGTCGTCCATCAGGTCGACCAGGCGCAGCCGGAAGCGCTGGAACGGCTCGTACCACTCACGGTCCCAATGCGTGTGCGGCACCAGCCACAGCGTCTCGCCCATCCGCGCCTCCCACGGGTACCCGATTCGATCCAACCCATTTGCCGTCGCCGGCCCGCCAGTCTGGCGCGCTGCTGTCACACCGGAGCCTGGTCTCCCGACCGTTGCCAGGCGCGCCACACCACTTCGGCCACCGCCGGGCAGGCGGCGAGCAGTCCCTTGTCGACCGCACCGGGCATGGCCGGTGCGACGTGGCCGTCGCGGCTGAGAACCAGGGCTCCCGCCTCGCGGGCGATGAGCACTCCGGCGAGAACGTCATGCGTGTTGTATCCGCCGAGCACCGCGGCTGCTGCGCGCCCTGCTGCCATGCTGGCCAGCGATAGCGCGGACGAGCCCATGATCCGGGTCGTGCAGTTCTGCTCGGACAGCGCCGCCAGCATCTCTGGCATCCCTTCCCATGGCTGGTGGCCTGCCCACTCGGTGAGCAGGATGGCGCCGGCAAGCGAGCCGGTGTCCGCGCAACGGACCGAAATGCCGTTGCACCGGGCACCCTGTCCTCGGCACGCGCTGAACAACTCACGCCGGTACGGGTCGGCTACCACCCCGGCCACCGGACCCTGCGCGTCGGCGACCGCCAGGCTGAACGAGGCCCACGGCAGTCCGTGTGCGTAGTTGGTCGTGCCGTCGACCGGGTCGAGATACCAGACGGGGCCGCCCTCCGGGCCAGTGGCCCCCAACTCCTCGCCGATAATCCGGTGGTCCGGGAACCGGTCTCGGATCTGCTCGCGGACGTGCTCCTCGACGGCCAGATCGGTCTCGGTCAGAAGATCGGCGGGACCGGACTTGGTCGACGTCGTGGCGGGTCGGTGTGAGCCGATGTGGTCTATCGCCCACAGGCCCAGCTCTTCCGCGAAGAACAGGTACTGGTCGGCGCAGCTGTCCACCGTCACGCGACCGTCTCCTCTACTGGTCGGCGCTGCCGGGCCGGGTGTGCCCGGTAGCCCGAAGTGTGAGCACGGACGGTCAGCAGGTGGCTGAGCCGATTGGTGATGATCGCGTCGACGCCCATCGCCAGCAGCCGGGCCATGTTGCTCGGGCTGTCGACCGTCCAGGCGGATACCCGGTACCCGTTGGCGTGCATGCGGTCGACCGTCTGCTGATCGATCAGGCACCAGTTCGGGTTGAAGAACTCGGGTCGCAGCACGGCCAACAGGTCGGGGTCGGGCGGCTCGAGGCGGGTCCAGGTGAGCGCGATGCGCGCTTGTGGCCACTGCCGGCGTATCTCGAGTAGGCCCTCGGTGGGCCCGGCAAACACGGCCCGATCGAACCCGTCGTGGTCCGCGACGATTTCGCCGGCCCGGGAGGCGACCCGCGACACCGTGAGGTCGACCATCAGCCCGCAGCCGGCCGCCGACGATACCGCCATCACACGGTCAAACGTCGGGATCTCGTACTGGTCGTCCCTGCAGATCGCGCGGACCGCGTCGGCGCTCAGCTCCGCGACCGCGCCATCATGCCCCCAGAGCCGGGTCAGGGTGGCGTCGTGCAACAGGACCACGGTGCCGTCCCGAGTGGAGGTGACATCGATCTCCACGAGATCGGCGCCTTGCTCGATGGCGGCGAGCACGGCGGGAACCGTATTCTCCCGGTGTCCGAACGGGTCGCCACGGTGCGCGATGGCCAGTGCCATTCCTGGGTCTCCGTTTCGAAAGGTCTGCCTCTCACGTCGAGGACACCGGCCCGCACTGGGCTCCGCCTGGGTCAGCGATAACTACACCGGCCAGCATTGCGGGCTGTCCTGCCTCTGTCAAGGCTTTGTACTGACATTAAGACGTTACGTCTTACTGACGATGGACTGCCAGTTTTGCTTGATCTCGACCGGGCCGGTGCGGCACCCTTGCCCGATGGTCCTCGCGTACTTCGGCCAACCGACCGGCCAGAGCTGGACTCAGATCGGTGACCTCGCCGTCGCGCTGCTCCTGTCGGCCGCGATCGGGGTCGAACGAGAGATCCGGCAGAAGAGTGCCGGACTGCGTACCCACACCCTCGTCGGCGTCGCCTCCGCCCTGATCATGCTGGTGTCCAAGTACGGCTTCGGCGACGTGCTGGGCGACCACGTCACGCTCGACCCGTCCCGGGTCGCGGCGCAGATCGTCTCCGGCATCGGTTTCATCGGCGGGGGCCTGATTTTCGTGCGCCGGGACGCGGTCCGCGGACTGACCACCGCCGCCACCATCTGGCTGACCGCCTCCGTCGGGATGGCCGCCGGTGCCGGGCTGTGGCTGCTGGCCGTCCTCGTCACCGCCGGGCACTTCCTCGTGGTTCTCGCGTTCACCCCGGTAGCCGCACGACTGCCCCGATCGAAGTACGCACTTTCGCGAGTTCGACTGACCTATCTGGACGGACGCGGAGTACTACGGCTGGCCCTGGCCGAGTGCACCCGCCGCGACTTCACCGTCGGCGAGCTGTCGATCGAGCAACGCGGCGAAGACGACCAAGCTCGGACCGTGTCAGTGTGGCTGTCCGTCCAGGGCTCGGGATCGATCACCGACCTGACCGCGACGCTGACCGACATCGACGGCATCCTCGCCGTTTCGAGTGATGACGCGAGCTCGGCGACACCGTGAGGGGCAGCCGACCATCGTCGGTGCCCTCGCGGCGACCAGTTCTGAGGGCTTGCTCAAAGATGAGGAAAGGGCAGTCATGGCGACGCAACCGAATGTGGTGCTCATCCTCGCGGACGACCTCGGGTTCTCCGACGTGGGTTGCTACGGCGGCGAGATATCCACACCCAACATCGACGCCATCGCGGCGAGCGGGGTGCGGTTCGCTCAGTTCTACAACACCGCGCGATGCAGCCCGTCACGGGCGTCGCTGCTGACCGGACTTCATCCTCACCAGACCGGCATCGGCATCCTCACCAACGACGACCGGCCGCGCGGCTATCCCGGTACCCTCAACGACCGCTGCCTGACCGCGGCGGAGATCCTGGGAGCGGCTGGCTACGCCACAGGCCTGGTCGGCAAGTGGCATCTGGCTTCCGATATGGTCAATCCCAACGACGCGTGGCCCACCAGGCGCGGGTTCGGGTACTTCTACGGAACGCTCACCGGCTGCGGCAGCTACTTCCAGCCCGGCACGCTGACGAGAAACGAAGTCAACATCGAGGACGAGCCGGTCGATCGGCACGATTACTACTACACCGATGCCATCTCCGACGAGGCGGCCGGCTTCATCCGGGGGCATGCGACCGAGGAGAACCCGTTCTTCCTGTACGTGGCCTATACGGCCCCGCACTGGCCGCTACACGCGCGTGCCGAGGACATCGAACGCTACCGGGGCCGTTTCGCCAAGGGCTGGGACGAGTTGCGCCAGGAGCGGATGCGGCGTCTACGCGAAGCCGGCATTCTCGCCGATGAGGCGGCACTGAGCGAACGTGACCCTACCCAGCCGGCGTGGGATCAGGAGCAGGAGCCGCAGTGGCAGCTGCGACGCATGGAGGCGTACGCGGCCCAGGTCGACCGGATGGACCAGGGGATCGGGCGGGTTCTGCGGGCTCTGTCCGAGTCCGGCGTGCGGGACGACACTGTCGTGATCTTCCTTTCGGACAACGGCGCGTCACCCGAGACCCTTCCGCTGATCGACAAGGACACCTTCGGCCATCGCGGCGATATATTCCGCGCCACTACCCGTGACGGGCGGCAGGTGCGGCTCGGCAACGAACCGCACACCGTTCCGGGGCCGGAGGATACATATGCCAGTTACGGCCGCGCCTGGGCGAACTTGTCAAACACGCCGTTCCGTTTCTATAAGCGATGGTTGCACGAGGGGGGCATTTCGACGCCGTTCGCGGCGAGCTGGCCCGCCGGCGGGTTCGCCGTCGGCTCCGTGTGCCGGACGGCGTACCAGCTGACCGATGTCCTGCCGACGATCCTGGAGATCACGGGCGTCGGTGTGCCGGCCGACTACCCAGGGCGCCGCCCGCGACCGCTGGAGGGCCGGAGCATGCTGCCGGCGCTTCGTGGCCGGCACACCGATGACGGCACGCTGTATTGGGAGCACACAGGTAACGCCGCGGTGCGCCACGGGCGGTGGAAGCTTGTCCGCGAGTACCCCGGTGCGTGGGAGCTGTACGACATGGCGACCGACCGGTCGGAACTCGATGACGTCGCCGAGCGGCATCCGGACGTCGTGGCCGAGCTCAACACGCTGTGGGAACGCTGGGCCCGGCGGGTCGGCGTCATCGCTTGGGAGGTGACTGTCGACGTCTACCGGGACCGGGGCCTGTCCGACGCGCACGCTGCCGGCTGACCAGGTCCGGAGCGGGTGTTCCTGTGGGACGCGCCGTGGGGCGTCGGGTCCTAGCCGTGGTGGTGGTTCGAGAGGACGAACTCGAAGGCGTACAGCGAGGCGCGGTAGTAGTGCCTGCCGAACTCCACCGCGCGGCCGCTGTCGTCATACACCGTGCGCTCCATGGTCAGCACCGGAACGCCGCGCCGGTCGTCCAACAGCCGGGCCTCCGCCGCGGTCGCCGAACGGGCGCCGACGGTCTGGGTGGCCAGGTGCAGTCGGACCCCGGCGGTGCGCATCAATTGGTAGAGGCCCGTGCGCTCCAGCGCCTCGGGGGTGAGGGTGACCAAACCGACCGGCAGGTAGTTGTGCATCACGGCCAGCGGCTCGCCGCGGGCCAGCCGCAGCCGCTCCAGGGCGACCACCGGTTCCCCGTCGGTCAGCCCGAGCGCGCGGGCCACCAGGTCCGGGGCCGGGATCTGGTCCAGCGCGAGCACCCGCGTGGTCGGTTCCTGACCGCCGCCGGCCAGGTCGTCGTAGAGGCTGGTCAGCTCCAGGGGGCGGCGCACCCGGGGCTGCACCACCTGGGTGCCGACGCCCCGCTTGCGCACCAGCACCCCGCGATCGACCAGGTACCCGATGGCCCGACGCACCGTGGGACGGGACAGCCCGAGCTGGTCGGCCAGCATGATCTCGTTGCCCAGCTGGGTGCCCCGGGCCAGCTCGCCGGACTCGATGGCGCGCTCCAGCTGCTGAGCGAGTTGGTAGTAGAGCGGCACCGGGCTGGTCCGGTCGACCGCGGCGGCGGCCAGCGAGAAGGCCATCAGGATCCCCTGTCGTCGCAATGAAGCTGCTCGGAATCATAGCGTCTCCGCGCCAGCTTTGTTCGATCACACTCTTGTAAGTATGTCAGCACAAACTCTTGACGGGGGTGGCCCGCTGGCGTAGACAACTGGAATGCGGATAGGGGTTGCCGGAGTTGGCCGAATAGGCGCGTTCCACGCTGCCACGTTGCGTGATGTCGATGAGGTCGATTCGCTGGTGCTGGCGGACCCGGCGCCGGGCCGGGCCGGCGAGGTCGCCAGCCGGCTGGGCGTCGAGTGGGTCGACTCGCCGGACGCGCTGTTCGCCGCTGGACTGGACGGCCTGGTGATCGCCGCCGCGACCGATGCGCACGCCGACCTCATCGTCCGCGGCATCGACCACGGGCTGCCGGTGTTCTGCGAGAAGCCGGTGGCGCCGGACGTGGCCGGCACCCTGGAGGTGCTCAAGCGGGTGCAGGCCGTGGGGACACCGGTGCAGATCGGTTTCCAGCGCCGGTTCGACGCCGGCTTCGCCGCCGCCCGCCAGGCCGTCGCGGACGGGCGGCTGGGCTGGCTGCACACCGTCAGGGCCGGCACGTTGGACCCGGCGCCGCCGCCCGCCGGCTACATCGCCGGCTCCGGAGGTATCCTGCGCGACTGCAGCGTGCACGACTTCGACGCGATCCGTTGGGTCACCGGGGTCGAGGTGGACGAGGTGTACGCGACCGGCGGCAACCGCGGCGCGGACTTCTTCAGGGATGCGGGCGACGTGGACACGGCCGCGGTACTGCTGACCCTCGCGGACGGTACCCTCGCCGAAGTCAGCGCGACGCGGTACAACGGGGCCGGTTACGACGTGCGGCTGGAACTGCTCGGCTCCGAGGGCAGCGTGTGCGTGGGCCTGGACGACGGGCTGCCGATGGCGTCGGCCGAGCCCGGGGTCGGCTTCCCGTCCGGCGAGCCCTACCCGAACTTCATGGCCAGGTTCCCGCAGGCCTATCGGCGTGAACTGGCCGCCTTCGTGGACATCGTGGCCGGCCGGGGTGAGGTCACCTGCACCGTGCACGACGCGCTGGAAGCGTTCTACGTGGCCGAGGCCGGTGAACTTTCCCGCCAGCGACACCGCCCGGTGCCGGTAGGGGAGGTACGGGCGTGAACATCCGTGAGCGGGTGGCGGGGGCCCCGATCTCGTGGGGGGTCTGCGAGGTGCCGGGCTGGGGTCACCAGCTGACCGCCGAACGGGTACTGGCGGAGATGCGCGACGTGGGCCTGGTAGCGGCCGAGTTCGGGCCGGACGGCTTCCTGCCCGACAACGGGATCCTCGAGCGCTTCGGGTTGAAGCCGGTCGGCGGCTTCGTACCGGTCGTGCTGCACGAGGCGGACGTCGACGTGATGGCTACGGTCGGCGCCAAGCTCGACGAGTTCGACGCCGCGGGCGCCGGTACCCTCGTGCTGGCGGCCGACTCCGGCCGCAACGGGTACGACGAGCGGGTAGAGCTTTCCGACACGGCGTGGCGGAGGCTGCTGGACAACCTTAAGCGCATCGGCGACGCGGCCGGCGAACGTGGCGTCACCGCCGCCCTGCACCCGCACGTGGGAACGGTTGTCGAGCGAGGTCCCGAGGTGTGGCGGGTGCTGCAGGGCAGCGAGATGCCGCTGTGCCTGGATACCGGCCACCTGCTCATCGGGGGTACCGACCCGGCGGAGATGGTGGCCCAGGTGCCGGAGCGGATCGCGCACACGCACCTCAAGGATGTCGATGCCCGGCTGGCCGCCGCGGTACGGGCGGGGGAGCGCGGCTACCACGAGGCGGTCACGGAGGGCTTGTACCGCCCGCTCGGCCGGGGCGACGTGGACCTCGCTCGCATCGTGTCCACTTTGGAGAGTCATAGCTATGCCGGCTGGTACGTGATGGAACAGGACGCCGTACTCACCGCCGAGCCGGCGCCCGGGGACGGCCCGCTCGCGGACGTGCGCGCCAGCCTGGCCTTCCTGGACGGGCTGTCGTGACCGGGCAACCCGCGTTCGACGTGC
>Ga0207652_10002651_pt1 | contig 15015 bp, 13 predicted proteins | sample KBSC63BmetaG_FD_184334 | JGI IMG/M metagenome (GOLD analysis project Ga0207652, IMG submission 184334) | Corn rhizosphere microbial communities from Kellogg Biological Station, Michigan, USA - KBS C6-3B metaG (SPAdes) (version 2) | ecosystem: Host-associated > Plants > Roots > Rhizosphere ... | reverse complement strand
GGCGTCGAGCTCAAGCGAGCGCTGGATCGCGCCAAGCGCGGCGGCTTCGCCCCGCGGCGCGCCGAGGTGCGCATCAACGGCCTCTGTGCCGATTGCGCCGCGTTGCCCAGCTAACGTTTTCTCCCGCATGTCAGGCCTGACCCAACCCTGGACGCTCGGCGGGATCGAACTGCCCAACCGCGTGGTGCTGGCGCCGCTCGCCGGCATCGGCAACTGGTTCGTGCGGCTGCAGGCCAAGCGCTACGGCGCCGGCTTTGCCGTGTCGGAGATGGTGTCGAGCTTCGGGCTCAAGTACGGCGACGAGCGCACCCACCGCGAGTTCCTGCGCATCCACCCGGAGGAGCACCCGATGGCGGTGCAGCTCTTCGGCCACGACGCCGAGGTGATGCGCATCGCTGCCGGCATGGTGGCCGAGGCCGGCGCCAGCGCGATCGACCTCAACTACGGCTGCCCGGTCCGCAAGGTATGTAAGACGGGCGCCGGCGCCGCCCTCCTCGACGACCCGGACAAGGGCGTGGCCATCGCGCGCGCCGCGGTGGAGGGCAGTGGCCTGCCGGTCACGGTCAAGCTGCGCTCCGGCAACCGCCCGGGCGAGCGCACGGGGCTCGAGCTGGCACGGCGCCTGGTTGACGAGGCGGGCGTGGCGGGCATCGGCCTCCATCCGCGGCATGCCTCCCAGCAGCACAAGGGCGAGCCCGACTACGCGCTCGCCGCCGAGCTGGTGGAAGAGCTGCCCGTGCCGGTGGTCCTGTCCGGCGGCCTGAGGGACGAGGAGCGGACGATCCAGGCCTTCGAGCAGACGGGGGCCGCCGCAGTGATGCTTGCCCGGGGATCCCTCGGCAACCCATGGCGCTTCGAGCGCCTGCTGGGCAAGCGCGACTCGGATCCCACCCGGGCCGAGATCGCCGCTGAGCTGCGTTGGGTGATCGACCGTGCGGAGGAGCACCTGGGCGTGGAGCGAGCGGGCCGTTACCTGCGCAAGTTCTACCCCTGGTACGCCGAGACGATGGGGCTCTCGAGGCGCGCCCAGCAGCCGCTCGTGACCGCCCCCACGACGGCTCACGCGCGGCTCGCCATCGAGGCGCTTTTGGCCTCTGAAACTGCACAAATCGCGGCCTGAAAAACCCCCTGGAAAGGGGGTATACCGCTGCTAAACTCATCGATCCCTTCCGACGGTCCGCGGTGGTCGCGGCGCGGTGGGGTTTTCTATGCCAAAGGACCTCATTCTCACCCCCCAGGGACTCGAAGAGCTCAAGGCAAAGATCGAGCACCTCTCCGGCGCTCGACGCCGCGAAGTGGCGGAGCGCATCAAGGAAGCGCGCGAGTTCGGCGACATCTCCGAGAACTCCGAATACGACGACGCGAAGAACGAGCAGGCCATGCTCGAGAAGCAGATCGCGGACCTCGAGGAGAAGCTGCGCTCGGCCACGGTCATCGATGAGAAGGCGGTCTCCACCGACGCCGTCTCGGTTGGCACGACCGTGCACGTGAAGGATCAGAAGACCGACAAGTCGGTCAAGTACCTGATCGTGGGCTCCTCCGAGGCGAACCCGACGGAGAACAAGCTCTCCAACGAGTCGCCGGTCGGCAAGGCGCTCATCGGCCGCAAGCGCGGCGACGTCGTGTCCGTGCCGGTCCCGCGCGGCCCCGCGCGCAAGCTCAAGATCACCAAGATCGAGGCTTAGCCTCGGTCCCTTAGAGTCCCGCGCGTGACCGAGGACGTCGCATCCTCGCGCGACGACCGTCGCGCCAAGCTCGAGCGGCTGCGCTCCGAGGGCGTAGACCCCTTCCCGCACCAGTTCGACGGCGTGGTGCCGGTCGAGACGATTCACGCCGCCCACGATGGGCTGGAGGCGGGGGAGGAGACAGATCAGTCCTACCGCGTGGCCGGCCGCCTGGTGGCGCGGCGCGGGCACGGCGGCGCCGCCTTCCTCGACCTCGTCGACCGCTCGGGCCGGATCCAGCTACACGCGCGCAAGGACGCGCTCGGCGAGGAGTCCTTCGAGCGGCTGGTCGGCCTCGACCTCGGCGATCTGATCGGCGTCGACGGCACTGCCTTCAAGTCGCGCCGCGGCGAGCTGTCGCTGGCTGTGACCTCCTGGGAGCTGCTCGCCAAGTCGCTGCGCGCCCCGCCAGAGAAGTTCCACGGGCTCGAGGACGTGGAGACGCGCTACCGCCAGCGCGAGGTCGACCTGATCGCCAACAAGGAGGTGCGCGACCTCTTCATCCTGCGCTCGAAGATCATCTCGGCGATCCGGCGCTGGTTCGACGAGCGCGGCTTCCTCGAGGTCGAGACGCCGATTCTGCAGCCGCTTTACGGGGGCGCACTCTCCCGCCCGTTCGTCACGCACTACAACGCGCTCGACCGTGAGTTCTTCCTGCGCATCGCCACCGAGCTGTACCTGAAGCGCCTGATCGTCGGCGGGCTCGAGAAGGTCTACGAGCTCGGCAAGGACTTCCGCAACGAGGGCCTCTCGCACAAGCACAGCCCCGAGTTCACGATGCTCGAGTGGTACGAGGCATACGCGGACTACAACGACGTCGCGCGCGAGCTGGAGGAGCTCGTCGCCTTCGTCGCCAGGGAGGTCGGCTACGACGGGGAGGTCGACTTCACGCCGCCCTGGAACCGCATCACCCTGCGCGACGGCATCAAGGACAAGACGGGCATCGACGTGATCGAACACCGGGACGTGCCGGCGCTCGTGGCCGTCGCCAGGGAGAAGGGGATCGAGCTCGACCCGAGCGAGAGCTGGCCACAGCTCGTGGACGAGCTCCTGTCGAAGTACGTCGAGCCGGAGCTCATGCAGCCCACGTTCATCATGGACTACCCGAAGGAGCTGTCCCCGTTCGCGAAGGACCACCGGTCGGAGGCGGGACTGGTCGAGCGCTGGGAGGCGTTCTGCCTCGGGATCGAGTTCTCGAACGCCTTCACGGAGCTGAACGACCCCGACGAGCAGAGGGCGCGCTTCCAGGCCCAGACCGTCCTGAACGAGGAGGGCGACCAGGAAACGCAGCCGTTCGACGAGGACTTCATCCGCGCCCTCGAGCACGGCATGCCTCCCACAGGTGGGGTAGGGGTCGGGATCGATCGCCTCGTGATGATCTTGTCCGGCCAGACCGCGATCCGCGAAGTGATCCTGTTTCCAGCCATGCGCGGCGGCTCCTAAAGCCCCAAAGAGCGGCTTCCAGAGCAGTCTTAAGGGTTCGTTACCCCCCGCGGGGCGAGGGGGCGCCATTGCTAGACTGGCCTTCAGGCGAGCGAAGGCGCCAGGGAACCTTTAATCCGCGGCGAAAGTGCCGATTAGGGACTAAAGGCTTCGGGGTACTTTTCCCTCGCCAGATCCGATCCCGTACAAGGTTTTCCCAAGTGTTCGAGCGCTTTACCGAACGAGCCCGCCAAGTGGTCGTCCTGGCCCAGGAAGAGGCTCGCATCCTCAAGCACAACTACATCGGCACCGAGCACATCCTGCTCGGCCTCCTTCGCGAGGAAGAGGGCCTTGCCGCCCGCGTCCTCGAGTCGCTTGACATCACGGTTGAGCGCGTCCGCGCGCAGGTCGTTCGCATCGTCGGATCGGGCGAGGAGGTCACCTCCGGCCAGATCCCGTTCACCCCGCGCGCGAAGAAGGTCCTCGAGCTCGCCCTCCGCGAGGCGCTCAGCCTGGGCCACAACTACATCGGCACCGAGCACATCCTGCTCGGCCTCGTGCGCGAGAACGAGGGCGTCGCCGCGCGCATCCTGCTCGACTTCGACGCCGACTCGGAGAAGATCCGCAACGAGGTCATCCGCATGCTCTCGGGTCCCGGCGGCCGCCGTCAGGGCCAGGGCGCCGGTGCAGGCGCCGGCGCGGGCGAGGGCAAGAAGTCTTCCAAGCTGCTCGACCAGTTCGGGCGCAACCTCACCAAGCTCGCCGCCGAGTCCAAGCTCGACCCGGTCGTGGGCCGTGAGAACGAGATCGAGCGGATCATGCAGATCCTCTCGCGCCGCACAAAGAACAACCCGGTGCTGATCGGCGAGCCGGGCGTCGGCAAGACCGCCGTGGTCGAGGGCCTGGCCCAGCGCATCACGAGCGGCGAGGTGCCGGAGCTGCTGAAGAACAAGCAGATCTACACGCTCGACCTGGCCGCGCTTGTCGCCGGTTCCAAGTACCGCGGCGAGTTCGAGGAGCGCCTCAAGAAGGTGATGAAGGAGATCACCCAGCGCGGCGACATCATTCTCTTCATCGACGAGCTGCACAACCTCGTCGGCGCAGGTGCCGCCGAGGGCGCGATCGATGCCGCGTCGATCCTCAAGCCGGCGCTGGCGCGAGGCGAGCTGCAGACGATCGGCGCGACCACGCTCGACGAGTACCGCAAGTACCTGGAGCGCGACTCCGCGCTGGAGCGCCGCTTCCAGCAGATCCGCGTCGACCAGCCCACGATCGAGGAGACCGAGCAGATCCTCAAGGGCCTGCGCGATCGCTACGAGCAGCACCACCGCGTCGCGATCACCGACGAGGCGCTGCACGCCGCAGCCGAGCTGGCCGACCGCTACATCTCCGACCGCTTCCTGCCGGACAAGGCCATCGACCTGATCGACGAGGCCGCCTCGCGCATGCGCATCAAGTCGATGACCGCGCCTCCGGTCTACCGCGAGCTCGAGGAGGAGATCGAGACCACGCGGCGCGACAAGGAGGCAGCGATCGAGGCCCAGGAGTTCGAGAAGGCCGCGAACCTGCGCGACAAGGAGCGCCAGCTCACCAACAAGAAGCGCGAGCTGGAGGACCAGTGGCGCGCCGGTGAGACGGGCAACCGCCCGGAGATCGGCGAGGAGGAGATCGCGGACATCGTCTCGATGTGGACCGGGATCCCCGTCTTCAAGCTCACCGAGGCCGAGACCCAGAAGCTGCTGCGCATGGAGGACGAGCTGCACAAGCGCGTCATCGGCCAGCACATGGCGATCGAGGCCGTCTCGAAGGCGATCCGCCGCTCGCGCGCGGGCATCAAGGACCCCAAGCGCCCGACCGGCTCGTTCATCTTCCTTGGGCCGTCAGGCGTCGGGAAGACCGAGCTGGCGCGCACGCTCGCCGAGTTCCTGTTCGGCGACGAGGACGCGATGGTGCGCATCGACATGTCCGAGTACATGGAGAAGCACTCCGTGTCCCGGCTCGTCGGCTCGCCTCCGGGCTACATCGGCTACGACGAGGGCGGACAGCTCACCGAGGCCGTGCGCCGCAAGCCGTACTCGGTGCTGCTGCTCGACGAGATCGAGAAGGCCCACCCGGACGTCTTCAACATCCTGCTCCAGATCCTGGAGGACGGCCGCCTCACCGACGCCCAGGGGCGCACGGTGGACTTCCGTCACGCCATCGTGATCATGACCTCGAACATCGGCGCCTCCGAGATCGCGCGCAACACGCCGCTCGGCTTCGCGGTGTCCGATGACGAGACCGGCATTACGTACGACGACATGAAGACCCGGATCATGGGCGAGCTCAAGAAGGTCTTCCGGCCTGAGTTCCTCAACCGAATCGACGAGGTCATCGTCTTCCACAAGCTCACGAAGGACGAGGTCAAGGAGATCGTGGACCTGCTCCTGCGGCACATCCGCCAGTCCATGGCCGATCGCGAGCTGTCGCTCAACCTGTCCGACGAGGCCAAGGATCTCTTGGTGGACAAGGGCTGGGATCCCGCCATGGGCGCCCGTCCGCTCCGCCGGGCGATCCAGCGCTACATCGAGGATCCGCTCGCCGACAAGGTGCTGTCGTCCTCGATGGAGCCGGGCTCGACGGTGGAGGTCGACAAGGCCGCCGAGGGCGAGGAGCCCGAGGTCAAGATCGAGATCATCGCGCCCAAGACGCGCAAGCGGCAGACGGTCGGTGTCGGCGCCAAGGGTGGCGACGGCGATGGCGGAGGCGAGCCGTCCGCGGATGCGCCGTCGTCGGATCTGCCCGAGGACCCGGAGGTGCTGCCCGAGGTCCCGGACGCGCCGCCGGCTGACGATTCATCGCCCGACGAGTCCTAGGTCCAAGGGCCACGGCCGAAATCGTAGAGATCAAGGTCCGCGAGAACGGCCCGTACAAGGTCACGGGGCCGATCCGGCTGATCGACGCGGACGGCAACGTCTTCGACCTGCCCGACGACGGGCGTCCGATTGCCCTTTGCCGCTGCGGCGCGTCGCAGACGAAGCCGTTCTGCGATAAGACGCACTCGAAGATCGGCTTTGAAGCCGCGGAACGTGCGGCGGCCGAGTCCGAGAGCCCGTGACCGATTCGATAGTTGACCGCTACGCGCGGTTGCTCGTGGAGGTGGCAGTGAATCTCCGCGAGGGCCAGCCGCTTCTCGTGGATGCCCAGGTGGAGCATGCGCCGCTCGCCCGTGCCGTTGCGCGCGCGGGTTACGAGGCAGGCGCTCCCTGGGTCGACGTGGTCTATGGCGACCAGGTGGTGCGGCGCGCATTGATGGACTCCCCGCTGCCGGATGAGCAGCTGGGTCGCACGCCGGAGTGGCAGATCAAGCGGGCGCAGGCCATTTCGGAGGCCCAGGGCGCGGCGATCCAGATCGCCGGTCAGCCCAACCCCAACATCTTCGACGGCGTGGGCGGCGTGCGCGTGGCGGCCGCGCAGATGATCGAGCTCACCGCCGTGCGCCGTAAGCAGGCCAGCGAGGGTCTCGTGGCGTGGACCATCGGGGCATGCCCATCGCCCGGCTGGGCGGAACAGGTGCTGGGCGAGCCGGATGTGGATCGCCTGTGGCAGGCGATCGGCGACACGGTCCGGCTCGACGAGCCCGACCCCGTTGGGGCTTGGAAGGAGCACGTGGAGAGGCTCAAGGGGCGTTGCCGTCAGCTCGAAGAGCGCGGCTTCGACGCGCTTCGCCTGAGCGGGCCCGGCACCGATCTGACGATCGGCCTCACACCGGGCGTGCACTGGGTCGGCGGCTCGCTCACCACCGAGTGGGGCCAGGCGTTCGTGCCCAACTTCCCCACCGAGGAGGTGTTCACCACTCCCGACTGGCGCCGCACCGAGGGCCACGTGCGCTCGACGCGGCCGCTCGAGCTGCTCGGAGCCCCGGTGCGCGACCTCGAGCTGCGGTTTGAGGGCGGCAAGATCGTGGAGGTCAACGCGTCCGAGGGCGCCGACCTCGTCCGCTCTCAGCTCGGCCAGGACGACCAGGCGCCGTTCGTCGGCGAGATCGCGCTGGTGGACGGCGAATCTCGCGTCGGCCGCAGCGGCATCACCTTCTACAACACGCTCTTCGACGAGAACGCGACCTGCCATCTGGCCTTCGGCTCCGGCTTCCCTTTCCTGATGGAAGGCGGAGAGAAGCTCGATAGCGCGGCGAGGCTCGAGGCCGGGATCAACCAGTCACAGGTTCACACCGACGTGATGATCGGCGGCCCGGAGGTGGACGTGGACGGGATCAGCGCCGACGGCACCGCGGTGCCGATCCTGCGCAACGACGTCTGGCAGCTGAGCTAGGCGCCGGCCAGCACCGCGCGCACCTGGTCGCGCAGCTTCTGAAGCGGGAACGGCTTTGAGATGTAGCCCGCGGGGATGGTCGCGACGGCCCTTTCGAGGTTGTCCCGCCCCGCCTGGGCCGTGACGAAGATGAACGGCGTGTCGGATTCGTCGGCACGCAGCTGCTCGGCCACCTGAACGCCGTCTAGCCTCGGCATGTTCACGTCGAGCAGCGCGACTCCGGGCGAGTGCTCGCGGATCATCTCGAGGGCCTCGGCTCCGTCGGTGGCCTCGATCACGTTGTAGCCGGCGCGGCCGAGCGTGACCGACACGAGTGCGCGCAGATCTGGGTCGTCGTCGGCGATCAGGACCGTGTGCTCGTGCGGGTTGTGCATCCGCGCCCAATCGTAGGGGGGCGAATAACGTCCACCCGCGCCCTTACCTTGGGTGCGATGGCCAAGACCCTCTTCGTCTGCTCCCAGTGCGGGAACGAGAGCCCCAAGTGGCACGGGCGCTGCCCGGGCTGCGGTGAGTGGAACACGATGGTCGAGGAGCGCGCGATGGAGGCTCCGCGCGGGGGTGGGGGCGGGTCGTCGCTGTCGCGCAAGGCGGCCAAGCCGGCGCGGCCGGTGCCGCTCGCGGATGTCGAGGCCCCGGCGCTCGCCCGCTTCAAGACGGGCATCGGTGAGCTCGACCGCGTGCTCGGCGGCGGCATCGTGCCTGGGTCGCTGGTGCTGATCGGTGGCGCCCCCGGGATCGGCAAGTCCACGATCACGGGGGGCGCGCTGGGCAACCTGGCTCAGGCGGGACGCAAGGTGCTCTATGTGTCCGGCGAGGAGTCGGCTGCACAGGTGCGACTGCGCGCCGAGCGTCTGGGCGAGCATGCGCTGAGCGTTCCGATCGTGGCTGAGACTGACCTCGACACCGTCGTGGCCACGCTGGAGGCTGAGCGTCCCGACGTCTGCGTGGTCGACTCGGTGCAGACGCTCTACGCGAGCACGATGACCGGCGCACCCGGCTCCGTGGGCCAGGTGCGCGAGGTGGCCGGCACGCTGATGCGAGTGGCGAAGGAGCGCAACGTGGCGGTGATCCTGGTGGGCCACGTGACCAAGGAGGGCGCGCTCGCGGGTCCGCGCGTGCTCGAGCACCTGGTGGACTGCGTGCTCCAGTTCGAGGGCGAGCGGGAGCGCACCTACCGGACGCTGCGCGCGCTCAAGAACCGCTTCGGCTCCACCAATGAGGTCGGCGTGTTCGAGATGCGCGACAGCGGCCTAGTGGAGGTGGAGGACGCGTCGTCGCGCTTCGTGGCCGAGGCCACGCGCGCGCCAGGCTCAGTGGTGCTGTGCGCCATGGAGGGGTCGCGGCCGCTGCTCGTCGAACTGCAGGCGCTGGTCGCGCCAACGGAGCTCGTGCCGCCGCGGCGCGTGGCCAACGGCGTGGACCGCAATCGTCTCGCGCTGGTGCTCGCGGTGCTGGCGCGGCACGCCGGGCTGGGACTGGGGTCGAGCGACATCTTCGTGTCGGTGGCCGGGGGCGTCCGGGTGGACGACCCGGGCGCCGATCTGGCTGTTGCGCTGGCCCTCGCGTCCGCTGCCCGGGGCGTGCCGCTCGGCAGCGAGCAGAAGCCTTTGGCGGCCTTCGGCGAGGTGGGCCTTACCGGCGAGCTGCGCTACGTCGCTCATGCCGACAGGAGGCTCGCTGAGGCCGCCAAGTTCGGCCTCGAGCCCGTGCTGTCGCCGGATGGGAGCGCCCGCACGCTCAGGCAGGCCCTGCGCGCCGCGATGGACGGGCAGGACGGCTCCGGGATCGCTCAAGCGGCGTAGTCAAGCCGGACGCAGCGCGGAAAAGCCGCTGCAAAGCCAAAAAATGCCGCAAATGCAGGGTCTGTGGCGTAGAATGGACTGATGCAGTCGCACGCCGGGGACGAGGTCACCCAGCTGGAAACCCGTCAAGAGCCCCGGCTTGTAAGGGCGCTCGAAATGGTCGCACCCGGTACCGCAGTACGAGAGGGTATCGATGCCATCGGGCAGGGACGGCTTGGAGCGCTGATTTGTATCGGCGATAGCGAGGAGCTCTCGTTCCTCTACTCAGGCGGCATCAAGTTAGACATCGACTACACACCGGCGCTGCTCTACCAGGTGGCGAAGATGGACGGGGCGATCGTCCTCAACTCGAATGCCACCAAGATCTGCTGGGCCAACGTGCAGCTGATGCCGGATCCGACGATCCTCTCGCTCGAGACCGGTACCCGGCACCGCACCGCCGAGCGCGTGGCCAAGCAGACCGACGCGCTGGTGATCGCCGTATCGGCGAGCCGCGACGTCGTGTCGCTCTACCTCGACGGCGCGAAGTACATCCTCGAGGACATTCCGGTGGTTCTCGCCAAGGCCAACCAGGCGCTCGCCACGCTCGACAAGTACCGCAGCCGCCTCGACCAGGTGTCCACGCGCCTGACGGCCCTCGAGTTCGAGGGCGGCGTGACTTTGCACGACGTGCTCACGGTTCTCCAGCGGGCCGAGCTCGTCACGCGCATGGCTGTCGAGATCGAGCGCTACATCGTGGAGCTCGGCACCGAGGGCCGGCTGATCGAGATGCAGCTCGAGGAGACGATGGTGGGCGTCGCCGCCGACAAGGCCGCGCTCGTGCACGACTACCTGTCGCAGCCCAGCGAGGACAGCTTCGCGCTCGTGCTCGACTCGCTCGCGCGGCTGCCGCACCAGGACCTGCTCGACTTCGGGCGCCTGGCCGAGCTGCTCGGCTACGACCGGAAGCTCAACACGCTGGACCATCCGGTGTCGCCGCGCGGCTACCGGATTCTCGGTCGCATTCCGCGACTTCCAAAGCTTGTGATCCAGGCGATCGTCCGTGACTTCGGCGGCCTGGACGAAATCTTGGCGGCCTCTGACGCAGAGCTCGAGGCCGTCGAGGGGGTGGGAGACATGAGGGCAAAGGACATCCGCGAGGGCCTTCGCCGTCTACAGGAGATCAACCTCGTGGATCGATACCTACAAACGTGAAACCGGGGGGCAGTTTGTAGCTGCCAGCCTGAACAAGGAGGTCACCATTTCAGAAGAAGCAACTTGGGAGCAGGAGCTCGAAGAGCTCGAGATCAGCCGTGAGGCGCCGCACATCGATTACGAGATCGGCGACCAGGTGGTCTACCCGCATCACGGTGCCGGCAAGGTCGTAAAGAAGGAGCAGAAGGAGGTCCTGGGCGAGAAGCGCGAGTACCTCACGATCAAGATCCTTCACAACGACATGACGGTCATGGTCCCGTGTGCCAACGCCGGCAAGGCCGGCCTCCGGCGCGTCATCGGGGAGGAGGACGTCGCGCGCGTCCTGTCCGTGCTTCGAGACGACGTGAGCCAGATGCCGAAGAACTGGAACCGGCGCTTCAAGCACAACCGCGACAAGATCAAGACCGGCGACGTGTTCGAGCTCGCCGAGGTTGTGAGGAACCTCGCCCTCCGGGAGGCCGATAAGGGCCTCTCCACCGGGGAGAAGCAGATGTTCACCCGGGCGAAGAAGATCCTCGCCTCTGAGCTGATGTACGCCCTCGAGATGGAAGAGGGGGAAGCCGAGGAGTACATCGACAACCTGATCGAGGAGTCGCACGCGGAGCCCGAGGGCGCTGCCGCGGCCGCCAAGTAGAGCATCCACGCATGGCCGTCGTCGGGATCATTCCCGCGGCCGGCAGCGGCGAACGCCTTGGAGCCTCCGGGCCCAAGGCGTTCGTCATGTGTGGCGGCCGTTCGCTGGTCGACTGGAGCCTCGAGGTGCTCGAGGCGGTGTGCGATCGGGTGGTGGTGGCTGTGCCTGCTGGGTTTGATGAGGGTGTCGGGTGTCGGGTGCTGGGGGGAGCGTCGCGCTCTGAGTCCGTCCGGCTGGCTCTGGCCGCCGCGCCCGACGCGGACGTTGTCGTGGTTCACGATGCGGCGCGGCCGTTGATCACGCGCGATCTCGTCGAGAGTTGCGTGGCGGCCCTGGAGGGCTGGGATGGAGTGGTGGCCGCCGCACCAGTGGCCGACACGATCAAGGAGGCCGACGGCGCCGGCCGGGTGGTCCGGACCTTGGATCGCTCGGCGTTGTGGGCGATCCAGACGCCTCAGGTGTTCCGCGCGGACGTCCTTCGCCGGGCGCTCGACGTGGACGACGCTGTGCTGGCGTCCGCCACGGACGACGCCTCCCTGGTGGAGGCCGCCGGCGGCTCGGTGCGCGTGATCGAGGCACCGGCAGAAAACATCAAGGTCACGCGTCCGGTAGACCTCGCGCTCGCAGAGGCTCTTCTGCGTGCGCGATGCTGACCGACTTCCACGTACACCTTCGTCCCGACTCGTTCCCGAGCGAGGCGTCTGAGTACTTCACCTCCGCGAACGCGGAGCGCTATCGCGAGGCAGCATCCGAGCGCGGCATCGAGCTCCTCGGCGTGGCGGAGCACGTGCACCGCTTCACGCAGGCGCTCGACGTCTGGCGCCACCCGTGGTGGGAGCGCAACGCCGTCGACGACCTCGACGCGTACTGCTCGTTCATCCGTGAGGAGACGGACCTCAAGCTGGGCATCGAGGCCGACTTCGTAGCCGGGCGCGAGGACCGCATGGCCAACCTGCTCGAGGCGCGCGAGTGGGACTACGTGGTTGGCTCGGTGCACTTCCTGCGGGACGCCGCGGTGGACATGGACGAGTGGGACGTGTGGGAGTCGGGCGATCCGGACAAGGTGTGGTCGCGCTACTTCGAGACAGTGGGCGAGGCGGCCCGCACCGGGATGTTCGACATCCTGGCCCACCCCGACCTGGTGAAGGTGTGGGGCAAGAAGCGACCGCTGCCGGAGGGTGACCTGCGCCGCTTCTACGATCTGGCGATGGACGGGATCGCCGACTCCGACGTGGCGATCGAGGTGTCCACCGCGGGTCTGCGCAAGCCGGTCGGGGAGATCTACCCGGCGCCGGCGTTCCTCGAAATGTGCCTGGAGGCTGGACGGCCGGTGGCGCTGTCGTCCGACGCGCACGCGCCGGACCAGCTCGGCCACCGCTACGAGGAGGCCGTGGAGATGCTGAACAAGATGGGCGTGAGCGAGATCGCGGACTTCGAGGGCCGCGAGCGGCGAATGGTGCCGCTCGGATGAGCACGCGCTCGGGCATCGGCTACGACTCGCACCGTTTCGCGGAAGGGCGCCCGCTGATCCTCGGCGGCGTCGAGATCCCCGGCGCGGCGCGCGGGCTCAGCGGGCACTCGGATGCCGACGTGCTCACGCACGCGCTGATCGACGCCCTGCTCGGGGCCGCCGGCCTCGGTGACATCGGCAAGCACTTTCCAGATACCGACGAGCGCTACAAGGACGCGGACAGCCTCGAACTGCTCGCCGAGGTCTGCAGCTTCCTGAAGGACCACGGCTGGGGCATCGTGCACCTCGACGCCAGCGTGATCTGCGACGCCCCCAAGCTCTCGCCCCACCGTGACGAGATGCGCTCCAAGCTGGCGGCGGTGGTCGGACTCCAGCCACTCGAGGTGAACGTGAAGTTCACCACCAACGAGGGGCTCGGCTTCATCGGCCGCGAGGAGGGCATGGCCGCGCTCGCGATCGCCACCGTGGAGCGCACGGGCTGATGGCGGCCCGCGAGATTCGGATCCAGGACACGCTGAGCGGGGCGGTGCGGACACTCGAGCCGCGCGATCCCGGCAAGGTGGGCATCTATGCCTGCGGCCCCACCGTCTACGGCCCGATCCACGTCGGCAACGCTCGCCCGTACGTCATCTTCTCGCTGCTCAAGCGCTTCCTCGAGCACGAGGGCTACGACGCCACCTTCGTGGCCAACGTGACGGACGTGAACGACAAGATCTACGACGCTGCGCGCGACCAGGGTGTGCCGAGTGAGCAGCTTGCGCGGGACATGACGGCGCTGTACGAGGAGCACACCGGCGCACTGGGGCTCGGCCGGCCGGACAGCGAGCCGAAGGCCAGTGAGACGATTCAGCCGATTATCGACCTGATCCAGTCGCTGATCGACGGCGGGCACGCGTACGCCGCGAACGGCGACGTGTACTTCCGCGTCCGCAGCTTCGACCAGTACGGGAAGCTCTCGAACCGCCCCCTCGAGGAGATGCGCCAGGGCGAGGACGAGGCCGATGAGGCGCTGAAGGAGTCCCCCCAGGACTTCGCGCTGTGGAAGGCGCACAAGGAGGGCGAGGACACCTCCTGGGACTCGCCCTGGGGCCGCGGCCGTCCCGGCTGGCACATCGAGTGCTCCGCGATGGCCGAGGAGATCCTGGGGCTCGACTTCGACATCCACGGCGGGGGATCGGACCTGGTCTTCCCGCACCACGAGAACGAGATCGCGCAGACCGAGGCGGGGCGCGGTCAGCCGCTCGCGCGCCTCTGGATGCACAACGGCATGATCGAGCTGGACGACGAGAAGATGTCCAAGTCCGTGGGCAACATCCGCTCACTGGCGGGCGCGATCGAGGCTCGCGGGCGCGATGCGCTGATCATGTACTTCGTGGGCGGGCACTACCGTCAGCCGCTCGCCTTCTCGGAAGAAGCCCTGGACGAGGCGGCACGTTCGGTGGAGCGGGTCAGGGACTTCGTGCGCCGGCTCGACTCGGATGGACCGGAACCGGAGGGGATGGATGGCTTTGTAGAGCGCTTTTTCGACGCTCTGGCGGACGATTTCAACACCGCCAAGGCGCGCGGGGTCCTGTTCGAGTGGATCTCCGAGGGCAATCGCCGGCTCGACGCCGGGGAGAAGGTCGGTCCCGGGCGTCTGGGCGAGATGCTGTATGCGCTGGGCCTCGAGAACCTGCTCGAGCCCGACGACGAGTCTGCTGACCCCGAGGCCGAGCGCCTGCTGCGCGAGCGTGAGGAGGCGCGCGCCGCCAAGGACTTCGCCACCGCGGATGCCCGGCGCGACGAGCTTGCCGCGCTCGGCTGGGAGGTGCGCGACACGGCCGACGGTCCCCGGCTCGTGCGCCGCGGGTGATCGTCTACGGCCGCAACCCGGTGCGCGAGGCGCTGCGCGGGCGCCGGACCGTCAAGCGCGTGTGGGCGACGAAGAACGCCTCCCAGGAGGAGTGGCTGGCGGGCGCCGAGGTGAACACGGTGGCCGACGACGAGATCGAGCACCTGTGCGGCTCGCCGGACCATCAGGGCATCTGCGCGGACACCACGCCGTACGAGTACGCCGACGAGGCTTCGCTGCTGGGCGCCGACAACGCCCTCGTGGTCTGCCTCGACCAGATCCAGGATCCGCGCAACCTCGGGGCGATCTGCCGCGTGGCGGAGTGCGCGGGCGCCGCTGGCGTCGTGATTCCGGAGCGCCGCTCCGCCGAGGTCACGCCGGTGGTGTGCAAGGCGTCGGCGGGAGCGGTGGAACACCTTCCTATCGCGCGTGTTCGCAACGTTTCCGACTGGCTGGCGCAGGCGAAAGAGGCCGGCGCGTGGGTTTATGGAGCCTCGGCCGGCGGGATTCCCTACGACCAGCCCGACTATGCGGGTCGGGTGGTCCTGGTGCTCGGCTCAGAGGGGAGTGGCTTGCGGCCGCGCGTAGCTGATAGCTGCGATGAGCTCGTGGCCCTGCCGATCCGC
>Ga0207652_10002650_pt1 | contig 15019 bp, 8 predicted proteins | sample KBSC63BmetaG_FD_184334 | JGI IMG/M metagenome (GOLD analysis project Ga0207652, IMG submission 184334) | Corn rhizosphere microbial communities from Kellogg Biological Station, Michigan, USA - KBS C6-3B metaG (SPAdes) (version 2) | ecosystem: Host-associated > Plants > Roots > Rhizosphere ... | reverse complement strand
GGAGTACGAACGCGGCGTCGTCGAGCTCCGCGTGCCTGAGCGTCAAGCGCTCGGTTTCGAGGACGATCATAGGTGTAAAGCTATCGACGACGGAGGTGCAGATCCCTCGCTTCGCTCGGGATGACAGGGGCTTTCGCTCGGGATGACAGGGGATCGGGGCGACAGGTATCTTTGGTTGTCCTTTGTCCAGGATCACAATGCCAGGTTCGATCCGTCGTCTCGCTACCGTCGCATCAGTCGTCGTCTTCGCGATTCCCGGCGCGCGAGCAATCTCGCAAAGCGCGCCGAAGACTGGCCCGATCTTCGTCAATGGAATGGCGCAGATCGTCCCGGCCTTTCAGGACACATCCGGGTGGATCCGGCAGGAGCTCTGGGTCGAGACCAACTTCGATTCCGATCACGACGGCAAACCTGACCGCGTTCATGTCGATGTCACTCGACCGCGGCAGACTGAGACCGAAGGACTGAAAGTTCCGATCCTGTATGGATCGAGTCCGTATTTCGCGGGGACGGCGCGCGGACAGGTCAACTGGAATGTGCAGCAGGAGCTGAATGATCAGCCGCAGCCGCGCGGCGTGATGCAGGCGCCAGCGTACCAGCCGAACCGTTCACGCATCTCGAATGCGCTCATCTATGAATGGGTGCCGCGCGGGTTCGCGGTGGTTCACTCCGAGGCGCCAGGCACGGGTCGCTCGCAAGGATGCCCGACGGTTGGGGATGTTCCCGAACGCATGCCAATGAAGTTCGTCGTCGATTGGTTGAATGGTCGGGCGAAGGGCTTCACGACGCCGACCGGCAACGAAGAGGTCACCGCTACCGCCTGGTCCACCGGCAAAGTCGGAATGATCGGCACTTCATATGAAGGCACGCTGCCTCTCGCCGCGGCAACTACCGGGGTTCCTGGCCTCGAAGTCGTCGTGCCGGTTTCGCCGAACACGTCGTACTACCACTACTATCGCTCGAATGGCCTCGTGCGATCGCCGGGCGGCTATCTCGGCGAAGATGTCGATGTGCTTTACGACTTCATCGCGAGCGGCGCGACGGATGGTCGCGCGAACTGCGATAAAATCTGGAAGAACGGCATCTTTGCCGGCTCGAACGGCCAGGATCGCGCGACCGGCGACTACAACGACTTCTGGGCGAAGCGCGATCTCCTGCCGTTCGTGAAGAACATCAAGGCGGCGGTTCTGCTCGCGCACGGATTCAACGACTACAACGTCGTGCCCGAGCACAGCGTGCGGATTTACAATGAGATGAAAGCGCGCGGATTGCCGGTGTCGATCTACCTGCACCAGGGCGGACACGGCGGCAACCCGCCGTCAGAAATGCTGAACCGTTGGTTCAGTCACTATCTGTATGGTGTCGACAATGGCGTCGAGAAAGATCCGCCGGTGTGGATCGTTCAGGACGTGAACGCTCAGGAACCGCGCGCGATGGCCGCGGCCCAAGCTGCGGCGGAAGCCGCGCGCAACGGCCGCGGTACCGACTCGGTGCAGTTGGCCGGGCGCGGCAGAGGACGGGGAAGGGGCGTGACCACGCTGCCGACACCATTTGCGTCGTTCCCTGTGCCTGGCTCGGTGCCGGTCGTGTTTCATCCGACGCAGGGCGGAACGAGCATCGCGAATCTCTCGTTCGCCGTGCCGAGCGGCGGGACGGACAAACTCGTCGACGATGTCGCGATGAGTGGCAGCGCGGATGCGGACGTCGATCAATCGCAACACCGGTTGCTCTACGGTACGCCGATCTTCACTGATACCGTACACATCTCAGGAACGCCGCGCGTGACGCTGCGCGTCGCTTCGAGCGCGCCCGCGGCGAACCTCAGCGTGTGGCTCGTCATGCTGCCCTACGATTCGGCGCGCGCGGGCTCGCAGAGTCACACGGGGCTCGTATCACGCGGATGGGCGGACATCCAGAATTACAAATCACTCACGAAGGGCGGGAACTACGACTCGAAGCTGCCTGGCGAGAAGCTGGCGCCTGGCAAGTTCTATGATCTCACCTTCGATCTTCAGCCCGACGACGAGTTTGTCCCCGCGGGCAAGCGGCTCGCGGTGATGATCATGTCCAGCGATCGCGAGTTCACGTTGTGGCCGCGCGCGGGAACGGAGCTGACCGTCGATCTCGCGCATTCGTCGTTCTCGATTCCGATCGTCGGAGGACGATCTGCGCTCAGCAAGGCGGGAATGCCCTGATGATCACAGACCGTTCGGACACTGACGAACGGGCACGGATCTGCGGCGAGTGGACGGAATGAAGAAGAGGCGCGCCGCGGCGCGCCTCTTTTTGTGCTCCGTGTGCATTACTGAATAAAGGCAGCGATCGCAGGATCTTTCTTGAGGTTGTCGAGAAACACCTCCAGCCCATCCCGCGATGGCCGGACCATGAACGTAGTGTCGCCCGACGTCCACGTCTTGGTTTGGAGTTCCGACGACATATGCCCGTTGATCACCGCCGCGCCGACGACGTACGGCTCACCGCCGATGTGGTCGACGCGATCGACGAGAATGACCAGGGTCGAGTCTTTGGCCGGGAGCGGATACGCCTTGCCGAGCACGAAGAGTGTATTGGCCTCGCGATCGAGCTCGGCCCAGTACGCCGCGTGACCGGCGTATCCACCCATGATGGAGTGCCCGGCCATGGTCGCTGCCGCCGACGCTTCGCGGTAGGCGTGCTCCGACTCACTGCGCGCGTCCGGTGTAGCGCCACGACCGGAGTGCCATCCGGGCTGACCGCGCCAGAGCACGATGAACTGCATCCAGTCCGTTCGTCCGTCCGCCGGCGTTTCGACGTATCGCTGCTGGTAGCTAAGGTCGACGCGCTCGGAGAGTGAGTGCGTTCCACCAGAGCTTCCGCCGCGACTCTGCGCGACTGCCGGAGTGGCCGCTGCGCCGAGGAGCAGCGCGAGAAAACTTCGCGTCATCGGATGTCCCATGGATCTCCCCAAAACGCGTTGGTAATCGGTTCCCCAAACGATCTCGTGAGCGGGAAGTTCGGTCAAGCAGGCCGTCTTCTTCTTTGCAGTCTTGGCGCTGGTCAACTCGGCCTATTTCAACTTTGGCACGAGCCGGGCTCGGCCATTCGGTGAATGTGAGACGACTCTAATCCGCGATGATAGTACGCCGTTGGTCGGCCTTGCAAAGCGATTTTGCCGGTTATACGGTTGCTTTCCCCGTCGTATCAGCAGCAGCGCTTCAATTCTGAGACAGTGAGAGGCCCCGCCATGGCGAATGACAATCCGAACGACGAACGCCGCGTCAATATCGGCAACGGCTCGTCCATCACGATTCCGGCCGGCCTTGGCCTGGTCGTTACACCGGTCGACCAAGTTGCTCGGCCGCGCGACTTTCGTTCTGGTCTGCTCGATGGTCAGTTGATCGAACAGGGCCTCGATCAACAAGCCGTCGTCGCCATCGATCCACTTCCGGCGCGCCCGCCGGGAGCACGCGCGCTCGCGGGTGAAGCGCCGGCGCCGGAATCGGCGAGCATCGACGTTCCGGTCGACGATAAGACTGCGGCCATCGTCCAGATCGAGCACGAGAACGGCGCGATCACGTGGTACGTCGCGTCTTCGCAATCTGTGAGCGCGAGCCAGTTCACGATTCCGGCGAACGATCTGACCGCGGTGCCGGCTGCACCGGGTTCGCGCGGCTTCAGCCTGGGTGGGATCGGCAAGAAGCTGCTCAAGGTCTTCACATTCCCGATCACGAAGATCGAAAACGGGATCGCCGATGTCGCCGCCGGCTTCGTCGCGGCGTGGGAACGAAAGAACCGACCGTACCTGGTTCGCATGTACACGGCCGACGTGCTCGAAACCGGAGCGCCGGCGCTCGAAGCCGCGGATTGGGATCGGTTGTGCGAAGGACGCGCGCTCCTCTTCGTGCACGGCACGTTCAGCTCGTGCGACGCATTCAACTCGCTCAAGCCGATTCTCCCGCAACTGGCGGAGCGATACGGTGGGCGCGTTTTCGCCTTCAATCATCCGACGCTTGCGGACGATCCCGCAACGAACGCGAAGACGTTCCTCGACGCGATTCCGCAAGCCGCCCGGCGGCTGGATATCGACATTGTCTGCCACAGCCGCGGCGGACTGGTATCGCGCGAGATTGCCAATCAGGGTGACTCGCGCGGCGTGAAGGTGAAGCGAATCGTGTTCGTCGGCGCGACCAACAATGGAACGATCCTGGCCAACGAGCAGCACATCCTCGACCTGGTGAACCGGTACAGCACCATCGCCAGGATCATTCCGAACACCGTCACGCATACGATCGTCGATGCGCTCACGGTCGTGCTGAAGGTGCTCGCGCGCACGCTGCTCAACGATTTGCCGGGGCTCACGGCGATGAACCCGGACGGCGATGTCGTGAAGCGTATCGACAGCGCGGCAACCAAAGCCGAGCAGCTCTTCGCGATCGCGTCCAACTTCGAGCCGCCGGTGGGATCACCGTTCTTCACCGTGTCTCGCGCCGCCGACCTCGTGGTCGACAACATTTTCGGGCAGGCGGAAAACGATCTCGTCGTTCCGACGGCCGGCGTGTTCACCTGCGCGGCGCCGGATTTCCCGATCGCGAACCCGGTGATCTTCGATTCCTCGGCGGCGGTCGTCCACACGCATTTCTTCGAGCAGTCGCTTACGCAAGAACGGCTGCTCGATTTCCTCGAGCCGTCCACGGCGCGCGAGCTCGCCTTCGCGCGCGGCGGCAATCTCACAGGCGACGAGATGCAGGCGCTCAAGCCGCACGTCGTCAATCTCCACGAAGGCGTCTTCAGCTCGAGCGGCAAGTTCACGACATCATCGCGCGATGTCGATGCGATCTTCAACGACTCGCTCCCCGCGTGGGAGCGCGCACTGCCCGACGACGCTCCGCTGCGGATCGTGTTCTGGGCGCACGGGGGCTTGATCAACGAGCAGGAAGGGCTCGCGATCGCACAGAAGCACATCGAGTGGTGGAAACGAAACGGCGTTTATCCGATCTATCTCGTCTGGGAATCCGGGCTATTCGATGCACTCGGCGGCATTCTTTCTCACGCCGGTACGACGACGGCGAGCCGAGGCTTGACGGATTTCACCGACGGCATCGTCGAGGGGATCGTTCGCCGGTTGCGTGGCGACGCTGTATGGGGCGCGATGAAGGCGAGTGCCGCGCTCGGAACCGCGAAGAACGGCGGCAACCGCTACGTCCTCGAGCAGCTCGCGAAGTACACGCCGACCGTCAAGCGGCCTGTCGAGCTTCACGCGATTGGGCACAGCGCCGGATCGATCGTGCACTCGTACTTCGTGCCGACGGCCGCGGAGCTGGGTGTGCAGCCGTTCACGACGTTGCAGTTCCTCGCCCCGGCGATTCGCGTCGACGAATTCAAGTCGCGATTGATGCGCGCGGCCGGATCGGCGTTCAAGCAGCTCGTGATGTACACGATGGACGACGCGCGCGAGCAGGATGACAACTGCAACAACGTCTATCGAAAGTCGCTGCTCTATCTGATCTATCACGCGCTCGAGGCACGCGATCGCGAACCGATTCTCGGTCTTCAAGTGAGCGTCGACAACGATCCCCAGTTGCGATCGTTCTTCGGCGGACAACAGGCGCGCGCCGTATGGTCCGCGACCCCCAATCAGTCGGGGCGTGACGCGACGCAGGCGACGAGCCACGGCGGCTTCGACGACGACGGTCCGACGATGACGAGCGTCGCCATCAACGTGCTCGGTGGAGACATCGCCGCGGCCAAGCCCTATCAAGGCGACGGGCGTCGCAATCTCTCGTGGCCAATTTCCAGTGACCTTCGTTCGGCGATCGCGCCGATGTCGAGCGACGATACTGCGGTCGCTGTGCCGGCAGCCATCGTTGGAAGCGCGAAGCCGGCGCCCGCGCTGCGCGTTCAGGCGACGGGCCGCCGGACGGCGCTGTGCGTTGGCATCGATGCGTATCCCGAGCCGAATCGGTTGAGCGGCTGCGTGTCCGACGCGCGTCGATGGGAAGCGCTGCTCAAGCAGCAACTCGGATTTCAGGACGTGCTGCGCCTCGAAGACCGCGAAGCCACGCGCGATCGCATTCTCGGCGAGCTGAAACGGCTCGTGTCGCAGGCGCGTCCGGGCGACGTCCTCGCGTTCCACTACTCGGGCCACGGGACGACGCTCGCGGATGACGATGGAGACGAGGAGGACGGCTACGACGAGGCGATGGTGCCGGTCGATTTCGGCGACGGCTATTTCATCCGCGACGACGATCTGCGCAACATCTTCACGGGTTTGGTCGACGGCGTGAGCCTCACGTGCTTCATGGATTGCTGCCACTCGGGAACCATCACGCGCGTGCTCGGACGGACGTCGCGCTCCGGCGCCGGCAAAGCACGCTTCATGACGATCGCGCCGAACAGCGATATCGCGATCAAGGAGCTCGCGCGTCGTCATCGCGATCGCGCGGCAGGGCACACGCGCGCGTTCGTCGACCGCACAGCGCTCAAGTGGATCACGTTCTCGGCGTGTGATGCGACTGAGCTCGCGTACGAGAGCCAGGGCAACGGCGCGTTCACGCGTGAAGCGACGAAGCTGCTGCAGGCCGGCGTCGATGGGCTGACGAACAGGGAAGTGCAGCGCCGCATCGTTCAGGCGTTCGGACCAAAGCGCGCACAAACGCCGCAGCTCGATTGCGCCGAGGGCGCCGAGCAGTTGTTCGTGCTGAATGTCGGCGCCACGGGTGCTGCGGCCGTGAGCGACACGACCGCGAGCGATCGTCGCGCTGGTGCCGGCGATCGGCGTGTGATCGTGTCAGAAGCGCAGATGTACAATCGTCGAGCGGGAACCGGCCGGCGCGCTGGCGACGCCGGTGATCACGCCGAAGCGCTGCGTGAAGCGGCTGCGTTCCTCGAGCGGCTATGACGGCGCCGACGGATTCGCTCGTGATGGGCTTTGAGATTGCGCCCCGCGTCACTCGCGGCGCGGGGCACAACGCCTACGAGCAGAAGGCGGACGACCCGCGCTGGCGTCCGATGCGAATTTACGCGCTCGATCCGACGCACTTCCGCGACGATGGCGCGATCGCCGTCGTCGACGTGCCGTATGAACCACTCCAGCCCGGACCAATCGGTGCGTTGCTCGCCGTGCAGAACGACGAGCTGCCAGGCGATGAATCGATTGAGCCGCTCGCGCTGGACGACCCGCGTCTGATGCTCGGTCAGGGACGCGATCCGTCGGCAACGGATCCTGCGTTCCGCGCGCAGATGGTCTATGCCGTCTGCCACATCACGTACGCGGCGTTCAAGCGCGCACTCGGCCGCGATGTGATGTGGGGCTTCGACCGACTGGAGGCCGACGGTGCACCCGCTCGGCTCGTCATCAAGCCGAGCGTAGAAAACATGCGCAATGCGTACTACGATCCAGCACGCGGCGAGCTGCGGTTTGGAATCTTTCGAGCGGACCCGAAAGTCGAAGGATTGAATGTTCCCGGCGGCCTCGTGTCCACGGCGCTGATTCACGACGTCGTCGTGCATGAGATGTCGCACGCGTTGCTCGACGGGCTGCGCGCGAAGTTCATGATTCCCACCGCGCCCGACGTGTCCGCGTTTCATGAAGCCTTCGCGGACATCGTCGCCATCTTCCAGCGCTTCACGTATCGCGATGTCGTGCGAAAGGCGATCGTCGATACGCGCGGCGATCTCAGCAAGCCATCGATTCTCTCGCAGATCGGCGGGCAGTTCGCGCAGACCACGGGCTTGGGTGGCTCACTTCGCAACGCGCTGATCGAGCCCGACAAAACGAAGCGAGACTCGGAGGACCCGCACGAGCGTGGTGAGCTTTTGCTCGCGGCCGTTTTCCACGCGTTCCTGACCGTGTACAGGCGCAAAGCGCTTCCGCAGCTCAGGCTCGCCAGCGGTGGCACCGGCGAATTTCCACCTGGACGTCTGCCCGACCCGGTTGTCGAAGCGCTTACGGATGTTGCGTGCAAGCTCGCAGCGCATTTCCTCAACATGTGCATTCGCGCGATCGACTACTGCCCTCCGGTGGATATCGAGTTCGGCGAGTATCTGCGTGCAGTCATCACGGCGGACGCCGACCTCGTGCCCGACGATCCGTGGGACTATCGCGAGGCGTGGGTCAATGCCTTCCGCATTTACGAGATCTTTCCCGACGGCGTGCCGAGTCTCACGGAAGATTCGTTGCTCTGGCGGAAACCAGATGCCGATGTGCCTCCGATTCAGGACCTGAGCTTCGAGGAACTGCGTTTCCGCGGCGATCCGGGACATCCGGCGAACAAGGAAGCTCTCGAAGATCAGGCGCAGGCATTCGGACGCATCGTGACGAACCCGCTTTATGCGAAATCGTTCGGCATTGCATTTACCGGCGATCCCGACCTTGAAGGCGATACGGTGGATCTGCCGACGGTGCAATCGGTGCGGACGTCGCGACGCGTTGGACCCGACGGGCAAGTGGTGTTCGATCTCGTCGCCGAAGTGACGCAGCGGCGAACCGTGCATCCGCGTCCAGGATTTCCGCTCTTTCAATTCTATGGCGGCGCGACCGCGATCATCGATCCGTTCGGGCGCGTTCGCTACGTGATTCGAAAATCGATCGTGCAGGACGAGCGTCTCGCGCGACAAGCGGCGTTCATTGGCGGTGCGCGCGGCGACAATCCGTTCTGGCTCACAACGTCCGACGGGGAACGATTGGAGCGTCCACAGCGTTTCCGACTGTTGCACGAGCGCCTGTGGGCGCCGGCGAAGCCGGCCATCATTTACTCGAGAGACCTAGCCATGCCCTCGACCGAAGTGGCATTCCAGGGCCCCATCAACGCAGGCATGTCCGGACCGATGGTCCGGACCATTCAAGAGTGGTTGACGCTGCACAAGTTTGGTCTCGCCATCGATGGCGTCTTCGGACCGGCAACGGGCGCGGCGGTCTCAGCGTATCAGCAGTCGGTCAATCTTCCCGTGACCGGCGTCGTGGACGCCGCGACGTACTCGAGTCTCATCTCGCCGCTCTCGAATGCGCTCAAGATGCTATCCGCAGTGAGTGCGTTGAACATCGATATTCCGAAGTACGCACAGCAGCATCTCGACCAGCATCCGCGCGAAGTGGGTGGCCAAAACGCGGGCCCGTGGGTTCGAACGTACATGGGAGGACGTGAAGGTCCGGAGTGGCCGTGGTGCGCCGGCTTCGCGTGCTTTGTGCTCAACCAGGCGAGCGCAGGCAGGCCGCTTCCGCTGACGCCGAGCTTCGCGTGCGACGAGCTGGCGAAGGACGCGATGAAGCGTGGCATCTTCGTCACGGGCGGGCCGTCGTTCGATACGTCGCATCTTGCGCCGGGCGCTCTATTCCTCGTCAGGCGTCCGTCGCCGCAACGCGGGTGGCACCATACGGGCATCGTCATCGGCGTCGGGCCAGGCACGGTCACGACGATCGAGGGCAATACGAACGAGGCGGGGAGCAGGGAAGGGGTGGAGGTCAGCAGGCGGGTTCGAGAGACCACCGGACTCGATTTCATCGCGACTGCGTAGCGACGATCGACGGAACCGAGCGCCGACTCGTGCCTTCTCGGTTCCGTCGTTTTGAAACTGGCCGGGGGAGGCGCCGTATGGTTAATTGAACTATACGGAGCCCCCATGCCTCGCGATCCCCGCGACTTTCTTCCTCTCAAACCGGTCGATCTCCAACTCCTGCTCGCCCTCTCCGAGGAGGAGCGCCACGGCTACGGCCTCGTGCAGGAGATCGCCGAACGGACGAATGGTCTCGTCGACCTCGACGCAGGCAATCTGTACCGCGTCATCAAGCGTCTCGCCGACGATGGCCTCGTTGCGGAATCGGATCACCGAGCCGCGCCGGACCTCGCCAATGAGCGGCGCCGCTACTATCGCCTGACCGCGCTCGGCGGCCGAGTGTTGGGGGCGGAACTGCATCGATTGCGGGACTTGCTTGGTTCACCGGCCGTGCGTGCCGCGTCGAAGCGGTTCGCGACATGAGTTCGTTTCTATTCACGTGGCTCGTGCGGCTGTTCCCGCGCGAGTTCCGAAACCGATACGCGGCCGACATGCGAGATGTGCTTCGCGATCAGATCGATGCCGCGCGACGTCGATCGGGTGTGCTTGGCGTCCTTCGCATTTGGGTCTCAACGCTCGCGGGACTGCCGACGGCTGCATTTCGCGCGCATCGCGATGCGCTCTTTCCACAACTCGCGAGCATCGATCGCACGCGCCGATCGCTCGCCATCGAGCATATGATGAACGATCTCCGCTTCGCCATTCGGCTGCTGCGCAAGAGTCCGGTGTTCGCCGTCGTCGCGATCCTTGCGATCTCGCTCGGCGCGGGTGCGGTGACGACGATCTTCAGCGCGATGAACGCCATGGTGCTGCGGCCGGTGCCCGGCGTGGCCGACGGCTCGCGCATCGTCGGGCTCGAGTTCCGCAGGCGCGATGGAAAGGACGAGCTCACAGGGACGTATCCCACGTTCGCGTATCTGCGCGATCACTCGCGCGCGACGAGCGGCGTTGGCGCCTGGGCGAAGGCGACGCTCTCGATCGCGGCGACCGGTCGCGATGCCGCGCGTGTCGTGACGGGAAGCTATACGTCGGGCAACTACTTCTCCGTGCTCGGCGTTCGGCCGGCGCTCGGACGTTTCTTTCTTCCCGAGGAAGATCGAACGCCGTTGGCAAACCCGGTGATCGTCGTCTCGTATGATTTCTGGGCGACTACTCTCGCGGCGGACAGCGGCGCGATCGGCAAGCCGCTGACCGTGAACGGCAATCCGTACACGTTGATCGGCGTCGCGCCTGAAGGTTTTCGAGGACTGATCACGCTGATGCCGATCGACGGCTGGATCCCGATCATGATGCAGGGGCAGATCCAGCCCGAGCGAAAGCTCGAGAGCGCGACGTGGCTGCGGATGTTCGCTCGGCTGGGCGACGGCGGAACAGCGGAGGCTGCAACCGCGGAGCTCTCGACGCTTTTCGCCGAGCAGAATCAGACGCGATCGACGAGTCGTGCGTCGCGCGTCGTCAGCATCCACGTGTCCCCGCTGCGATCAGTTCCTGAGGACGCACGCAAGATGTTCCTCGGGTTCATGACGATTCTGTTCGTGGCGGCGACGTTCGTGCTGTTCATCGCGAGCGTCGACGTTGCGGCGATGCTCTCCGCGCGAGCGGTTGCCCGTCGGCGTGAGATGGCGGTTCGCGCCGCGTTGGGTGCGAGTCGCGCGCGTTTGGTAACACAGTTGCTGACGGAAATTCTGGTGCTGTTTGGCATCGGAGCGGCAGGCGCGATTGCGCTCGCGTACGGCGCGACGACGTGGGCGACGCGCTTCTCACTGCCCGCGGAGATCATCGTGCCGCCGGATCTCGTGCCCGACGGTCGGGTGATGGCGTTCGCTCTTCTCGTGTCGTTGGCAACCGGAGTGGTCTTCGGGCTTGCACCGGCGCTGCGCGCATCGCGCGACGACGTGTCGGCCAGGTTGCGCGACGGAACGACGGGCGCGGGCTTGCGGCGAAGTCGAATGGCAAACGCGTTGATTGTCGGACAGCTGGCGCTGTCGCTCGTGCTTCTGGTCGCCGCCGGATTGTTTGTTCGAGCACTTGGCCGCGCGGCGAGCGTCAAGCCCGGATTCGAGAAATCCGGAGTCAGCATCGTTTCCTTCGATACGCGAACGTGGGGATACAACGACGCGACAGGCCAGCGTTTCTATCACGCGCTCCGCGATCGCGTTGCCGCGCTGCCCGGTGTCACGGCCGTCACGTTCGCGAGTTTCGCGCCGCTCACGACGCGCAGCTTGAACGATTCCATCACGTTTAGCGATGGCGAGCGCGCGTTCACATGGTACGTCGCCGCCGGAAGCGACTACTTCCGAACGCTCGAGATGCCCATCATCGCTGGCCGTGCGCTCAGCGCCAGCGACGACGAGCGCTCGGCGCCGGTCGCGATCATCAACGAAACTCTCGCTCGGCGACTGGCGCCGAACGGCGGTGCGCTCGGTCGAACGCTCACGCGCGGCAAGCAAGTCGTCACGGTCATTGGCATCGCTCGCGACGCGAAGTACGCGACGTTCGACGAGAGCACTCCGTCGATGATGTTCGTGCCGATCGATCAGGTCTGGCAGCCGAATCAAACGATGTTGGTGCGCGGTGTCTCACCGGCGCAACTCGCACGTGGTCTGCACGACGCGATGCGTGCGATCGATCCCAAGCTTCCGGTGCCAAGCTCCATGACTCTGGACGACGCTGCGGGCATCAGCGTGCTTCCGCAGCGCATCGCGCTCATCGTGACCGGCGCACTGGGTGGCGTTGGGCTTGTGCTTGCGACGCTCGGCCTCTATGGCGTCATCGCGTACTCGGTGAACCAGCGCACGCGTGAGCTGGGAGTGCGGCTCGCGCTCGGTGCGCAGCGAACGATGGTCCTCGGCATGGTGCTCGGCGACGGACTTCGGCTTGCGTCGGTCGGCGTCGTCGTTGGACTCGTGATGGCGGCGGGGGCAACGCGTGTGATCGCCGGATTCTTGTTCGACGTCAGTGCGCTCGATGCCGTGACATTCATCGGCACGTCGGTGCTCCTGGTGATGGTGGCGTTGCTGGCGGCGTACGTTCCAGCACGACGAGCGGCCAGGCTCGATCCAATGGCGGCGCTGCGATCGGATTGAGACTCTGGTCATCCCGAGCGTGGCGTGTTACTTCGTTGCGCCTTGTGCCCCGCCTTTCACGGTGGTGACGCCAGCCTGACTCGTCGCCGCACGTGCGCCGAACACCGCGGCGAGCAGTCCGCCGATGGCGAGCACCGTACGTGCCTTGTCGACCGTGCGTGTCGAGATCGACAGCGCTCCTCGAATCGGTACGTCGATCGGCTCGTCATGTACGAATTCTTCCGGGCCGATCGCTCGCGCGATTTGCGTGACCGCGAGCCGCATCGTCGCGGTGTCGACTGAGACGACCTGACCATCGACGGCGGTCGCATTCGGCCCGATCACGGAGGCGAGCGACGTCGTCGCCTCCGCGCTCAGGACCACGTGCACCGTCGCGTTGGGACGCAGATCGGAGATTCGTCCGTCGTGGTATTCGTAGCAGCCGGCCGTCGAGAGGAGCGCGAGCGCCGCGATGATGATCCCCGACGCCCGCATCCCCCCGCTTCGCGCTTCCCTCTTCCCGCGTCCCGCGTTCACTGTCCGAGACACGCGGCGCCCGTCGCGTCCGACGTCGCATTCGCCGGATCGTTCGCGTTGCGCGCCGGCTGCCCGCTGAGCGGCGGAATGTTCGTGTTCGTGTTGCGCTCGACGCCGTCGTATGGGAAGCGCGCCGGAATCTTCTTGCCTGCGACGATCGGCGTGAGATTCGGCGTGCACGTGCGCTTGTAGAGATTCCACGCCTCGAGGCTCTGGAAGTCGGCGATGTACTCCTCGAGGAGGATTTCCGACAAGAGATCGCGACCCGACAGGCCGGCCGGCTCCGCCGCGAGTCCGACGAGTGCGCGCGCCTGATTGAGTCGAACGAGCGCGCCGGCATCGTTGCCGCTCCGCTGCAGTCCTTCAGCCCACAACAACACGGACTCGAGCGCGCTGACGAGCGGCTGCGAGGCCGTGGGCTTCAGGAGGGCGTCGCTCAGGTCCGATTGATCGGCGTTGAAGAACGTCGCCAGTCGCGGATCGGTGCGCGACTTGAGCAGCGCGACGAACTGCGGGTCCGGCGCGATGTAGCCCGGCCGCTGTACGATGTCGAACTGGTACCAGAAGTTCTGCTCGTTTGCTGCTCCCGAGAACACCGCGTTGAAGGTGTCCGTGTTGTCGGTCAAACCCGCTTTCGCTTCCGACGCCACCTGCGCGTAGACCGTCGGCCGTACCTCGCCCGTGTGAGCGAGGAAACGAGCCTTGAGCGTGTGGGCGAGCTTCGTCCATTTCGCCGCGTCGCCGTGATACGCGAGATCGGCGTCGCCGGGACCGGCGTTCGTCGGCCCAGTGGCCGCGAGATCGACGATCGCGCGCGACAGCAGCACTTGCACCGAGTCATACACCGCGAGCTGCGGATCGAGCGGTGGATTCTGCTCGTTGGTGAGCGCGTGCGTGTACGTGATGTCGCCGAACAGATCGGCGCCCGTGCCGATCAGCAGTGCTTCCATCACCTCCGCGACGCCATGAAACACGCTGTCGTGCGCCGCGGCCGTCTGTTGCTCCAGGCGGTGGATGTCGATCAGCCCGCCGCCCGTGTAGAGCGCGGCCTGAAAGCCGTTCGTGGTTCCTTCGCTCACGCCGTAGTGGTAGGTGTCGGTGTACAGATTTTCGCCGAGCAGCTGTTGCGTCCACAGGTTCGAGACGCGAGACAGGTCGCTCGACAGCTCGGCCCAGGTGTTGACCTCGATTCCAACGAACAACTGCGCGCTCGTCGCCTGCGTGGGCCGGTTCGGATCGTTGGAGAGCTCTCCGCCGGTCAGGAAATTGTCACCGCAGGCGGCTGCCAGCGCCACGGCGCCGAGCAGCCCTGCGAGTTTGATCTTATGCATTCTGTAAAGAACTCCCGATCACTTGGTCAGTGAAACCGAGACGACGAACGAGCGCGTCTGCGGATTATTGAAGAAGTCGATGCCCTGCGTGAGGAACTCGGCGCCGCCGACGTTGGTCTCGGGGTCGAGGCCGCGGTATTTCGTCCACGTCTTGAGATTGCGGCCCGCGACGCGGATCAACGCGCTGGCCACACCGAGGCGCGATTTGACCCACGGCTGGTCGAGCGTGTAGACGAGCGATACCTCGCGCCACTTCACAAAGCTGCCGTCCTCGACGAACTGCGACTGCACGTCGCTCGCGCTGCCGCCCGTCGTCGTGTACCAGGTTTGCCAGTCGGACAGCGAGTGGAAGGCAACCTTTCCCGCGCCGGGGCCAGCCACGTTCTCATCGGCGAGCACGTTCTTGCCGAAGATCCCGTCCGCCTTGCGCGCGTCCGTCTCCTGCGCGGTGCCGAACCGATCGAGCGCGGCGCGCGTGCCGTCCCACACCTGACCACCGCGACGAATGTCGAACAGCGTCGAGAGCTGGACGTGTCCGATACGAATCTGGCCACT
>Ga0207652_10002649_pt1 | contig 15020 bp, 10 predicted proteins | sample KBSC63BmetaG_FD_184334 | JGI IMG/M metagenome (GOLD analysis project Ga0207652, IMG submission 184334) | Corn rhizosphere microbial communities from Kellogg Biological Station, Michigan, USA - KBS C6-3B metaG (SPAdes) (version 2) | ecosystem: Host-associated > Plants > Roots > Rhizosphere ... | reverse complement strand
CGGGTGTGCCGTTTACCGTGCTGCTGGCGGTCCCGACGGGGGCCATGGCGACGCTGTGTCTGCTTGCCGATACAGGTGGCCCGGTGCTGGTGCTGACACTGCTGCTGGCGGCCCGGGACTTCAAGTTTCTGCAGAGGCTTTTCCGCTCCGCGTGGAGTGCGCCGCACGTTCTTCAGGCGCGTGCTCAAGGGGTGCGCGGGGATCGACTGGCAGCGGCGCATCTTTTGCCGAACGTCGCGCCCCAGATTCTCGCGCTGGGAACTTTGTCCATCGTCACCGCGCTGAGTGCAATTGTGCCGATCGAGGTGATCTTCGGTGTGCCGGGAGTGGGTCAACTTGCCTGGAACGCCGCGATGAACAGGGACCTTCCGGTGCTGCTCGCGATCACGCTGTTGATGGCCGCCGCGGTGAGCTGTGCCGGCATGATCGCGCCGCGCGAACTCAAGGTGCAGACCGCATGGGGCGCCGGATTGCTCTATGGGTGCTTGCCCTCATGATCGTGGCGGCGTGTGTGATCGTGATGCTGCCAGGCGCCAGCTACTACGCGCAGGACAGGGAAGCGATCATGTCCGGTGCGAATTCTCACCATTGGGCGGGAACCGATGCACTCGGCAGAGACCGAGGCGTTCGCGTTGCCGCTGCTATCTTGCTGGGACTGGGCGGCGCGGCTGTGGCGGCTGCCATTACAACGGCCATTGCGGCTGGAGTCGGAGCGCTGGCAGCGTTCAGCGCACCTGCGGTGGCGTCGATCCTGATGCTGGCGAGCGATCTCTTCCTGTCGTTGCCATGGCTGTTTCTGTTGATGATGGTGCGGTCGTTTTTGCCGCTGACCACATCTCCGCTGCACTCCGCGGTGGTGACATTTACGATCCTTGCGGCGCTGGGATGGCCAGCGTGCGCGCGTGCGGTGTATCGAGGGACTCTTCACCTGCGTTCGTCGGAGTGGATGATTCAGGGCAGAGCAAGTGGTCTGCGTAATACGCAACTCGTGCGCCGTCATATGCTGCCGCATCTGTTGCCTTTGCTGATTCCACAGTTTTTGATTTGCGTTCCGGCGTTTATTGTTGCGGAAGCAAACCTTGGTACGCTAGGGCTCGGCATTGCGGAGCCGCTTCCGTCGTGGGGCGCAATGCTGCTGGAACTCGACAACTCGGCCTCGCTGGCCACATCGCACTGGATCTACCTTCCGGTAGTGGTTTTGGTGCTGGTGTTGTTGCTGTTGGAATCTTTGACGGTTGAGGTATGAGTGTGCGATTTGGATTGCGGCAACTGACTGCTCTTATGAGCATTGTGTTCGGTCTGGCTGCGCATGGTCAGGGAATGGCCAAAGGCCCAGGCGAACTGGCCTGGGCGATACGCTATGATCCGACGACGTTCGATCCGGCGAAGGTCGATGAACAGGTTTCGGAAGAGTTGCGGTTCCTCACGGGCGGTGTTCTCATTCGCCTCAACCGTCGCACCCAGCAGCCTGAGCCGGAGTTGGCGGCGAACTGGAAAGTGTCGCCGGACGGCCGGACGATTTCGTTTCATCTGCGCGAGGGTTTGCGCTTCTCGGATGGCAGCGCGCTGACATCGCGGGATGTGGCTTGGTCTCTGCGGCGCGTGCTGGACCCGGCGACCGCGGCCCCAGTCGCGGATGAGCTTCTGGCTCCGCGGGAGGTGAAGGTGGAGGCGCCGGATGCCTTGACGGTAAAGATGCTTCTGCCCAGGCGGGTAATCGGCATTGAGAATGTGTTCGATGAGATTGCCATAGAGCCTGCCGAGCGGCCGAGCGAAGGCAAGGTGACGTCCGGTCCCTTCACAGTCGCCGACTATAAGCGCGGTCAGTATGTATCGCTCCGGCGTAATCCGAATTACTGGCGGCACGATGCGGCGGGCGTGAAGCTGCCTTATCTGACAGGAATCAGGCTCGATGTCCTAAACAATCGCGAGAAGGAAGTTTCACTCTTTCAGCGCGGAGAGTATGACCTGATCGACAGTCTTCCGCCGGATTATTTCGGTTTGCTGCAGAAGAAAAATCCGAGCGCCGCGCTGGATCTTGGAGCGTCGCTGAATACCGAAGAGATGTGGTTCAATCAGGCACCGAACGCGCCGTTGCCTGACTACGAGCGCGCGTGGTTTCAAAACAAGGCCTTTCGGATCGCGGTGTCGCAGGCAGTCCATCGCGCCGACCTGGCGCGCATCGCTTACGGTGGACATGCGACGCCGGCGTACGGCTCCGTTTCGCCCGCCAATCGAGCGTGGCACAACGACAGTTTGCGGGTTCCCCATGAGGATGTTGCCGCTGCGGCGCAGTTGCTGGCGAAGGCGGGCTTTCGTAGGAACGGGAGCTCGCTGGTCGATGCCGGCGGGCATGCGGTGAAGTTTTCCATTGTGACGAATGCAGGCAATGCGGCGCGCATGAAGATCGCCACGCTGATCCAGCAGGACCTCGCGGCGATTGGCATGCAGGTCACAGTGGTGACTCTGGATTTTCCTGCATTGATTGATCGGTTGATGCACAAGCAGGACTACGAGGCTTGTTTGCTGGGTCTGACGAATGTGGAGCCGGACCCGAATACACAGATGAATATGTGGCTGAGTTCTTCGCCGAACCACCAGTGGAACCCGTCGGAGAAGACTCCCGCGACGCCGTGGGAAGCGCAGATCGATAAGCTTATGCAGGAGCAGGCAACCACGCCGCTGCAACGCGACCGCAAGCTGGCGTTCGACCAGGTGCAGCAGATCGTTGCCGACCAGCAGCCGTTTATTTACCTCGTGCATCCGAACACGCTGTATGCGCTGTCGCCGAAGCTGGCTGGCGTTCAGCCGAGCGTTTTTCGATCCGGGCTCATTTGGAACATCGTCAACGTGCGCCGGCAAGGTCAAAAGTAAATGGAGCAGCCACTGCTACAGGTGCGGATTCAGGCAGGGTATGGGCGGCATTCCGTTCTGCGCGATATCTCATTTGATGTTCATGCCGGGGAGATACTCGGGTTGGTGGGCACAAGTGGCGCGGGCAAGAGTACGCTGGTGCTTGCATTGCTTGGGCTGCTGAAGTGGCGCGGCGGACACGTCACAGGCGAAATTCTTTTCGACGGGCACAATCTGCTTGGCATGAAGGAACGCGATCTGCGGGCGCTTCGCGGGAAGACGATTGCGCTGGTGCCGCAGAGTCCGATGACAGCGCTGAATAGTGCACTCAGCCTTCGAGCGCACTTTGAAGAGGCTTGGAAAGCGCACGAAGACTCCGGCCGGAAGGGTTTGACCCCACGGCTGGAAAGCCTGATGATGCAGATGCAGTTGCCTGTGGATGCGGAGTTTCTCGGCCGTCGACCGGGGGAAGTGAGTGTAGGGCAGGCACAGCGGGTCTTGATTGCGCTGGCCTTGCTGCATCGTCCTGCGATCCTGATCGCCGACGAGCCGACCAGCGCTCTGGATCCGGTGAACCAGGGCGAGATTGTGAGGCTGCTGCGGAAGCTCAACAAGGAGACCGGGACGACGATGCTGTACATATCGCACGACCTGATTTCGGTGCTGCAGCTATGCGACCGGATAGCCGTGCTGGATGCCGGCGTGGTTGCCGAGTGCCTGGCTGTGCCGGAGGTCGAACGCGCGCAGCATCCAGCCACGCTGGCGTTGTTACGGTCGCTGCCTGTGCCGGCGAATGTGCTGCTGGGTCTGCGCAGTGCCGTGTCCCCCTAACGAGGCTTCGCTTCTGTGGCTGCAGAGTGGGAGTTGTGCTCGGGGGGAGTACTTTAACGCAACGTTCGCGCGATGAAACCAGGAAAGTGATCATCGGGGCAGGGCACGTTACTGGGTCGTACGTAGTCTGGAAAGACGGCAGGACGTCTTTTGCGTTGGGACCGCCAGCTCTCCTGGTTGCTCCATCTGAACAGTGCCGCCGATAGCATCCGCTCCGGCCCTATCAGAGGCCTCCTTAAAGAAAACGGCAGCGGCGCAGGATCGCGACGCTGCCGTTTCCGCTTGAGGGTTATTCGGAAGCGAAGACGCTGGTTCCCCACAGAACTGTCGAACCGCTGAGGGTAGTGGCGCCCCACAGAACTGTAGAGCCGGCATTGGTTCCGGCGCCCCAGAGGACGGTGGAACCGTCAGTCCCGCTTGCGCCCCAGAGGACTGTGGCGGCGTCCGGCGTTCCGGCACCCCAGAGGACGGTGCTGCTCCAGAGGGAAGTGAAGGCAGAGGGATCGTTCGCACCCCAGAGGACGGTCGAGCCGCTGGTGTTGTCGGCGCCCCACAGAACGGTATTGCTGCCGGGACCATTTGCACCCCACAATACCGTGCTGCTGGCGGGAGTTCCTGCACCCCAGAGGACGGTGCTGCCACTGGTGGTATCCGCACCCCAAAGAACTGTGCTGCCGCTGGTGAAGGCATTCTGGCCGTAGACATTGTCCGCGCCCCAGAGAACCGTGCTGCCGCTGCTGGTCCCGGCGCCCCAGAGAACGGTCTGGTCGACGACCAGGTGAGTTTCGTGGGTATCGGGATTGAAGACCGCAATGGGGGATTTTGCAGCGCCCGGGGGAACGGTGGTTGTCTTGGCGTCGTTGACGGCGGCGGCGATATCCAGGTAGCCCGCCCCAACGGTGAAGATGTCATTGTGCGCGACGTAGTTTACGCCGTCCGCGGTGACGGTGCTGGTCTGCGGTAAGACGCTCTTGTTCGCGTTACGCATCAGCAGAGCCTTTACGGCATCAGGCGTAAGGCTCGAGTGTGAGTTCAACAGAAGGGCGACGGCGCCGCTGGCCACACCGGTAGCCATGCTGGTACCGCTCAACGGCATGTAATCCTTCGAAGCGTTCGCAGGGTTCCCGTTGTACTGATAGAGACCGAGCGGTGTATAGAAGGTAGGATTTTGCTGCTGCAATGCCGAGTTATTTGCCAGGAGACTGGTAACCAGATTCCCGGGCGCGACGAGGTCGGGCTTGACCACCTGATCGATGAATGACGGTCCCTTGGAGCTATAGCTCGCCATAGCGTCATCGCCGATTCCGGGTGTTCCCATAGTGCGTACGGCGCCCACCGTGATGACATATGGATCGTTGCCCGGGGCTTCGATGGTACCGTAGCCTTCCGTGTTCATGGCCAGATCGCGTCCGTCGTTACCTGCGGCGGCTACGACAACGATGCCAGCGGCCCATGCCTGCTCGACGGCCTGGCACAGCGGATCGAGGGCGTAGCTCTCAAATACCGGGCGGCCGAGGGAAAGGTTGATGACACGAATATTGTATGTGTTCTTCAGCGCAATCGCGGTTTCAATGGCCTGGATCACGGCGGTGTCGGAACCCTGGCCGTTGCCGTCCAGTACGCGAAGGTTGATCAGGTTCACGCCGGGAGCGATGCCGAGGAACTTGTGAAAAAAATGGAGGCCGGTAGAGTTAGCACCATTCCCGCCGATCAGCCCCGCAACGTGCGTGCCATGGCCAAATTTATCTCCCGTATATTGCGTCTCGCCCGGCACAAAGCTCTGGCTGTAAACAACGCGGTTGAGCGTCGGAGCGGTGGATAGATCACTGGAGCCCGAGATGCCGCTGTCAATAACGGCGACACCGATTCCGGTTCCCTTGTAACCCATCGACCATACGGCCGAAGCGTTGATCGGCTCGGCCGTATACTCCGTGCTGGTCGAAATCGAAGGCACATTTCCTGGACCTGGCGCAGGTCCAGGTCCGGGGCCCGAACCCATACCGTGCGAGCGGACAGCACGGTCCACACTGATGTACTTAACATTGTCTTGCTGCGATAGAAGATGGAGTGCGCTGACTGGGATGGAGAGTTGCACCGCATTAATGCTATTGAGCAACACCGGGGCGGTCCTGCCACTCAGGGCTGCGAGCTGCTGTATCTCGGCGGCAGTGGGCGCGGCGTTGTATTGAATGATGACGGAAACAACCGACGCCGACGGGCGAGCCAGATCTGGAGACGTCTTCCTTCTCGGACCGCCCACGTGCTGAGCGGCTACCGTGGCGGTGAGTGAAAGCGCTAAGAGCAAGGTAGAAAATCTAACGTGATGAAGTCGAGTCATGGCCGCATTATCCTAAAGTGTGCCTGCGTAAATCTTACGTATTAAGCGTGTCGCCAGTCTCGAACCTAATATCCACTGCCGTACAGACTTGTCGGTTTACGAAGTTTAGATCAAATGTCAAGATATGCGTCTTTCTCGCTATTATCTATACGCCATTGGTGTTATTACCTGGAGTGCGATCCTTTAATCGCGATATTTCTATGGAAATTCATGCGCCTCGCGATTTATTCGTACTGTTACCTTGTTGTTTTTCTCTGAGAAGTGTTTCACGGAGCCACCGCGTTCGAATTACCACTGAGGGATAGAGAAGCTTTGCCTTCCCACGCTGCGGTTAGGAATGAGTCAAAGAAGGTGCGGACGAAATCGGCGCGTTGTTCTGCCGACAGGTCCCGGGGAGCGGGGAAATCCTTGCCGTTTGCGGTGAGATACGTGCTGTACAGGTCTTCCATAATGGACTTGCCCATGTGGTCGCCGAGCGCGCGGTAGGCCTCAAACTGGGTCTCGTTGAAGAACTGGTTCAATGTCTCGTCGTGAGGGAACTTGCTTCCAGCCGAGCGCTGGCCAAGGACCTGTGCGGGTTCGTCGCCGGTGATGGAGCTCTTGATGTAGAGCAGGACGCCGTAGTCCGGATAAGTCTGGTCGGCGAGCGATTGGGGCAGGTAACGGATCTTACCGACAGCAAAGTGTGTCGTGCTAAGAGCAGTTTTTTTCCTGGGCACCATGGTGCTGTAGTCGCCCATATCGATCTGTACACCGAAATCGACCCGGCATTTCTCGATAGCGTTGGCGAAGTCGCCGAATTCGTAAGTCGGATCGGCATCGGCGTCCGAGACGATGATGTACTTTACGCGGCGGCGGATGAGCTCGTATAAGCCGAGGTTCTCAAAGTTTCCGCCGTCGGAAAGATAGACGTATTCTTTCTTTTCGTTGGCCGAACCAAGTAACTCATGCAGGAAATAGCCAATCCCGGGAGCGTATTTTTTGTAGCCATTCGGGTCAAGAGGATTTCCGGCCCATAGGCCGATGCGTACGTTGAACACCGCAAGCAGAGCGGCGATGGCTGGCTTAGTGTGGAAACCCCAGTTGGGTGAAACCGCCGCTCCGGAGGCTGCCATCGCAGTGCCAATCAGCGGCGCACCGCCCTTGCCGCCGTAGCCTTCTCCGTTGCTGACGCCTTCTTCGGTGCAGGCTGCGACTTCGCGATAGGCGTTGCCCTTGATCGCCGAGGCGTGGCTGGGCATGTAATCCCAGCCACAAAAGAGCGGTGAAAAGAGGAACGACGAGGCTTTGCGTTTTTGCCAGGCGAGGTCTTCGCCGCCGGTGAGGTTCAGGGCCGCGCACCACATCGGGTATGGGCCGTCGAATTTACCCTGGCGAAGGCTGCCGAGGTAGTGGTCGTCGTCGAGCGTAAAGCCGGTGAAGGGATCGGGCCTGCGCATCGAGCGGCCGGTGCGGGCGTTGATGTTCGACGCGCCAAGGAAGGTGCGGACAAGACGGTTGCGGTAGAAGAGGTTCAGCGAGAATTCGTTGACACTGACACGCCAGCCAAGTAATACGCCGATGATTCCCGAGATGCCCGCGAGCAAAGCAAGGGCACGGAACGAATGAACGGGAGCGACGGCGATGTGGTCGAACCGCAGATATTCTCCACTTCCCAGACGAATAGCGAGAAAATGAGTGCCTGCGGAGAGCAGGATCATAAGGCCCAGCAGGAACACAGGAGGAGCAATGGAAGCAAGGGCTTCCATCGCCACGCTGTTTCCGCCGTCGCTCTTTTTGCCCGTATTGGAACTCCGCGCGGCGAAGAGGCCGCTGACTGTTGTCGCGATCCAACCGCCCGGGAGAATCCATTTGATGATCGTGCCTTTCCACCCGGGTGCTCTGGATAGCACCCAGTGGATGCAGTATGGACCGAGGATCGTTACCGACAGAACAACTCCGGCGATGATGCCGAAGAAGAGGAAGTAGCCGGCGAGGCGCGCAAGCCACTCACGCTTGGCATCGGGAAATGCGTCACCGAACAGACCAACCTGGGCGAAGGAGACCAGCGACGTGGCCAACAGAAGCGCGGGCAGGCCAAGCACAACGTAGGACGTGGATACCACCGTCCCCGGGGTGTGGAGGAGCCAGAGTCGAAAGCCCGCAATGAGCGTTGCGCCGAATATGCCCGCGCCGATTGCTGCGAGAGGCCGGACCCACCAGACGTCCTGGGGCTCGACGCCTTTGAGCATCTCCTCGCCTCCGAAGGCGAGGTTTTGAAACAGCGTGACAACGAATTCCAGCAGGAAAAAGCCGGTGATCCACGCAGCCGGTTTCCAGAGACCAGCTATAGCGAAAGGGCTAGCGGAGGGGTGGGTCCTTATGTACGCGGGAAGTGTGAGCCAGATGACCACGCACAGCGCGACGCCGCAGATGCGTGCGGCCGCGGACCAATATCTTCGCGTCACCGGATCGGCGTTGCGGGCCAGGAGACCGAGCGCGGTCCAGATGGGAAGCGCAAGCGCAACCAGCAGCACCTGGGCGAAGATGTGGAACTGGGTGTGGCCGAAGCCGTCGCGCAGGTGCGTCCACATCAGCGCTGGGGCGGCCATCTGCAGCAGGGCGAAGATGGCGATGAGCGCGGAGGCGAGCATGGTCTGGATCAGCAGCACGTTGCGCAGATAGATCGCGATGGCGACCAGCGTATCGCCGCTGCCCAGACCGGAACGGGGCACGAGATACGAGACGTACTGGCGCAGGTAGTGGATGGGATTAGGTTCAAGGTAACGCCGGAACCCGCTGCGAACGGGCAGTTGCGAGTTGGGCCAGGCGCTGTTGGCGGAAAGTTGGTTTTCGACCGCGTCGAAGCCTACGTGCGCGATCCACGCGGTGAGCCAGCCGAGGATGTATCCGCCACCGGAGACGCCGGAGATGTAGTGGGCCTGGCGCAGGAACCCACTGCGTGCCATGGCCTGGATGAGGCCGAGGTTGACAGCGGCGCTGCGGATGCCTCCACCGGAAAACGCCACGCCGAAGCGCTCGGGCGCGTGGGATTCGGACGGGCGCTTTTGATTCGGCGCGATGATTGGGTTGAGCCGGTCACGGACGGAGCGCTTGGCACAGAGCGCGCGAATCTGCTGCCCTTCACGCGCGATGACTTCCTTGATCGCAAAGGCGCGCGTATCAGGTGGCGGCAGATCGGGCACGGATGGCGTGGCGCTCATACAGGACCTTTGGGCTAGCGTGGTTTTGCTTGAGAAAACTCACGTTACTGGACGGCAAAGGTGAATGCAAGCGAATTTGCAGTGTGGTATCTGAGACTGTTCCGTCCCAGGCTTATGACAAGCAAAAGTCTTGACGCAAAGTTCGCCAGGTGAGCCAAGTTTTCCGTGGCGAAACTTGGCGCATTTCCTGGCGGACTTTGGGTGATGGCCTTTGTTCTACCCGAAGGGTGAGTGTGGGGAGCGATCCCGTACGGCTTGGCTCACCCAATCCACCCAGATGGCCTGCTCGCCGGGGCAGGCGAGCGGGGTCCCATCGAGCACGGCGCTCACAAAATTTTCGATGAGAGGGTAATGCACGTTGGCGTGAGCCTGCAGTAACTCCACACGCCCCGCGACGCGCAGCTCGGGGCCGTTGAGCGGGTCGAGGATCATGTCTCCGTCGTTGCCGACGATGCGAAACTGGTCGCGTGAGATGTGGGAGTTCCAACGAACGTCGACCGTGGCATGGATGCCGCCGGCGTATTGCATGAGCACTGTGGCCGAGTCTTCGACGCCCATCTGGTGGAGGGCGTTCGATAGCAGGCCGGTGGCACGCGATGGCTTGCCGAAGAGAAAGTTCATGGCGTCGATGCGATGCGATCCGACGTCGAACAGCGGGCCGGCGCCGGCCATCGCGGGGTCGCGGAGCCAGGCGCGTTCGTCGCTTTCCAGCCAGCCGTGATAGTTGGCTTCCGCAAGTAAAGGCTGGCCGATGGCCCCGTCGCGGATCAGCTCTTTAGCGCGGGTGAGTTTTGGGTAGAGGCGGCGATAGTACGAGACGCCGAAGAGCCGTCCGCTGGCGTTTGCCGCTTCGAGCATTGCCTGAGCCTCGGCGAAGTTCATCGCCACAGGCTTTTCGCAGAGCACATGTTTGCCGGCCTGCAGAGCGGCGATGGTTTGCTGGGCGTGCAGCAGTACGGGCGAGGCGACATAGACGGCACCGATCGCAGCATCCTGCAATGCATCTTCCAGCGTCGGCCAGGCAATGACGCCGGGAAAGGCTTCGGCCTTCTTCACGTCGCGAGTCACGACGCCGTACAGCGCGCTTCGCGGTTCCGCGAGAATTGCGGGTATGACGCGCTTGCGCGTAATGTCTCCGATGCCTACTACCAGCCACTTCACCATGTCGCTCCTATGCTAGATTACGGACGACTTCGCACCAGTCAGTTGCTGGTAACCGCGGAGCATGATCACGACGCCAAGCAGGTTCAGAAAGAACGGCGGCACGAAGAACCCCCAGCCCATCGTGGTGAGCTCTGGCCGGCTGGCGATGATGTAGGAGACGTCGGTGAAGAGGTCGGAGAAGCGGACACCGGCTTCCACCGCCAGCCATACGGGCGCTTTCTTCCAGCGCCACAGGGTAATGGCCTGCGCGAGTGCGAACCCCAGCCACTGCCCGGCGGAGCGGCGGAGGAGCGCGTTGTCGAGACCGAGCGCCGTGACGGCGTTGAAGTCGTGGAACCACAGATGCGGGCTCGTCCACGAGAGGATGAAGAGGCCGGTGTCCTCGAAAAGGGCGACCCATAGGTAGAGGAGGATGAGGATGCGTAGCCACCGAGGCATCATGCGACCGCCTCGGCTTCACCTGCGTGGGCGAGTTGCCAGGCGTCGTATCCACCGGTAAGGTTGACGACCGCGGGGAAACCGGCAGCTTGTAGGACGCTGGCTGCACACGAGCTCCGATAGCCACCTTTGCAATGGACGAGGACAGGCTTGGCGTGGTCCAGCTCGGAGAGTCGGGAGCGGAGATCGGGAAGGGGAATAGACAGGGAATCGGGGATCGCACCGGCCGAGTGCTCGGAAGCTTCGCGGACGTCGAGGATTGTGCCGCGCCAGTCCTCCATGTCAACAGCGTTGATCTGGTCGACAGCCTGGACGGCTTTGCCGGCGCTGATCCAGGCAAAGATGGAGCCTCCGAGCGCCCCGGCGACGTCTTCGAGGCCGACGCGGGCGAGGCGGAGGCGTGATTCCTGAATGGCGGCGTCGTCCTCGGCGACGATGACGACGCGCGCGCCGACGCCGAGCACACGCGCGGCCCAGGAGGCGAACTGTCCGGAGAGCGCGACGTTGATGGAACCGGGAATGTGGGCGGCGGCGAAGTCGGTGGTGGGTCTTGTGTCGAGGATCGTAACGCCTTCCGCCTGGAGGGTGGCGACTTCGTCCGGGGTGAGCGCCGGGACGGGCGGCAGGTCTTCGAGCGGCGTCGCGCCGGAGCGGTTGAGGGCCACCTCGTCGTTGAAGTAGAGCGGTCGCGGCGGCAAATCGCCGGTAAGCAGCTCGACGAACTGCTCGCGGGAGCGGGCGAGCAGCGCATAGTTCGTCCGGCGCTCTCGGCCGATGGTGGAGCTGGCGTCCTCGGACATCTGGCGTCCGCAGAGGGAGCCGGCGCCGTGCGCGGGGTAGACGACGGTGTCGTCGGGCAGCGTGAGCAGTTTGGTGTGTAGGCTGTCGTATAGGATGCCGGCGAGCTGCTGCGGCGTATGCGTGGGCGAAAGGTCGGGACGGCCGACATCGCCGATGAAGAGGGTGTCGCCGGTAAAGACGGCGAGCGGTTTGCCGGCCTCAACCGCGAGGATGCAGACGCCTTCCTCGGTGTGTCCGGGCGTGGCGAGCGTGCGGAGGAGGTTGCGGCCGAGCGGGAGTTCGTCGCCGTCGTGGAGCACACGGTGCTCAAAGGCCGCGCCGGAGCCCGCGCCCATGCAGATGGTCGCGCCGGTGCGGCGGGCGAGCTCGAGGTGTCCGGAGACGAAGTCGGCGTGGAGATGGGTTTCGATGACCCAGCGAATGGTCAGGCGACGCTCGCGGGCGAGATCGATATAAAGATCAACGTCCCGCTGAGGGTCGATGACCGCGGCTTCGCCGTCGTCGTGGACGATGTACGAAGCATGGGCGAGGCAGCCCAGGTAGAAACGATCGATGTGCATTTTTGCCTCCGTTTGGATGATCGCTTAAGTGGGGGTCGCTCGCCATGTTTGCATTGCCTTCCTATGCAGCCGTTGGAGTCACTCAAACGTGCAAACGCGGTAAGGAGCAGCACCCCACATCGGGTGGCCCATCCTTTCGGGCTTCATCCGAAAAGCCGGAGCCCCCGGCGAGCGCGCTCTTGTGTCTCGCGCCTTCAGCGCTAAACCAACCGCACTGTAGCTGAAGGTGAAGCGCTTTTAGCCGCCGAAGACCATGTTTCCGCCGAGCGCTCCCTGAATGAGGAGTGCGACGATGGTGAGAATCCCGAAAGCGAAATAGGCGAAGCTGGGGGCTTCGGATTTTCGATAAGAAGCGCGCCGCCAGACGAGGAGCACGATAAAGGCGACGGTGAGGCCGACGCCGAGCCATAGGTGTTCGGTGATCTGATCCTTGGGAAGGGTGTCGTGGAGTTTCTGCTTCCACCACAGGCCGGCGAGAGATGTGAGAGGCGTGAGGACTGTGGCATAGACGAGCATCCACCAGGCGGCAGCGTGGAGCGAGGACTTGCGGAAGATGCGGCCGGCGGCGTCGCTGGCGACGGATACCGGGATTAGCGCCGACGTGAAATTTACCAGCATGGGGTGGATGTGGTCGGGGGTAAGATCGGGAAAGGGCAGCGACATGAATGGGGCGTCCTCTTGCTTCACGACTAGTTTGCCATGCGTTGCCGCTCTATTACAGGCCGCAAACGTAAAATGTAGGGATGGTGTTTGGCGAAATTGTTGAGGCGACTGAGGGGTTTGCAGCAAGTGCGGCGGTTCGTGGGGAATTGCGCGGCGGTGGTGGGGTGTTTTATCAAGAAGACCCGGTAGTTGTATAGCCTGCGGCCAACCGGCGAAGGCCGGGGGACGTCTACACTCCATAAGTGAGAACAATTTTTCGCCTTCGCCCGGTTGCGGTGTTCGTTCTGCTGTTGCTGCTTACGTTGCAGGAGCCGGCGGGCGCGTATTCACTGCTTACACATGAGCAGTTGATCGACCTTACGTGGAAAGACTCGATCGTTCCACTGCTGCTGAGCCGTTATCCGACACTGACGCCGACGCAGTTAGAGCACGCGCGCGCCTATGCGTATGGCGGATGCGTGATTCAGGACATTGGCTACTATCCGTTTGGCGACGCGTCCTTCTCGAACCTGACGCACTATGTGCGCTCGGGAGATTTTGTCGTCAACCTGTTTCGCAACGCCGGCAATGCGGATGAGTTGGCGTTTGCGGTGGGGGCGCTGTCGCACTATATCGGCGACAATGTGGGGCACTCGCTGGCGACGAATGTGTCGGTGCCGGTGGAGTTCCCGAAGCTGGAAGCGCGGTACGGCAAGACGGTGAACTACGCGCAGGGCGAGAAGCAGCATGTGCAGACCGAGTTCGCTTTCGACATCAACGAGATTGCGCATCATCGCATGGCGCCGTCGCATTACCTGGACCATGTGGGTCTCGAAGTGCCGACGCGTCAGTTGGCGCTGGCTTTCTATCAGACGTACGGTCTCGCGGAAGATTTTTCGGGCACGCGCGGCCGGCGAGTGAATGTGGGTGGATACCGGTTTGCCGTGCGGAGTTTTATTCCGCGGATTGCGTATGCGGTCACGCTGCTGCATCGCAACCATGAGCCTGCGGAGACGCCTTCGCCGGAACTGGTGGAGATTGAGAGGCAGTTGGCGATTGTTTCCGCCGACAACGACTGGGATTCGTACCGGCGCAAGGCCGGGATTGGGACCTATACGCTGGCGGGGCTGCTGTATATCCTGCCCAAGGTCGGCCCGATCAAGTTTGTCGCCGTGAAGGGGCCGACGGTCGATACCGAGACGATGTATCTGCATAGCGTGATGGTATCGACGACTGCGCTGCGGCACGTGCTGTCCCGGTTTACGCCGCCACCGGCGACGCGCTCTACGGCCGCCAGCGCGGCTGCTGCCGACACCCACTCCGATCCGGCACCGGGGCAGCCGCTTCCCGTGAATCCCAATGCGAACCAGGACATTCCGCGCATGTCCATCGATCCGCGGCATCCGCTATTGAACCGAGATCTGGATACGGGGGTGGAAGTCAGGCCGGGCGGCTATCCGTTGACCGATGCGACGTATGCCAATCTGCTACACCGGTTGGCGGTGCAGGACCAGCCGATTCCGCCGGGCATCAAGGCGGACATTCTAGCGTTCTATGCGAACCTGAATGCGCCCATCACTACGAAGAAATCTCCGCAGGTATGGGCGCAGGTGCAGGCTGATCTAGTGACGCTGAAGGGCATGCCAACAAGTAATGAGCCGGAGCCGTTTCCGACGTATGGGGATGACTCTGGGGACCAGTAGCCCCTTGCCTAGCTGCGGGGCATACGGCGACGGAGACCGCCGGCGCAGACGAGCAGGCCGGTTCCCAGCAGTGCGATGCTGCCAGGCTCAGGAGTGGCGCTGGCGGAGCCATGCGGCGGGGCTGCACTGGCAGTGAAAACACCCGTCCAGCCGGGACTGACTGGCGTGTTGTTTGGCGGCATGTAGAAGATGTAGCCTGAGGTGGAAACGAGTCGGTAGCCGTTGGCGTTGGTCTCGGAGAAGGTGACGTCCCAGACACCACCGTTGGCAACATCGGAGAACGCAAAAACGGCGTTACCTTGACTGGTGGGATCGGTGATGTTGAATGTCTGACCGTCGATAGTGAAGGACATCGCCGTCAGGCCCGTTGAGGTGGTGTATCCGACGTAGTTCTGGATGCCGCCTGCCACGTCAAGGGTGACCTGTCCGCTACCGCTGTACTGGGAGCCGTTGCCGTCGGTTTCGGTCAGGGTGAGGTGCGCGTGCC
>Ga0207652_10002635_pt1 | contig 15060 bp, 10 predicted proteins | sample KBSC63BmetaG_FD_184334 | JGI IMG/M metagenome (GOLD analysis project Ga0207652, IMG submission 184334) | Corn rhizosphere microbial communities from Kellogg Biological Station, Michigan, USA - KBS C6-3B metaG (SPAdes) (version 2) | ecosystem: Host-associated > Plants > Roots > Rhizosphere ... | reverse complement strand
CCGGACATGGCGTACCGCTTCGCCGGGGGATCCCCATCGACAACCCGAACTTGGGGACGAAGATCCAGATGCGGCGGCCGCTGGACTTTCTGGCCGTGACCGACCACGCCGAAATGTTGGGGATGGAGATCCTGCTGAAGGACAAGGATCCCCGGGTGCTGGCGACCGAGTGGGGCCGCAAGATGCTCGCGCTGCGCCAGGATCCGAGATCCGGCGGGGTGATGCGCGCGCAGAACAACGCGAAGTGCGCCGAGCGCAAGGAAATGCTGCAGCAGCTCGCCTCCCCCGTCATCCGCCAGGCGACCTGGGAGTCGGAGATCGCGGCGGCGGAGAAGAACTACGTCCCCGGCACGTTCACCACGCTCATCGGCTGGGAGTGGACGGCGATGCCCGATGGCGGCAAGAACCTGCACCGCTGCGTGATCAGCGATGCCGACGGTGAGGCTGCCAGGGCGTTCGTGCCCTTCAGCAACTATGAAAGCATCCGCCCGGAGGATCTGTGGCGCTTCCTGAAGCAGACCAAGGCGAGAACCGGCATCGATTTTCTCGCCATTCCGCACAATTCCAACCTCTCGGGCGGTCTGATGTTCGACATGGTGGACAGTGACGGCCACCCGCTGAGCGACCGGTATGTGCGCGAGGAGGCGCTATTCCGGGAAGCCTCCGCCATGGGCCTGGCGGAAGGCGACTATGTGATCCGCCGGCGCCTGGTGCAGAAGATGCTTTATCTCCTCGATGACACCGCCACGGAGTCGTTCGCTCCCAACGATGCCGCGCTGCTGGGCTACTTGCATGCCCACGAGGATCGCTACCGCGAGGCCCCGACGATCACGTTCACTCAGGTCTTCCTCGAGGATGCGATCGTGCGGCCGGAGGGAGGCGAGAGGGCCGCGGAGCGGCTCAAACGGGAGCTGGAAGCGCACCACGTGGGGTTCGACCGGGCCCCGCGCTACGGGGATCGCCCTCCCTATCTGCAGAATTACATCAGGCGCACGGCGGCTTTCGTCGAGAATCAGCTCGGCGCGAACTTCGCCTCACACGTGACAGCGCTGCAGCCCTCCGATCACTGGCAGGGGCCGATCAGGTCGAATTATGGCTACCACCTGGTGTTGGTGAGACAGCGCGAGGCCGCACGACTGCCGGAGCTGGCGCAGATCAGACAGGAGGTCAGCGACGATCTGCTGCGCGACGTAGTCGCTGCCTACCGCGAGAAGGCCATCAAAGACCTGATCACACGCTACCGGGTACAAAAGACCGATGTCGCAATCGCCGCGGCCGCGCCGGTCGCGGGTGCTGCGCCCGTTGCCCGCTCGCGGTAGGCGACTGCAGTCTGATGCGCACTCTTCGACTCGCCGTTCTCTCTCTCGTCGCCGCATGGCTGATTCAGCCGCTTGCCAGCGCGCACGACGCGCGACCGTTGTCCGTCGACATCAAGGAGCAGAGCGCGGGTCTCTACGAAGCACGCATACGCGTGCCGCCCACGGTGACCGATGACGATCTCCCCGTTCTTGTCTGGCCCGCCGACTGCCGTGTCGTGAGCGAGCATCGCGTCCCACCGCCGACTCCGCAGGAGGTGGTGATGGTTGCGTGTGCGGGCGGCGGGCTGGAAGGTCAGACCCTTCGCGTCCACTACCCGATCTACAACCCCTCGCTATCGACGCTGTTCCGCCTCAGCCGAACCCAGGGCTCAACATTGACCCAGGTGCTGCCGCCGGAAGCAGCTGCATGGTCGATACCCCGCGAGTCCACCTGGATGCGCGTTGCACTCAGCTATCTGGAGCTGGGAATCCGGCATATCTGGACGGGATTCGATCACCTGCTGTTCGTCACGGGGCTGCTGGTCCTGGCGGGGACGCTCCGGCGAGTGATTCTCGCCATCACTGGGTTCACACTGGCGCACTCCGTCACGCTGTCCCTCTCGGCGTTAGGGTTAGTACGGCTCCCCTCGGCCCCGGTCGAGGCGGCCATCGCGCTCTCCATCCTGTTCCTGGCATGGGAGATCGCCCGTCCGCTGCCCCAGTCACTGGCGAGACGCTATCCCCTGCTCGTCTCCTGCGCCTTCGGCTTGCTCCATGGCTTTGGTTTCGCCGCCGCCCTGCGCGAGGTCGGTCTCCCGACCGACGAGCTGGCCGTGGCGCTGCTGTGCTTCAACCTGGGGGTCGAGGTCGGCCAGATCGTCTTCATCGTGGCCGTGCTGGCCCTCCTCGTCCCCGCGGCACGAGCGGCAGGTCGGATCTCCGGGCTCGCCGGTTGGCAGGCCCGGCCGGAGATCGTGTGGGGTTACGCGCTGGGGGTGCCAGCGACCTTCTGGTTCTTCCAGCGGCGCGGGGCACTTTAGAAACGCATAAGTACTTGGAACTCTTGGGGTTCCGCGCACGCGCGGATTGCTTGTGCGGCGGGGCTCTTGTATCGTTCGCACCCCGCACGGAAAGTGGCGTTTTCAGGCGCGTAGCTCAGTGGTAGAGCATCACCTTGACATGGTGGTGGTCGGTGGTTCGATCCCACTCGCGCCTACCAGATTCGGGGCAAACTCGGGCAGTACCGGGTTTGCCCCGTGTCGTTTCAGGCCTGCGTCGCGTGATGGCCCGAGTGCAGCGGCGTATGCGGCGGTTCCCCCGCTTCCGGCGCGGGCTCTGTAGTCACGCTACGGATCGCCGTGAGGCAATCGGCAAAGCTGGTGAGCACCTGCTGGGCACCGGCGGATTCGAGGCGCTCCCGGGCTCGCTGCAAGTCAGCCTGGTCCTGCCACAGGCCCGCGAAAACGGGCACGTCGGTCGCGATCTCACGTATCTGTTTGCAGACCGTCCGCGCGGGGGCAACGGCATTCGGCGGAAGCGCGGACACGACCACGGCGCGCGGCCCTCCTTCCGCCCGCAGGGCGTTCAGCTCCCTCTCCAGGCCATCGACTCCGGCGATCCACGCTTCGACGCCATTCTCCAGCAGCGCCGCGGCCAGCAACTTGGCCGTGATGTCGTCAGCCTTGTCGTCTGCCGGAATACAGATGACGCTGGGGGGCGAGTTGGCAGCAAAGCCGCGCCGCCGCGACCGGGCACGTTGGGCATCGAGCTGCTCTTCGGCCCAATCGCTCACGTGCTGCAGGACCGTTTTGCGGCGCGAAGGTGTGAGCGTGCCGCGATCGAAATCCGACTCCACCAGCTGCACGGTCGGCACGATCAACGAGTCGCAGACCTCGAGCATGGTGCTCGAGCGCAGCACTTCCTCCAGCAGACTGTCCGCCTGGTCGCGGCCGCTGCGCAGCAAGCGTTGATACAAGCGCTGATGCGGCTCCAACACCGGCTGATCCCCCAGCAGCACGTAGAGGAAGTTCAGCTGCGGGATGTATTTGCCCATGACGACCACGCACACCGTCAGGGGCACGGCAAGGAACAACCCGGCGAAGCCCCAGACCCATGTCCAGAACGCCGCTGCCAGCAGCAGTGCCACCGGCGACAGCCCGGTACGGCTTCCGTACAGCCACGGCTCGAGGACGACGTAGTTGAACAATTCCAGCGCCCCGAACAGGCCGACGACGCCCAGCGGGCGCGTCCAGTCATCGAAGGCGGCCACCGACAGAATGAGCGGCATCGCCGCCGCCGCCCAGACGCCGACGTAGGGAATGAAGCGCAGCAGCAGGGTGAGCACACCCCAGAGGGCGGCGTTGGGGACTCCCAGGTACCACAAGCCCGCCGTCACGCATGACCCCGTCCATCCGTTGATCAGGATCTGCATCAGCAGGTAGCGGCTGATGCGTTGCCCGGCATCATCCAGCGCCTCGGTCGTCAGGAACAGATTGCGCGCACCGAGCACGCGGATGACGCGCTCACGCAAGTCGTGGAGGCGCATGAGCAGGAAAGCGACCAGCACGATGACGACGAACGCCGTGCCGAGCGGCCGCAGCAGCGGCACCACGACATCGCCCAAGGTCTCCAGTGCGGTCTTGGGTGTCTGCACCACCTGAACCCTGCTCACTCCCGGCGTCTTGGGCTCCGGTGGCGCCACCCGTTGCAACTCGCGGGCAATCTGTTCCACCGCCCGGGTCGTCTCCGAGTCGCTGATACGCAGCACCCCGCGCAGCTCCACGATCCGGTGACGCAGCTCACTTTGATAGTTGGGAACGGAACGGGCGAGATCGGTCACCTGGTTGACCACCAGATCCCCGAGCCCGGCGATCAACGTCAGCGCGATCGCCAGGGAGACGATCACGCCCAGAGTGCGGTTGACATGTCCCCGGTGCAGGACCTCCACCAGGGGCGCCAGCATGAAGGTCAGCAGCAGAGCGAGCGCCAGGGGGACGAACACGTCCTCGGCGACCTTCAGGACGCCGACCACCACCACCACCGTCAACAGGACGATGCGGGTTCCCGCTGTTTGGCCTGGGACGTTCATGCGTCAGAGCCTACGCACGATTCGTTCCTGTGTGGGGCGAACTGGCCCACAGCGGGCAACCCGGGAATCGCCGCCGGCCGGACCCGCCGCCGCGCCGTGCGCCAGTCCCTAGCCGGCGAAGCCCAATTCCACCTTTTTCAGGCGCTCGATCTCATCGCGCAGCTTTGCGGCGGTCTCGAATTCGAGGTTGCGGGCTCGCTTGAGCATTTCCGCCTCCAGCTTCTTGATGCGGCGGACGAGTTGCTCGGGACGCATCTCGGCGCTGGTCAGCGTGTCCTCGATGGCCACGCTGCCCGCACGTCCCGCCGGCTGGCCGGTGCGCCGGCGGCTATCGGACTTGCTCGGCTCCGAACGCGCGCCTTCCATGATATCGGCCACGCCTTTCTGGATCCCCCGCGGGGTGATGCCGTGCGCCTCGTTGAATTCGAGCTGCTTCTTGCGGCGGCGGTTGGTCTCCTCCAGCGCGCGCTGCATGGAGCCGGTCACCGTATCGGCGTACAGGATCGCCCGCCCGTTGATGTGCCGCGCCGCCCTGCCGATCGTCTGGATGAGCGAGTTGTCCGAGCGCAGGAAACCCTCTTTGTCCGCATCCAGGATGGCGACCAGGGAGACCTCCGGCAGGTCCAACCCCTCGCGCAGCAGGTTGATACCGACGAGGACGTCGAACTTCCCCAGGCGCAGGTCGCGAATGATCTCGGTGCGCTCGACCGTCTCGATATCCGCATGCAGGTAGCGGACACGGACGTCGTGTTCGTGCAGGTACTCCGTCAGGTCCTCCGCCATTCTCTTCGTCAGCGTGGTGATGAGCACGCGCTCGTTGAGCTCCACGCGCTTGCGGATCTCCGACAACACATCGTCTACCTGGGTGCCGACGGGACGGACCTCCACCTGCGGATCCACCAGGCCCGTCGGACGGACCACCTGCTCGACCACCTGTCCGGCGCGGGAGGCTTCGTACTTTCCGGGAGTTGCGGAGACGAAGATCATCTGCGGCGCGAGTTGCTCCCACTCCTCGAATTTGAGCGGCCGGTTATCCAGTGCCGAGGGCAGGCGGAAGCCGTACTCCACCAGAACCTCCTTGCGGGAGCGGTCGCCGCGGTACATCGCTCCAAGCTGCGGGATCGTCTGGTGGCTCTCGTCCACGATCAGCAACGACTTCGGCGGCAGGTAGTCGAACAGGCACGGCGGCGGCTCGCCCGCGGCCCGGCCCGAGAGGTAACGGGAATAGTTCTCGATCCCCGAGCAGTAGCCGACCTCTTTCATCATTTCCATGTCGAACATGGTGCGCTGCTCGAGCCGCTGTGCCTCGAGCAGCTTCCCGGCATCGCGCAGCTCCTTCAGGCGGATGCGCAGATCCTCGCGGATCTGATCGACCGCCCCGCTCAACCGGTCGCGCGGTGTTACATAATGTGTTCCCGGGTAGACGGTGAAGCGCGGCACCTTGCGCGAAATCGCGCCAGTGAGAGGATCGAACAGCGTGATCGACTCGATGACGTCATCGAACAATTCGACACGAACCGCCTCCCGCTCCGATTCGGCAGGAAAAATGTCGATGACATCCCCGCGCACCCGGTAAGTGCCCTGCGTCAGGTCCAGCTCGTTGCGGGTGTATTGCATCTCGGCCAGACGGCGTAACAACTTGCGCTGATCCAGGCGGTCTCCGCGCACGATGTGCAGAATCATCGACAGATACGTGCGCGGATCCCCGAGGCCATAGATCGAGGACACCGTCGCGACGATGATCGAGTCCGGGCGCTCGAGCAGCGCCTTGGTCGCCGACAGACGCATCTGCTCGATGTGCTCGTTCACCGAGGAGTCCTTCTCTATGTACGTGTCCGAGGACGGCACGTACGCTTCGGGCTGGTAGTAATCGTAGTAAGAGACGAAGTACTCGACCGAATTGTGCGGGAAGAACTCGCGGAACTCCCCGTACAGCTGCGCCGCCAGCGTCTTGTTGTGCGCCAGCACCATCGTCGGGCGCTGCACGCGCTCGATCACGTTGGCCGCCGCGTAAGTCTTGCCCGAGCCGGTCACGCCCAGCAGCGTCTGGTGCGCGAGCCCCTCGTTCAGCCCCTCGACCAGCTTGTCAATAGCCTCCGGTTGATCCCCGGCAGGCGCGTAATCCGCTTCGAGCTTGAAAGGAATGGAGTCCATGGACGATCCCGCAACGAGTGATGCGTGCGAACAACCACTGGATTGGTGGCTTCAGTCACGATCCCTTAATATAGCCGAGCCTCCAGAAATTCCAGCGAACAGGAATCCCCAGTGACGGTATCACTTTCACGACGCGTGCAGCGCGTCAAGCCCTCGCCCACGCTCGCAGTCACCGCCCGTGCCGCTCGCCTGAAAGCGGAAGGGAAGGATGTGATCGGACTCGGCGCCGGCGAGCCGGACTTCGACACGCCCCCGCACATTGCACAGACGGGCGTGGAGGCCATCAAGAGCGGCTTCACCCGTTACACCAACGTCGAGGGGATCAACGAGCTGAAGGACGCGATCATCGCGAAGTTCGAGCGCGACAACGGTCTGCGCTATGAGCGCTCGCAGGTGCTGGTCTCCACCGGCGCGAAGCAGACCATCTACAACCTGTGCATGGCGCTGCTCGATCCGGGCGATGAGGCCATCATCCCGGCGCCCTACTGGGTGTCCTATCCGGACATGGTGCTGCTGGCGGACGGCCTGCCGGTGATGCCGTATGCAGGGCCGGCGCAGGGCTACAAGATCACCCCGCGCCAACTCGCCGCCGCGATCACGCCGAAGACCCGCCTCGTGTTGCTCAACAGTCCCTGCAATCCGACAGGCGCTGCCTACACGCGTGCTGAGTTACGTGCGCTGGGCGACGTGTTGGCCAACCATCCCCGCATCGTCATCGGCACTGATGACATGTACGAAAAGATCTACTGGGGCCCGGAGCCCTTCTGCAGCCTGTTGACGGCGGCGCCGGAGCTCTACAACCGCACGGTCACCATCAACGGCGTCTCCAAGGCATACGCGATGACGGGTTGGCGCATCGGCTACTGCGGCGGCCCGAAGGAGATCGTCACTGCGATGGCGACCATCCAGGGGCAGTCGACCTCGAACGCCTCCAGCATTGCGCAGAAGGCGGCCACTGTGGCGCTCGCAGGAGATCAGGCTTGCGTCGCGCGCATGAACGAGGCTTTCAAGGCTCGCCATGACTTTATCGTCCAGGGATTGAACTCCCTGCCCGGCGTGAGCTGCCTGCCCGGAGCGGGCACTTTCTATGCATTCGCGGATGTGTCCAAGGCGATGGCGGCGCTGGGTTGCCGCGAAGACGGCGAGTTCGCGGAGCTGCTGCTGAACGAAGGCGGCGTCGCCGTCGTCCCCGGCTCGGGATTCGGCGCGCCGGGACACGTGCGGCTGTCCTTCGCCTGCAGCATGCAGACGCTGGAGAAGGCGATCGATCGCATGCGACGCGTCATCGAAGGACGCCTCGTCGCCAAGACGGCGTGAGTCGGGCCGGGCTGGCAAGGCATTGCCGGCGATGAGGGTTGCGGCCCACCGGGCCATGGTGCGCGTCCGTGTAAGGCTATGGGTAGGTCATTGCTGGCCGACGCCCTCGTCGTCGTCCACTTCTCGTTCACGCTGTTCGTGATCTTCGGCGGCTTTCTGGTCTGGCTGCGCCGCTGGGTCCTCTACGCGCACCTGCCCGCGCTGGCGTGGGGGTGTTGGATCGAATTGTCCGGACGGATCTGCCCGCTCACTCCGCTGGAGAACCTCCTGCGCCGTCAGGCTGGTGAGGCCGGCTACGGCGGCGGATTCCTCCAGCACTACATCATCGTCGTGCTTTATCCGCCCGGGCTGACGCGCCAGATGCAATGGGGGCTGGCGGTCGCACTGGTGGCCATCAACGTGGTGGCCTATGCGGTTGTGTGGCGACGCTGGCGGTCGCGGGCGGCCGGTCTGCGGAGTTAAGCCGCTGCGGGGGGCGAGGCCTCGGTGCTTTGGCCGGTGCCGGATTGCGGCAGAAGTCCGCGTGCCGCAAGCACATCCCGCATGGTGGAGAACGAGAAGTCCGTGAGCACCTGACGCAGACGCGACTCGCAGCGATGCAGATTGGTGTAGTGGCGGAACCGAGAGAACGCGCCAACCTTCACTCGGGGTTGTCCCGGGTCCACTTCCCACGGATGCAGGTAGAACGTGAAGGGACGCCCGGCCTTCCCGTTGATCTGTCTCAATCCGGTGCGCGTCAGCCAGTAAGGCAGAATGCGGAAATAACCGCCGCCCGACACCGGCACCTGCACCCCCATGAAGCTCGCCGCCGACATGGGAAACTCCACCAGGGTGCGTTGCGAGGGCGCGGTGACGCGGCCGATCGTCGGTGAGGCGCCGGGAATACCGTAGCGATCGTGACTGATGGGAAAGATGGAAGAGTCGTACTCGAACCCCAGATCGATCAACACGTCCAACGCCCACAGCGACTGGCTCGTGATCGAGAAACTCGCCGCGCGGTAGCCGAGCACGCGCTCGCCAAGGAGGTTCTCGAGAAACCCCTTGGCGCGAGCGGTCTCCTCCCGGAACTCGCTCTGTGACTGGCTGTAGATCAGCTGATGAGAGAAGCCGTGACAGGCGATCTCATGTCCCGCAGCGGCAATGCGCCTCACCAGCCCGGGCGACTTCTCGGCCACCCAGCCGAGAACGAAAAAAGTGCCACGAACGCCCTTCTCCGCCAGCAGCTTCAAGATGCGCTCGGTATTGGCCTCGACCCGATACTCGCGCGTCGGCCAGCTGTCGCGCGGAATGGCGGGGGCCAGCGCGGCGACCTGGAAATAGTCCTCGACGTCGATCGAGAAGGCATTGACCGGTGTGCCGGGCGGAGGGCTCAAGAGCTGATGTCCCATCTGCTGCAGGTGTTATTTGAGTCACACTATAGCGCCCGCCCTTCGGGCGACTCAAACCCCGGGAGCGCCGTTTATGCACTGCAGCACATCTTTTTTTCAGATCTGAGACGCGGGCGAGGTCGTGGGCACCGGGCTCGCAGCGCAGACTTGGGGGTCATGCCGATACCGACCGCGGACTTGCTGGCGGAAGTCCCGGCCCTGGACGACCAGGCCGCTGCCGCCCTTCACGAACTGCACGCTCAGCTCGTAGCCGAGCGCGCGGATCGCGAGCGGCTGCAGAGCGAGCTCGACCTGCGCAACAGCGCTCTGGACTCTGCCAGGTCCCACGTCATGGTGCTCGACGTCTGTCGCGAGCGGTGGATCATCGTCTACGCCAACCGCGCACTCGCCACCGACCACGGCTACGAGGCCTCCGAGCTGATCGGCCGCAGCCCCGCGATGCTCGTACCTGCGGAGGACAATGCCGAGGCGTTCGAGCGCATCGCCGCGGCGGTGCGCGATGGCACGACGACGAGCAACCTCGAAGTGCTCGCACGGCGACAGGATGGGTCCCGATTCTGGGCGGGCCTGGTCTTGGCCCCCGTACGCAGCGAGACCGGACACATCTTCTACTATGTCGGCGTGGGCGCGAACATTACCGCCAAGCTCGCGCAGGAACGCGAGCAACGCGAGCTGCAGGAGAAGCTGTACGGGGAGATGCGCGAACGCGAGCGCATGGCCATCGAGCTGCGCCTCGCCCAGAAGCTGGAGTCCGTGGGACGACTCGCCGCGGGAATCGCTCACGAGATCAACACGCCCATCCAGTACATCGGCGACAGCGTGACCTTCCTGCAGTCAGCCCAGACAGAGCTCGATCGGCTGCTCAAGGCGTATCGAGAGACGATAGCGGGCACCGCTTCGGGTGAGATGGCTGCCCGGATCGAGAAGGAGATCGATCTGGAGTTTCTCTCCCGGGAGATGCCCAAGGCCTTCGAGCGCACCCTGGAGGGAGTGGAGCGCGTCGCTGCGATCGTCCGCGCCATGAAGGAATTCGCGCATCCGGACAGCCTGGAGCACAGCAGCGCCGATCTGAATCATGCACTGGAGACGACGCTGACCGTCGCTCACAACGAATACAAGTACAGCGCTCAGATCCGCACGCACTTCGGGGAGCTGCCGCTCGTGCCTTGCAACGTCGGTGAGATGAACCAGGTGTTCCTCAATCTCATCGTCAACGCCGCCCATGCCATTGCCGAGTCCGGCAAGGCTGTCGACACCGGCATCATCACCATCACGACGGCGACGGTCGGCGGCCACGTCGAGATCTCGATCGAGGACAACGGCTGCGGCATCCCGCAAGAGCACCTGGACAAGATCTTCGATCCCTTCTTCACGACCAAGCCGGTCGGCAAGGGCACAGGCCAGGGACTTGCGATCGCGCGGTCGATCATCGCCGAGAAGCACGGGGGCCGGATCGACGTGCACAGCGTCGTTGGCCAGGGAACGCGATTCCTGCTGCGTCTGCCGGCAGGCGGGCGCTCGACCGTGAAGGCCGCGCCATGAAACGGCTCCTGTTCGTGGACGACGAGCGTCCGGTGCTGGAGGGCCTGAAGGCGCGGCTCCACCGCTTTGGTGCACAGTGGCAGATGGAGTTCCTCACCAGCGGTGAGCTCGCCATCGAGCACCTGCAGCGCCAGCCCTGCGATCTGGTCGTGACGGACATGCGCATGCCGGGGATGGACGGCGCCAAGCTGCTGGAGCAAGTGAGCACCCGCTGGCCACAGACCGTGCGCATCGTATTGTCAGGTTACTCCGAGCTCGAGCAGACCATCCGCCTCGTCCCGTATGCCCATCAGTATCTGAGCAAGCCCTGCCAGCCGCGCCAGCTGGAGACCGTCATCGAGCGCTGTCTGCTGCTGCAGGATCTTCTGAACCGCCCAGACCTGCGCGCGATCGTCGGCCGGATTCGCAAGCTCCCCTCACTGCCGCACATCTACACCAAGCTGCGTGACATCGTCAGGGACGAGAACGTGACATTGCAGGAAGTCGCTGCGCTGGTCTCGGCAGATTCAGCGCTGACGGCCCGTGTACTGCAGGTTGTCAACTCCGCCTTCTTCCGCCTGGCGCGCCGGATCACCAACATCGAGCAGGCGGTGAACTATCTGGGATTCACGGCGATCCGCAATCTAGCCGTATCGCTCGAGATATTTGCGCAATGGCCCAGAGGCGCCTCCGGTGTGCTCGATCTTCACAAACTGCAGTCGCACGCGCACGCGGTCGCCTCAGTCGCAAGCTCGCTCACCGCGGGCACCCTGATTGCCGATGACACGATGCTCGCGGGGTTGCTGCACGATATCGGTTACTGGATCCTGGCGCAGGAGTGTCCTGCGGACCTGCACCAGGCAACCGAGCTGGCCGCCAGCCAGGGCATCCCGCTGCATGTTGCCGAGACGCAGGTCATCGGTGCCTCCCACGCCGAGATCGGCGCCTATCTGCTGGGTATCTGGGGCCTGCCCTACCCCGTCATCGAGGCCGTCGCTCACCACCACCTGCCGCAGCGGTTGGCGCAATCGGAGTTTGACGTTCTGGCCGCGGTGGCGGTCGCCCATGCGTTTGTGGAAGGCGACGACGCCAGCGCTTTCGGTACGCGCCTGAGCGCGGACCCGCGCGTCGAGGCGAGTTACCTGGCCTCCATCAGTGCACCGTTCGGCTGGGACGAGTGCGTGCGACGTGTCAACGCGAGATCAAAGGACTCCGATGCATGAGTGAACGGGAACTTCCGCGCGTGGTCTGCGTGGACGACGAGGCTCGAATCGTTGAAGGGCTGGTCCTGCACCTGCGCAAGGACTACGAGGTGCATACCGCTCTGAGCGGCGATGAGGCCCTGAAGGTGCTCAAGAAAATCGGCGGCGCCGCCGTCGTCGTGTCGGACATGCGTATGCCCGGCATGGATGGCGCCTCGCTCCTGCATCGCGTGATGAGCCATTATCCGGATGCGACCCGGATTCTGCTCACCGGCGACCCGGGACGCGACGCTGCCGCCGCCGCCGTCAACCAAGGGCAGATCTTTCGCTTCCTCACCAAGCCTTGCCCTCCGGATCAGCTGCAGGCCGCCGTCGAATCCGGGGTGATGCAGCACCGGCTCGTGAACGCCGAGCGCTCGATCCTCAAGGAGACCCTCATCGGGTGCATCAAGGCGCTCACGGATGTCCTGGCGATCACCAACCCCGTCGCCTTCGGCCGCGCCAACCGCGTCAAGCGCCTGGCCGTCGAACTCGCCGATACCCTCGACTGCCGCCATTTCTGGCAGCTCGAGGCCGCTGCGATGCTCTCCCAGCTCGGGTATCTGTCCTTGCCTCAGACGCTTGTCGAGAAGCTTTATTGCGGGGAGCAGCTGACGGCGGCCGAGAAGGCCCTGGCGGCCGGCGTGCCCGATGTGACCTCCTCGCTCCTGGAGAACATCCCGAGGCTCGAGCCGGTGATTCAGATTCTCGTCGCCCAGAATTGGAGCGATGAGCAGGTTGCCCGGCTCGGCGATGGCTCCGTCGGCCTCGGCACGCGCATCCTGGGACTGACCCTGGAGTTCGATGCCCTCACGACCCAGGGACACACTCCGGAAATAGCCATCCAGAGCCTGCGGCGGCGGGCCGCCCGCTTCGGTGCGGACCTTCTCGAGCACTTCGCGCAGCAGCTCGGCGCCGGCACCGGTTTGGCCGAGGCCCTCGAGCTGCCCCTACGGTCGGTCACCGTCGGCATGGTGATCATGCAGGACGTACGCACCCACCTGGGGACACTGCTCGTGCCTCGCGGGTATGAGGTCACTAGCGCCTTTCTCGAGCGGGTCGCCAATTTTGGGCCCGAGATGCTCAGCGAGAGCGTCAAGGTCACGGTGCCGGCGGTTCGGGGAGCGGCCGCGGGGGCGTAACGGGTTCTGCACCCGCCGGCCGCGGTCTGCTGCGTGCGACGGTGGATTCTGCGCCCGCCGGCCGCGGGCCTCGGCGGACCGGTCTGGCTCGCGCGAATGGCCCGGTTCCTTGACTATCCGAGGCGCCTTCCGGAGAATTCGCCGCCTTCTTCGCAGCCCACCGTGTTCCCCGGTAGCTCAGCGGTAGAGCGTCGGACTGTTAATCCGTTGGTCGTTGGTTCGATTCCAACCCGGGGAGCCAATAGATCAAAGACTTAGCTGCTAATTTGCGCACCGCGCGCCTCCGCTACCCGTCTCTCGTTGCCGTACGGACAAGGGCTGGTGCAGATCACGAGGTCTGGTGAGCCGCCTTCTTTCAAGGCTGCCCCTCGGCTTCCTGCCGGACTCTCGTGCTGGACATCACCTTGTGACCGCTCTGCTAGAAAACCTCGCCCTTCGTATTTTCAAACCGCGCATGCATTGTCACTCCGTCGGCGTCGATGGACCACCTCGACCTCATGCGAACCTCGCCATCCTTCTCGGGTGGCAAACGCGATGGTGATGTATGCATCAACCGGGAACACGGGTAAGAACCGCCGCGACGCTCGAAGTCCGGGTATCAGCGCGCTCAGCCGTGGCGCGCGGACGACAGCTCTCGGGATTCGTACAGGACTGCTCAGTGGCTGTTGCCCGATCGCGGTCACGAGGACTTCAGGGGCTGTGCTGGTGTTCGCTGGACGGCGACGGCGCGGGAGAGCCGTCCGACCAGCGTCTCACGGGGATGAACAACACGCTCGGTTCGAACGAACTGCCGTCGGCGCCGAGGATGGGTGAGGCTTTCAGCCCCGCGCTCCAGGCCGCCGCCTGCCCGTGCGGAACGAAGAACATCACATGGGGTAGCCAGGGGCCGGCCGAGTCGTCACTGAGATAACCCTGCTTCGACAGCATGAAAGACAGCGAACCCGCTTCCGGGGCAGTAAAGTGGCCGTTGGCAAAGGCGGCTCGCGCCTTCTCGATCATGTGCGTCCTGCCGACTCCAGCCAGTACCCATTCGGTGCGCTGCAAGTACTGCGGCAGTACGCTGCGCACGGCTGCCGGGTTGAAGCAGTTCGGGCCGCGCAGCTTGGGATTCCAGAACTCAGGATCGTCGAAACCCGCGGTCCATGAGCGTTCCACAAAGCACACGAAGCCGTTCCTGCCCTTGACTGCAGTCTCGTACCCGCGCCTGCCGAGCACAAGCACCTCGGCATCGGCGGAAATGGACGGCGGCGCCGCGGAGCGCGCGAGGGCGATCTCGTCTTTGGGATCTGCAATGCGGTATTGCTCGACGGGGGCCATTGCAGCGTAGGGTGTGCCCTTCGTCTGCTGCGCACCCGACAAGGGGGGCAGGAGAACCAGCACAAGGATGGGTAGGAATCCGGGCTTCTTCATGGGACCTCCAGATAGGGCGCCTACCTAATGACGAGCGAATGCGCCGCAATCCGACACGTGCTGCGCACTTTGAATGAGCCTCCCTCGATTCGCGGACCCCCGTAGGTGGCGGGTGGACAGGCCCAACAGATCAAAGACTTAGCTGCGACTTGGCGCCCGCCCAGCGCGCCTCGTTTCCCCCGCCCGCCGACACCGGGTCCGCGGTCTCCCTCGCAAAGACCAGAGAGGCCTCTGTGCCCCGCCCGAGCACGCTGTCGATGCTCAACCGGCCGCCGTGGAGCGCAACGATGGACTTGACGATCGCCAGAACTCCACGCGCTGCTCATCCGCCAGGGCCTGATAAAAGTCCACGACGGCCTGGAATTCGCGGCGGCACGGTCTCATCGGTCAACCAGGAGCTCTATCAGCGCTCGATCTCGGTGAACCTGCCGCTCGATCTCGGTAGCGCCCTCTTTGGGAAGCTCGTCGCAAAGCAACTGCAGGCGGCCGCGGCCTTCGACA
>Ga0207652_10002634_pt1 | contig 15062 bp, 10 predicted proteins | sample KBSC63BmetaG_FD_184334 | JGI IMG/M metagenome (GOLD analysis project Ga0207652, IMG submission 184334) | Corn rhizosphere microbial communities from Kellogg Biological Station, Michigan, USA - KBS C6-3B metaG (SPAdes) (version 2) | ecosystem: Host-associated > Plants > Roots > Rhizosphere ... | reverse complement strand
TCCGCGTAGAGCTCGTAGTCGGTGTTCTGTGAAAGCTGGCCGAAGTGGAAGACACCAGCGTCATCGGAGATGAAGCTTTTGATGGCGAGGGTGCGGCTGTCCTTGAGGTACACGATGGCGCCTTTGAGCGGCTGGTCGTTGTGGTCGTGGACTTTGCCCTCGATGGTGCGCTGGACGGGGCCGCGCTGCTGCGCAGAGGCCGTGGAGACGCCAGGGCCTGCCGCGAGCGCTCCGAGGGCCAGGGCGAGGGCTGCAACGCCCGCGCGGGCGCCTGCAGCCACGCGGGTATGGTTCGTGCTACTCATCTTCTTCGTCTTCATCTGCGACAACTGCATCATCCTCGTCATCATAACCTTCCGCGTCCACGGGGGCTAGTTCCAGCGGATCGCTGGATACAACCTCGAGATCGCTTCCACATTCATCGCACTGGATCACTTCGCCTTCGTCTACATCATCGACGTCGATGTCCAACGGGTTATCGCACTCAGGGCATACAACTGACATAAACACACTCCTCGCCATATAGTCTCGCGCGCTCTTGCTAGGATGGTGCGAGCGGCGTCTGGGCAGCTTAGATATTGTTCTAGCGTTGAGCGGCTTCCGCGTCAACACATACGGCGTTGATTTTCTGGCCCCGAATTACTTTGGTTCCCTCAGGAGAGTATGCCATGTCGTGCCGAATCAAACTTTTCCTCATGGTTTTCCTCAGCATTACCGTGTCGGCTATCGCCCAGATTGCTGTTTCCCCACCGGCAGACCCTTTGGTTGCCGCCAAGGCCGATCCGCAGATTGCCTCGGCCATTCACGCGATCTCGCCGGCCAGGGTGCAGGAGGACATCGCGAAGCTGGTCAGCTTCGGCACGCGGAGCACGCTTTCCAGCATGGATGCGGACCTTCCGCCGGGGCATGGGATCAATGCGGCGGCGGATTGGGTCGAGGCAGAGTTCAAGGCGATTTCCGCGGACTGCGGCGGGTGTCTGGAGGTAAAGCGCGATGAGTTTGTGGAGACTCCGCCGACGGGGGACGGCACGGGCCGCAGCCGGTTTGCGAAGCCGACCAAGCTGACAAATGTCTATGCGATTATGCACGGCACCGCAACGCATAAAAATGCGCCATGGGTGCTGGTGACGGGGCACATGGATTCCCGGGTGACGGACGTGATGGACTCCCACTCCGATGCGCCGGGAGCGAACGACGATGCGAGCGGCGTGGCCGTGTCGATTGAATCAGCGCGGGCACTCTCGAAATTGAAGCTGCCGGGGACGGTGGTTTTCGTCGCGGTGGCGGGCGAGGAGCAAGGTCTCAACGGGTCCAAGCACCTGGCGCATCTGGCAAAGGAGCAGGGCTGGCCGCTTGAGGCCGTGCTGAACAACGACATCGTTGGCGGCGATACAACTCCCGGCGACAACACCCAGGACAAGTCGGTAGTGCGGGTGTTTTCGGAGAGTGTTCCGTCTGCGGCGACACCCGAACAGCAGCGGACAATCCTTTCGCTGGGCGCGGAGAACGATTCGCCCTCGCGGATGCTGGCGCGCGAGGTCGCGGAGCTTGCGCCGATCTACTTCCAGCCTGTTGAAGTGCATCAGCCAGCCGCCGCTCCTGGCGTGATGCGGAGCCATCTGGTGCATCTGGAGCCGGCGTTTCATCCCGTGTTGATCCTGCGCCGTGACCGCTACCTGCGTGGGGGCGACCACACGAGCTTCAACGGCGAAGGCTTCGCGGCAATCCGGTTTACGGAGTGGCGCGAGAACTTCAATCATCAGCACCAGAAGCTGCGGACCGAAAACGGCATTGAGTATGGCGACCTGTTGAAGTTTGTGGACTTCAACTACGTCGCGAATGTAGCGCGGATCAACTCGGTGACTCTGGCAACGCTGGCGTCCGCTCCCAGCGTGCCGCTGAATGTGAAGGTGTTGACGCGGTCGCTCGACAACAACACCGAACTGACATGGGAGCCGTCGGCGTTTGCCCCTCCGGGGACCACGTACGAGGTGGTGTGGCGCGACTCGGCGACGATGCTATGGAGCCACTCGCGGAGTGCGGGAACGGCGACCACGCTGAAGCTGGATGTGTCCAAGGACAACGTGCTGTTCGGTGTGCGTGCGGTGGACGCAGTGGGGCACCGGTCGCTGGCCGTGCCGCCGGTGCCGGGCAGAGGGTAACGGCGAGCGACTAAGATAGAGCTGTATGGCGATGCAGTCGAACGGCCCCATCATGCTGGCGCTTCCACCGTTCCGCGGAGTGACGCGGAAAATCGTCCTTATTGCCCTGTTGGTGCTGGTGGTCCAGATTGTCGTCGGGGTGGTTTCAGGCCAGGCAGCCGGGGCACTGATGGTCGGTCTCATCCTGGTCCCGAAGCTGGCGTTCCATCGCATGCCGTGGCAGTTTGTGACGTACGGCTTTCTGTCCGAGGGCATCCTGAACACTTTGTTCGCGCTGCTTTCGGTATGGTTCTTCGGCATGGACCTGGAGCAGGAGCGCGGCGGGCGCTGGCTGATGGAATATGCCGCGGTGTCGCTCATCGGCGGAGGGTTGCTGGCGGCGGGGCTGAGCTATGCGCACATTCCGGGGATCGGTCCCGTCGATCCGGCGTTCGGTTTGTGGCCGATGGCGATGGCGTTTCTGCTGGCCTTCGCGCGTAGAAACCCAGAGGCCCAGATACGGCTGTACTTTGTATTGCTCGTAAAGGCGAAGTACCTTGTAGCAATTTTTCTCGGATTTTACATTTTGAGTTCGGTGATTTCGCATGACTACTTCAGTACGCTGATCGTGTTGTGCGTGGGGCTGGCCGGGTATGTGTATTTGCGGACGGCGCCGCGGCGGGGCTTGCAGTACGCGGCGTCTGAAGGGTGGTTCGGATTGCGGAATTCGTACTATCGCGCCAAACGGCGGCGCGCCGCGAAGAAGTTTACCGTGTACATGAAGAAGCAGGGCAAGGACGTGAACATCGATTCCAGCGGACGCTACGTGGACCCCGATGGAAACCCTCGCGACCCGAATGACAAGCGGTGGATGAACTAGTTTCGCCGCATCCAATATTCCAGATTGTAGGAGGAAGAAGATGCAGATCCGCGCGCTGGGTAAGACCGAGCTTGAGATTGTGCCGCTGGTGTTGGGCGGCAATGTTTTTGGATGGACGATCGATGAGGCGAAATCGTTCGAAGTGCTGGACGCATTTGTGGACCACGGCTTCAACTGCATCGACACTGCCGATGTGTACTCGGTGTGGAAGCCAGGGCATGTGGGTGGTGAGTCGGAGACGATCCTCGGCAAGTGGTTTGCGCGCACCGGCAAGCGCAACAGCGTCGTGCTGGCAACCAAGGTCGGCATGAAGATGCCGGCTGGCGAAGGGCTTTCGAAGAAGTACATTCTGGATGAGGTTGAGCAGTCGCTGAAGCGATTGCAGACCGACCACATCGATTTGTATCAGTCGCACAAGGACGATCCGAATACTCCGCTGGAGGAGACGCTGGAAGCGTATGCGCGGCTGATCGAGCAGGGCAAGGTGCGGGTGATCGGCGCGTCGAACTACACGGGCGAGCGGCTGACGGAGGCGATCGAACTGGCGGAGAAGTCGGGGTTGCCGATGTATCGCACGCTGCAGCCGGAGTACAACCTGCACGCTCGTCAAAAGTATGAGGAAGACCTCGCGCCGGTGGCTGCAAAGTTTGGCGTAGGCGTGATTCCGTACTTCTCTCTGGCGGCGGGTTTCCTGACCGGCAAGTATCAGACGCTCGAGGACACGAAGGGCAGAGCGCGCGGCAAGGGCATCGAGAAATACTTCGACGAGCGCGGCAAGAAGATTCTGAAAGCACTGAAAGACGTTGCCGATTATGCGAGTGTGGAGCAGGCGACCGTAGCACTGGCCTGGTTGCTGGCGCAGCCGACGGTGACGGCCCCGATTGCGAGCGCGACGAGCGTGAAACAGTTGCAGTCACTGTTTGCGGCGGTGGAGTTTACGTTATCGGAAGCGCAGTTGCAGACGTTGAACGAAGCCAGCGCTTATTGATCAGGTTTAGCGGGCGGAAAATTTGTCACGCGCGGTTCTACGCGAGGTGAACCGCAGGAGGTGCTGCCGCCGGTGTCGTTGATGACGTTGCGGATGCCGCCCTTATTGGCGAGACACACAGTGATCATGTCATGGAAACGGATGCCGGGAAGCTGCGGCACTTCGATGGCGCGGGTGACGAAGATGTCGGGATGGGTGAAGACGCTGTAAACGCCGAGGCCCCAGGCTTCGTGCGTGGTGATGCTGGGCGCGAGCTTGTAGGCCGCCCAGCCGTCGGTTTTCGGCGCGCTGGTGTAGGCGTCTTGCGTGGGCGGGTCGTAGGGAATTTCCGACTGGTAGAAGTAGGTGCTGCCGGCGTTGCCATTCCAGAGGACTTGATATTGCTGGTGATGCTCGACGAAGAGACCGTAGATGGTAACGCGGTCGCCGTTGACGATGAGGCCGTTGCGGCTGGTGTTCTGCTCCCAGCCGACGTTGTGGCCGTGGTCGGCGCGCCATATCCAGGTGTGGTCGACGATAACGTCGCTGCTGTTGAGGGTGAGGTTGCTTTGCGTGCGGCCCTCGCCTGCACCGCCGACACGGAAGAAGACGTCGAAGAGAGCGGTGGGATCTTTGGCGTGCGAGGCTTTGCTGCCTGGTGGGCCGACTTCCAGCAGAACCGGCGATTCCTGTGGTCCCGCGTCGAACAGCAGCCCGGCGATGGTGAGGCCATCGACGTCGGCGGTAGTCATAGCGGCCGTGCCGTGCGTGGGGTGCAGCGTGGCGAAGCCGAGGCCGAGCACGACGGTGTGCGCGCGAGCGATGCGGATGGGCTCGGTGAGGTCGTAGACGCCGGGCGTGAGCAGCAGGTGTTTGCCGCGTGCTAGCTGCGTGTTGATAGTAGCGGCGGTGTCCGTGGAGGGGTGCGCGATGTAAAAACGGTCAAGTGGGATGGAGGTGCCGGGGGTTGAACCGTGCCCCCAGCTGATGCCGGCGGCGTTAGTTTGCAGCGAAGGGACGCGGACACTCCAGCGGCCTGCGGCGTCGACTTCGAGGAACGGCTTTTCGCGAATGATCGGCGGGCGCTCGACCTTGGTGTACGCGGGTTTCGGCCACTCGCCCGCGGGTGGATGCGGGATACCGACGAAGACCATATTCCAGTTGGAACCGGTCCAGCTTGCCCACTCGCTGTTGCGGGAGATCCACTGCTGCTGCGGGCCGGAGCCAACGTTGCCGTCGATGCGGGTGTCGGACATCCAGCCGCCCGAAGCCCAGCCACCGTGCTGGTGCAGAACGATGTCTCCGCGGACGTGCATGCGGCGGAACGGGACAGCTTGCGAGACGGCCCATTGCATGGCGCCGTCCTTTTCACCGCCGGTCGGTGTAACGGAGAAGCCTTCCGCGGCGCGCCAGAAGGTCGTGGTGGCATTGTTGTTGCGGCTGGCGGCGTCGACATGGACGTTGCCGGTGATGTGGACGGCGTCGGGCGTGGTGCCGAGACCAATGACGGAGGTGTAGAAGCCGATGGGGATATCGAGGTGGTAGTCGCCGGGGGTGAAGAGGATGGCGTTGCGCTGGGAGCCAAACTCATTATGCTGCTGGGTGGCGTAGATGGTGTTGATTTTGGCCTGTGCTTCAGCGACTGGTGTCGATGGCGTGACGAGGAGGACGTTGGGGCCGAGGTCGGGCGGCTTCTGCGCGGCGATGGGAAGAGCAGCAAAAAGTAGGGCCAGAGAGAGCGCAGCTCGCGTCACCGGTTTCTTCACGAATCTACGGTATCCCATAAGACAAGGGTTGTCCTGCACGGGTCACGCTATGGGCCCAGAATAATTTCGCAGGTGCTACCGTGGCAGTTCAGGAAGGCGGTGCGTACGAGACGGGCGTCCGTATCCGGAGGAAAGAGGCCTGGTAGCTTTGCGCCACGAACTTTGGCCTCGCCATCTTGCAGCTCGGCACTGCCGCTGGGTTCGACGCGCTCGATTCCATGGGGAGAAAGGAGAAGACGGTACTCGGCGGTGCCGTTGAGCCCGGCAGAGGGGCCGACCGGGACGGTACGTAGTTTCTGTAGAGCCTCGCGGGAATCCAATGGATCATCTTTGCCGGCTGCAGCTTTGGCTTTGGCGATCTTTGCGTCCAGCTCTGCGGCAGCGGGGTTAGAGCCGGGTTTCACGCGCCCGCCCATGGGATCGATTGGGGAAAGTGTGGCGGCTGCTAAACGGTAGTCGCGCAGAGCTTCGGCAGGTTTGTTCTGGGCCATGTGGATGTCGCCCAGATGCTCTCCGATTTCGAGGTGCTGGTCGATGAGCCAGGCAGCGCGGATGTACCCTTCCGCTTCGGCGGGCTTGTTTTCGAGGAAAAGAATCCAGCCCATGGTGTCCCAGGACGCAGCGAGGAGCGCGGTGCCCTGACGGAGTGTGTTGAGCGACTCGTCCCCGGTCCAGGAGAGGGTCTGAGCTTCCAGGTGCTTCAGGACAGCACGTTCGGTTGCTTCTGCAAGCGGGAGCTGTTGATGGGCTTTCGCGAGCTCGTATGCCGCGTCGTTGCGGAGGCCGTAGTCCGCGTTGTCCTGCGCGATAGCGCTCAGGGTGGCGACACCGGCTTCGATTGCGCCGCCACGAAGTTGGGCCTCACCGAGCTGCAACTGAAAGGCCGGCGATGCTTGAGACTCCGCGGAAAGATTCTTCAACGCCTGGTTGGCTGCGCTCAGGGCTCCAGTCGTGTCGTTAGCGGCGAGCAGAAACCCAACGAGTTCCGTCGCTGCGTCGACATTGTCGGGAGCGTAGGCGATCCATTTCTTCAGCGTTTCGATTGCTGCCTTGCGGTCGCCGGTAGCGTTCTGGAGTTCCGCGAGCGTTTTCCATGCAAACGCCGACTCCGGGTGCAGTTCAATCTCCTTTTTGTAGTCGCGCATGGCTTCTGTGCGGTTGCCGCGGCGAAGGGCGATGAGGCCAAGGTCGCCCCAGAGCGCTTCCTGGTTGGGGTTGAGTTGCTGCGCCCCGAGCAGGTCTGTTTCGGCTGCATCGGTCTGGTTATCCTGCAACTCCTTCCACGCCTTGGAGACCAACCTTGCCGCCTCCGGATTGGAGCTGGAGCGAGTTACAGCCGAGGAGGCACGGTGGCCGGAACCGTGCGTGAGTTGGATGAAGGGGACACCATCGGCTCCGGCCTCGTCGTACCAGGCCTTGTATGCCTTCCATTCGGCCGCGGGGACTTTTTCCTCAAGCACGGTCAGACGGCGTTCGGCGTGGAGGACGCCCTTGTCGAGCTTGTACGTAACGTCGCACCTGGCATAGGGCGAGACGGCGTGGACGGCTTCGGGGAGTTCGGCACTCCATCCGTCGGGAAGCTTCATTTCGATACTGCTGGTCTCGATGCGTGGAACTCCGAGGTCGATGGGAGCGACGGGCGGATCTTTTTCGTCTATAGCGGGCGTTGGAATCATCTGGAAGCTGGCGGTAATGCGGTTCTCGCCCCAACCTGCGTCCTTCACGCGATGGTAGTGGAACGCGATGACGAGAGGCTGCGAAGGATCCTCGACGTGATCGATCTCCGCTTCGCTGGTGGTTCCACCGAAACCCATGCCGGCAATCAAGCGCTGCACGAATTCACCGTACTGGGCAGGCGAAATCTGCCGGAGCACAGCGCGGACGCCGAGTTCATCGTCGTCGTGGAACGTGATGACGATCTTCGAGTCGGAGGTAAGGTCCTTATCCAGCGAGCCGACGAGGGCGAACGAAGAGTACGGCGCGAAGGGATAAGCGGACGGAGTACGCTCGATGATCGCGGCGCCTTCCGATGGAATGACGAGCACCTGCTTGTCGCGGTCTGGGGGTGGAAGCAGACGGAAAGGCGCGACCTCGGCGGTGGAGTCGAGCCAGACCGGCTTGTCGTCGATCTGCACGCGAGTAATGACGTGGTTGAACGCCGCGGGTGACGGCACAGCATTGTTGAAGCGGACTCCCGCCCCGATGAGTACGGCGTCAGGATGCAGGCCGACCGCGGCCAGCATGGAGGCAAGCAGCGTGTGCTTGTCCTTGCAATCGCCGTATTGGTTATCGAGCACAGCGGAGGCAGCGTGCGGCTGGTAGCGGCCGATGCCGAAGGCCACGCCGATGTAGCGGATCTGGCCCGAGACCCAGGCGTAGACCGCTTTTGCTTTCTCTTCCTGTGTCGTTTTGCCGGCGGTGATTTCGGCGACTTTTGCCTTGACGGACTCATCGGGAATGGTGCGGTCGGATGAGAGTGAGCGATACCATTCGCCGACGGCGTCCCAACTGGGGAAGGTGGTCCAGGCGACGTCCGGCAGGCGGCCTTGCTCGGCGTCCAGGGTCTCTTCGGGAGAGAGCGGCTTCTTCTTTTTGGCTTTCGCCGCGGCTTCGGCGGCAGGGCCGGCTGTCGGGTCGAGCTGCTTCCAGTCCCACGTGTAGACGCGCTGGTCGCCGGCAGTGGATTCAGTCGGCTTGATGCCGGAGGCGGGGTTTGTCCAGACGGTGACTTTGGAGGCGGCGGGCACGCGCAGCTCGGAGTGCTGTTCAAGGACGACAGCGTCGCGGACGAAGCCGAAGCTGCCCCAGAACTGGTTAGGCGCCTCGGCTTTGAAGCGAACGCTGTGTGTCTGCCACTCCACCGTATCGCCAACGCGCAGGCCCTTGACCGGCAACTGCTTCTGCTTGAGGTCGCTGTAGAAAGGCGCTTCGCGGGTGACCGGCGCCGCCTGTTCCTGCACGCCGTCGAGTGGAGTTTCGGTGACCGAGCCGTCGGCGTGGCGAACGCGGACGTAACGGAATTCGACACGCTCGGACGCGCTGGCGAAGGCGATACCAACCACGCCGAGCTGGTGCAGCGCGGCTTCCGATTGAATGGTGGCGGCGGTGGTTTCGTCGCGTGTGCCGGTGCCGTCGGCCTTCATGTCGAAGACGATTTCGGCGCGGCGGATGACGATGGATTCAGCCGAGTATTTGGTGGCAGTGGGTGCTGCCGCGGGAGTCTGAGAACGCGAAGGGGCCGAAACGCACAGCGCGAGCATAGCCCAGAGCCGGGCAGAGCGATTGAAGTGTCGCATGATGTCTGGTGTATATCAGAAGCGGGCTTAAGTGCGAAATGGAACGGCTGGGTTAGTGCGATGGCGAACACTACATTGCCTCAGCATCTTTCGCTATTGGGATGGAAGCCGCTTTGGAAAAGCCCGCGTGGCCCGTGCTGGGATGCGCGACGAAGACGACTCGCGGCTTGAGCTTTTCTCCAACGGCGTTGAAGAGATTGGCGATGGCGGGTAACGATGTCTCGGCCGTGTGGAACCGATGCCATGCGCTGCTCGCATGGCGGCAATCTATTGCTCTACAGGGTCATTCGAATGTACGGGCACGCTTGGATGATTGCATATTTTGAGCGGCGGGGAGAATAGCTCGTGAGGTGCAGCTGGTGGAGGATGCGGAGCGCTGGTGGCAAGACGCAGATTCCCTGCGGGAATGACAAAGGAAAAATTGGCAGCTAGCTCTTCATAAGAGCGGTGAAGTCGGAATTGTTTTCGAGGCGGAAGGCGCGGATCTCGCGGACTGAGTGTGGAAACCACGGCAGGGCTTTGAGGTCGTTCATGGCGCTGCATAACGCTACGAGGCCGCCGTCGGGGTTGATGTAGACGCTGCCCTGCTTCCATACGAAACCGTTGCGGGCGAGCGTCTGGCGAATCTCCTCGTAAGCGCGATTGACGGCCTTAGGGTGCGAGCGCTTGACGTCTGCGACAACGAGATCGAACGTGATGGCGAACATTATGGCTTCAGGGGGTCAGCGAGGACGGATTCGAGCTCGTAGTCGAGCGTTTCGCCGCTCTCGATAACGAGGATGGAGACCATCCGATCGCCCTCCGCAGAAGTCGGGGCAAAGCCGGTGACCTGGTACATCGGGCCGTACTCGCCGAAGGTTCGGATGGAACCGATGACTTCTTGTGCTTGAAGTGGAACCGCAAGCGATGCCATGCCGTGCTCTCCTTTATGGGCTGATTGTACGCTCCCGGCTGGAGCCTTAATTTCAACTTCGCGTAGCTATCCGCAAACTCAGTTCGCGCATCTGCTGTTCGCTCACCGGCGTCGGCGCGTTGACCATGAGGTCGATAGCTTTGGCGGTCTTGGGGAAGGCGATGACCTCGCGGAGCGAGGTGGCGCCGGCCAGGATCATGACGATGCGGTCGAGGCCGAGGGCGATGCCGCCGTGCGGGGGCGTGCCGTATTCGAGCGCGTTGAGGAAGAAGCCGAAACGGGCCTGAGCTTCTTCATCGGACATGCCGAGCGAGCGGAAGATTTCAGCCTGCACATCCTGCCGATGGATACGAATCGAACCAGAGCCCAGCTCCGTCCCATTGAGGACGATGTCGTAAGCGAGCGCCCGTACGGCCCCCTTGTCCGAGACCAGGCGGCCAGAGGTGATGTCGTCTTCGTGCGGCGAGGTGAAGGGGTGGTGGGCGGCGTCCCAGCGCTTGTGCTCCTCGTTCCACTCGTACATCGGGAAGTCGGTGACCCAGAGGAATTTGAAATCGGCGGCTGTCTTGGTCTGGTCGAAAAGCTTGTGCTTGTCCGCGTACTTTTTCGCGAGGTCGAGGCGCAACGCTCCGACATGCTTGTAAATCTGTTGCAAAATCGGCTCTATTTTCCGCCCTGCCAAACGGGCGGCCGTGGCTTGGCCAGCGATCGGGTTATTTAACTTTGGAGTAATCACTACAACCAAGTCATCTGAAGACTGACGTTCAAGCTTCTGGTCGATCAGATCGGCGAGTGAAACAAATGCCTCGTTGGTTTTGAGTCGACCAGTGTCCAGATAATCCAGTTCAAGCGAACTGACGGATTGCCGAATCTCCTCAGCGAGAGCTTTTCGCTGAGTCCCGCTCAAAGCGCCAACATTTGGAATGCGGAAACCGAGAACTGGCAGCCACAGACTGATCTTCAGCGTCTCGCGCAGCTCGGTGGTCAGCACTTCCGAAAGATCGACCATCGCGGGCAGCCGCATGTCGGGCTTGTCGATGCCGTACTTGCGGATGGCCTCGTCGTAGGTCATCTGGACGAAGTTGCCTTCTGCCAGCGTGATGCCGGCCGTTGCGAATGCCGCGCGCAGGAAGCCTTCGACGACGCGGAAGATGGTTTCCTGTTTGGGAAACGTCATCTCGAGATCGATCTGGGTGAAGTCGGGCTGGCGGTCGGCGCGGAGGTCTTCGTCGCGGAAGCAGCGGGCGACCTGGAAGTAGCGGTCGAAACCGGAGATCATGAGGATCTGTTTGAAGATCTGCGGCGACTGCGGCAGCGCGTAGAAGTGGCCCGGGTGGACGCGGCTGGGGACGAGGTAGTCGCGCGCGCCTTCGGGGGTGGAACGGGTGAGCAGCGGCGTTTCGATCTCGAGGAAGTCGCTGTCGGAAAGGAAGTCACGGATGGCGCGCGTGACTTTGTGACGGAGCTCGAAGTTCTTCTGCAGCTCGGGGCGGCGGAGATCCAGGTAACGGTACTTGAGCCGGATCTCTTCGTTGGTGATGGGGCTGTCGTCCGCGATGGGGAACGGGGGCGTCTTGGACTCGTTGAGCAGCAGCAGCTCGGACGCGACGACCTCGATTTCGCCTGTCGGCATGTTGGGGTTGGCGAGGCCTTCGCCGCGCACGCGGACCTTGCCAGTGGCGGCGACAACGTATTCCGGTCGCGCGGCTTCAGCCTTGGCATGGGCTTCGGGGGAGGCTTCCTTGTCGAAGACGATCTGGGTGATGCCGGTGCGGTCGCGCACGTCGAGGAAGATGAGGTTGCCGTGGTCGCGGCGGCGGTTGACCCAGCCCATCAGCGTTACGGTTTCGCCTGCGTTTGTGCTGCGAAGTGCGCCCAGCTTGTGGGTGCGTTCAAGATTGCCTAAAAAGTCTAATGTCACAGTCTTTCTATTGTACGAAACACGGATGCCGGTGCGAAGGTGACGGCCCGCTTCGTCACGAATGCAGGAATTATTTGTCCGAAAGCGCCACGGCAGCGATATCGTAAACGGGACTCTATGCGCAAACAATTCCTGCTGGCGGTTCTGTTGCTGACTGTCGCTCCGCTGAGCGTCGCGCAGGGTACGTGTGGGCTGGATGCGCGCAACTCCTATAACGTCGCGCTTCCGGATGTGCCGGACGGTGAAATCAGCGCGGCACTGCTCGCGGACATACGTCGCGGGTTTGAGATGGTGTCGATCAGCTTTCAGGTCCCTGCGGGCGAGCAGGTTTTGCTGCGGGTGCGAGACCAGGCGGTCGCGCAGAAGAACGAATGCGCGGAGGCGCTCGCGTTGTTCGGGCTGGGACAGGCAGCGCGGAGTATCAGGCTGCCGGATGCGCTGCCGCGGTTTCTGAGAGCGGAAGAACTGTTGCGCAGCGGCGGGACGCCTATGGCGCTGGCGCTGGTGCATCAGCGTGTGGTGACGACGCGGTATGTCCTGGGCGATCGCGACAGGTTCAACAGCGATAACCCGCTGGTGATCGAGGAGTTGCAACAGGCCGGCGATGAGGCGGGCGCCGTGATGCAGCGAAGCCTGGCTCTGCAATACAGCGGGAAGCCAACGAAACCTGAAGATTTCGAGAAACTGTCAGGAGAGCTTGCGGCGAGCAAAGCTCCGAACGCGGAGATGGTGCGCGGCTATCTGCAGTACCTGCAAGCTGCGGCGTTGCGCAGAGTGAGCCAGTATCGGGCCAGCATGGAACACTATAAAGCCGCGGTCGAGAGTTTGAAGAGTTGCAACTGCGGGCTGTCGACGCTGGGCAGCGCGTATCTCGATATGGCTCTGATTTCGTCGGAAGACAACGACGCGGCGGCGACGATGACGTACGCGCAGGAGGGCGACCGGATCTTCCAGAAGATCCATCTGGAGGCCTACCGTGCCCAGTCGCTGCGCATGATTGGAACGGCCTACGGACAGATGGGCGACAACGCCCGCGCCATTTCGACCATGGAGCAGGCCTTACAGATTGCCCGCGAGCAGAAGGCGAAATATGCGATTCCAGACATCGGCGTAAAGCTTGCGGCGTTCTACAGCACCGCCGGAAACCCTTTGAAGGGACTGACGGTGCTGAATGAAACGCGTGCGCAGCCGGAGTCTCATGCAGGCAAGTGTTTGTACGAGATTTCGGCGTCGCAACTGTATCTGGATGCGGGCCTCGCTTCACGCGGCGATGAAGTGATCCGCGATGCGCTGAAGAACTGCGGCGACCTGCTGCAAGGGCACGACCTGCTGGCGACGGACTATCTGGCGGGGGCGATCTTTTTGCAGGAAGGGCTTTTGGATGAAGCGCTGACGTACGCGCGGCTCTCAGTCGACTGTGTGGAGAAGCTGCGTAACGAAGTCGGAAAGACGGACCGCAATCAGACCGGGTTTAACGACAGTCATGCGGAATATTACGAAGGGTTGATTGCGGTGCTTACCAGGCTACAGCGCCATGAAGAAGCCCTGATGGTGTCCGAGCTGTATCACGCGCGGCCGTTCCGCGACCTCGTGAGCAGCATGCAGGCCAGCACGGTTGCGGTGGGCAAGACTGCGGAGTTGAACCTCGCCAGCGAAGCGCATGACTTCGACCTGAAGATTGCCGATATTCGCGAAATGATCGAGCGGCAGCATGCGACGCTGGTGTCGTACTGGCTCCACGACAAACGGCTGTACATCTGGGTCGTTGTTCCGGGCCAGCCGGTGTTCGAGACGGATGCCGCGCTCGATGCGGTGTCGCTGGAGAAGATGGTGAAGGCAGCGCTTCCGACGGAAACGTCAGGCAGCGGTCGCGGCAGTGTGCTGACGCGAGGCGGTGGAAATGTCGAGGTAGCGGCAACGGGCCGCAAGCCCTGGAGCGACCTTTATCAAGTGCTGATTGCTCCCGTTGCCGATCACATTCCGCAGACGTCCGGGAGTCTGTTGACGATCGTGCCGCAGGGACCGCTGTTCAAGGTTTCATTCCCGGCGTTGATGGATGCGAACGGTCATTACCTGATCGAGCGATATGCGATTAACACGGTGCCTTCGGCAGGAACGCTGCAGTTGACGGGGAGAAATGAGACCGCTTCCTCTGCGCTCCCGGCGCGTTATTTGCTGGTGGCGAATCCTGAGCGCTATCCCAGTGTCGACGGAAGGCCGCTGCCGGCGCTGCCCGGAACCGATGCGGAGGTGCGTGGCATCTCGAAGCTTCTGGGGAAAGACGTCACGATGCTTGAGGGCCGGCGGGCTGGTATCGACAACATGATTGCCTCGCTGGGTCAGGTGACGACGCTCCACCTGGCGACTCATGCGGTGATGAGCGATGACGCGCCGATGAAGTCATTTCTGGCACTCGATCGCTCGCAGAGAGGCGGGATGCTGACGACGGCTTCGGTGTATGGGCTGAAGCTGCACACCGGTCTCGTCGTTCTGAGCGCATGCAGCACAGGACGTGGCAAGATTACAGGCGATGGCGTGGCAGGATTGAGCCGGGCGTTTTTCTACGCCGGCGCTGCGTCGCTGGTGACGACGCTGTGGGATGTTGTCGATGTTCCCACGGCAGAGTTGATGCCACGGTTTTACGCGGGCCTCGCGAGGGGTGAATCGCGCAGTGTGGCCTTGCGCAACGCACAGCTAGGACTGATCCGGAGCCTGCGGCAGCACAAAGTGCTGGTAAAGACGCTGGCGGGAACGACGGTCAGTCTGCCGGAGAGTCCGGCGTACTGGGCAGCGTTCTCGCTGAGTGGCCAGCCGTAGAGGAAGGGAATAGTGAATAAGGCTAAGTGACTGGCCAGCGGTAGTGGCCGCTTGCGCGATGAGGCATGAAGGTGAGGAGCGAGGACTCTTCCGTTCCGTTGCCCCAGTTATGCACGATGCGGGTGCTGAGAAGGCTGTCGGCGACGACGATGCCGATGTGGGGAAGGCGGGCGTCGAGGCGCCAGGTGAGGATGTCGCCGACGGCAAGACGACCCGGGAAGGCGTTGCCGGCTGTGGCTCCGGTAGCGTGCCATAGTTCGGACCTGTTGCGGCGCCAGAAGGTTTCGAGATTGAGCACGCGGCGGTGGTCGATGTTAGCGTCAGGGTGCGCGAGGCCCCAGGTGTGCGGGTACCCAGCGAA
>Ga0207652_10002633_pt1 | contig 15065 bp, 12 predicted proteins | sample KBSC63BmetaG_FD_184334 | JGI IMG/M metagenome (GOLD analysis project Ga0207652, IMG submission 184334) | Corn rhizosphere microbial communities from Kellogg Biological Station, Michigan, USA - KBS C6-3B metaG (SPAdes) (version 2) | ecosystem: Host-associated > Plants > Roots > Rhizosphere ... | reverse complement strand
CTGCCTCCCCTCGCGAGCTTTCCCGTGCACTCACGGTAGTGCAACAAGAGGATCACTCGCGAGGGCAGATACGCCCCCTTGATGCAGCGTCGCGATACTTCCTGCGGAGCCGGCTTACTCCACGAGCGCGACTCGCAGCCGGGCGACGCAGCGGCCGCGGGTCGGGCCGATGCTGCCGATCGGGATCCCGAGCCGCTGGGAGATCTCGTCGTACGACAGCGAGGGGTCGGCCAGCAGCATGTCCATGACCTGCCGCCACCTGCGAGGCAGGGATTCGATCGCCCGCGACAGCTCGTCGCTGCGCTCGCGACGCAGCAACGCGGCGGCGACGTCCTCCTGCTCGACCGCCTGCTCGAGCAGCGCGTCGTCTCCCAGGACCACCCGGTTGCGGTACGCGAGGGCACGCAGGCACTCGCGACGGGCGGTGGTCGCGAGCCAGGCCCCGACGCGGGCGCCGTCATGCACGCCGTCGATGTGCTCGAGCAGCCGCAACCATGTCGTCTGCACGACGTCGGCGGCGTCCGACTCGCTCAGCCGGAAGCCGCGCGCGATCGACCACAGCAAGCCGACGTACCTGTCGACGAGCTCGTCCCATGCGGGCCGACTGCCTGCGGCCGCAGCGGACACGAGCGCAGCGACCTCGTCGTCGATCAGCGAGTCGGTCGGCGTCATATCTCACGCTCCAAAGCCGCAGCTGTAGCCGGGAGGCCAGGGCGGAAGTCGGACGAGCAGCGGACGCCCAGGTCGGACTCCGGGGGTGCCCCTCGGCGCCAGTCCTCCACGCGGCGCGCGCGGTGGATCTCGGCGAGCAGGGTCCGTACAACCCACCCGCTCAACGACCAGCCGTCCAGGCACCAGGCAGGCGGGCTGTCGAGCAGCTCCAGCAGCCTGATCACCGTGACCTCGCAGGCGGCCGTAGCCGCCTCCGGGCTCAGTCCGGCGCTGCGCGCCATGTGCCAGGCATCCTGCAGGTAGGCGTCGGTCAGGACCTGCCACACGGCGTGATCGAGACTCTGAGGCTGCGAGGCGTCGCTGCTCTGCGCCATCTTGGCCCCCCCTGTTGGGAAAGTACTCGACGGATCTCACCGGACGACCGCTTCGTAACTTCTGGCGTGCGACCAATATCACCTGCCAGTGCTGCGTTTTCACGGGTCCGGGAAGCAGAGGGGCCTCCTGCATCAGACCGGTGTACGCCGACTGCATGAGGAGGCTCAGGCCGTGATTGCCGCGACGTCCCGATCAGTGACGTTGGGCCACCTGGCCGGCCGACCCCGACCATCCGGTGACTTCGAACGCCTCGCGGGCCACCGCTGCGGCAGCGAGCTGGCTATGGACGCCTAGCTTGTCCATGGCACGGCTGACGTGCGTGCGCACGGTGTGCGGCGACAGGTGCAGGCGCCTGGCTATCGCGCGGCGGGTGTAACCCGACGCCATCAAGGTGAGCACCTCACGCTCCCTGTCGGTGAGCTGCCGCATCAGGTCGCTGCGGCGCTCGCGGGCCTGCTGCTGCTGGTGCACGTGCTGGAGCACGGCAATGGCCAGGTTCGTCGGCAGCACCGTCTGCTGGTCGGCCACCCGCAGGATCGCGTCGTAGAGCTCCTCGGGTCCCTGGCTCTTGTGCACGAAACCCAGGGCTCCTGCCAGCAGCACGCGTGCGATCGTCGCGGGCTCGTCACACTCCCCCATGGTCAGCGCGGCCAACGGCTTGCCGAGGTTGCCCAGCGCCTCGAGCACCTCGACGGTGTCGGCGACTCGCTCCGTCGCGAGGTCGAGAACGACGATGTCGGCGCCTTGGCTTCGCACGAGCCGCACCAGCTCATCACCGTTGCGTCCGATCAGGGCGCTCGCAATCCCCGGTTGGCGCTCGAGGAAGTTCTGCAACGCGTCACGCAGCACGCGTTGCCCATCACACAGGACAACGCGCAAGCCGCCCACCGTCACGATCTCCCCCCGGGCATGGCGGTCACTCCTGTCCGGCAATACATGAAATCTCAATGCCAGAAATCATCGTCCCCGAGAGCGCAGCCCGCCTACTGCAAGTTGCGTATTTCTGGCGCGACGATCATCGTTCGTGCGTTTTGCGGTAAAAATCACTTATCGCCTGTATTACTTGGCGGGAATATCGACATTAAGGAGGCCTGTACGGGCTGCGCGGCAGGCCACGGCGCACGCGGCGTTCAGACCTGGTGGCTCACCACAGCCGGCGCGGTGCACCGTTTTCACCCGTGCGCTCGCCCGCCCACGGATGTACCAAAAAAACCGACGAATTCCATCCACCTGGTGCACGCGTCGATGGCGTCGGCGCTGGACCAGGAACGTTGCCAATCGTCCACCTCGGGCTTCGGCTCCGGTCGTGTCCGAGCCATCAGTTGCCAGAGGCCGCCGAGCCAACCTAGGCTTGGCGGTCCCGCGGTAAGGGAACGATCCCGGCCTAACGTCGCCGGCGCAGTTGTCGCTCCAGCCCTCGGCGACGCCCCCCTCGGACGGGCAAGGGAGAGCCTGATGCGACCTATCGGCGGCACCGTAGATGCAGACAGTCGTCGCGTGGCGGCGTTGCCGCACCATCCCGCGACGGACGAACGCTAGGCCTAGGCGCCACCCTTGCCTGCGGCGCGTGTGTCGGTGGTGCTGGCCACGAGGCTGCTGCTGCTGGGCGGCACGCTGGCGCTGGCGCTCGAGGACCAAGCCGCCTTCCTGGTGACCGTGCTGCACCCCGACGACCCGCAGCTGCGGTCGCGCTGCGCGGACGTGGGTGCGGATGTCGTGGTGCTCGAGATGACCGATCCGCAGACGTGGCGCGCACGGATGTCCGACCTTGCCGGACTTGCCGGCTGCCGGGTGATCGCCCTCGCGCAGGCGCCGCAGATAGGCGCGGTCGCCGAGGCGATGAGCAGCGGGGCGTACGGCTTCATCACGGTCAACGACTCGATCGCACGGGTGCGGGCCGCCATCCAGGACGTGTGCGCGGGCGGCTACGCACTGCCGCGCCTCGCCGCGAGCCGCCCGGCACCGGCGTCGCCGGCAGGACTCAACCCGCGGGACCGGCTGACTGTTCGAGAGACACAGGTCCTGCGCCTGCTCGCCGAAGGCCGCAACACCACCGAGATCGCCGCCGAGATCGGCGTGTCGATCAACACCACGCGCACCCACGTTCAGAACATCCTGGCCAAGCTCGGGGTTCATTCGCGGCTGGAGGCGGCAGCCTATGCCGCCAACAACGGCCTGGCCGCCGACAACACCGGGGCCGCCTGACCAAGAGGTCACGACGTCGCGCCGTACGGCGTCCCCGCCGCGCACCGTCTGGGCCGGATCGACCGGCCTTCCGCTCGGGGCCGAGATGTCAGCGGACGCCGGCCCCATCCATGGCTCGGAGCTCGCGCTTGAGCTCGTTGACCTCGTCGCGCAGCCGCGCGGCCAGCTCGAACTGCAGCTCCTCGGCGGCGGCGTGCATCTGGTCCTGCAGCTGCTGGATCAGCTGGGCCAGGTCGTGCCGCGGCATGCCGGCCAGCTCTGCGGCGTGCTTGCCGGCGCTCTCACTGCGTGAGGCCATGCCGGGCAACGGCGTCTTGCCCCGCGACTGCTGCCGGCCCGACCCGCCGATCAGCTCGTCGCTCGCGGTGTCGCGGACGATGTCGTCGAGGATGTCGGCGATCCGCTTGCGCAGCGGCTGCGGGTCGAGGCCCTTCTCGGTGTTGTAGGCGACCTGCTTCTCGCGCCGGCGGTTGGTCTCGCCGATCGCCCGCTCCATCGAGGGGGTGATGGCGTCGGCGTACATGTGCACCTCGCCGGACACGTGCCGGGCGGCGCGCCCGATGGTCTGGATGAGCGACTTGTCGGACCGGAGGAAGCCCTCCTTGTCCGCGTCGAGGATCGAGACCAGCGACACCTCGGGGAGGTCCAGCCCCTCGCGGAGCAGGTTGATGCCGACGAGCACGTCGTAGTCGCCCATCCGCAGCTCGCGCAGCAGCTCGACCCGGCGCAGCGTGTCGACCTCGCTGTGCAGGTAACGCACCCGCACCCCGTGCTCGAGCAGGTAGTCGGTGAGGTCCTCGGCCATCTTCTTGGTCAGCGTCGTGACCAGCACCCGCTCGTCGCGGCCGGCCCGCTCCTTGATCTCGTGCATGAGGTCGTCGATCTGGCCCTTGGTGGGCTTGACGACGACCAGCGGGTCGACCAGGCCGGTCGGCCGGATGATCTGCTCCACCACGCCGTCGGAGCGCGACAGCTCGTAGTCGCCCGGGGTCGCGGACAGGTAGACGGTCTGCCCGATCCGCTCCAGGAACTCCTCCCACTTCAGCGGCCGGTTGTCCATGGCGCTGGGCAGCCGGAAGCCGTGCTCGACGAGCGTGCGCTTGCGGCTCATGTCGCCTTCGTACATGCCGCCGATCTGCGGCACCGTGACGTGCGACTCGTCGATGACGAGCAGGAAGTCGTCGGGGAAGTAGTCGAGCAGCGTGTGCGGCGGGGTGCCCGGCCCGCGGCCGTCGATGTGGCGCGAGTAGTTCTCGATGCCGGAGCAGAAACCGACCTGGCGCATCATCTCGATGTCGTAGGTCGTGCGCATGCGCAGCCGCTGTGCCTCGAGCAGCTTGCCCTGCCGCTCCTGCGCGGCGAGCTGCTCCTCGAGCTCGGCCTCGATGCCGGCGATCGCCCGCTCCATGCGCTCCGGCCCGGCGACGTAGTGGGTGGCCGGGAAGATCATGGCGCTGTCGTCCTCGCTGACGACCTCGCCGGTGAGCGGGTGCAGGGTGGTCAGGCGCTCGATCTCGTCACCGAACATCTCGATGCGGACGGCGAGCTCCTGGTAGACCGGGAAGACCTCGATCGTGTCGCCCCGCACCCGGAACGTGCCGCGGGTGAACGACAGGTCGTTGCGGTTGTAGTGCACGTCGACGAGCCGGCGCAGCAGCACGTCGCGCTCGATCTCCTCGCCGACCCGCAGCCGCACGCACCGGTCGACGTACTCCTGCGGGGTGCCGAGCCCGTAGATGCAGGAGACCGACGCGACGACGACGACGTCGCGCCGGGTGAGCAACGACATCGTCGCCGAGTGGCGCAGCCGCTCGACCTCCTCGTTGATCGAGGAGTCTTTCTCGATGTAGGTGTCGGTCTGCGGAACGTAGGCCTCGGGCTGGTAGTAGTCGTAGTAGCTGACGAAGTACTCGACCGCGTTGTGCGGCAGCATGTCGCGCAGCTCGTTGGCGAGCTGGGCGGCCAGCGTCTTGTTGGGCGCCATGACCAGTGTCGGCCGCTGCAGCCGCTCGATCAGCCACGCGGTCGTCGCCGACTTGCCGGTGCCGGTGGCGCCGAGCAGCACGATGTCGCGCTCACCCGCCCGGATGCGCCGCTCGAGCGCGTCGATCGCCTCGGGCTGGTCGCCCGACGGCGCGAACTCCGACACCACCTCGAAGCGACCGTCGCGGCGCGGCAGCTCGAGCTTCGGCTTCTGCGGCGTCACGGTCACGACATCGACGGTACGCCGGACCGCCGACAGTCCGGGAACGCGAGAACCCGCCGCGAGCGCTACGTGGCGACGCCGGCGTTCTGCGCGACCAGGGCGCGCCACACCTCGTCGACCTGTGCGTCCAGCTCGTCCAGCGCGACGTCGTTCCAGATCACGTGCGTGGCCACGGCCAGCCGGTCCTCGAGCGACGCCTGGGCCGCCATCCGGGCCCTCGCGTCGGCCTCGGTCATGCCGCGCAGGGCGACCAGCCGGTGCAGCTGGGTCTCGGGGCGGGCGGCGACGACCACCACCGCGTCGTAGGCCCGGCCGAGCCCGGACTCGACGAGCAGCGGTACGTCGTGGACCACGATCGCGGCGGGGTCGGCGGCCAGCGCCGCCTCGAAGCGGGCCGTCGTGGCCGCGCCGACGAGCGGGTGCACGATCGCGTTGAGCCGCTTGCGCTGCTCGGGGTCGGCGAAGACGATCCGGCCGAGCGCCTCCCGGTCGAGCGCCCCGTCGGCGAGCAGCACCTCCCGGCCGAACGCCTCGACGATCGCGGCGAGGCCGGGGGTGCCCGGCTCGACGACCTCGCGGGCGAGCAGGTCGGCGTCGATCAGGACGGCCCCCCGCGCGACGAGGCGCCGGGACACCTCGCTCTTGCCGGACCCGATCCCGCCCGTCAGGCCTACGCGCAGCACGGCGCGCAGTCTGCCATCCGCGGCCGGTCAGGTCGGGCTCGGAGGAGGGCTACTCCTCCGAGCCGCCGCCGGTCAGCTTCTCGCGCAGCGCAGCGAGCGCCTCGTCGGAGGCCAGCGCACCGGTTGCCTCCTCGCCCTCGGAGCTGTAGCTCGAGGACTGGGCGGCCTCGGCCTCGGCCTGCTGCGCCTCGGTGACCTGCTTCTGGTGGGCCTCCCAGCGGGCGTGCGCCTCGGCGTACTGCCGCTCCCACTCGGCCTGCTGCTCCTCGTAGCCCGGCAACCACTGCTGGCTGTCGGAGTCGAAGCCCTCCGGGTAGAGGTAGTTGCCGGCCTCGTCGTACTGCGCCGGCATGCCGTACTGCGTCGGGTCGAAGGAGCCCGCGACGGCCTCGCCGATGGTGCCCTCGTTGGCCTGCTTCAGCGACAGCGAGATGCGCCGGCGCTCCAGGTCGATGTCGATGACCTTCACGAAGATCTCGTTGCCGACCTGCACGACCTGCTCGGGGATCTCGACGTGGCGCTCGGCCAGCTCCGAGATGTGCACCAGGCCCTCGATGCCCTCGTCGACGCGGACGAACGCGCCGAACGGCACCAGCTTGGTGACCCGGCCGGGCACGACCTGCCCGATGGCGTGGGTGCGGGCGAACTGCTGCCAGGGGTCCTCCTGCGTCGCCTTCAGCGACAGGGAGACCCGCTCGCGGTCCATGTCGACGTCGAGGACCTCGACGGTGACCTCCTGGCCGACCTCGACGATCTCCGACGGGTGGTCGATGTGCTTCCACGACAGCTCGGAGACGTGCACGAGACCGTCGACGCCGCCGAGGTCGACGAACGCGCCGAAGTTGACGATCGACGAGACCACGCCGTTGCGGATCTGGCCCTTCTGCAGCGTGGTGAGGAACGTCTGGCGCACCTCGGACTGCGTCTGCTCGAGCCAGGCGCGGCGGGAGAGCACGACGTTGTTGCGGTTCTTGTCGAGCTCGATGATCTTGGCCTCGAGCTCCTTGCCGACGTAGGGCTGCAGGTCGCGGACCCGGCGCATCTCGACGAGGGAGGCGGGCAGGAAGCCGCGCAGGCCGATGTCGAGGATCAGGCCGCCCTTGACGACCTCGATGACCGTGCCGGTGACGATGCCGTCCTCGTCCTTGATCTTCTCGATCGTGCCCCAGGCGCGCTCGTACTGCGCGCGCTTCTTGGACAGGATGAGGCGCCCTTCCTTGTCCTCCTTCTGGAGGACGAGGGCCTCGATGTGGTCACCCAGGGTGACGACCTCGTTGGGGTCGACGTCATGCTTGATCGACAGCTCGCGCGAGGGGATGACGCCCTCGGTCTTGTAGCCGATGTCGAGCAGCACCTCGTCGCGGTCGACCTTGACGATGACCCCGTCGACGATGTCGCCGTCGTTGAAGTACTTGATGGTCAAGTCGACGGCGGCGAGGAAGTCCTCGGCCGAGCCCACGTCGTTGATGGCGACCTGCGCGAGGGCGTGTGCGGGCTGGGAAGAGTCGGGACGTGCGTCGGTGGCAGTCGTCATGGAGTGGGTCGGTCTCCGGCTGGATGGTGGCTCGGGCGGACGCGCGGGGGGCCCTTTCGTTGCGGCTGCCGAGACCAGATTTCCGAAGACTTCGATATCGACACAACGAGCGCGAGCCTGCTCCGTCCGAGGTCGCGGCGAAGGCCCACAGCGCTCCGATCAGGATAGGGGCACGCCTCCGCACAGGTCAACGCGGGCATAGCGTGTGCCGCCGTGGACGATCGCGACGACAGCGCGCCCGGCACCGCGGCGGTCGTACGCCGGCCCGTGAGCCGTCCGGAGACCACCAGGGCCAACCTGCGCTGGTGGGACGGGGCCGCGGACGACTACCAGGCGGAGCACGGCGAGTTCCTCGGCGACGCCGACTTTCTCTGGTGCCCCGAAGGGCTGCGCGAGAGCGAGGCCCGGCTGCTCGGCGACGTCCGCGGCCGGCGGGTTCTGGAGGTCGGCTGCGGCGCGGCGCAGTGCGCGCGCTGGCTCTCCGGCGCCGGGGCGCGGGTGGTCGGCGTCGACCTGTCGGCCGGGCAGCTGGAGCACGCCCGGCGCTTGGCCGGGCGCACCGGGGTCGTCGTACCTCTGGTGCAGGCCGACGCGCAGCTGCTGCCGTTCGCGGACGGGGTGTTCGACCTGGCGTGCTCGGCGTTCGGCGCGGTGCCCTTCGTGGCCGACTCGGCGGCGGTGATGCGCGAGGTCGCGCGGGTGCTGGCCCCCGGCGGCCGGTGGGTGTTCGCCGTGACCCACCCGATCCGATGGTGCTTCCCTGACGACCCCGGGCCCCGCGGGCTGACCGTCGAGACGTCGTACTTCGACCGCACCCCCTACGTCGAGGTCGACGGCACGGGGGCGGCCACCTACGTCGAGCACCACCGCACGATGGGTGACCGCGTGCGTGAGATCACCGACGCCGGGTTCGACCTCGTCGACCTCGTCGAGCCGGAGTGGCCGGCAGATCACGACCGGCCGTGGGGGCACTGGAGCCCGCTGCGCGGGCGGCTCCTACCCGGTACCGCCATCTTCCTCTGTCGGCGGCGCGCGGAACCGGCCACATCCGTGCGATGAGCCGGATGAGGACGTAGCCTCTCCGCTTGCCGGCGGCCGCGCGTCCGGGTTCGGCCGGCATCCCCCTTCGCAAACCCCTCACCGCCCCATCGCGAGGACCACGTGCTTCGTCCCGTTACGCGTAAGCATCGCCGTTTCCTACGCCCCCGTGTCGTCGTGCCCGTTGTCGCGGTCGGCGTGGTCGCGGCCGCCGTCCCGGTCACCGTGCAGCTGAGCCGGGTCTCGTTGCGGGTCGACGGGCCCCGCGACGGCGCGCTCGTCGGTGCGTCCGAGCTGAAGACGGCGTCCTTTCACGTGGTCGCCGACGGCAACTCGAGCGACCGCGTGACGATGCGGCTCGACGGCAAGCCGGTGACCGGCGAGCACGAGGGCAAGGCCGTGGTGGTCCCACTTGCCGGCCTCGCCGACGGCGCCCACCGGCTGGTGGTCGAGCTGCCCGGCAAGTTCCCGGGTGCCGGCGCGACCGTGCGCCGCTCGTTCACGGTCGACACGACCCCGCCGACGCTGCGCGTCGACGTGCCGAAGGCCACGTCACTGAAGCAGGCGGTGACCGTGACCGGCACCGCGGCGGGCGCGTCGTCGGTGCTGGCCGACGGCAAGAAGGTCGCGGTCGACGCCGGCACGTTCTCCGTGCACTACGCCACTCCCCCGGTCGCCGCGAAGATCGTGGCCCGCGACGCCGCCGGCAACACGACCGAGCAGACGATCGACGTGCCCGTGCGCTACCCCAACAAGATCCGCGCTATCCACGAGACCGGCCTGTCGTGGACGTTCGACCGCGACCGCAACGAGGCGCTGCAGCTGGCTCGGCAGCACAAGATCAACGCGGTGCAGCTCGACATCAAGGACGAGGACGGCATCGTCAACTTCGACCCGGGCGTGGCGCTCGCGTCGCAGGTGGGCGCGGTGCGCAAGTACTACGACCCGGCGAAGGTCGCCGCGCAGCTGCACGCGCTCGGGGTGCGGCTGATCGGCCGCATCGTGGCGTTCCGCGACCCGGCCCTCGCCGGCTGGGCCTGGAACCACGGCCACAAGGAGTGGGTCATCCAGACCCCGACCGGTCAGCCGTGGGGCAACGGCGGCTACGGCAAGGCGTCGTTCACGAACTTCTCCGACCAGCACGTGCGCGACTACAACATCGCGATCGCGAAGGCGGCTGCGAAGGCCGGCTTCGACGACGTCATCTTCGACTACATCCGCCGGCCCGACGGCAACTGGAACGCCATGCGGGTGCCGAAACTGCCGCACACCAACGCCGCCGCCTACCAGGCGATCAACCAGTTCGCGGAGCAGTCGCGGGCGGCGCTGCGGCCGCTCGGGGCCTTCGTCGGAGCGGCGCTGTTCGCCCAGGCCGTCAACGCCCCGCAGGACACCGCGCAGAACGTCCCGCAGCTGGCGAGGTACCTCGACGTCGTCACGCCGATGGACTACCCGTCGCACTGGTTGCACGGGGAGTACGGCGTACCGGATCCGAACGCCGGCCCGCAGGCGACCTACGACATCGTGCACCGCTCACTGACCGACTGGGCCAAGGCGGTGAAGGGCACCAACTGCGAGGTCGTCCCGTGGCTGCAGGCCGAGGACTTCCGCGGCAACTACACGCCAGCGATGATCGCGTCGCAGATCAAGGGCGCCCGTGACAGCGGCATGCCGGGGTTCATCCTCTGGAATGCCAACGCCTACTACCTGAAGTGGGAACCGGCCCTGACGGCCGACGCACCGCGCGTCATCGGCTGACCGCACCGTCGGGCTGCAGCGCGTGATGGGATGCGGTGTCGTGACGACATCCTCCGAACATCCGCTGGCCGCCGAGGGGTTCTCGCCGCCGGGGACCGGTCTCGACCACACCTTCGGGGTGGAGTACGTCGAGGTGACCGGCGACCGCGTGGTGCTGCGCTGCGAGGTGAAGCCGACCATGCTGCAGCCCTACGGGATCGTGCACGGCGGCGCCTACTGCGCGCTGGTCGAGTCGGCGGCGAGCATCGCGGCCGGCACGTGGTTCCGTGGCCGCGGCCAGGTCGTCGGGGTGGCCAACCACACGAACTTCGTCCGGGCCACCCGGGCGGGCACGCTGACCGCCACCGCGACCCCGGTGCAGCGCGGCCGCACCCAGCAGCTCTGGCAGGTCGACATCGTCGACGACACCGACCGGCTCGTCGCCAAGGGCGAGGTGCGCCTCGCCAACGTCACCGACGCGGACCGCCTGGGCCGCTAGGCCACCCGACATCGACGCCGGGCGGGGCGGCCTAGTGGCCGGCGTCGTCCCAGGTGGTGCCGAAGCCGACCGAGACGTCGAGCGGGACGTCGAGCCGGTAGGCGTTGCCCATCTCGCGGCGTACGAGCGCCTCGACCTCGTCACGCTCCCCCGGCGCGACCTCGAGCACGAGCTCGTCGTGCACCTGCAGGAGCAGCCGGCTGCGTAGGCCGGCGTCCTTCAGCGCCACGGCCACGTGGAGCATCGCGATCTTGATGATGTCGGCCGCGGAGCCCTGGATCGGAGCGTTGAGCGCCATCCGCTCGGCCATGGCCCGGCGCTGACCGTTGTCGCTGGTGAGGTCGGGCAGGTAGCGCCGCCGCCCGAGGATCGTCTCCGTGTAGCCGTCGCGCCGCGCCTGGTCGACCACTCCGGTGAGGTAGTCGCGGACGCCGCCGAAGCGCGAGAAGTAGGCGTCCATCTGCCCGCGCGCCTCGTCGGGACTGATGCCGAGCTGCTGGGCGAGGCCGAACGCGGACAGCCCGTAGGCCAGGCCGTAGGACATCGCCTTGATCCGCCGGCGCAGCTCGGGGTCGACCTCGCCGAGGGGCAGGTCGAAGGCCTTCGACGCGACGTAGGCGTGCAGGTCCTCGCCGGAGTTGAAGGCCTCGATGAGCCCGGCGTCGCACGACAGGTGGGCCATGATGCGCATCTCGATCTGGCTGTAGTCGGCGGTCATCAGCTCGTCGAAGCCCGCGCCGACGACGAACCCCTGCCGGATCTCGCGGCCCTCGGCCGTGCGGATCGGGATGTTCTGCAGGTTGGGATCGGTGCTCGACAGCCGGCCGGTCGCCGCGATCGTCTGGTTGAAGGTGGTGTGGATGCGGCCGTGGTCGTCGACCATCGGCATCAGCGAGTCGACGACGGTCTTGAGTCGCGACACGTCGCGGTGGCGCAGCAGCAGCGGGATCAGCGGGTGGTCGGTCTGCGTCGCCAACCAGGCGAGTGCGTCAGCGTCGGTGGTGTAGCCGGTCTTGATCTTCTTGGTCTTCGGCAGGCCGAGCTCGTCGAAGAGGATCTGCTGCAGCTGCTTGGGCGACCCGAGGTTGAACTCCCGGCCGACGCAGCCGTAGGCGTCGTCGGTGACGCGCTTGACCTGGTCGCCGAACCGGTCGGACAGCGTGGCGAAGTGCTCGAGGTCGGCGGCGATGCCGGTCTGCTCCATCTCGGCGAGCAGGAACAGCAGCGGCAGCTCGACGTCCTGCAGCAGGCGCGCGCCCCCGCGACGGTCGAGGTCGGCGTCGAGCGCGTCGGCGAGGTCGACGACAGCCCGGGCCCGCACGACCTCGGCCTGCGCCGTGTCGGCCTCGTCACCGCCGTCGAGGGAGAGCTGACCGTCGCTGGGGGCCTCCGCGCGCAGCTCGCGGCGCAGATAGCGCAGGGACAGGTCGGCGAGGTCGAAAGCCCGCTGCCCGGGCAGCACGAGGTAGGCGGCCAGCGCGGTGTCGCTGCTGATGCCTGCCACGGTCCAGCCGCGCTCGGCCAGCGCGTGCAGCGGTCCCTTCACGTCGTGGGCGGCCTTGGGTACGCCGGGATCCGCGAGCCACCCGGCCAGGGCCCGCTCGTCGTCGTCGGTCAGCTGCGTCGGGTCGATCCAGGCGCCGCTGCCGTCGGCGGCCGCCAGCGCGAGGCCGGTGACGACGCCGGTGCCGCGCCCCCAGGTGCCGTGCACCGACAGCCCGACGCGACCCGCGCCGCGGGCGTGCGCGTCGAGCCACTGCGCGACGTCGCCGGGCCCGAGGACCGCGCCGTCGACGTCGAACCCCTCGTCGGCCTCGGGCTCGACGGCCTGGAGGGTCTGGTAGAGCCGCTCCCGCAGCACGCGGAACTGCAGGGTGTCGAAGAGCTGGTGCACCTCTTCCCGGTCCCACTGGCCGAGGTGCAGGTCGTGCGGGCCGACCGGGAGCGCCACGTCGCGGGCGAGCTCGGTGAGCTGCCGGTTGCGCAGCACACCGGCCAGCCCGGCGCGCAGCGCGTCGCCCGTCTTGCCGGTGACCTCGTCGACGCGGTCGACCAGCGCGGCGAGCGAGCCGAACTCGCGGACCCACTTGGCCGCGGTCTTCTCCCCCACCCCGGGGATGCCGGGCAGGTTGTCGGACGGGTCTCCGCGCAGGGCGGCGAAGTCGGGGTACTGCGCCGGGGTCAGGCCGTACTTGTCCTGCACCTCGTCGGGCGTGAACCGCGTCATGTCGCTGATGCCCTTGCGCGTCATCAGCACGGTGACCTGGTCGTCGACGAGCTGGAGCGCGTCGCGGTCGCCGGTGACGATCAGCACCTGCATGCCGTCGCGCTCCGCCTGCGTGGCCAGCGTCGCGATGACGTCGTCGGCCTCGTAACCCTCGGCGCTCACGATCGGGATCGCCAGCGCGGTCAACACCTCCTGGATGAGGCTGACCTGGCCACGGAAGTCGGCGGGAGTCTCGGACCGACCCGCTTTGTACTCGGCGTAGACCTCGCTGCGGAAGGTCTGCCGCGACACGTCGAACGCGACGGCGACGTGGGTCGGCGCCTCGTCGCGCAGGACGTTGATGAGCATCGAGGTGAAGCCATAGACCGCATTGGTCGGCTGCCCGGTCGTCGTCGCGAAGTTCTCGACCGGCAGGGCGAAGAACGCCCGGTAGGCCAACGAGTGCCCGTCGAGCAGCAACAGCCGCTCGCCCTGCGCGTCCACCACGCCGCCATCGTAGGTGCGCGGGCCGACAGCCCCGCGGCCCGCCGAAACCTCACGGTCCGTCGAAACGGCGCGGGCCGCCGGCCTTCGCCGAGCCCGACGGTCAGCTGCGGCCGGCGCGCGTCAGCCGCCGGCGGGAGATGTCGTCGATGAGCGAACGCTGCCGGGGGGCGGCCAGCCTGCGGCGCAGCGTGGACACGTGAGCGACCCGCCGTACGCTCAGCGGCGCGAACCCGAGCCGCGCGTAGAAGCGGTTCGCCTCGCGCAGCGCGGGATAGGCGCCGACGAGGACATGGTCGAGCCCGATCTCGTCGGCGTAGGCCGCCGCCGCCGCGAGCAGGGCGTGGCCGATGCCGCGCCGGCGGAAGCGGTGGCGTACGACGAGGTGGCTGACCGTCAGGGCGCGCTCGTCGGTCAACGGCCCGAGCGAGGCGGTCGCGAGCACGGCCATCCCGGCCGGGACCTCGTCCTCGGTCGCGACGACGACGCGGTAGCCCGGGTCGGCGAGCGCGCGGTACAACCGGCCCTCGACGTCGTCGGCAGGCCACCCGGGATCAACGGCGAGGGACTCGCGGCCCTCGACCGCGCGCAGCTCGCCGAGCAGCTCGACGAGCTGGGGCACGTCGACCGGTAAGGCGACGCGCGTGACCACCGGCGAACGGCTCACGGAAGCACCCCTCGACACCCGGCCGACTCGAGGTCGGACCACGCAAGTAGGAAGCAGGCTTCCCCGCAAGCCCGACGGAGCGTACGCCGTCTGTCACTCACTGTGCAGGCGACGTCCGCAACGTCCGCATGTGAGCGGTCTGCCCGCTGACGCCCCTACCCGCGCCGGGTGTGGTCGAACTCCCTTGATACGCAAGGAAAATATGACGAGGTCGAGTGCCCCGGAGCGTTGACCGGAGGCCGCGGACCTCGCTACCTTGCGCTAAGCGACGGGGCCCGGACTCTGAGTAGACAACGTCTACGCGCGGGGAAGGCGCAGACGGCACCAAAGGACCGGGCCCCGCTGCGCGCTCGAGGCCCTCGTGCCTCGCCGCCCGTTACGCGCCGGGCACGAAGGTGCCGTCGACGACACCCTGGGCGACTTCGCGCATCGAGCGCCGCCCGTCCATCGAGACCTTCTGGATCCAGCGGAACGCCGCCGGCTCGGTCATGCCGTGCTCGGTCTGCAGCACACCCTTGGCCCGGTCGATGATCTTGCGGGTGGCGAGCCGCTCCTGCAGGTCGGAGACCTCGGACTCCAGCGCGGCGATCTGGGCGTAGCGGCTCAGCGCGATCTCGATCGCGGGCAGCAGGTCGGACTTGGAGAACGGCTTGACCAGGTAGGCCATCGCGCCGGCCTCGCGAGCCCGCTCCACGAGGTCTCGTTGCGAGAACGCCGTGAGCATGACGACCGGCGCGAT
>Ga0207652_10002632_pt1 | contig 15069 bp, 15 predicted proteins | sample KBSC63BmetaG_FD_184334 | JGI IMG/M metagenome (GOLD analysis project Ga0207652, IMG submission 184334) | Corn rhizosphere microbial communities from Kellogg Biological Station, Michigan, USA - KBS C6-3B metaG (SPAdes) (version 2) | ecosystem: Host-associated > Plants > Roots > Rhizosphere ... | reverse complement strand
GGCCGCCACGCGCGCCAGATCCTGGTCTCCCTTCTGCGGGGGGCGGCGGCGCGCGTAGTCGAGGAGCTGGCGGATGATCTTCGTCATGCGGTCGGCCTGATCGATGATGATGCGCGCGTGCGCGTCCGCCCCCTGCTGATCCTCGACGATCAGGCGCGCCCGCCCGCCCACGACGTTGAGGGGTGTGCCCAGCTCGTGCGCGACGCTGGACGCCAGCCGTCCCACGGTGGTCAGCCGCTCGGCGTGGCGGAGCTGCGCGAGCGCCTCGAACCGCTCTGCCGTCGAGGCGCTGACCTCCGCGGCGGCCCGCTCCAACCGATCGAGCATCCGGTTCAGCTCGCGCGCCAGCAGGCCCAGCTCGTCGCGCTGGCGCGGGATCGACCGCGCGCCCAGATCGCCCGCCGCCACGCGCCGCGCCTGGCTGATCAGACTGGCGATGGGGCGCCCCACCACCCAGGCGCCGACCAGCAACGTCATCAGCATCATCGTCGCCGCCAGCGCCACGGTGGTCATCACCGTCGCGCGAATGGTGCGCCGGACGTGCGCGCGCAGATCCGGCGGCGGCTCGGACACGTCCACCGCGCCCACGATGCGCTCCGCGGCCCGCACGGGACTGACGGCGTGCAGCCAGCCCGGCGGGACGCTGGTCACGTCTTGCCACAGCACCTGCTCGCCGCGCGCCACCGCGGACCGCTCGGCGGCCGGCAGGGGGGAGTCCGCGCGCCGCAGATCGATCCAGCCCACGCGATAGCGGGCCTCGAACGCCGCCAGCCGCGCCATCGCCTGCCGCACCGGCGCCTCGCCACCGGCGACCCACATGTTCCCCAGCATCTCGGCGAAGGCGCCCGCGGTGGCGCGATCGTCGGCGCGCTGATCGGCCTCGAACTCGGCGCGATCGCGCCGCAGCTCGAGGAACGCGGCGGCTGCCACCACCAGCAAGGCGCCCGGCAAGACGGCCAGCGCCAGCTTCAGGGTCAGACGCACGGGGACAGGTTAGCCGGCCCGGTCGGCGCCCGGGTGGTACGCACGTCACGGTCAGCCGCGCTCAAGGACGGACCGCCGCCTTGAACTCACCGATCGGCAACGTGTTCAACACCTCGCGCCGCCGGATCCCCGGGCGGCGCCCGGGTGGTACGCACGTCACGGTCAGCCGCGCTCAAGGACGGACCGCCGCCTTGAACTCACCGATCGGCAACGTGTTCAACACCTCGCGCCGCCGGATCCCGGCGCGGCGGGCCGTCATCACGCCCAAGGCCAGGTTCGCGAACTCGGCCGTCGAGTGCGCGTCGGTGGAGACGACGAACTTGATGCCGCGCCGGCGGGCCGAGCGGGCCCACTCCGGCGGCAGGTCCAGCCGGTAGGGGCTGCCGTTGATCTCGATGGCGGCGTTCGACGCGGCGACCTCGTCCAGGATCCGCTCGACGTCGCAGGCGATGGGGTCCCGCCGCAGCAGCAGCCTGCCCAGCGGGTGCCCCCAGATCTTGAACACGGGGTGGCGGATCGCCCGCACGATCCGTTCGGTCATGTCGGCGGGGGGAAGCCGGTACCGTTCGTGGATGCTGGCCACCACGACGTCCAGCGCGCGCAAGACCTCGTCCGGATAATCGAGGCCCCCGTCGCGCACGATGTCCGACTCGGTACCGCGCAAGATCGTGACGGCGACTTCCGCCTGCGCGTCCGCGATCTCCCGCCACTGGGCCGCCAGCGCCTCCGACGGCACACCACGGGCGTAGGCCGCGGTCGGTGAATGATCGGTGATGGTCAGATAGGCCATCCCCAGCGCGTCGGCCGCCTTCGCCATGGCCAGCACCGTGTCGCGCCCGTCCGAGTGCGTGGTGTGGCAATGGATCAGGCCGCGGATGTCGCCTTCAGCGATCAGATCGTCGAAGCGATCGCCGGCCGCCGCCGCCTCCAGCTCTCCCGCGTCCTCGCGCAGCTCCGGGGGGATGAACGGCAGGCCCAGCCGCGCGTAGATGGCAGCCTCGTCCGCGCCCTCGAGTTCGGCCAGCGTCGTCCCGGCCGATCGCGCCCGCGCGTCGAGCTTCGTCACGTGCGCCGCCGAGCCGGTGGCCAGGATCAGCGCCACGCCGAGCCGTTCGGGCGGCGCGACGTGAACGGTCACCGGCGTTCCGTCGTACAGCCGAATGCGACAGGAATGCGCGTCGCGCGCGGCGATGGACAGCACGGATGAATCGGCGGCCACGGCCTGCAGCGCCTCCGCGGGACGTCCGGTCGCCACCACGAAGTCCAGGCCACCCACCGTCTCGCAGCGCCGCCGCAGCTCACCGGCGGACTCGACGGCTTCGGCGCCGGGCAGGTGACGCAGGCGGGGCAGCAGGCGGCGCTCGGCCGCGAACGCCTCCACCAGCACCATCCGCGGAGTCGCCGCCGCCTGCGCGGGCTCTGCCGCGGCCGGCTCGCTCGCCAGGGCTTGGCGCAGTCGCTCGACCGTCTTCGGCCCCATGCCCTTCAACGTCTCGATCACGCCCGAGGCGGCCGCCGCGCGCAGCTCTTCCTCGGTGGCGATGCCCAGCTCGTCGTGCAGCGCCTGCAGGCGCCGCCAGGTCAGGCCCGGGATCCGCGCCATGGCCAGCCGCCGCAGCGCCGGCGGGACGGCGCCGGTGATCTTGTGCAGCGCCGCCGACTCTCCCGTGCGCCACAGGTCCGTGATCGTCTGCGCCAGCGACGGGCCGATGCCGCGCAGCTCGATCAACCGGCCCGCTTCGACGGCCGCGCCCAGATCACCGCCGAACGCGTCCAGCGCGTCGGCGCCCGTCTCGTAGGCGCCCGCGCGGTAGGGGCTTTCGCCCTGCAGGCGCAGCAGCTCGCTGGCCTCGCGCAGGCGGCGCGCGATCTCCCCCTTCGACAGAGCTGGTCCTGGTTGGCTCACGACGAAGTCCCCCTGCTAGTTCTGGTCATGGGCGACCCCGCCGGCAATCCGCCGCGGGCCGGGGCCGTGCCGATTTCGCGCGCTATCACGCGGCCGGCGGGGTGCCCCCGCTGTATGCTCCGGCGCGATGAGCAGCGAATCCTTGCACGAAGCGCCCGAGCTCCTCTCCGAGGAGACCAAGAACCTGCATCGCGCCATCGTCTCCCTGATCGAGGAGCTGGAGGCGGTGGACTGGTACCAGCAGCGCGCGGAGGCCTGCAGCGATCCCGAGCTGAAGGCCGTCCTGATCCACAACAAGAACGAAGAGATCGAGCACGCCTGCATGAACCTGGAGTGGCTGCGCCGTCAATCGCCGGAGATCGACGAGCGGCTGCGCACCTACCTGTTCGCGGAGGGTCCCATCACCGAGATCGAAGAGAAGGCGAAGGCGGACGCGGCCGCCGCGGGGAAACCCGCCGACGTGGTGCCTGCGTCCGCGCCGTCGTCCAAACCATCGTCCACCCCGTCCAACACGTCCTCGTCGGGCTCGCTCGGCGTGGGTAGCCTGAGGAGCCGCTGATGTCCGCCATGGATCTGTTGAAGCGAAAGTTGGCCCCGGTGCTGCCCGAGGCGTGGAAGCTGATCGACGACGAGGCGGCGCGGGTGCTGCGCCTGCACCTGGCCGGCCGCAAGCTGGTCGACTTCCAGGGCCCCCACGGCTGGAAGTTCGCCGCCGTCAACACGGGCCGGCTGGACCTGCTGGAGCGGGGCGCCGATCCCGACGTGAACATCGGCGTGCGCCGCGTGCAGCCGCTGATCGAGGTGCGGCTGCCCATCCACCTGTCGATCATGGAGCTGGACTCGGTGGCGCGCGGCGCGGAGAACCCGGAGCTGACCCCGGTGGTGAAGGCGGCCGAGAAGGCGGCGCGCGTCGAGGACGACGCCATCTTCAACGGCCTGGGCAGCGCCCACATCGCCGGCATCATCCCCTCGAGCCCGCACGCGCCGCTGCCCATGCCCAGCGACCCGCGCCAGCTGCCGCGCGAGATCCTGCGCGCGAAGGAGATCCTGCGACGGGCGGGCATCAACGGCCCGTACGCGCTGGTGCTGGGCGCCGACGCTTACGAGAAGGTCTTCGCCGCCGCCGAGGAGGGCTACCCGCTGGCGAAGCGCATCGAACAGCTGGTCGACCACCCCATCGTGCGCGCGTCGGCGGTGAAGGGCGGCGTGCTGCTGTCCCTGCGCGGTGGCGACTACGAGCTGGTCGTCGGACAGGACCTGTCGATCGGGTACGCCTTCCACGAGAAGCACCAGGTGGAGCTGTACCTGACCGAGTCGTTCACCTTCCAAATCCTGGAACCGGCGGCGGCCGTCGCAATCTCGGGCTGAAGGGGTCCAAGCGGCTCAGCCCGGCCCGTGGCCGCCGCCCCAGCGACTGTCTGGCGTGCTTGGCTTCTCGCTCTCCGAGTGCTTCGCGCCGCCGGGCTGGGACGCCGGCCGCGGCTGCCCGCCGCGGCTGGCCTCGTCGGCCGGCCGTGGCTTGTGCAGCTCGTCGCCCCCGCTGCCTGCCTGGCGGCGGTCTTCATGATTGGAGCCCGGCGTCTGGCCGCGCTCGGAGTCCTCGTTGCCGCGCGGCGCCGGGGCGTCGGTCCCCCGGCCGCTGTTTCCATATTGCTTCGACATGGCACGGGGCCGTTTCAACATTCGTGCCCCGCGCAATGACCAAAGCGGCCCCACGCGGCGACGCCTCCGGCGATTCCCTGCCGTAACAGCGCGCGCAGCCGCTGTTTCGGGGATCGGCCGATCAGGCGGTCAGCTGCCGGCTGGTGGAACCGGAGGGCGCCGCGCCAGCGAGGGCCGGCGGCTCTCCGCCGGTCACGTCGACATGCTCGATGGCCGCCAGGCCCACCCTCCGCTCGAGAGCGGGAACCGCCAGCAAAGTCGGACAGTCGGTCACCAGGTCGCGTCCGAGCTGCTCGGCCGAATACCCGTACGCCTCGAGCACGTTGCGGGCAGCCCGGGCGGTGGCCTCACTTGAAAATGAAACGCGCATCGTTTGCTCCTCCCAGGGTTTTCGATCGTCCCAACTCCGGAGCGGCCGCGTTTATTCCCGGCTCCTCGACGAGCCGACTTGGACCAGGCGATCAACGGCCCGAGGGGTCAGCTTTAGCGATTGGCCGGCGGGGCGTTACCATTGCGGCGTGGCGGCTCCTCAGCAGGAGGCATGGCTCGGTCGGGTGGACCAGGCGCTGGCCCTGGGTGATCGCACCGAGACCCGGACCGCGCTGGCGGCGCTGCTGGCCGAGATTGGCGCCGACCAGCTGCGGCTGCACGACCGGGCGGCCTTGCTGTCGTCCGCGTCCTTCGAGGGGCTGCTGATCCATTCGGACGGAAAAGTGGTCGAGATCAACGATCGCCTGTGCGAGATGCACGGCTATCACCGCGACGAGCTGCTGAGCGGCGACATCCTGCGCATGTGTGTGGCCCCCGAGGACGTGCCGGGCGTGCTGGCCCACATGCGCGACGGGTTCCAGGGCGAGTACCTGGTGACCGGGGTGCGAAAGGACGGCTCGCGCTTCCGGTCGGAGGTGCTGTCGAAGCAGGGGACGCTGGGCGGGCGACCGGTCCGCATCGGCGCCATCCGCGACGTCACCGAGCGCGAGCGCACGAACGCCCTGCTGCGGGAGAGCGAGGCGCGCTTCCGTGAGCTGACCGACGCGGCCTTCGACATGACGCTCTTCACGCGGGACGGCGTGATCCTGGATGTGCGCGGCGCCTGCGCGCGCGTGCTGGGCCGGTCCGCCGCCGAGCTGATCGGACACAAGGTGTTCGAGTTCATGGCGCCCTCGGCGGTCCCTGCCGCGCAGCAGATGCTGAGCGAGAAGCGCCTGGGCTTCATCGACGTGACCGCGGTCGACGCGGCGGGGAACCTGGTGCCCACGCTGGCGGTCGTGGTGGCCGGCACGCTGAACGGCCAGCCGGTGCGCGTGGCGGGCGTCCGCGACCTGCGGGGCGTGCAGCGCCTGGAGAACGAGCGGCGGGGCCTGGAGCAGCAGGTGCAGCGGACGCAACGGCTGGAGAGCCTGGGCGTGCTGGCCGGAGGGATCGCGCACGACTTCAACAACCTGCTGGCCGGCGTGCTGGGCAACGCGGAGCTGATGCTGGAGCGCGCCGCGACCGCGGAGGATCACGAGATCGCGAGCGCCATCATCACCGCGGCCCAGCGCGCGGCGGCGCTGACCCGGCAGATGCTGGCCTATGCCGGTCGCCGGAACCTGGGGCGGCGCGAGCCGGTCGACCTCGGGCAAATGGTGCGCGAGTTGCGCGCGCTGCTGGACGCCACCCTGTCAAAGAAGGCGCGGCTCGAGCTGACCACCGAGGGGACGAACGTGGTGCTGGGCGACCCCGTCACCCTGAGCCAGGTCATCATGAACCTGCTGACGAACGCCTCGGACGCGCTGGGCGACCAGGCGGGCGACATCGCCGTGCGGGTGAAGCGGGTCAGCGAGGTCGACGCCCGCTGGGACCACGCCCAGGGGGCGATGGTCGGCCCCGGGCGATGGGTGCTGGTCGAGGTCGAGGACAGTGGCATCGGCATGGATGACGCGACCCGGGGACGGGCCTTCGAGCCCTTCTTCTCGACGAAGGAGCGGGGCCACGGGCTGGGCCTGGCCGCCTGCCTGGGCATCATCCGGGCCCACGACGGCGCGGTGCTGGTCGAGAGCGAGCTGGGCCGCGGCAGCCGCTTCTCGATCCTGCTGCCCGCCCACGACGTGGCGCTGGCAGCCGAACAGCCGGAGATTCCGCGCGCGGCGACCAGCCCCTGCCGCGTCCTGGTCGTGGACGACGAGGCGATCGTGAGGGGCCAGCTACGCCGCTCGCTGGAGCTGCGTGGTTACACGGTCACCGAGGCGGCCGGCGGGCGCGCGGCGCTGGCCTTGCTGGCCGACAAGCCCGACGCGATCGACGTCATGATCCTGGACATGACGATGCCCGAGCTGGACGGCGCGGAGGTCTTGCAGCGGCTGCGCGCCGGCGGCTCCCGCGTGCCCGTCGTCATCTCGTCGGGGTATCTGGACGTCGCCGTCGAGCGCCGCCTGCCGCGCGGCGAGTTCCAAGGCTTCCTGGCCAAACCGTACGGGGCCAGCGAGCTGATCACCGCTATCGAGCGGGCCCGCCGGGCGGGACCGAGCGCCCTCACATAATTTGACGGTTGGCCGCGCCGTCGGACAATCGACGACCCCTCATGCTGGACACCATGTTCGCCACCGAAACGATGGCCGAGCTGTCGGCGCGCCAGGGCCGGCTGGCCGACGCCATGGCGATCTACCGGCACCTGATCGCGGGTGCCGAGGGTCAGGGCGGCTCGGACGCGGCGCGCATCGAGAAGTGGCGCGCCCGCCTGGCCGAGCTGGGCACGGGCGCCAGTACCGCCGCGCCGTCGGTCGAGGTCCCCCGCGAAAACCCGCGCCCCGCACCCGCCGAAGTGACCGCGGCACCGGCGCAGCGCCCATCGCTGGTCATCCGCGAGACGGTGCGCTCGGGCCAAGTCATTTACGCCGACGGACGCGACCTGATCGTCGTCGCGTCCGTCAACTCGGGCGCGCAGATCCTGGCCGACGGCAACATCCACGTCTATGGGGCGCTGAAGGGACGCGCGGTGGCGGGCGCGCACGGCCAGCGTGATGCGCAGGTGTTCTGCCTGGCGCTGGAGGCCGAGCTGGTCGGCGTGGACACCGGCTATCTGCTGAGCGACGACCTGGGCCCCCACCGCGGTGCGCCGGCCCGCGTGGCGCTGACGCCGGAAGGAACCTGCGCCGTCACGCCGCTGCCGCTTGGAAAGCCGGCGCCCCCGGCGCTGGCCGGCCGCGGGCGGCGCGGCTGACGGCAGGCCGCCGCCGCGGGCGACACGCGTCAGCGGTGCAGCAGGATGCGGCCGGACGGGGTCCGCTCGATCCACGGACCGGCGACCGCCGCAATCGGCTGAACCTCCGCCGGCTTCGGATCGGCCGGGCGAAAGTACTCCGCGAACCGTGTCGGCGGGAAGGACTCCCGCATGCCGCTGTCGAACAACACGTACACGCTGTCTTCCGACGCCTGCTGGATGACGGCGACGTCACCCTGCTTGCCTGCGTACCAAGCTAACGGCCGAGCCACCATCACGAACCGCTGCCCAACCCGCACACCGCTTCCGCTCTTCAGTCCCATCTCAGACGACCTCATTTAAGTTTTCACACTCCAGTGACACACGCATCGTAATCCAAACGCGTGCCTCCTCGGAAGTCTTTTCCGTCGCACGCGACGAATATCGCCGCCGATCGGAACGGTCGTCACTCAATCGAGCGTCTCGCCGGACGAGGGCGCACTCAGCGGCCAGCGCGACGCGCCGCCCACATGTTGTCGACCAGGTTCGGATAGCGCCGCCCCGCCTTCTCGGCGCGCGCGCGCGCCTGCGCCTTGGCGGCCGCGCTCAATCGAACGCGTGCGCCGGGGGGCTTCGGGTTGGGCTTGTTCCAGGGCGCAGCCCTGGAGCTGGGGTTGGTAGCCGGCGCCGCCGTCTGTTTCGCGGACGGCTTCTTCGTCGCGCGCTTCGTCGCTCTTGTCGCCATGGGAGCCTGATGAAGCAAAGGATCTGCCATGGCGGCCCGATCGATGAGTTGCCTGGAGGCGCGCGCCAGGCCGGTCCCGCTAAGGCGTCGCCTTCTGGCAGGAGAAGACCGCGATGTCCATCGACGAGCTCGCGTTCGAGGTGGCGGTCAAGCTGAGGCTGACGCTGCTGTTGTCGAAGCCGTACCCGGTGCCGGGCAGGCTGTCGAAAAGGTTGGCGTCGGGGCAACCCAACAGGGACAGGGCGTTTGCGCTGCTGTAGCTCGCGCCGTCCGGACAAGTGAGCTTCAACCCCGTCGACCCCTGGGCCGTCTCCCTGACCGTCTGCCCCTGCACGGTCAGCGTGATGCCGCCGCTGGCGTCGTCCGCGTAAGACAGGCAGGAGGCGCCGCTGGCGGTCTTCACGGTGAAGTTCCACTTCGGCGTATCCGGCAGGGGAAACACCAGGGGAGGCGTGAAGGTGACGACGTCTCCGCTGGCGTACGTGCAGGTGCTGCCGTCCGCGCTGATCACGCCTGTCTCGGAAGACGGGGGCAAGCAACCGGTGGCCATGGCGGCTGTCGCCTTCCAGCAGTTGTCCCCGGACAGATAGCCGCAATTCAGGGTATCCGCCCCACCCCCGCCCCCGCACCCACCCAACGCCGCCGCAAAACCCATCGCCACCACGACTGATACGCGCATCACAAGACGTTAACGCTGGCGGATCTCGAAATCGAATTTCGCCCGGGCGCGATCAGTCGGCGCCGATGCTCGTGCAGCACCTCAGGCTCGCCTTTACGACCCCGACCCGGCCATGCCACCACGCCCCCCGTTCCCCGCGCCGCCTTTCCCTCCGGCCCCTGCGCTCCCGCCGCCGATGCCACCAGCACCGACACCGCCGCTCGACGGCATACCACCCGCCCCCCCACTACCGGCGTTTCCTCCCATGCCACCCCCACCCGCTCCCCCCGTGGCTGGTGGAGTGCAGGTCGGATCGCAGATGATGACGGCGTGGATGCTCGTGATCTCGCCGCTGACCATCCGGAAGAGGTGAGAGTCAGGCAGTCCCCGAAAACGATCGATGGATACAGCGGTACCGAGGCTCAGATCCACCAGGACTTGTCGGTCCGTGACCATGACCCTCCCTGGAGGGGGAAGCCCCTCCGAACACGGGCCGTCCGCAGTTCCTTCCAGGCGCGTACAGTTGGGCCCGTACGGGACCTGGATAGACGTATCGTTGAAGGAATTGAAGTAGGCATCGCCTGCCGCAGTCACCTGATCACGGGTGGGCCTGTTCTGCTCGGGCACCACGCTCCAATCCTCCGCCGTAGTCGCCGCGAGGAACGCGGTCGCGTCGAAATGAAAATCGCCGTCGTCGGCAACGAGCGCCGTCACGTCCGAGACCTTGCCTCCCGACAGGGTCAGCCGGAAGCCGAGAACGTACGCGTGATCGTCGGTGACAACGATCTCGCTGTACGTCTGACACATGTCGACATCGATGAAGTCACGTTGATGAGCGATCTTCAACGGATTTGCCCAGATTCCCTGGGTGAACGACGGGGTCTCCAGGTTTTCATGATACGTCGCGTTCGAAGCAAGCGGCAGCTTCGTGGCATCCGCCGCGCCGAGCGCTTGAGCCAGATTCTGCGTAGCCGCTACGAGCAGGTCGCGCGAGCACGCCACCGTGCCAGAGCCACCACTGCCGGTGTTACCGCTGCCGCCACTTCCGAGACCGCCGCTTCCATTGCTCAGGTTTCCACCGGTCCCGTTCGTGCTTCCTCCGCTACCGGATATTCCGCCACTGCCGTTGCCGTGGCTGTTGTTCGAACTCGAACACGCTGCCGCACAAGCAAGAGCGACCGCACCAAGCGACACGAGGAACCGCGCTACGCCCTTCATGATTTCCTCCCCTATCAGAATCCGCACAACGCTTTCAGCGTGCGCGGTCGAACGGGGGGAGTCGTAATCTAGCGGTGTGTCGCTTGTCAATATATCGCCCCATAAAAGGGCTGACTGCCGATCTACGCGAACAGACGGCTAGTTCCAATTTGGATGGCTACTTCGAACGTGCGTTGGGGGTTTGCGGTTCCCGCGGGCCGGGCTGACCGCTTTCGGGCTGGTACCACACCGGCGGATCCTTCGCATCGGCGCGTGATGACGACGCCTGCTTCCCATGGACGAAGCGAAAGCCCGAGTCGGTGCCGAACCCCTGCGCGTGACCGAGCTGGATGTTCAAGTAAGACAGCGGCTCCAGCAGGCGCGCGTGGCGCAGCGGTCCTGCGTCGATCGCCTCGAAGCCCAGGGAGGACGCCAGCAGCAGGATCTTCTGCTTCGATTCGGCGTCGTCGCCGGCCACGAAGGTCGTCAGGGCCTGCCCCTGCGCCTGGCCGCTGGTCATCGCCTGGGCGAACACGGTGTTGAACGCCTTCACCACCTTGCTGCGCGGCAACTTCTTCTGCAGCTCCTCGGCGCCGCTGGTCGAGAAGCCCAGCGCCAGCTGGCGATCCTTCGTCAATGGATTGGTGACGTCGACGACGATCCGGGTGGCCAGGTCCTCGCCGACCACGCCCAGCGCGTCGTCCAGCGACACCCAGGGCACCGCCAGGATGACGATCTCGGCGCTCCTGACGGCGGCCTTCATCGCCTCGCGGTCGTGGCCGGCCGTCTGAGGTTGGTAACCGACCCGCCGCAATCCTTCCGCCAGGGCAGACCCCACGTGACCGGTCCCCAGGATGGCAATCTGTGCGTTCGTGCTCATGTCCGACCTCCCATCGCGTGGACTCGTGCAAGCAGCGCGCCGCGTGCTCTCAATCACCGTGTGCACCGTGCGCACCGCGCGCACCGCGCGCGAACGACAAGAACGTGCGGGCGCGGGCCGAAGGCTGCCGCGGGGTCAGCGCCGCCAGCACCACGCGCAGGTCCAGCCCGCGCAGCGGCCGATAGACGACGCCCTCCCGTCCCAGCGTCCGCATGGACTCGCCCACCACTGAGATTCCGATGCGCGCCGCGATCAGCCCCAGCATCGCGATCTTGGTGTCGGTCTCTTGCACGATGTCCAGTCGCGCGCCGGTGGCGTGGATCGCCCTGCGCGCCGCCAGCGCCCAGCCCGGCTCGATGTCGGGGCGCACGCCGACGTAGGGCTGCCCGTCCAGATCGCGCGGCCGCAGGTAGGTCCGGCGCGCCAGCGGGTGATCCTGCCACAGCGCCACCGCCAGCCGCTCTTGCTCCAGCGGATGCAACGCCAGATCCAGCGCGTCCACGGGCGCGCACACCAGCCCCAGCTCGATCCGGCCGTCGCGGACAGCCTGCACCTGTTCGGCGCTGCGCAGCTCGGTCAGCTCCAGCCGCGCCTCCGGCATCCGGGCACGGATCAGCGGGACCACCCGCGGCAACAGCCGGTGCGTGGCGGCCGCCGTGTACGCAATCGAGAACACGCCGGCCGCGCCGCTGGCCACCCGCTCCACCTCGGCCCGGGCGCGATCGGCCTCGGCCAGCAGGTGGCGGGCGCGCCCGAGCAGCGTCTCGCCGGGGGCGGTCAGCGCCACGCCCCGGCGATCCCGTTCGAACAGCCGCGTGCCCAGGTGCGACTCGAGGCGCCGGATCTGCATGCTGAGCGGCGGCTGCGACAGGTGCAGGCGACGCGCGGCCCGGCCGAAGTGCAGCTCCTCCGCGACGGCCACGAACGCCCGCAACAGTCGATGCTCCATGTCCCGACTGATAGCACGACCGATATCGATCTCGAATCACAGCGGCGAAAACCGGTATTGGACCGAATCGATGGCCGCCCGTAGCTTTCCTCGCATGCGAGACCAGATGCGCCAGACCGTGACCCGATACTTCGAACAGCTGTGGAGCCGCGGCGACGAGTCGCTGATCGAGGAACTGTTGCACCCCGACTACGTCAACAACTCGCCAGGCTCGCCGCAGATGCCGACCGACCGTTCGGGCGTCCGCTGGGTGTTGCGCGCGTTGCGGGGTGCGTTCCCGGATCTGCACTACACGATCGAGGACATGGTGATCGGCGACGATGCCGTGGCGGTGCGGACCACGCTGACGGGGACCCACCGCGGCGATTTCTTCGGGCTGCCCCCCACCGGCCGCGCCGTGAAGGTCAACCAGATCAACATCGAGCGGTTCCGCGACGGCCGCATCGTCTCGCACCACCGCGTGACGGACATGGCCGAGATGATGCGGCAGCTGGGCGCGTCAACATGAGAGGCGGCGCAATGCTACGCTGAATGGACATGCTCAGCGGGTCGCCAGAGGGTTCTTCGGCCGCGCCGGCGCCCCAGTTTGCTCCACCACCACGCTCCGGCGGCAGCCGCTCGGCGGGGCTGGTGGGCGGCGGGGTGATCCTGGCCGCGCTGGCCAAGGGCAAGCTGCTGCTGGTGGCGCTGAAGGCTCTGTCACTGGGGAAGTTGTTGCTGATGTTCGGGTCAATGTTCGCGACCATCCTGTTCTACGCGGGACGCAACGGCTGGGCGTTCGGGGCCGGCTTCGTGTTGATGTTGTTGATCCACGAACTGGGTCACGCGGTGGCGATCCGCGCGGCCGGGCTGCGGGCCAGCTATCCCGTGTTCATCCCGGGGTTCGGGGCCCTGATCGCCTTGAAGGATCAGCCGCGCGACCCGCGCGTCGAGGCCGAGATCGCGCTGGCCGGCCCGGTGGCGGGCGGCGTGGCGGCGCTCGCGTCGGCGGCGCTGTACTACGTGTCGCACGATCGCCTGTTCCTGGCGCTGGCGTCGACGGGGTTCATGCTGAACCTGTTCAACATGATCCCGCTGTCTCCGCTGGACGGGGGGCGGGTGGCGAACCTGTTCTCGCGGCGCGCGTGGATCGCCGGGCTGGCCGTGGTGGCCGCCATGTTCCTGATGACGCAGGCGCCGATGTTGTTGCTGATCGGGCTGTTCGCCGTGCGAAGCCTGTGGCGGCGGCGGGCCGGGGAACCGTCGCCGGACGCGGAGCAACCGGTCACCGTGACCACCGCCGAGCGGCAGGCCATGGCCGTGCGTTACTTCGGCCTGTGCGCGTTTCTGGCCGTCGGGTTCTACTTCGCGAACCGGCTGCTGGCCGCCTGAGCTTACGGCGCGGGCGCCGCGGGCGGCGGCGGTGTCTCGGCCGCGGTCGCCGCCTTCTTCTTGATGCCCAGCACCCGCTTGAGCCAGGCGCCGCCACCGACCACCAGCAGCACCAGCGCCTTCTTGCCGGCGATCAGCAGCGCGATCAGCTTCCCGCCGAACTTCGCCAGCAGCCCCACCTTCACCAGCTTCAGTCCCACCGCGCCCGCGCCGCCTGCCACCAGCGCCGCCAGCCCGTACTCGGCGACTTTGTCGTGCTTCACGTCGACGTCCTCGTAGCGAGCGCCGTTGTTGAAGGTCGTCGCCGCGAGCATCTTCTGCACCTCGGGCTTGGAGGCCTCGATGTTCTCGGGCGCGTCGATCAAGTTCAGCGAAGCGTAGCCGTACCGCCCCAGCACGCGCGTGTTGAAGTTGATGCTGGACCCGCGTGAGCTGGTCCCCTTGATGGCCCAGACCAGGTGGTGCACCGAGCGGTCATAGCGCGGGCTCTCCGTCCAGCCGTCCACGTGAACGGCGGGAAAGCCGCGCTGCTGGCGATACTTGTTCGCTTCCTCTGTGCCTTCCTTGATTGCCTTCAGGATCTCGTCGTTGTCCATCTTCTGGGCGTCGTCGTCCTTCACGTACCCCTCGGCGTCGTACGACACCAGGATCCACCACGGCGCCTCGTCCTTGGCGATGATGCCGACGGTGTCGTCATCGGGCTTGTTCCCCATGCGATCCATCAGCTTGCCGGCGTTGGCCCGGTCCAGGAACACGTAGCCCTCGGGCAGCTTCAACGTCAGGTTGTTGCCGAGATTGATCGTCTTCGGCCCGTGCTGCGGGACGATGTCGTTCGGCCCGGGCGCGGCGGGCGCCGCCTCGGCGCTGGGCTGGTCCGCTGCCGCTGCGCTCTCGGGCGCAGGCTTCGCATGCCCATGTCGCTTCTCGGTGCGCGCCACCGCCGGACTCATCCCCGCCAGCACCACCGCCGCCACCCCGACCCACCTCGACCACCCCGACAAAACAGCCTGACGCATGCGCAGCATGGTAACCGAAGGGGTGCGGGGTCGATAGCGGAGCGGAGCGACCAGGAACCGGCCCGTTGACCGGTCCGCGGGGAACTTGCCCCTCTGCACACCCGTCCGATTCCCTGAGCCGAAAGTCCGACCCCGCGGCACTGTTGCGGCGGCCCGTGCCCGACGGAACTTCCTGCGCCTGCGCCGTTCCCGCGCGGGCCCCCCGCGCGAGGAGATGGTTGCGATGAAGACGATGCGACGCTGCTGCCTGATGATCACCGGGCTGGCGGTGGCCTGGCCCGGGTGTGGCGGGCACGGCAGTGGAACGGCGGCCTCGGGCGGCACCGCCAGCAGCGGCGGCAGGATCGGCTCCGGAGGGGCGCCTTCGACGGGCGGCGTCACCGCGTCGGGCGGCGCGCCCGGCTCTGGCGGCACCCAGGCGACCGCTTCCGGCGGCCGCCCCGCTTCGGGCGGGGCGACCGCTTCGGGGGGCGTGAGCGGCTCCGGGGGCGCACCCGCCCCCGGGTCGGGCGGCGCGTCG
>Ga0207652_10002631_pt1 | contig 15072 bp, 15 predicted proteins | sample KBSC63BmetaG_FD_184334 | JGI IMG/M metagenome (GOLD analysis project Ga0207652, IMG submission 184334) | Corn rhizosphere microbial communities from Kellogg Biological Station, Michigan, USA - KBS C6-3B metaG (SPAdes) (version 2) | ecosystem: Host-associated > Plants > Roots > Rhizosphere ... | reverse complement strand
CCTGCACATGATGCAGCAGCCGATCGAGAATCGCGGTGGTGAGGATCTCATCATCGGCAAAGACCGCCGGCCAATCGCGCACGTGCTTGTTCGAGGTCAGGACGATGCTGCCCCGTTCATAGCGCGCCGACACCAGGCGGAAGCAGAGATTGGCCTCCGTCCGGTCCAGCGGCCGGAAGCCGACTTCATCGATGATGAGGAGTGTCCGATCCTCAGTGAGCGCCTGATTTTTTTATCGCCGGCCAGCGACGGGTGAGCCACTGCCGGATTGCCTCCTCGTCGCGCTGCCTGGCACGTTTCGCCGGCTTTTGAGAACTCCAACCCCAGCTCCGGAGCAACTTGCTCACGTGCCCCGGGTGATACTTGATGCCGAGCTTTCGCTCGATGAGAGCAGCCACTCTCCGCCTGGTCCAGAGATCACCGCGGAAACCATGGGCCTCGGCTCCCTCTGCGAGCCAGACGAGGATCCGTGCTTGCTCTTCTTCCGAGAGCCGGCTCTCGGGGCCCGAGGCAACACGTCTCCTCAGTGCCTCGGGCCCGCCGCCCTCCCTGGCTCGCCGCATCCACTGCGATACCGCTCCGGAGGTGACACCGAGGGCATCGGCAATCTCCGTTTGGTTCCAGCCTGCCTCGTGCAACTCCCAGCCCCGCAACCGGCGTCCTTCACGCCAGTCGGTGGCCTGGCTCGACAACTCGCTGCTCACTACGCTGTGCACTGTGCTACTCATCGCTACCTGCCGCTGACAACAACGATGAGTCTTAGCAAATCACGCGCCGGTCAGTAACTCGTTGTCACTCCACGTCCTCGCGCCGAAAAACGTGGGGATACCTCAGTGCTGAGCGTTAGCCGGATCAACACGACCACGGGATAGCTATGGCCTTAGACGGAAAGTCCGACTCGGAGGTTGCCGCGCTCGGGGAGAAGTTGATTTCAAAGCTTCGCGAACTCGGCGGATTCTCACGAAATGTCAAACTGCAACGTTCGTTGAATTGGGACGAACCATTGTACTGGGTCGTCCGCAACCGTATTTACGACCGCGGACTGCTCACGCTTGGTCGCGGCCGTGGTGGGTCCGTCACCCTCGTCGAGAAGGCGTTAGCGGGTGCTCTTCCCGAAGCCCCAGTCGCTCAGATCACGAATGTCCCTGAGCCGTCCGAAACAGCATTCTATGCTCCGATCGCGGACGTACTCAGGAAAAACTGGGTCAGAGACTATCGATTGCGCCAATCGTTGGTCGAAGTTACGGCATTGCAGGGACGCCGTTCGACCGGAGGCGCTTGGACGCGGCCTGACGTTGTGGTAATCGAAGTTCGGATACTCCCCATTTGCCTGGCAAGTATTTCGATTTGTTCAGTTTCGAGGTTAAGCCGAATTGGTCCGTGAATGTTACCGCAGTCTACGAGGCATTGGCTCACAGACGAGCAGCCACGCATGCGTACGTCTGGTTCCACATTCCTGAGGAAGAAGCCGAGGAGTTCAGCGAAGCCCTCGACGCAATTGCATCGGAAGGCAAAGCGCTTCGGCGTCGATGTTATCGTTGCCAGCAAGCCAGACGACTACGAATCCTGGGACGTGGTGGTTGAAGCGACTCGCATCGAACCAGATCCTGAAGGAATGAACGATTTCATCTCCGTGCAACTATCCGCATCCGCGAAAGATGAAATTGTAGCGTGGGTGCGGTGACCGGTCGATGAACGCTTCCGCTGAGTTATCGCGTTAGGCATCATAACAGGCCATGCAACTAGATCCGATCTCGAGCGTCAGCGAGTACATCCAGCGGGTGTTGGATTACCGTCGGGCGTGGTTTCCCGCAGAGCCGTGCGAGGAGATTTGGTACCGCGGCGTGAAAGACAACTCACACCAGTTGCTGCCTGGCGCCTATTGGCGTTCCGAGTGCGATGAGACGAGTCTCAGCCTCACCTTTCGCGCGGCAGTTCCCGGTTTACTTCCTCACCAGCCGGCGGATGACTGGGAGTGGTACTATTTGATGCAACACTATGGACTGCCGACTCGGCTTCTGGATTGGACGGAGAATCCGCTGGCCGCGCTTTATTTCGCTCTCGATAGGGCGGATGACAAGACGACCCCGGCTGTTTGGGTCCTAGATCCCGTGGCGCTCAACAAACTCTCTGGCGATGCGGTTGTGTTTACACCAACAGATTCGGGCGGCCAGCGACCCATCGACAAATGGTTGACGGACAGCTGTTTTCGGAACGCAACACCATTTACTTTCAATCTGCCTAGCAATGTTAAGCTCAGGGATAATCGGCTTCCGCTCGCGATATTCCCTAAACGCCATAACCCCCGCATTATCGCTCAACGGGGCACATTCACGGTTCACGGCGTTGAGGAGACACCCATCAACAGACTGGCGGTGAAACGACTTGATGGAGGCGACGGGTGTGCACGGATTGATATCGCCCCATATGCCATCGGCCGAATGCGCGAGGAACTCTGGGGCGTCGGAATCACAAAGACGCTCATCTATCCAGAGCCTCAGAGCCTAGCCGAGGACCTCAAACGAATCTACGGCGTCGCACCGTGATGCCTAACGCGTCGTTGCTGCTGGCGGGACATGATTTCGGAAGGCGGCCCTGCGCGCTTCGCTCCCTGGCCGCATCTATGAAGATGCCGCGCAGCAGAACGCCAGTTCGTGATACCGCAACATGCATCATGTGATCACTACCATTTGTGATGCACTCCTTCCCGTTGCAGGGATTACAGGTCTCGACCGCAGATCTACGGCTGACATGCTCTGGGTGCAGCTCGGGCAGCGCGAGCCCGCCCTGACTGCACGCCCACCACAGCGCCTAGTGGGCGAGTATGCGCTCCACGTCATGTGGCCCGCGGAGCGTCGGGCATTGTCGGGCATTGTCGGGCATTGTCGGGCATTGTCGGGCATTGTCGGGCATTGTCGGGGGAGAGAGCGACCTGTTCGTGGCCGCAGATCCGGCCCTACCGGAGGAAAAGTTTCGTTCGATGGGGTCAAGCTAGGCCGGCGATTGTTGATGTCTGTATCAGCCACTGGATCGACTCGCACGCTACCGCCCCAGTTCGCGTCACTGGTGTCTAAGTCGTTTGGTGCGGCGACTTCATACCAACCCTTGAGAAGAAGTTCGCCGTCGAAGTGTTCCCGTACGAACCCGCACGTCAGCACAGCGATCAGGAGCAGTGGCGCACTTGCAGCCAGTGCACGGCACCGAGCGCTTCATCTCTTGCACTCGCGAGAGATAGGGGATGAAGATTTGGCTCTCGCTCGGGATGGAACGAGTCGCTGCGGTAGGCGGCGCATGTAGGGCCACCAGGCGATTGGCTGGCGGGTGCTGTGAACGATCAGCATCTTCTTTGGTGGCTAGTCGCGCACCGGAGGTGATCTTTGCATCAGGTGGCACCAACAACGATGTGCCGCAAGCTTGCGGCTACCCAACCAAATGAGATGCATCTACTGTCTTGAGGATTCGTCGCGCAGCCGGAGCATCCCGCACGTGCTGCCCGAGACACTCGCGCAAAACGGTTTCATCCTGCCCGTCGGCGCGGTCTGCGACGCTTGCAATCACTACCTCGGGCACGAGCTCGATAGCACGCTCGTCGCACATCCGGTCGTGTCGCTGCTCGTGCAATTCCTTCGGCTACCGGGCAAGCGCGGCAAGACACGCGATCGTGTCGGAAACGTAGCTTCTAACGCGCACCCCGGCGGCATCACCATTCCCTGCGCCGAGCCGAGAATCACTGTCGGTCCTGACGGCTTGCGTTCCGCCACCGTCGAGCCCCTGCTCGCGCCTACGTTCGACCTCCTCCGGTTCCGTCGGGCTCTCCACCATATTGGATTCAACTCCTTTGCCCACCGCGACGGCGTAGAGCGCGCGTACGGTCATGAGTACGACGACGTACGCCGCTACGTGCGACGGCCTCACAAGAAGGAGAGCTGGCCGTACGCGCAGTACGTTGATCTGTCGCGGGGCATCGCTCGTAACATCACGGTATTGAGGATCAGCTCCGGGGAATCCGAATTCCCGATGCTGATTGTCGGGAAAGCCGCCATATTCGGAGTCGACCTGCGCAATACAGGAGCGCTCCCTAGCATAGTAGAGCGCGAGTACCCACTTGGCGCGCGGGTCGTCCCGGCGCACTACCGCCTTCCCAAGCGCCCGGCGACGAAACGCGGCGTTCAGTATCGCGTGACGATCGAGCTGCCGCGATAACGATCGGGGGAGGCGGTGCCGCCGCCTTCTACGAGGTGGCACCTCTCAAGTCCAGGGATAATGGCTGAGTCGCGTGCATGGTCAACGACACGGCCGGGGTCGAGATAGCCCACTCTGCCAATCTCGCTTGCGACATCATTGACAGGGCGCACTACGAAAGAGAGGCTGACCAGCAATTCGCCCGTTGAGGCTGTAGATAAACCCCTTCCGCGAGCGTGGTCGTCGTTCGGTTATGGCAGTGATCAGCCAGGTGTGAGCGAGGAGATGTCGATGATCCGAGACCCGTGGGTCTCTTGTTGCTACGCCACGTAGCAGAGCCGCGCGAGCTTCTCGATGTTGTGCACCAGGCAGAAGAGCTTCCATTGAGAATCGACCTTCTCTCGTCCGCGCAGCGTGAAGCGACGGAGCCCTTTGTTGTGGCGCAGATTCCCGAAGACCGGCTCCACGGTCCCGAAGCGTTGGCCGTAGCGCGCCCGACCCTCCGGGGAATCGAGGCGCCGCTTCATGCGACTGGTGTAGCTCTCTCGCTTTTCGGCGGCTCTGCTGTGGAAGAAGGCCACCTGGCGCACCGTGGTCGTCTCGGGCGTGCGCAGGCACTTCGCTCGGTGACTGCATGGAAGGCAGTCGCGCTTCGTTCCACGGAAGTGGTCGGCCACGTACCCGCTGGTCACGATATCCTTGCCCGAACGATAGAGTGACTTCCCCGCCGGACACACGCACGTGCGGGCCTCGGCGTCGTAGGTAAAGTCACTCGGCTGATATACCGTGAGCTTCCGCTTGCTCGGGGCGCCCTTGTCGTGCAGCGGGTTCTTCTCCTCCCGGTGCCGATCCTGGCTGGCGAAGCGCTCATCCCTCCGGCGCATGTCGTTGTCAGCGATGAGAGCATCGATCCCCATCGCCGAGAGCGCTCGCAGGTTAGCCTCGCTGTGATAGCCAGCGTCTGCGGTGAGAAGCGACTCCTCACCGAGCAGTGGCGAGATGGCTGTGACGATCGGCAAGAGCAGCTCCTGCTCCGCACCGGTGCCGTGCGCCTGGGCCTCGACGATGATCTGATGCTTCTCATCGACGGCCGCCACACCGGTGTAGCCCTGGATCACGCCCTTGCCGGTAGCCATCTTGGCGCTCTCGTTGTCGGTACGATTGCTTTTCCTCACGCCGCCCCTGGGGCCGTGGCGATCGTCGGGGTGCGCTCTGAGCCACTCGCGCAGCTCCCTGGCATCGCGCTCGAGCCGCTCGATCCTCCGCTCCTCCTTCACGACCAGGTCTGGCTCGGCGGGCAGCTCATCTTCGGCGCGATGGCGCTCGAGCATCACTCGCGCAGCCGTCTCCATCTTCCCTGCCTGCCGCTCGAAGTCCGAGCGTGTGCCGCTCCGCTGCTTGGATGCGTTGCTCGGGAGCTTCACGCCGTCGATGGCGAACATCTCGCGCCCGATCAAGCCTTGGGCGTCACACACGGCGAGCATGGCGGCGAAGACGTGGGCTATGTCCCCTCCCAGCGTGCTCACGAAGTTGGCGAGCGTGGTGAAGTGCGGAGCACTGTCGCCCGAGAGCGCGATGAAAGGGACGTGTTCCTGGCCGAGGCGCTCGATCGCGCGGCTGCTCACAATGCCATGGGCATATGCACGGAGCACCACCTTGAGCAGCATCGCCGGCGGGTAGGCCGGGGCTCCGGTCTCGTCGTTCTGATAGCGCGCATCGAAGTGCGAGAGGTCGATCTCGCGGTCCACGAGGTGGCTCACCGCGTGCTCGAACGTGCCGGGCAAGAGTTGCCGCGCGAGATCGACGGGGAGGAGGCGTGGGTTGGTGTCGATGTGCTTGTAGCGGGCCATGAATGCGGTGCGTGGAGGGAAGGAGCGAGCTCGCAGCAGTATCGCACCTGACCCCCGATATTGCCGTCCTTGCTCCAGCGTAGCACACTACGCCCGCGGGTTATTCTACAACCTCGTTAGCCCGCCACCGGCTCAGGCGACGCGGCGAGAGAGCGCCTGACCGACCTCGCGCCTGGTGGCCCCCGCAGCCAGCAGGGCTCGGATGAGCAGGTCGAGCGACACGCTCGGATCCCCCGCCTCCATCTTGGCCACCCGCGACTGGCTGGAGCCCGTCAGCCGGGCCAGCGCCACCTGCGTGAGACCCGCCGCACTCCGGCGTTCGCGGAGCGTGCGGCTCAGGGCCAGGCGCATCTCGATGAGGGCAGTCTCCTCGGGGCTCAGCCCCAGGAACTCCGCAGCCGAACCCACAGCGAAGCCAGCCCGCTCGAGTCTCTTCCGCTTCTTGCTATCCATCATCACCTCACTCTCCTCGGCTCGTTGCATCGTAGAGTCGCAGCCGGCGGCGACAGTCGGCTATCACGCGCGTCGGCGTCCGTGTGGTGGTCTTCTGAAAGACGTCGGCAATCACGATCGCCTCGGCGTCAATTCGGTAGACGAGCCGCCAGGTCTTGCCGGCATCCACCACGCGGAGCTCGTGACAACGCTGACCGATGCTCGGCATGGGCCGCGAGTGCGGCATCGCGAGCATCTCGCCCGCCTGCAGGCGCCTGAGTAGCCAGCCCGCCTCGAGCCGCGCGGTAGCGGAAAAGGGAGGCGTCTTCACCTCGCCGCGCAGCCAGACGAGCGGCTTGTCAGTCGGCGCCATAGAGTGGAATATATGTCAGGAGTGACATGTGCGCAATCGCCGACATCCTCCGCCGGCGGCATAACGTGACGTTGCACCGGACAAGCGCGTGAGGGCTGCCATGTAATTTGCTGGCGAGCGCCTCTCGGATCGACTATCATCGCGCATGGAGGAACAGCGCGTGCCGGTGAACTCTGCATTAGACGGCTATCCGGCATCGCGCTAAATGGCGGAAGCGGAGGGACCGATGAAGTACAAGATCTCACTTCACCACGACGAGGAAGGCGTGAGCGTTTCAGTGCCGGGCCTGCCGGGTTGCTGGTCGCAAGGCGCGAGCGAGGCCGAGGCAATCGCCAATATTGCCGACGCGATTCGCGAGTACCTGGCAGCTCGCGAGGACCTCACGCGCGGCACGGAGATCCGCGAGATCGAAGTCGCCGGCTAGCGTGGGGAAGGTCCTGGCGTCAAGCATCTGCACGCCATTCGTGCGTTGGAGAAAGCAGGGTTTCGCGTCGTTCGCGAAGGACGGCATACCGTTATGTCCGATGGCGAACGCATCCTCACCATCCCGCGGCACAACCCGGTGAACGCCTTCACGATGGGCGGCATCGTTCGTGATGCCGGCCTGACTGTCGAAGAGTTCCGCAAACCCCTCTGAGCAATCGTCTAGCGAGCGCTGAACTCGATAAGTGACCTGCGGAAGTTGCGCGGCCTGCGGCCACCCTTCCTATTTGACTAGCTTGCAAGTTGGCTCAAGCGTTAGGTAGCTGCGGTTCCGGCGTTCGGCACGCGGTTTCTCTTACTTGAATCACAATGTGGCGTCGACGATTGCGCTTCCTGCTCGACTTGTTCGTCCTCGGATGCGTCGGGCCGGCGCGTCCCCTGACCGCGGCGAAGATCGCGGGCTGCTATACCTTCGAGCGGCAGGACAGTGTGGCGGAGCCGCTCGGATTCGAACTCCCGGATACCGTGCGACTGGACTCGCTTCCCAACCGCACCCCCGACGGAAGACTCAACGCTATCGCGCCCCTACGACTTGAGCTAATCAGCCGCCGCCCGGATGAGGGTCGGGACACACTCCGTCTCGACGCGCGGCACGTCGTGCCATGGCCGCCGGCGTGGCAGGGATACTATACGCTCCTCGGGTGGCGATTCGCCGCGCCGGATTCGGTGACCGTGGTGTATCATGCGAACATGAGCGACAGTTGGAGACTGGGGTTGCGAGCCCGTGCGGATTCGCTGATCGGCGTTGCCGTGATGTACTCGGACGTCGTCACGGCTACCCCGAAGCAGATTTCTTTGGCCGGGAGACGTATCCCGTGCGGCGCCGATGCTACCTGACGAAGGCGCTGCAGCTGACGGACCTGGCCCTGCGCAACATCAAGAAGCGCTGGCGCGCCGCGCCTACGTGGCAGGCCGCGCTCGTGCCCTTTGCGATTCTCTTCCCGGATCGCTTTCACCCCAAACCCCGGTTCGGTTAATGCCAAGGCCTCACACACAAAATTTCTGATACGTCCGCGAGACTCGGGCCTTCGCCGCATCCCGGCGATAACAGCGGCTTGGCATCTCGAATCACCCGATTGCCCCCCACGTCCGCTAACCAGTTGGGGCTTGTCGACTGGTAGTGAGAGGCTACAGGCTCAGACCCTCTTCCGCTTCGGGACCGACTCCGTGGAAATCCTGTCAATCCTGTCTACGCGTCGCCATCCCGCGCCGCGCAGCCGGGCCGGTACCGGGCGCGAACCCGTTGGGAGAGGTAAACGCGACGACGCGCTGCTCGAGAACCTTCACGTCGACGTCGTCGAGTTTCCGGATGGAGTGGAACTCATCCGAAAGGTCGAATGCCATGACATGTCAAGATGCGGGAACCCGGGAGGACGGGGGGGTCCAAGTGCCATGCGACCGCACTCCGTGATTCTGGACTGCGGATGCCGGCGGCCATGTTCAAGACCGGCCGCAGCGCGTATCTTGGTTGTGCGCTTGAACCCCGGCTGGCCAGCCGCGCGCCGAGCGTGTCGCATCCGGCTGTTGCACACTGTCGTAACATGTCGTCTCATCTGCGGTTGTCCGTTGTCGATTCCTCGCGTCGTGGGCGCACGGTGGCGTCGCGTCGCCGCGTCCCGCCGCTGCCCACGAGAGCCCCGTCGATCACGTGAACGCCCCCGCCAAGACCTGTCCGCAATGCGGTCAGACCTACGACTTCGAGCAGCGCTTCTGCCCGCGCGATGGCTCGACGCTGCGCGCGCCGGAAGGCAGCAATCTCGTGGGCTCCGTCCTCGCCGGCCGCTATCACATCGTGCGCCGCATCGGCGAAGGCGGCATGGGACAGGTGTACCTGGCCGAGCACGTCAGGATGCGGCGGCGCAGCGCGGTGAAGGTGCTCCACCAGGGTCTGGTGAACGACCACGATGCCATCGCGCGCTTCAACCGCGAAGCCGCGAACGCCAGCCAGATCCAGCACCCGAACGTCGCCGCGATCTATGACTTCGGCGAGACCGATGAGGGGCTCATCTACCTCGCGATGGAGTACGTCGACGGCGAGCCGCTGCGCAACGTGATCGAGCGACAGGGCGCGCTCAACGCGGCCGAGGCAGCCGAAATCACTCGACAGGTCGCCGACGCGCTCGAGGCCGCGCACGAGATGGGCATCGTGCACCGCGACCTCAAGCCCGACAACATCATGATCGCCCGCGGCCGGAACGGTGCGGATCTCGCCAAGGTCGTGGACTTCGGCATCGCCAAGGCGACCAGCGGCGACGACCAGAAAGTGACACGCACGGGCCTCGCCGTCGGCACGCCCGAGTACATGTCCCCCGAGCAGTTGTCGGGCGAAACGCTCGATGCCCGCACCGACATCTATTCGCTGGGCCTGGTGGCGTTCAACATGCTCACCGGCCAACTGCCGTTTCCGGCCGTGTCGTCGCGCGAGGCGATGATCGCCCGCCTCACGGAACGGCCGCGTACCCTGGCGGAGATCAAGGATGATGTCGAGTGGCCGGCCGAGCTCCAGACCGTGATGAACCGGGCGCTGGCCAGCCAGCCACAGGACCGCTACGAGCACGCCAGCAAATTCGGACGCGACCTCGTCAGGGCCGTCGCCAGCATGCCACGGAGCGCCCTGTCGAGCAGCGGGACGCTCGACATGCCCGTGCCGCACCTGGGAACACGCCTCGTGGAACGGCCCGTCGCACCGGTGGCTGCACCGAAGCCTGCAGCGGCGTCCGCAGCGGCGCCCGCACCGGCGGCGGCAGCGGCGCCCGCACCGGCGGCACAGAGCGAGGCGGCCCCGGTTGCAGCGACACGACCGCCGGACCGCCCCCCACCGCTCATCCCAGTCGAACCCGTGGAAGGCGACGACGTCGGCCGCTTCATCCTGAAGACGTTCCTCGTCCTTGCCATCCTGGCCGGTGGCGGCACGGCCTGGTACATGATCCACTCGCGCGGCAAGGCGGCTGTCCAGGCCGCGTCCCCCCCGCCGGCCGCCACACCGGCGGCGCTCGCCGCGGCGGACAGCACGCACCACGACAGTGCGACGCCCCTTTCGCCCTTGAAGCCCCGTACCGGCGGCGCCACCGCGAAAACACCGCCCGTCACCACGGCTGCCGCCAACTCCACGGCCACGGCCGGCGCGGCCACACCGGCGCCACGAACGACTCCACTGGCTCCGCTGGCTTCGCCGCCTGCGCCGGCCAGCGAGTCGGCTGCCGCGCCGGCCAGCGACTCGGCTGCCCCGCCGCCCGCCGATCTCGATTCCGTTCTCTCGCCCATCCGCGACAATATCTCGGTGGGCCGTTCACGCATGGCTGACGGCGAATACGAGGGAGCACAGGTGCGCTTCTCGCAGGCCGGTGACCAGCTCCGCCAGCTCGGCCGTCCCTACACAGTGCTTCCCGCGGTAGTCGCGCTCCGCCACGACCTCTCGCAAGCCATCGACGCCAATCGCCGCGCCTGTCGCGCCGAGAAACAACTCGACGAGCGCCGCGGCCAGACCGGACCGGATTGCCCGTGACCATCACGATGTCTCTGCCGCACTGCACACGCTTCGCACGCCGCGCCATCGCCGCCGGCGTGCTCCTCGTCGCCCTGCCGGCGCTACCCGCGCTCGCACGCGCTCAGGCGAGCGCCTATTCGCTCTCGGACGTCGTGGGCCTCGTGAAGAACAAGGTCCCCGGGAAACGCGTGCTCGCGCTGGTGAAGGAGAACTGCGTCTCGTTCAGTTTCAATGACGACGCCAAAGCCCAGTTGCGCCAGGCCGGCGCCACCGATTCACTCGTGGATGAGCTCAAGTCCGTATGCGGCCCGGACAATCCCCGGCCATCGGCACCGCCGCCCGACAGCGCCAAACCCGTTCCCGTTCCCGTTCCCGCTCCCGCCGCAGCCGCCGCGCCTGCGCCCGACACGATTTTCCCCGTGAAATTTCGCGCGGCCGTCGTCGGCGCGGATATCACGGTGCGTCCGGTGCCGCAGATGGACCTCTACATCATCAGCCCGCAGAACGACACCACACGCCTGTCCACGGATCTGGAAGGCGCCGCGGATGGATCGTTCAGGGAAGGCGTGTACCACATCGAGAGCGCGCAGAGCGTAACCATCGGGAACGCGCGCTATCACTGGGCGTTCGACCAGCCCTTCTCGAAGGACATGCGCCCGGTGGAGCTCACGCAGAAGAACGCGACGATCGACACGATCGTGGTGGCGGACAGCGCCGCCGCGCCCGCGGCGCCGGCCAAGCCCGTGAAGCGCGAGAATCCCGAACGCGACATCTTCGCCAGGTACAAGAGCGGGGTCTTCACCGTATTCGGTGCCGCGCGCGGTACCGGATTCCTCGTGGACTCCGCCGGGCTCGTCGTGACGAATGCCCATCTGGTCACGGGCGCCGAGGACATCCGCGTGCAGATCGACTCGGCGACCAAGGTGTACGCCACGCCCGTTGTGACCGACGCCGACAAGGACATCGCCGTCCTCGCCATCAACATGAGTCGTTGCGGCGCGTGCGCCGTGCTGCCGCTCTTCGACAGCAGCAAGAGCGCTGCCCCCGCCGCGGGCGACCGTGTGCTCGCCCTCGGCTCGCCGCTCAACCGGCTCTCTGTGCTGTCGATCGGGATCATCAGCTCGGCCAGTGCCAGCGCCGTGATGAGCGACGCCGGCGTGAACTGGCTCAATACCGGCGGCCCACTCGTCAATCTCGACGGCTTTGTGATCGGGTTGAACAGCACCAGGGAAACGCAGTTGGCGCTCGCCGACGTCGGCGCCGGACCCCGTGTCGCCTCATCGGTGCCCGCCGCGCAGGTGGCGGACGCCGTGCAACGCGCGCGCAACGCGCTGCCGTCGCTGGCCGCGCACGCGCCGGGTGATTCGCTGCTCCCCGTGCTGCCCGCAGACCCGTTCCCCAAGGCCCCGATTGACGCGGTGAGCGCGTTGACCGATCTGGATCTGCACCTGTACCGGACCGGCGACGGGCCGTTCCGCGTGCTGGTCATGACGCCACAGATCATGGCCTGGCGCCAGGTGCAGGCCGACAAGGCGCTCGCCGATCGCAAGCAGCACGATCCCCGCAAGGCAGCGCAGTGGCGTCGCATCGATCCGATCGAAGGGTGGCGCGACTGGCGCGACTATCTCGATGATCGGCGCGCGGTGGTCATCGTGAACGTGATGCCCGACGGCGCCGCGTTCCCGTTCTACGATGCCGACAAGCTCAGGAATTTCGATGCGGGCAATTTCAAATCCATGGTGATCACGCGCGACGGCGTGCCGATCGTCCCCGTGGAGGAAGTGCGGATTCCCGCGGTGCTGAACGTGGATGAGATGCGCGCCAGCGGACGGCAGATTCCGATGCAGGGGATCTACGTATACCGCATTCGCGATTTTGCGCCGCGCGCGGTGGGAACGACGGCCACGTACGTGATGCGCATCGTCGATGCGGCGCAAGGCGGCAAGGCCGTCTCGATTCCCGTGCAGCCGGCGATGATCGAGCAGCTCTGGAAGGACTTCACTCCGTATCGCTTCCCGTGACATTGAGCAGGATGCACGTGATGCCCCGCCGGCCGCGCGCCGATTGAAATCGAGCGCGGCCGCGCGCGCGCCTGACGATAAGGCGGCATGGCGGAATCTCGGGATCGCTGCGACAGCGGTTGAGGATTGGACGGACGCGCGGGCAGGAATCCTCAGCATTCCGCCACCGTGGAGCCCGCACAATCCTGGCGCGATCGTAATCACGGACAGAGCGGCCGGCGGGTGGTGCAACCACGAACGTGGCTTGCGCGCCATCCGCATGGAGACCTCATCCGCTGGTACGACGCCGACGCGCCCTCTGCCTGATAAACACTGGCGGAAACATTGGCTACTTGCAGTTCCCGGCTCCGGGGGACGGGAATGAAACTTCGGGCCCTCACCTCTTCCGGGAAGCGATCCTGGCACGGAGAGCATTGTTCCTGGCCACCATCTCGGGTCCGAGGTCCTCCGCTTCCCAGAGGGGGCGGATCTCGAGGTCGGACGGTCCCGGCATGGGGTTCGGGCACCGCTTGGCCCACTCGATCGCCTCATCCATTGACCGCACCTGCCAGAGCCAGAATCCGGCCACCAGTTCCTTGGTCTCGGCGAAGGGACCGTCCGTGACGCTCCGCTTCTTCCCGTCGAAGTGGATCCGCTTGCCGAATCTGCTCGGCTTCAAGCCGTCGCCGGCGAGCATGATGCCGGCCTTCACCAACTCCTCGTTGAACTTCCCCATCTGCTCGAGAATCTCGTCGAGGTGACCCGCCGCCGGGTTGGTCTCGGCCTCGGAATCCTCGGTCGCCTTCACGATCACCATGACTCGCATAACGCCTCCTGGGGTTGGTAGTCGGGAGCCGACGGGCCCGGGATGGGCGCCGGTTAGGCTCTACCCATGTGTCGAACGGGGTGTGGCGAAATCGACAGACCGAGTTGAAGGCGTACCCCATCACCTTCGGCATACCGAACTCATCGCGCACTGAGCACGACCTCATTGTCATCTCGTGCTCCATCGCCCCACATGGTGCTGAACCCGGGTCCGCGCATCCGGACCAGCAAATACGCCGCCGCCACCCAAAGCAGCCCGATCGTCAACCACCATGTCAACGTGCCGTTGAACGTGAAGGGATTTCCTTGTGGCCGTCCTGCGGAGGGTACGATGTCCTTCGTGTTGTTCATGGCCGCGTGCATCAGCATCACGAGCAACAGGCTCCCGGACGTTCGCCAGTAGAGCCATGCCATGGCGACGGATAGCGCGGTGAGCTGCAGCACGTACAGAGGGAACGACTGCCCGACGGTGTCGCCGCCGAGCATGAAGAACAGCGGCAAATGCCAGAGAGCCCAGATCACGCCGAGCAGGAGGCTTGCCGGTCCGAGGCGCATGCGCGCGGCCATGCGGGGAAGCGCGTAGCCGCGCCATCCGATCTCTTCGCCGGCTTGTGCCCAGACCGAGGTTATCGTCGCGATCACCAGGATCGGCCACGCGGTGTCGCCGAAGCGCGGCCACGCGCCGACGGCGATCCGATGGACGATGGCCACCGCGAGCTTCACTGCCACCATGTAGCCGGCGGCGAACAGGTACCAGCGCACGCCCACGCGCCAGCGACCGATTCGCGCGAGCAGCGCCAGGACTGCTGCTCGACCGCCCGACCACGCCGTGAGCGCGAGCGCAACAATCGCCGGAGCGAACACACCGAGCAGCAGTACCGGCGTCACGGGGATGGCGGACGGCGCTCCAGGGCCGGGCCCGGCCGCAATCTGGGCGGCAGCGAACCAGGCCAGCCACGTGAGGGCGAACGTCAGCGAAAAGAACGTCAGGAGCGCACGCACGTGGTCCCCGCCTGGTGTCTCGATCTCAACAGCCACAGTCCGCGCCACGTGGCCAGCACCCAGACGAGGGAGATGGCAACACTCACAATGACGAAATGCCGGCGCACCAGGGCACCAGCGATCGGCCGAACAGCCACGCGGTCACGACCAGCAGCATCGACACCGCGATCTGCGCGACGAGCAGCGCTCGGCGCAACCGATGACGCTGCGCCGTGGCACCCGCGCCGATCTTGAGCGCGGGAACGAGATCGAGCTTCGTGCCCTTGAGGGCCGGGAGCGCGCCGACGGCAAGCGCCGTGACCAGCGTGACCGCGAGCGCGAACGTGAGCGTGAGCGCGCGCGACGCGCCCAATGAAATGCGCAACGCGATCTCGCGCTGACGGCCCGCGGCTCGGGCGAGCTGCATGAACGCCGCAACGGCCCTGTGTCCGTCTCCCG